>Ga0209278_1001131_pt1 | contig 16907 bp, 13 predicted proteins | sample JI81BgreenDNA_FD_187504 | JGI IMG/M metagenome (GOLD analysis project Ga0209278, IMG submission 187504) | Wastewater effluent complex algal communities from Wisconsin, to seasonally profile nutrient transformation and Carbon sequestration -... | ecosystem: Engineered > WWTP > Effluent > Algae... | reverse complement strand
CCGTGTTCGGCGGCATGAAGGGCATCACCTACACGCAGGTGGCGCAGTACATCGTGCTGATCCTGGCCTACACGGTGCCGGCGGTCTTCATCTCGCTGCAGCTCACCGGCAACCCGATCCCGCAGCTCGGCCTGGGCAGCGGCTACGTCGGCACCGACATGACGCTGCTGCAGAAGCTCGACAGCGTCGTCACCGACCTCGGCTTCGGTCAGTACACCACGACCACGGCCGGCAGCACGCTGAACATGTTCATGTACACGCTGAGCCTGATGATCGGCACCGCGGGTCTGCCGCACGTCATCATGCGATTCTTCACCGTGCCCTCGGTGAAGGACGCACGTTCGTCGGCCGGCTGGGCGCTGATCTTCATCGCCATCCTGTACACCACCGCGCCCGCCGTGGCCGCGATGGCCCGTCTGAACCTGCACGCCACCGTCAACACCGCCGTCAAGACCGGTGGCGACCTGTACGCGCCGGAGGCCAGCCTCCAGTACGAGCAGCGCCCCGACTGGATGAAGCGCTGGGAAAAGACCGGCCTGCTGAAGTTCCAGGACGCCAACGGCGACGGTCGCATCCAGTACTACAACGCCGCGACCAAGAACCCCGAGGCCAAGGCCAAGATGGACGCCGCGGGCTGGAAGGGCAACGAGCTCACCGTCAACGCCGACATCATGGTGATGGCCAACCCCGAGATCGCGCTGCTGCCCAACTGGGTGATCGCGCTGGTGGCGGCGGGTGGCCTGGCGGCGGCGCTGTCCACGGCCGCGGGCCTGCTGATGGCGATCTCGGCCGCGGTCTCGCACGACCTGGTCAAGGGTGTCTTCATGCCCACCATCAGCGAGAAGGGTGAGCTCATGGCCGGCAAGATCGCCATGGCGGTGGCCATCGTCATCGCCGGCTGGCTGGGCCTGAACCCGCCGGGCTTCGCGGCCGGCACGGTGGCCCTGGCCTTCGGCATCGCGGCCTCGTCGCTGTTCCCGGCCATCATGATGGGCATCTTCTCCAAGACGATGAACAAGCAGGGTGCGATGGCGGGCATGCTCGCCGGCCTGCTGGTGACCCTGTTCTACGTGTTTGCGCACAAGGGCATCTTCTTCGTCAAGGGCACGGAGTTCCTGAACGTCATCGGCGGTGCCAACAGCTTCTTCGGCATCACGCCGGAAGCCTTCGGTGCGGTCGGCGCGCTGGTGAACTTCATCGTCGCCATCGTCGTGGCCAAGATCACGAGCCCGGTGCCGGCGCACATCACGGCCATGGTCGAGGCGGTGCGCATCCCGCGCGGCTCGGCCGCCGTGCACGGCGCGCACTGAGCGACGGCGCTGCCAGAATCGGGCTCCGTCGGCCACGGCCGGCGGGGCCCTTTTTCATGGGGGAGGCCGCTCTCCACCCTGCTTGCCTGAAAGCCCCGCGGCCCGTGCCGCAGGAGTGACGAACGATGGTCTTCGATGTCGGCGTGGCCCTGACCTGGCTGCTGTTCCTGGCGCTGTTCCCCATGGCCTTCTTCTGGCTGCGGCGGGCCTGGCGCATCCTCGTGAAGCGCGACTTCAGCGAGGTCGCGCTCAAGCGCGGCGTGCCGCCGCAGGTGCCGGCGCGCTGGGCGCCGTATGCGATGCTGATCAACGGCATCGCCGGCGTGGTGGCGCTGTTCGTCATCGTCGCCGTGGTGGCGGTGGGCCTGCCCTACGACACCTGGACGGCCATGGCCGGCTCCACCGTGTGGTGCAAGTTCTTCCTCGACTTCGCGCTGTCGCGCCAGGCCCATGCGGCCGATGCGCGCGCCGCCGCCGCCGCGGCCAAGGCCGCCGGCCCGCGCTGAAGGGCCGCGCGTGGCGGCCCCACGCGGTCCGCGCGAGCCCATGGCGCAGCGGCTGCTCGCGCTGTTTGCGCTGGGGCTGCTGCTGCTGAACTTTCCGCTGCTCGCGCTCTGGGACCACCCGGTGCGCGTGGCCGGCCTGCCGCTGTTCCCGCTGGCGCTGTTCGCGCTGTGGGCGCTGCTGATCGGCGTGCTGGCGCTGTGGATGGAGCGGGGCAGCGACCCCGACTGACGCCGCCACCGGGCCCGCCGCGATGCTGTCTCCCGCGCTGGTGCTGGGCCTGTCGTTCGCCTACCTGCTGCTGCTGTTCGCGGTGGCCGGCTGGGCCGACCGGCGTGCCGCGGCCGGCCGCTCCGTGATCAACAGCGCCTGGGTGTACGCGCTGTCGATCGCCGTGTACTGCACGGCCTGGACCTACTTCGGCTCGGTGGGCCGCGCCGCCACGGGCGGTGTGTGGTTCCTGCCCATCTACCTGGGCCCGACGCTGGCCATGCTGCTGGCCTGGCTGCTGCTGCGCCGCATGGTGCGCGTGGCACGTGCGCAGCGCATCACGTCCATCGCCGACTTCATCGCCAGCCGCTACGGCAAGAGCCGCGCGCTGGCCGGGCTCGTCACGCTCATCACGGTGGTGGGCATCGTGCCCTACATCGCGCTGCAGCTGAAGGCCGTGGCCAGCGCCTACCAGGTGCTCACGCAGCCGCTGGCCGAAGCCGCCGCGCCGCGCGGGCCCTGGTGGGCCGACGGCACCTTCTACGTGGCGCTGGCGCTGGCCGGCTTCACCATGGTGTTCGGCACGCGCCACCTCGACGCCACCGAGCGCCACGAGGGCATGGTGGCGGCCATCGCCTTCGAGTCGCTGGTCAAGCTCGTGGCCTTCCTGGCCGTGGGCGTGGCCGTGACCTGGTGGCTGTTCGACGGCCCGGCCGACCTGTTCGCGCGCGCGCTGGCCGAGCCCACGCTGGCGCCGCTGATGCGGCTGGACCAGGGCCAGGGCTTCCCCTATGCGCAGTGGTTCTCGCTGACCATGCTGGCCATGCTCAGCGTGATGCTGCTGCCGCGGCAGTTCCAGGTGATGGTGGTGGAGAACGTCGACGAGCGCCACATCCGGCGCGCCGCCTGGGCCTTCCCGGCCTACCTGCTGCTCATCAACCTGTTCGTGCTGCCCATCGCGCTGGCGGGGCTGATGCACTTCGACGGCCGCGCGGTGGCGGCCGACACCTTCGTGCTCTCGCTGCCGCTGGACCTGGGCTGGCAGGGCCTGGCGCTGCTGGCCTTCGTGGGCGGTCTGTCGGCGGCCACGGGCATGGTCATCGTCGAGGCCATCGCCGTGTCCACCATGGTCTGCAACGACCTCGTCATGCCGCTGCTGCTGCGCTGGCGCGCGGTGGCGGCGCGGGCCGATCTCTCGGGCCTGCTGCTGGCCGTGCGCCGCGGCGCCATCCTCGCCCTGCTGCTGCTGGGCTACGCCTACTACCACCTCGCGGGCGAGGCCTACGCGCTGGTGAGCATCGGGCTCATCAGCTTCGCGGCGGTGGCGCAGTTCGCGCCGGCGCTGCTGCTGGGGCTGGTGTGGAAGGGCGCCACGCGGCGCGGCGCGCTGGCCGGGCTGAGCGCCGGCTTCGTGGTGTGGGTGTACACGCTGATGCTGCCGTCGATCGCCAAGTCGGGCTGGTGGCAGACCGACTTCGTGGCCACCGGCCCCTGGGGCCTGGCGCTGCTGCGGCCCGAGCAGCTGCTGGGCCTGACGCTGCTGGACCCGCTCACGCACTCGCTGTTCTGGAGCCTGCTGCTGAACGGCGGCCTGTTCGTGGGCCTGTCGCTGGCGCGGCCGCCGGGCGCGGCCGAGGCCAGCCAGGCGCTGCTGTTCGTCGACGCCGACGAGGCCGCGGCCGAGGGCCGGCCGGTGTTCTGGCGCGGCCGTGCGCGCGTGGCCGACCTGCAGGCGCTGATGGCGCGTTTCCTGGGCGCGGCACGCGCCGCGCGGCTGCTCGACGAACACGCCGCCGCCCGTGGCCTGCCCGCGGCCGCGGCGCTGCCGGCCGACGGCCAGACCGTGCAGTTCGCCGAGCAGCAGCTGGCCGGCGCCATCGGCAGCGCCTCGGCGCGGGTGCTGGTGTCGCGCGTGGCCGAGGAGGAGTCGCTGGGCCTGGACGACGTGCTGCGCATCCTCGACGAGGCCTCGCAGCTGCGCCGCCACTCGCAGGCCCTGGAGGCCCAGCGCCTGCGGCTCGAGCAGGCCACGGCCGAGCTGCGCGCCGCCAACCAGCGGCTCGAAAGCCTCGACCGGCTCAAGGACGACTTCATGAGCAGCGTCACGCACGAGCTGCGCACGCCGCTGACCAGCATCCGCGCGCTGGCCGAGCTCATGCGCGACGACGCCGACATGGCAACCGAGCAGCGCCAGGCCTTCCTGGGCATCGTGGTGGCCGAGACCGAGCGCCTGTCGCGCCTGGTGAACCAGGTGCTGGACCTGGCCAAGATCGAGGCCGGCCAGGCCGAGTGGCGCGAGGCCGAGCTCGACCTGGCCGACGTGCTGCGCCAGGCCGCCCACACCGTGCAGGAGCTGCTGCGCGAGCGCGGCGCCACCTTGGCGTTGCGCGTGCCCGAGGCCGGCCCGCCGGCGATGGTGCGCGCCGACGCCGACCGCCTGATGCAGGTGCTGCTGAACCTGCTCACCAACGCAGCCAAGTTCGTGCCCGAGGGCCGCGGCCACATCGTGCTGAGCCTGGCCACCGGCGCCGACGGCGTGCGGGTGCAGGTGCAGGACAACGGCCCCGGCGTGCCCGAGGCCGAACGCGAGCTGATCTTCGAGAAGTTCCGCCAGGGCGGCGACGCCACGCACCGGCCGCAGGGCACGGGCCTGGGCCTGCCGATCTGCCGCCGCATCGTCGAGCACTTCGGCGGCCGCCTGACCCTGATGCCTGACGCCGGTCAAGGCGCGTGTTTTGCCTTCACGTTACCTTGGCCCCACGACACCAGACCGGCACCGCCCGCGGCGGCAGCCGGCCCCGACGGAGACCGACCATGAGCACGCCGCCCCGCGCGCGCATCCTCGTTGCCGACGACGAGCCCAACATCCTGATCTCGCTGGAGTACCTGCTCAGGCGCGAGGGCCACGAGGTGCTGCTCGCGCGCGACGGCCAGGAGGCGCTGGACCAGCTGCGCGCCCACCGCCCGCAGCTGCTGCTGCTCGACGTGATGATGCCGCGCAAGAGTGGCTTCGAGGTCTGCAGCGAGCTGCGCGCCGACGAGGCGCTGCGCGGCACGCGCGTGCTCATGCTCACCGCCAAGGGCCGCGACACGGATATCGCCAAGGGCCTGGGCGTGGGCGCCGACGCCTACATGACCAAGCCCTTTTCCACGCGCGAGCTGGCGCAGAAGGTGGCCGAGCTGCTGGCCGCCGGCGGCCCGGCGCCATGAGGCGCGACCGCCGCCTGCTCGGCGTGATGGGCGCCGCCGCGGCGCTGGCGGTCGCCTTGCTGCTGCTGTTTGCCGTGGGCGGTGGCGCGCTGGTGTGGGCCACGCTGGAGCCGGCCGAGCGCAGCGTGGTGGCCACCGTGCTGGGCGGTCGCATCCCGCTGCTGGTGATGGCCGCGCTGGCCACCGTGGGCGTGGCCGTGGCGCTGTCGCAGAAGGCCTACCGGCGCTGGATCGCCGCGCCCGTGCGGCTGCTCGAGCAGGCGCGGGTGCTGCTGGCCGGTGGCGTGAGCCGCGAGCTCGCGCTGCCCGAGGCCTCGGTGGAGGTGCGCGCGCTCGCCGCCGGCTTCAACGAACTCGTGCGCCAGCGCGACCAGCTGCGCGCCGACGTCGCCGCCCAGGTGGCCGAGGCCAGCCGCGGCGTCGAGCAGGAACGCAACCGCCTCGCGGCGCTGATGAGCGAGCTCACGCAGAGCGTGGTGGTGTGCAACCTCGACGGCCGCGTGCTGCTCTACAACAACCGCGCGCGGCTGCAGTTCCGGGCGCTGTCGGACACACCCGCGCTGGCCGATGGCGCCGAGCTCATCGGCCTGGGCCGCTCGATCTACGCCGTGTTCGACCGCCGCCTCGTGGCCCACGCGCTCGAGAGCCTGCAGCAGCGCCTGCAGCGGGGCGCCGCGCACCCGAGCGCGCAGTTCGTCACCACCACGCGCTCGGGCCAGTTGCTGCGCGCGCAGATGGCGCCGGTGCGCAGCGCCGGCGGCGAAGGCGACGGCGCGGCCCGCATCAACGGCTTCGTGCTGATGCTCGACAACATCACGCGCGAGTACGAGGCCGAGAGCGCGCGCGAACGCCTGCTGCACGGCCTGACCGAAGGCAGCCGCGGCTCGCTGGCCAACCTGCAGGCGGCGCTGGAGATGCTCGACGACGACGGGCTCGAGCCCGCGCTGCGCGAGCGCTTCATGACCGTGGTGCGCGACGAGGCCGCGGCCATGACCCGCCGCATCAACGAGCTCGCCGCGCAGAGCGCTGAGGGCCTGGCCACGCGCTGGCCGCTCGAGGAGATGCTGGGTGCCGACTTCGTGCAGGCCGCGGCGCGCCGCATCGAGGCCGCCACCGGCCAGCGCGTGGCGGTGGACGAGGTGGACGAGTCGCTCTGGCTCAAGCTCGACAGCTTCGCGCTGCTGCAGGCCCTGGCCTACCTGGCCCTGCGCCTGCGCGACGAACACGAGGTGCAGGCCGTGGCACTGCGCCTGGGCGCCGCCGAGGGCACGGGCACGCAGGCCCGGCTCGACCTGGTGTGGCAGGGCCGCGCCATGAGCACCGAGACCGTGATGACCTGGGAGATGGACGCCATCGCCACCGGCACCGAGACCAGCTCGCTGACCGTGCGCGACGTGGTGCAGCGCCACGGCGGCGAGTTCTGGTTCGAGCGCGACCGGGCGCGCCACCGCGCCTTCTTCCGCTTCCTGCTGCCGCAGGCGCCGGCGGCCGAGGCCGGGGCGGCCGAGGCCCTGCTGGCGCCGGGCGAGAGCCGGCCCGAGTACTACGACTTCGACCTCTTTGCGCACCGCGAGGGCCAGCGCGAGCTCGACGAGCGCCGCCTGTCGGAGCTGACGTTCACGGTGTTCGACACCGAGACCACGGGCCTGGACCCCGCCGGCGGCGACAAGATCCTGCAGATCGGCGCCGTGCGCGTGCTCAACGGCCGCCTGCTCAAGGGCGAGCGCTTCGACCAGCTGGTGGATCCAGAGCGCGGCATCCCCGAGGCCGGCATCCCCATCCACGGCATCACGCCCGAGACGGTGGCCGGCAAGCCGCCCATCGAGCAGGTGCTGCCGGCCTTTGCCGCCTACGCGCGCGACACCGTGCTCGTGGCCCACAACGCGGCCTTTGACATGCGTTTCCTGCAGCTGCAGGAGGCCGCCACCGGCGTGCGTTTCGAGCAGCCCGTGCTCGACACGCTGCTGCTGTCGGCCGTGGTGCACCCCAACCAGGAGTCGCACCGGCTCGAGGCCATCGCCGAGCGCTTCGGCGTCACCGTGATCGGCCGCCACACGGCGCTGGGCGACGCCATGGTCACGGCCGAGATCTTCCAGAAGCTGATCCCGCTGCTGGCCGAGCAGGGCATCCACACCCTGGGCCAGGCGCGCGAGGCGGCGCAGAAGACCTGGTACGCGCGGCTCAAGTACTGAGCCTTGCAGGCGGCGGGCCCGTCAGCGGTAACGCTGCGCCAGCACGCTCTGCAGCGTCTGCACCACGCCGAAGGCGTTTTTCAGCAGCCCGCGCTCGAAGTTGCTCAGCGAGCCCAGCGAGAGCAGGTTGTCGGGCGGCAGCCCGCGTTCCATCTGCCGGGCCTGGTGGCGGATGCGCAGCGCGGCCAGGAACTCCAGCGCGTCGCGCAGGTCGCGCGCGCTCTGCGCGCTGACCTCGCCGCCCTCGGCCGCCACGAGCAGGCGGTCGTGCGTGTTGACGGCCTCGTGGCCGCCGGCCAGCGCGTACACACGCGCCAGGTCGACGATGGGCACGAGGCCGCTGTGCTTGAGGTCCACCGCGTCGGCCACCTCGCCGTGGCGCACGGTGCTGATGCCGCCGAACACCGACAGCGGCGGCCGGTGCTTGAGCGCGTTGCCCACCATGTGGGCCAGGAAGATGCGGTTGCCCTTGGTCTGCTGCAGCACCTCGCGGCGCAGGCCGGCCAGCAGCGCGGCCTCGCCGTGAACGGCGCGCAGGTCGAAGAACACGCAGGTCAGCATCAGCGCCTTGGGCTCGGGCTCGTCGGTCCAGCGCCGGAAGTACTCGGCCCAGCGCCGCCGCGGCTGCCGCCACTCGGCCGTGCGCGCCATCATCTCGCCGGGGCAGTAGACGTAGCCGCAGGCATCGAGCCCGTCGTTGACGAAGCGCGCCAGGCGCTCGAAGTAGGCGCCGTGGGTCTGGGGGTCGTAGGCGTCGGCCAGCACCAGGCAGTTGTCCTGGTCGCTCTTGGCCGTCTGCTCGCAGCGCGCCTGCGAGCCCGCGGCCACCCAGGCGTAGTCCACGGGCGCCGGGCCCAGCTGCAGCTCGGCCAGCGTGAGCAGCCGCGCGGTCACGGCGTCGGTGATGGCGCTGACGATGTGGCCCGTGCTGTAGGCCGTGGCGTCGGCCGCGGCCAGGCTGCGCTGCAGCCGCTGCACCTTGGCCGCCGAGGTGGCGAGCGCGGCGACGTCGGTCTGCTGGTGGATCTCGCCGGCCAGGTAGACGGCCGAGGTGCTGTGCTGCTCGGTCGCGTCGGTGGCGGTGATCATGCCGGCCACGCGCGCGCCGTCGAGCACGGGCACGTGGTGGATGTGGTGCCGCGCCATGAGCAGCAGCGCCTCGAAGGCGGGCGCGCCGATGTCGATGGTCAGTGGCGCCACGGTGGCGATGTCGAGCACCGGGCGCGCCGGGTCCAGGCCCGAGGCCAGGGCGCGGTTGCGCAGGTCGCGGTCGGTGACGATGCCGAAGAGGTGGTCCTGCTCGATCAGCAGCACCGAGGACACCCGCTCGTCGCGCATGGTCTGCGCCGTCTGCAGGATGCTGGCCGTGGGCGGCAGCGTCACGGGTGCGCGGCGCAGCAGGGCGCGCACGGGCGTGGCGGTGAGGCTCAGGTGGGGGTCGGTGGCGGTGTCGGCGGCCGGCGGCGTGGCCGGCGCCTCGGCGGCTGCGGCCGGCGGCTGCAGGAAGCTCGTGGCCAGCGGGTGCGCGGCCAGCAGCGCCGTGAGCGCCGGCGCCTCCAGCCAGGCCACGCGGCCCGGCGAGAGCATGTCCACGCGCCAGGGCGAGGGGTCGCCCAGCGGCAGCGCACCGGCGCCGAACAGCGTGTGTGGCGCGAGCTCGGTGCCGCAGGCCGTGTCGGCCAGCCGTTGCAGCCGGGCGCGGCCCTCGAGCAGCACGCCCAGGCGCTGCGCCAGCGCCGGCCCGGCGAGCAGAGCCTCGCCCGCGGCCACCGCCTGCACCCGCATCGACGCCGCCCAGTCGGCGCAGGCGGCCTCGCCCAGCAGGGCAAAACCGGGCACGGCCATCAGCTCGTGGGTCGGCGGAGCGTGCTCGTCGGGCGGGGTGGTTCGCGGGGCCATGGGCGATCGGGCTCGGAGCGGGGGGAGGCCGCCAGTCTCGCCGATGCCCCCGCCCACGCGGTGTCCGCCGTTTGACCTGCGGCAAGGCCGGCGCGATCTGTCGCCGGCCGAGCCGCGCGATGCCTCAAACTGGGCCGCGAACGGCCGATATGCCGCACACGACGCTTCCCGGCCGGGGTGAGGACGCACACCGGTCGGCCGCCACCCGGCAGGGCGTGATCACAAGACGGGAGACACCATGAGCCTTGACCCGCCGCCGGGCCCGGCCGGCCGTGCCACGCCGCGGCGTCTGCTGCTGGGCGCCGCTGCCGCCGTGGCGCTGGCCCCGTTCGTGCCGCGTACCGCGCGTGCGACGACAGCGCCGCGCATCGCCCACGTCATGAGCTTCGACTCGCCCTGGCGCTGGACGGACGGCCAGCTCAAGGGCTTCCGCGAGGCCCTGGGGCTGCCGGCGGCCGAGATCCGCGTCTTCCAGCTCGACGTCAAGCGCCACGCCAGCGACGCCGCCAAGGCCGAACGGGGCCGCCAGGCGCGGGCCTTCGTCGACGGCTTCGCGCCCGACCTGCTTTACGCCTCCGATGACGACGCCCAGCAGCTCGTCTCGCGGCACTACCTGGGCACGCACCTGCCGGTGGTGTTCAGCGGCGTCAACCGCGACCCGGCCGCACACGGCTTCGAGGGCGTGGCCAACGTCACCGGCGTGCTCGAGCGCGAGCACGCCGCCGAGACGCTGCGCCTGCTGGGCGAGCTCGTGCCGCGGCTGCGCCGCGTGACGGTGCTGTCCGACCACGGCGCCTACTGGGACGCCGTGATCCGCCGCGTGCAGGACGGTGCCGCCACCGTGGCCGGCCTCGCGCCCCTGCAGGTGCGCCGCGTGCAGACGCTGGCCGACTACCAGCAGGCCGTGCGCGAGGCCCCCGACTCGGCCGATGCCTTGCTGCACCTGGGCATCCTGACGCTGGCCGACGCCGCCGGCCACACCGTGCCCTACCAGGCCGTGCAGCGCTGGGTGGTGGAGAACAGCCGCCTGCCCGACACCAGCTTCTGGATCGACCGCATCTTCCACGGCACGCTGGCCTCGGTCACGGTGTCCGAGCTCGAGCAGGGCCGTGCCGCCGGGCGCCTGGCGCGCGCCATCCTGGTGGACGGCACACCCCCGGCCGCGCTGCCCATGCGCGCCACCACCAAGGGCCAGCCGGCCATCAACCTCAAGCGCGCACAGGCGCTGGGCCTCACGGTGCGCAGCACGCAGCTGCTGCAGTCGGAGATCGTGCGCGGCTACGAGTGGGAAAGCCGCTGATGCCGGGCACGGTGGCGCACGGGCACTGGGGGTTGCGGCGGCGGATCGCGGTGGTGGCCGCGCTGGGCCTGGTGCTGGCGCTGCTGGCGTCCACCCTGGCCAGCCTGGTGCTGACCACGGCGCAGCTGCGCGAGGCGCAGCAGGCGCGTGCCCAGGCCATCGCCGAGGGGCTGGCGGTGCAGCTGCAGCGCATCCTGGCGCTGGGCCTGCGCATCGACGAGGTGCAGGGCTTCGAAGCCCAGTGCCACGAGGCGCTGCAGGCCCACGTCGGCCTGGGCTGGGCGCTCGTGCTGTCGCCCGAGGGCCGGGTGCTGGCGGGGGCCACGGCCGCGGGCGAGGCGGCGCCGTCACAGCCGCTGCTGGACCGCCTGCCGGTGATGCTGCAGGCGCCTGGGGTGCAGCCGGCCCACGCGCGGCGCCTGCCGGTGCTGGCCGACGGCAGCCACGCGGGCGCCGCGGCGGTGCGAGACCTCACCCGCACCACCGTGGCCCACGTGGTGGTGGCCTTCCCCGGCGCGCTGCTCGACGAGGCGCGGGCCGAGCTCCTGCGCGTGCACGCCGCCGTCAGCGGCGCCACGCTGCTGCTCGGCCTGGGTGGCCTGTGGTGGGCCATGTCGCGCCTGGTGACCCGGCCCGTGGCGCAACTGGTGAAGGCCATGAACGCGGTCGATCCCTCGGCCGCGCGGCGTGTGCCCGAGGTGCCGGCGGTGCGCCAGGACGCCGACCTCGTGGCGATCGACGACGCCGTGCGCCGGCTGCTGGCGCGCATCGCCGAACACGAGGCCGAGCTGGTGCGCACGCGCGACGACGCCCTGCAGGCCAGCCGCCTGAAGAGCGAGTTCCTGGCCGTGATGAGCCACGAGCTGCGCACGCCGCTCAACGCCGTGCTGGGCATGGCGCAGCTGCTGGAGCTGACGGCGCTGGACGAGACGCAGCGCCGCTACCTGGGCCACGTGCGCCAGGGCGGCGACACGCTGCTGGCGGTGGTGAACGACGTGCTGGACCTGGCCTCCATCGAGGCCGGCCGGCTTCAGCTGCGGCCGCAGGCGGTGGCGCTGGCGCCCTTGCTGCAGGACGTGGCCTCGATGCACGGCGCGCTGGCGCATGCCAAGGGCCTGGGCTGGCGGCTCAGCCTGGACCCGGCCCTGCCCGCCAGCGTGCGGGCCGACCCGCAGCGCCTGCGCCAGCTGCTGGGCAACCTGCTGGGCAACGCGGTGAAGTTCACCGAGCAGGGCGAGGTCGAGCTGGTGGCCGAGCCCATGCCCGGCGGCGTGCGGCTCGTGGTGCGCGACACCGGGCCGGGCATCCCGGCGGACTTCATGCCCCACCTGTTCGAGGCCTTCCGGCAGGCCGACGGCTCCATGCGCCGCCGCCACGGCGGCACGGGCCTGGGCCTGGCCATCGTGAGCCGGCTCGCGAGGGCCATGGGCGGCGAGGTGCGCGCGCGCTCGGTCGAGGGCGAGGGAGCGCACTTCATCGTCGAGCTGCCCTTGAAACCCGAGCCTGTCTAGACAGGCTCAGGCCTGCGGCGCGGCCGTGGCGGCGGCCACCGGCGTGGCCTTCTGCGCGGCCATCTCGAGGGCGCGCGCCTCGTCGCGGGCCAGGCCGTCGACGAAGCCCAGGATGGCCAGGGTCACGAGGGCGGCGCTGGCCAGGGCCGAGGTGTGCAGGCGGGTGGTGCGGCTGTAGAACATGGCGATCTCCTTGGGGAGGGGCTCCCGGGTCGGGAGCCGATGGATCGCACTGTAGGCAGCGGCCCCGCGCGGCGCGATGCGCATGCGATGGGCTGCGTTTGCGGCGCCGCGAACGGTGGCTTGTGCGGATGGGGTGCGCCGGCGCGTGTGCCGCGCCCGCGGTGTGGCAGCGCCAAGGCCGGGATCTGGCTGTGGATCCGGGCTCAGATCCGCTTGCTGCCCGTCGTCAGTTTCGTGCAAGCTGCGCCCAGGGTTTGTCTTGGATTGCGCCGGCCGGGGGCCGGCCCGCCTTGGGAGGCACCACGATGCCGCTGTTCCATTCGACGACACCGCGCCCGCCCGCCCGGGCGCCGCTGGCCCCGGAAACCGGGCGGCCCGGCCCGGTGGTGGCCGACCGTGGCGAGTTCATCGACGCACTGGCGCGCCTGCGGCGCGGCCAGCTGCTGGTGCACTCCGACGATGCCGACGACGAACGCTGCCTGCTCGAGGGCCAGCTGCTCTACGCGAGCTGGAAGCCGCTGAGCCGCTACGGCCTGCTCGAGGAGCTGCCCCGGCAACCGCGCCAGGGCCGCATCCACTGCTACCGGCTCAGCCCGCGCGGCCGTGATTTCGCCGATCGCGCCGTGGCCGCGTGGAAGCGCCAGCCGCTGTGGCGGCGCCTGGCCATGCGCCTGGGCGCCTGAACAGCGCCGGCCGCGGCCTCAGCCGCGCTGGCGGCGGCGCGCGGCGGCGCCCACGGCCGCCATGCCCAGGGCCATCAGGCCCCAGCTGGCGGGCTCGGGCACGGGCTGCATGAAGCCGCGGATCTCGCCACCCGGGAAGGCGGTGCTGTGCACGTTGAAGTAGGCGCGCCCGGTTTCCATGCCGCTGAGCAGCGCCGCCGAGGCCGAGGCCACGGTGCCGCCGTTGTTGGTGACGAAGGCGGTGGTGAAGGTGGAGGCCTGGGTCAGGTCCAGCGTGATGCCGTAGCTGCCGAAGGTGGTGCCCACCGGAAAGCCCGGCAGCGTGCCGGGCGTGACGGCCACGCCCACCGTGCCCGCGCCCGGCGCCGCGGTGCAGCAGTGCACATGCGCCACGGTGGTGGTGCCCGAGAGGTTGAACCAGATCGCGTCCAGGCGCAGCGTCTGCGCGCCCACGTCGAAGGTGGCCAGCACCGAGCCACTGCCGCTGGCGCCGGCGACCTCGGGGCTGAGCTGCGACGCAAACGAGTAGCTCTGGGCCCACGCGGCGGGCGAAACCAGGGCGGCCGCGGTGGCCAGGGCGAGCAGGTGCTTCATGGGATCCTCCGGTGCGGCGCGGGCGATGGGGCGCCCGTGAGCTTGCGTGCGCTGCAGTCTGCGCCCCGGTGCGAAGCGGCACCAGCAGGGCGATCCCGCAGCCGCGGGGGTGCGAAGCCGCCTTGACGCGGGCTGCGCCCCCCGGGCGCCGCGTCAGGCGGCCGGCGCGTACAGCCCGCGGTGGCGATCCCGCAGCAGGTTCTTCTGCACCTTGCCCATGGCGTTGCGCGGCAGCTCGGCCACCACCTCCACGAACTTGGGCACCTTGAAGCCCGCGATGCGGCCCTTGAGCGCGCCGATCAGCGCCGCCGGCTCGGGCGCCGGGCCGCCGGGCCGCGCCACCACCACGGCGATCACGGCCTCGCCAAAGTCGGGGTGCGGCACGCCGACCACGGCACTCTCGGCCACGCCGGGCAGGGCGTTGAGGAAACCCTCGATCTCGGCCGGGTAGACGTTGTAGCCGCCCGTGATGACCAGGTCCTTGCTGCGGCCGACGATGGTGCAGAAGCCGTCGGCCTCGACCTTGCCGACGTCGCCGGTCTTGAACCAGCCGTCGGCCGTGAACTCCTCGGCCGTCTTCTCGGGCATGCGCCAGTAGCCCTTGAAGACGCTGGGCCCCTTCACCTGGATGTGGCCCACCTCGCCGGCCGGCAGCGGCTGGCCGTCGTCGCCCAGCACACGCAGGCCGGTGCCGGGCAGCGCCGGGCCCACGGTGCCGCCACGGCGCGCGGCCTCGGGGCGGTAGGGGTTGCTGGTGAGCATGACGGTCTCGCTCATGCCGTAGCGCTCGAGGATGGTGTGGCCGGTGCGTGCGCGCCAGGCCTCGAAGGTTTCCAGCAGCAGCGGTGCCGAGCCGCTGATGAAGAGGCGCATGGCGCGGCAGGCCTGGCCCGTGAGGCCGGGCTCGGCCAGCAGCCGCACGTACAGCGTGGGCACACCCATGAACACGCTGGCCTCGGGCAGCCGCGCCACCACGGCCTTGGGGTCGAAGCGGTTGAGCCAGAGCATCTTCGCGCCCGCCAGCAGCGCGCCGTGGCAGGCCACGAACAGGCCGTGCACGTGGAAGATGGGCAGGGCGTGGATCAGCGTGTCGCGGCCGGCCGCGCCCCCCGTGCGCCAGCCCCAGAAGCTCTTCAGCACCTCGGCGTTGCTGCGCAGGTTGCCGTGCGTGAGCATCGCGCCCTTGCTGCGCCCGGTGGTGCCGCTGGTGTAGAGGATGGCGGCGAGGTCGCCTTCGCCGCGCAGCGCCGGCGTGTGTACATCGGCGTGCTGCGCCGCGCGCTCCAGCAGCGAGCCCGTGCGGTCGTCGCCCAGCGTGAACACGTGTTTCGTGCCGGCCTTGAACGCGATCTTGCTGAGCCACGGAAACGCCTTGGGCGTGCACACCACCAGCGCCGGTTCGGCATTGCCCACGAAGTACTCGATCTCGGCCGCCTGGTAGGCGTTGTTCAGCGGCAGGAACACGTGGCCGCTGCGCAGCACCGCCAGGTACAGGATCAGCGCCTCGGCGCTTTTGTCCACCTGCACCGCCACGCGCGACTGCGCGGGCAGGTCCAGCGATTCGATGAGGTTGGCCACCATGGCGCTGGCGCGCTCGAGGTCGCGCCAGGTGTAGCCCAGGGGTGTGGCGGTGTCGACGGTCTCGATGGCGACCGTGTCAAGCTCGGCCGGAAAGCCGCCCCGCAGGGCGACGAAGAGGTTCGCGTTCACGGTGTCGGTCAGTCCAGCTTGGCCCCGGAATTCTTGACCACCTCGGCCCAGCGCTTGACCTCGGCGCTCACGAAGCGGCCCATGTCGGGGCCCCAGGTGTTGGGGATCTCGGTGCCCAGGCCGTTCCAGGCGGCCTTGATCTCGTCGCTGGCGAAGGCCTTGCGCATCTCGGCCTGCATGCCGGCCACGGCCTCGGCCGGCGTGCCCTTGGGCGCCCAGATCGCATACCAGGTGGCCACCTTGTAGGTGGGCACGCCGCCCTCGGTGGACGTGGGCACGTCGGGGAAGCCCGGCGCGCGGCGCTCGGAGGCCACGGCGATGGCGCGGATGCGGCCGCCCTTGATGTGGGCCGCGCTCGAGCCCAGGCCGTCGAAGGCCATGTCCACCTGGCCCGCGATCAGGTCTTGCAGCATGGGGCCGGCGCCGCGGTAGGGGATGTGGGTGATGAAGGTCTTGGTCTGCAGCTTGAACAGCTCGCCGGCCAGGTGGTGGCTGGTGCCATTGCCGGCCGAGCCGTAGTTGAGCTTGCCGGGGTTGCGCCGGATGAACTCCAGCAGCTGCGGCAGCGTGGTCGCCTGCACCTTGCCGGGGTTGACGACGATGACCTGCGGCACGCTGGACACCAGGCCCACGGGCACGAAGTCGGTCTCGATGTTGTAGTCCAGCCGCGGGTACATGCTGGGCGCGATGGCGTGGTGCACGGCGCCCATGAAGAAGGTGTAGCCATCGGGCGCGGCCTTGGCCGCGATGCCCGCGCCCAGCGTGCCGCCGGCGCCGCCCTTGTTGTCGATGAGGAACTGGCGGCCGCTGGCCTTGGTGATGCTGGCGAACAGCGGCCGCGCGAAGGCGTCGGTGCCACCGCCCGGGGGGAAGGGCACGACGACGGTCACGGGCTTGCTCGGCCAGGCCTGGGCGCGGGCGATGGACGGCAGGGCCAGCGAGGCGGCGGTGCCGGCCGTGCCGAGCAGGGCCTGGCGGCGGGTGAGTTGGGTCATGGGCTTGTCTCCGGTGGTTGTTGTGGGAACGGGAACGGTCTCAGACCGGGCTGCCGACGGCGCGCGAGCGCACCACCTCGCCCTCGCGGAAGCGTGTGTGGCTGGCTTCCACCTGGTCCAGGTCGTACAGGTAGTTGACCATCAGGCCGAAGGACTGCTTCAAGCCCTTGCCCGACATGTTGCCACGTGGGTTGAGCCGCTCCAGCCGCGCGCCGTTGTCGAGGTGGAAGCGCGCCACCGGATCGCCCTCGGGCGTGGGCGACAGGCGCAGCAGGTAGGCGCTGGCCAGCAGGCGCAGCGCGGCCTGGTCCTCGGCGTCAAGCTGCTCGTGCACGGCGGCGCCCTGCAGCGCGCCGAGGTCGCCGCCGCAGCGCTCGCGCAGGCGCGCGCGGGCCGCGTCCAGCTCGGCGGCGGCACCCTTCTTCAGGCCCGGCAATGCGCCGAGTTCGGGTTCGGCCAGCAGCCACGCCGCCAGCCCGGGGATGGGCGAGAGCGTGCAGAAGGTGCGCAGCCGCGGCAGCTCGCGCTGCAGCTGCGTGGCCACGGTCTTGATGAGGAAGTTGCCCAGGCTCACGCCGCGCAGCCCGGGCTCGCAGTTGCTGATGC
>Ga0209278_1001130_pt1 | contig 16911 bp, 13 predicted proteins | sample JI81BgreenDNA_FD_187504 | JGI IMG/M metagenome (GOLD analysis project Ga0209278, IMG submission 187504) | Wastewater effluent complex algal communities from Wisconsin, to seasonally profile nutrient transformation and Carbon sequestration -... | ecosystem: Engineered > WWTP > Effluent > Algae... | reverse complement strand
AAGGCGCTCAGGCCGTCGGGGTCGTTCAGCGGCTCGCCGGGCCGGTCCCACTGCTCGACGCCGCCCTTAGGCAGCAACAGGCAGGTGGGGCCTGTGGCTTGCTCCAGCCGGTCAGCGATGACGCGCGCCACGTAGCGGCGCATCTCGGGGTCGATGCAGACCGAGGCGATCAGGCGGTTGTGCTCGTGCACGGAGCGCCCTTCGAACTGCGACGGACAACGCGTCCAAGCCGCGAAGTCGACCATGTCGGTCGCGCCAGGTGCCACGATCTGCGGCACGCCCGCGCGGCCTGCGCCCAGCAGCCTCTCGCTGCCCGCGCTCACGCAGCTGCCCGCCAGGTCGTTGACCAGCTCCTGCAGGCTGAAGTCCATGACGCAAGCGAAGTAGCCGCGCCGCGCCAGGTCTTCAAAAGCCCGTCCGCCCATGCCGGTGGTGTGGAACACCGCCAGTTCGTAGCCACGCGCCTCCAGCGCAGGCTTGAGCTTTTTCATGTAGGACAGTGCACTGCTGCCCAGCGAGGTCATGCCGACGACGGGCCGTGGATCGGCCTCGGCTTCGCGCGCCTGGCAGGCTCCCACCACCGCGCCGGCCGCCTGGCCCAGCGCCGCCTTGCACAGGCGGTTCAGCCCATACAGGCCGCCGGCCCACAACCGCATGATCAGATCCGGCGGAATGCGGTCGGGCGGGATCAGTGGCGAATAAGCGATCGTCGACAGCACCACCTTTGGGCAGCCCAGCGGCAGCGCGTTGGCCACGTCCAGCGCCAGGTCCGTTCCCATGGTGCCGCCCAGAGCTAGCAGTCCGTCGAACCGGCCCTCGACATACCACTGGGTCGCGATCAGCGAGGCGCCAGTGGCCATGAGCTTCATCGAGGTGTTCTCGTCGCCCGTTTCCATCACCTGCTGCAGCGTCACGCCCGCTGCCGCTGCCACCTCGGTGTTCAGGATGTGGGGTGTGAAGCCGCCCTTGCCGAGCACGCCCACGTCCATCACCAAGGCTGTGCCGCCCAGGTGTTCGACCGACTCGCGCAGGTAGGCCATCTCGTCGCTCTTGGTGTCGACAGTGCCGATCAGCAGGATGACCGGTGGGCGACCAGCCTTCGTGGGGCTCACAGCGATGCCTCCACGGCAGCGAACGAGGCCTCCAGCACCTCGCACAGGTGGTTGATTTCGTCGGCGGTGATCACCAGCGGCGGCGAGAGGATCAGGTTGGGGCCAGAGATGCGCACCATCAGACCGCGCTGGTAGGCCGCTTTGGCCACGCGGGCCGGGATGTCGCTGGTGCGCGGCATGGGTGTGCGCTTTGCCTTGTCCTCCACCATCTCGATGCCCAGCATCAGGCCGACGCCGCGCACATTGCCCACGAAGCTGCAGGTCTGCTCCAGTTTTCGCAGACGCTCCTGCATCACGGCACCCACACGGCCAGCATTGCCCGGCACGTCCAGCGCCTGGATCTGATCCAGCGTGGCCAGCGCGGCGGCCGCACCCACCGGGTGGGCGCTGTAGGTGTAGCCGTGGCCCACGGCGGCTTGGCCGCTCTTGTCGTCGTTGAACACCTGCGCGACCTTGGCCGAGATGGCCGTGGCGCCCAGCGGCACATAGCCCGAGCTGATGCCTTTGGCCAGGCACCACAGGTCGGCATTGACGCCCCACAGCCGCGTGCCAAACAGATGGCCGGTGCGGCCGAACCCGGTGACCACCTCGTCGGCGATGAGCAGCACGCCATGTTTGTCGCAGATCTTGCGCACCAGCGGCCAGTAGTTGGCCGGCGGCACGATCACGCCGCCTGCGCCCTGCACAGGCTCGGCGATGAAGGCGGCCACGGTGTCCGGTCCCTGGAACACGATTTCCCGCTCCAGCAGCTCGGCGCAGATTTCACCCAACTCCAGCGCGTCGTTGGTATAGGGGTTGCGGTAGAGCCAGGGCGTGTCGATGTGGAAGCAGCCCGGCAGAAGCGGCTCGTAAGCGCGGCGGAAGTTGGTGTTGCCGTTGACACTCATGCCTCCGAAGTGCACGCCGTGGTAGCCCTGGCGCAGGCTGATGAACTTGAAACGGTCTTTCTCGCCGCGCAGCTTGTGGTACTGGCGCGCCAGCTTGAGCGCGGTCTCGACCGCGTCGGAGCCGCCGCTGGAGAACATCACGCTGGCCACACCGTCGGGCTCCATCAGCTTCACCAGCTTGGCCGAGAGCTCGATGGCACGTGGGTGCGACGTGCCGCGGAAGGTGTTGTAGAAGGGCAGCTCGTCGAGCTGGGCCACGATCGCGTCGCGCACCGCCGTGGCGCTGTGGCCCAGGTTGCTGGCCCACAGGCCACCCACGCCGTCCAGCAGCTTGTGGCCGTCCACGTCCCAGATCCAGCAGCCCTCGCCGCGCGCGACGATGTCGGGCTTGGCCTTCTTCATGGCGCCGGGGTGGGCCATGGGGTGCCATTGAAATTCGGCGTTGTCCTGCTTGAGTTGTTCAATGCTGCTCATGAGGTGTTCCTGGTTAAAAGGGTTGGCCGACGGTGATGGTCTTGATCTCGGTGTAGTGCGTGATGCCTTCCGACCCCTGCTCGTGACCGATGCCGCTTTCGCGAATGCCGCCAAAGGGCAGCTCGGGCTGCGACACGCCAAAGTGATTGATACCCACCATCCCGGCCGCGATGCCCTCTCCCAGGCGGTGGGCTGTGTGCAGGTCGCGCGTGAAGGCGTAGGCGCCCAAGCCGTACGGCAGCGCGTTGGCCTGTTCAATGGCGGCGTCCAGCGTGTCGTAGGGCTGGATCACGGCGATCGGGCCGAAAGGCTCCTGCTGCATGACGCGGCTGCTGGCGGGTGCATCGGCGAATACCGTGGGTTCAAAGAAGAAGCCGGGTCGCGCCACGCGGTGGCCGCCTGTGAGCAGGCGTGCGCCCTGGCCCACGGCGTCATCGACGAAGCGCTCCATGTCCTCGAGGCGGCGGGCGTGGGTCAGCGGCCCCATCTGCGTGGCGGTGTCCAGGCCGGAGCCGAGTTGCAGCTTTTGCGCAGCGGCGGCGAAGCGCTCGCCGAAGGTGGCGAGCTGCGCGCGCGGCACATAAAAGCGGATCGGCGAGGCACAGACCTGGCCGGCGTTGCGGTACTTGGCGGTGACCGACTGCTTGAGGACGAAGTCCAGACCTGCGCCCTCGGCCATGTCCTCGGCCACGATGACTGGCGCATGGCCACCCAGCTCGCCGGTGAAGCGCTTGACGTGGCGCGCAGCCTGCTCGCCCAGCAGCTTGCCCACAGCCACCGAGCCGGTCACGGACACTTTGGCGATCTCGGGCCGCTCAATCAGGAAAGACGAGACTTGAGCCGGGTCACCGCAAACCATCTGAATCGCCTCGGCCGGCACGCCGGCATCGAGGAAACAGCGCAGCAGCAACATAGCGCTGCCCGGCGTCTCTTCGGCGGGCTTGAGCACCACGCTGCAGCCTGCGGCCAGCGCGCTGGCGAGCTTGCGGCTGGGCAAGTTGACCGGAAAGTTCCAGGGTGTGAAAGCAGCGACCGGCCCGACTGGCACACGTGTGACGGTGTGCGAGAGGATGCCGTCTACCCGGGGGGCCACCGCACGGCCATACAGGCGCTTGGCTTCTTCGGCCTGGAAATCAATGATGTCGGCCGAGAGCGTGACTTCGCGCTTCGCTTCCGCCAACGGTTTGCCCTGTTCGAGCGTGAGCACGGTGGCGATCTGGTCCACGCGCTGGCGCAGCAAATCGGCCGCGCGGCGCAGGATCACGTAACGGTCGTGCGGGCGCACACGGCGCCATTGATCAAAGCCCCGCTGCGCTGACTCGGCAGCCGCAGCCAGCTCGGCCGGGCCAGCCAGCGGCAGCCTGCCCAGCACGCCTTCATCGGCGGGGTTGATGACGGGGCGCTCGCCGCCGGAAGCGGCGGACATCCACTGGCCGGCCACATGAAGTGAGAGAGAAGGGTATTGGGTCGTCATGCTGTGTAGTGTGTTGTTCACCCTTCGCGGGGCGAGATCGGGAACGCGCAAAGACGCTGCTGGGGTTTACCCTAGATAGGGCGCCGGCGGTCGTAGCGGGCGATGGTCAGGCCCTCTGTGTCGATCTCGGGTGGGCGGCCGCTCATCCAGTCGGCCAGCAGTTGGCCGGTGCCGGCGGCCATGGTCCAGCCCAGGGTGCCGTGGCCGGTGGCCAGCCAGAGCTTGGGCAGCCGAGTCGGTCCGAGGATGGGCGTCCCGTCGGGGGTCATGGGCCGCAGGCCGGTCCAGAACTCGGCGCGTGAGACATCGCCGCCGCGGGGGAACAGGTCCTTAACCACAAATTCCAGCGTGCGGCGCCGGCTCTCGTTGAGCTCCAGGTCGAAGCCGGAGAGCTGCGCCGTGCCACCGACGCGGATGCGGTCGCCCAGCCGCGTCACGGCCACCTTGTGCGTCTCATCCATGATGGTCGATTCGGGCGACTTGGACGGATCGGTGATCGGCACCGTGATCGAGAAGCCCTTGACCGGGTAGACCGGAACGTCCAATCCCAACGGCGCCAGCATCGCGGTGGAATAGCTGCCCAGAGCCAGCAAATACCGGTCCGCATCGATCAGGCCCTGGTCTGTGACGACGCCAGTGACGTCGTCGCCCTGTGTGACCACGCGCTCAATGCGCACCCCGAAGCGAAACTGAACGCCCAGGCTCTTGGCCATCTCGGCCAGCCGGTTGGTGAACTTGAAGCAGTCGCCGGTCTCATCGCCGGGCAGGCGCAGCGCACCGACGAACTTTTCCTTCACGTCGGCCAGAGCCGGCTCGTGCGCCAGGTAGCCCTCGCGGTCAAGCAACTGGTAAGGCACGCCGAACTGCTGCAGGATCTCGATGTCCTTGCCGGTGCTGTCGAGCTGCTTTTGCGTACGGAACAGTTGCAGTGTGCCCTGCATGCGCTCGTCGTACTGGATGCCGGTGTCGGCGCGCAGTTTCACCAAGCAGTCACGGCTGTATTCGGCCAGCCGCACCATGCGAGCCTTGTTGATCCGATACCGGACCTCAGTGCAGTTGCGGAGCATGGCCATGCCCCAGCGCCACATGGCGAGATCGAGCATCGGCTTGATGACCAGCGGGCTGTGGTGCATCAGCAGCCACTGGATGGCTTTGACAGGCACGCCTGGCCCGGCCCAGGGAGCGGAGTAGCCAGGTGACACTTCGCCGGCGTTGGCGAAGCTGGTTTCCAGGGCGGGGCCGGACTGGCGCTCCAGCACCGTGACGTCGTGGCCTTCTTTGGCCAGGTAGTAGGCGGCCGTCGTGCCAATGACGCCGCTACCGAGGATGACGATTTTCATGAGTCAACGTACGTTCTTTGATAACGTGGACCAAGACTGGTCAGGATTTCGTAGGCGTTGGTTCCGGCTTCGTCCGCCAATGCGTTGATGTCGTGCGCTTGCCCGATCAATTCGACCGGTGTACCCGGGGCCAAGTGCGACTCAAGCACGTCGGTGACGTCCACCGTCACGGTGTCCATGGACACCCGTCCGATCAGGGCTACCGGTTGGCCCAAGATGTGCAGGCGGGCCCGGTTGCTGAGGCTGCGCAGGTACCCGTCCGCGTAGCCCACCGACACCGTGGCCACACGGGTCCTTCGGCTGGCGATCCACGTGTGGTTGTAGCCAACGCCCTCGCCAACCTCGACCCAGTGCGACTGGATCAGCCGGCCCGTCAGTCGCAGCACCGGATGCATGGGATTGGGGCGGCCCAGGGTCGGAGCGATGCCGTACAGCGCAGCCCCCGGGCGCAGCAGGTCGGCGTGGAAGTCCTGCCCCAGAAACACGCCCGAAGAATTGGCGAGGCTGGCAGGCACGCCTGCCCATCGCTGACGAATCGTCTGGAAACGCTGAAGCTGCAGCGGGTTGATGGGGTCTTTGGGGTTTTCAGCGCCGACCAGATGGCTCATCAACAGCACGGGTTCGATGCCACGCAGTTCTTCGGCGCCGATGCCCAGCGGGTCGTTGCGCGCCAGACCAAGGCGCGCCATGCCGGTGTCGAATTGCACCGCGGCCGGCAGCGTTCGCCCGAGTCGGACGGCCAGGTCAGACCATGCGCGGATCTGTTCCCGGCTGTTGAGCACCGGAATCACACCGGCCTGGGCGCAGACCGGTTCGGCGCCCGGCAACGGGCCATGCAGAGCGAACAGGCGCGCATCCTCCGGCAAGATGGGCCGCAGGGTCAGCGCCTCGGCCACCAGTGCCACAAAGAAGTCCCGGCAGCCTGCCTGGTAGAGGGCCGAAGCCACCCGGGTGGCGCCCAGACCATAGGCATCTGCCTTCACCACCGCCGCACAATCGACGCCCGGCCGTGCCTGCCTCCGCAGCACCTGCCAGTTCTTGCGGATCGCGCCGAGGTCGATGGTCAGTTCGGCAGCATGAGGGGGCTGGGGCGCGAGGCACTCATCGTTCATGCCTCCGACTGTGCCGATCGCCGCCCAAGACGACGATCAAGGTTGCGCAAACCTGGCGCAAGGGTTTACCCTGAGTTCGCCTTGCGTGATCGTGCGAGCGTTTCGGATGGCAGTTCGAAAAAATGCCTTTTGTAGTCCAGCGAGAACTGGCCTTGGTGCCAGAAGCCCCAGCGCGTGGCCACGTCCTGCACGGACTCATGGGGGCCCGCCTGACGGAGGCTGCGGCGTACGCCGTTGAGTCGCAACGCGCGCAGGTATTGCGTGGGCGAGGTGCCCAGCACATCCTGGAAACAGTAATTGAGCTTGCGCCGGCTGGCGCCTACGCGGCTGCACACATCCAGGATCGACGGCGGCTCATCCGGGTTGGTCATCATCAACTCGCAAGCCTTGTCCACCAGTCGCTTGCGCCGCGCCAGCGAATCCAGATCCGAGGTGTCCACGCTGGGGGGGAGCGCCTCGATCCACTCGATCAGGATGTCGTCGCGCAGTTTCACCAGTCGGCTGGCGTCAGGGAAATCCTGTGCCAAAGAGAGGGCCGCCTTCAGCGCCTGCAGGTGACGGGTTCGTAAGGCCGCAGCGTTCTCGGCCGACGGCAACAAATCGACCTGGCGCTCCAGCCACGCCGCCAGCGGCTTGTGATACATGCTTTCCCAAAGGGGATTGAGCAACTCACGCTCGACCGTTACCGCGATCAGGTGATGCCGTTGCGGTGTGACGAAATCGATCTCACGGCCACTGCCGCACAGAATGGCGTCGGCGTTCACCTTGCGCCCGTCGAAAAAGACATCCCCTGTCGGCTCGGCCGACATGGCAAAGCCAAAGACCTGCTCTCCCAGCCTCCCGCGCTGTCGCAAGGAAAGGTTGGTCTTCTCGCCAAAAAGTCGCACGCCATCGAGCTGCACCATGGTCAATTCGCCACGAAAACTCCCGCGGGACAGTTGTTCGTAATGCAGCGCCCAGCCGCCCTGCGCAGCGGCGTGCGCGTCGATATCGAAAGTCAGCACCGACCGCGCCCAGATGGGCGCGTCAAGATCTTTGTGGACGTCAGCAGCGGGCCCGTTCATGGCGTTCAGCGTAGCAGCAAGCCGGCCGATTGAAAAAATCCGCACCTCATCGCGCGCAGGTTTGATAAGCCGTTTGGCGGTGCGGACCTAGCATCCCTTCAGCGTTGGACACAGCGTCGGCGGCCTCGGTCCGATCATTACAACACCGAGGAACGACCAAATGAAGCGCGCCTTCTTCCTCCTGGCCATCAGTGCCGCCTGCCTGAGCGCACCCACCGGGGCGCTGGCCGGCACGAGCTTCAGCCTGGGCATCGTCTCCCTGTCTGTCTCCAACGGGCTGGGCCAGAACAACCCGGATGACAAAGCCGTCCGTCCCGCGCTGCAGGGGGGCGTGGACATCCGCTTGGGCAGCGACGTTTACCAGGACCACTGGCACTCCACCGGCCGCCTCCGTGACGCCCACACAACGAAGCCCATGGCGGCCTCAGCTGGGAGCCGCTGACCGCGCAACACGCGCGCGGCGTGAGCGTCGTGATCAAAAATTTCGGGCGTCTGAGTCTGCCCTAGACGCACGCGATCAGCGACACCTGAACACCACAGGTCATGGAGGGTATGCCCAACCAGACTGCGGGCGATTTGAACGACGACAGCGTCGGGCTGACGCGCGGCCTGAGCGAAGGCTCGCCAGCGGGGGCAACTTGTTGGGCACCAGCCAGATGGCGCGGTTGGTCACCGCGGGCGATACACCCCTTGTGTGTGGCCTGATCAAGGGCTTTTGAGCGCTCACCCTGCCTGCGATGGGAGATACCATCACCGCGCCCTCGCCCCGGGCATCCAGGCACGTACCGGTGCCGCCAGAATCCAACGGCCTCCAGTTTCATTTGCCGCACTCCCTGACCAACTGGCTGTTCCATTCTTTCAGTTGGTTGCCCTGGTCCTCCAACCAGCTGGGGTCAGGCGTTCGGCCCGATTCCAGCCACTGCCTGCCCAGCGCGTAAGCCAAGGGTGCCTGCCACGCGTCAACCGCCTGCAAGCGATCGCCTCGAAACGACCACACGCTCCAGCCGGCAGCCTCGCGCCGGGTCACCCATCGGTCACTGCCGTTCCAGAGTCCTGCGATCTGCAAGCGCCCGTCATACTGCTCAGACCAGAACCAAGGCACGCCCGGTGCCATCGGCGCTTGCCCCACCAACGCGGCGGCGACATGGGCAGCCTGCTCATTGGCACTGGCCACCGATTCGAGGCGCACCTGGCTGCCACGCACGCGCGCCACATCGCCCAGCGCCCAAATCGATCTATCGCTGGTGCGCCCGGTGTCGTTCACCACAATGCCGTTGTCCACCTCCAGCCCGCATTCGCGCGCCAAGGCATCGCGAGGGATGCCGCCAATGCCCACAACCACCAAATCGGCCGGTAGCGTGCGCAATGCGCCTGCGCTGTCCCGACAAAGCACGCCGGTGACCCGGCCATCAGCGCGCCGCTCCATGCTTTCCACGTGCGCGCCCTCGATCACGTCGACGCCGTTTTGGCTGTGCACTGCCTTCAAGGCTTCGGCCGTGGGATGCGGCGCCACCCGTGCCAAGATGCGCGGGGCTTGTTCGACCAACGCGACCTGCAAACCCATGCGCCGGGCGACAGCGGCCACTTCAAGTCCGATATAGCCACCTCCCACCACCACCAAGCGCTGAGCGTCGCGCAGCGCCGCCCCCAGTAACTGGGCATCAGCCACATCGCGTAGGGTGTAAACACCCTGACCAGGCCCGAGGGGATCGTCGCTTCTTTCGGGAGCGGCCCAGGGGCGAGGCGCAACGCCAGTAGCGAGCACCAGCGCATCGAAGGCCAAATGGCTGTCTGCTCCAGCGGCACGAAGGGAGATCCTTCGCTGTGCCCTGTCGATTGACAACACCTCGGTGTCCAAACGCAATTGAACGTTTTGCTCCGCGTACCAGGGAGCTGGACGGATCGCAATCGCTGCCGGATCAACCGCGTCACTCAACGCCTTTTTCGATAGCGGAGGACGGTGGTAAGGAAGATGGGGTTCGCTGGAGATCAACCACAAAGCACCCCGGTAGCCGCGCGAGCGCAATTGAAACACCACCGCGGCCGCAGCATGGCCGCCACCAACCACCACTATGGTGGACGGGCCAGGCTCAGATGCTGCGTCGGTGGCAAGTTGGTCGGCCATAGGGGGACGGCAGGATGGTTCAGGCACTGGGCACGCGCAACACGATGCCATCGAGAGCCAGGCTGGCATGCAGTTGGCAGCTCAGTCGGCTGTGGGGCTGGCGTGGCGAGGTCACCACTTCGAGCATGGCCGACTCGGTGTCTGAAACCGATGGACAAAGCGTCGCCCACTGGTCGTCCACCACCACGTGGCAGGTCGCGCAAGACAGATTGCCGCCACATTCACCATCGATGCCGGCCACTCCCTTGAACTGGGCCGCATCCATGAGGTTGGTGCCTTCGCTGACGTCATCGCTCAAGCGTGAACCGTCGGGCAATATCCAGTGGACCATGGGCATGTCGAGTTTCTCCATCAAATGAAACGAATGTAGTGATCGCGCACGCCTTGTTCGTCCAAGTCGGCGGTGCGGGTGATTTCGTGGCGCTTGATTCCGATGTGGTTGTCCACCAGGCCTTGCCCCAGTGCTGACGTCAGCACCGTGTCGGCTTCCAGGGCGTCGAGCGCACCACCCAGCGTTTCGGCCACCGACTCGGTTGCATCCTTGTTCTCCAGGCAGTCCCCGGTTTCTTCTGGTTGCAAGGCATATTGACGCACCACACCCAATCGGGCGGCCTGCAGCACCGCTGCGGTCAGCGTGTAGGGGTTGGCTGCGGCGTCGCCCATGCGGTGCTCGATGCGGGCTGCAGCCCCCGCTTCTGGCGACAAGCGCACGGTCACACCGCGGTGATCCACGCCCCAGTTTTTCCAGAACCCCGACAGACTCGCTGGCTTGAGACGATGGTAGGAATTGGTACACGGCGCCACCAACCCTGCGAGTGCGGCGTGGTGGTGCATCAGGCCTGCTGTACATCCCAGCGTCAGTGCATTGAATGCAGAAGCCTCGTGCCCGCCGGAGATGGCGTTGTGACCGGCTTGATCGCGCAGACTGAAGTTGACATGTACCCCACTGCCACCAAGCGCCGAAATGGGCTTGGGCATGAAGGTCAACACAATGCCGTGCTGAAAGGCCACCTCGCGCGCCAGCAGGCGGAACAGAAAAATGTCGTCCACCGCTCGAAGTGCGTGGTCGTAGGTCAACGTGAACTCGAATTGTGGCGAATCGAATTCGGTGTTCATGCTGTCGATGCGAAAGCCTGCCGCCGTGGCTTTCTCCCAGATCGCGTCGGTAAAGCCGCGCGGATCCGCAAATGGACCGGTGGCATACACGTGAGCCGAGGTCGTCTCGTAAGGCTTGAGCGAGCCGTCGGCCTCGATCTGGAACGCATAGGCCTCGAGCTCGATACCCACCATAGGGTCATAGCCCAAGGCTCGCCAATCGGCAATCGCCCGCTTGAGCGCGCTGCGTCCACACATGGGCAAGGGTGTGCCATCGTTGGCCTTGAGATCACCAATAGCCACCTGGGTACCAGGCTGCCAGCTGGCTCGCACGTCCTCGGGCGTGTAGACCGCCTCCATGTCCGGCAAGCCTTCCATCACCATGGCACCGGGCGCCGGAATCAACTCTTTCTCGTAGGTGACGCCAAAAGTGCCCCTGCAAAACCGTGCGCTCCCACCTTGCTCCCGCCATGGCACGTATTTCCCCCGTGCGATGGCCAGATGGTCGCAATACAAAACCCGCAGGCGGTTGTTCATGTTGGTGTCCTAATGGTGATTTGATGAGACGGGGCGGAGTTGAGTGCCGGCGGCTCAAACGGTGTGCATGCGCACAGGCAGGCGCTTGATGCCGGCCACAAAGTTGGATCGCAGAAAGGCGTGCGCGCCCGTCTGCTCGATGCGCTGAACGCGGGCGATCAGTGACTGCAGCAAAACCCTGACCTCCAGGCGAGCCAGCCACATGCCCAGACAGGCGTGCGCCCCGCCTTGGCCAAAAGCCAGATGGCGGTTGACACCGCGGCGCAGGTTGACCACGAACGGATCGTCGAAAGCGCGCTCGTCGCGATTGCCAGAAATGAACCAAAGCAACACTTTGTCGCCGGCGCGCACCGTCTTGCCATGGAATTCAAAGTCTTCGTTCGCGGTACGCCGGAAATGGGTAGCCGGAGAAGCCCAACGAATGAATTCGTCGGCCACGGCCTCCCAGGCGACATCCCCCTCGGTGGCCTTCAACTCCGCCATCAAACCTGGCTGGTTGGCCAGGGCGTGCAGGGCTGCGGTGATTGAGTAGCGGGTGGTGTCGTTGCCAGCCGCCACCAGCAGGCAGAAGAAGTTCCGAAACTCGTTGTCGGAGATCACGTTGCCCTGCGCGTCGGGTTGGGTGATCAAATGAAGCACCCCGCTGGTGTCGCCCTGATCACGCTTGCGATCCATCAACCGTTGTGCATAGTCGTACAAGTCGGCGCCTGCGGGCGAGCGAAACGGCATCAGACGGTAGGCGTCTGTGTTGGCCTGATCCACCACATGCGAGGTGAAATCGCTGTCGGTGTTGGCCATCAGGGCATCGCCCTTGTCGACGAGCCAGTCGAGGTCCTCATCTGGCAGGCCGACAATGCGTCCGAGCATTCGCATGGGCAACTGGCGCGCTATGTGGGTGACGGCGTCAAAGTCTCCGAGCGGGATCGCCTGATCGAGAATGTCATCGCACAGCGACCGTATCTGTTGCTCATACAACGCAATCATCGGCTTGGAGAACGCTTTGGCCACCAGCATGCGAGTGCGGGTATGTTCGGGCGGATCGGTCTCCTGGAAGGTGCGCCGCGCCAGGTACTCCTCGCGGGTCTGGTCTTCCATCCGGATGCCCTGGGCCGAGCTGAGGCGCTGCGGGTTCCGGTTGAGTGCCAGGATGTCCGCGTGCCGCGTCACCGACCAGAACCCCTTGCCCGCAGACCAGTCGCACCAGGCCATGGGATCGTGGTCTCGCAGGCGCTTGAAGGTGTTGTGTGGTGGGCCGTTGACGAAAGCGTCGTGGTCGGCGAGGTCAGCATGACCATCATCGTTGGGATGCCAAATGCTCATATCGGGTTGGCCTTAAGCCTGCGTTGAAACAAAGGAACGTTCCAGAAAACGTGCCATCCATCGAGCGAATTCGCCCGGCGACTCGGTGTGCGTGAGCAAGCTCTCGTGGGCGCGCTGCAGCGCTTCCGGATCCACCTTGTCTGCCAGGTATCGCAACAGCTCCGCCATGAAGTCACGCGACATCTCAGGATGGAACTGGGTGGTGAACATGTGATCCCCGATGGCCATCGAAGCAACCGGACAAAAATCGCTGCTGCCCAGGCAACGGGCGCCGGGGGGCATCAGCGTGACCTGCTCTTTGTGTGCAGCCATCAGCCACATGGATGACTCTGGCGGGTCCATCCATGGCCCAGGGGTGTGCCAATGGGTCAGACCAAGGCCCAGGCCCCAACCGCCGGTGTGGTCGTCCACGCGGCCGCCCAGGGCCTGCGCAATCGCCTGGTGACCAAAGCACAGGCCAACGGTGGGAATTCGACGCTCGGCCAGTGCGGTGATGGTCTGCATGAGATGGGGCAGCCAGGGCAGCGATGCATCGTTGACTGAGGCAGGGCTGCCAGTGATGACCACGCCATCCACGCCGTCCAACGTCTCCAGGCGCTGACCGCCGGGAAGGTCTACCACGGCGAAGTGCCAGTCCGTGCGAAGCGTTTGCAGCAAATGGACCACCTTCAGCCCGTCGTTTGGAAAGGCTTTGGAGAAGTCCGAATCGTCGTCGTTGGTCAGGAGGACATGGATGTTCAAGCTCATGGGCGACATCGTGGCTGAGAGACTCCAGAGGCGGCTATCGAGAATGCGCAGCGACGTCTAAGGGTTTGCCCGAGGCGGCCTACAGACCTGGGATGGCCATGCAGGACGCCGTGATCTCCCCAGCTGATGCATGTGGCCGGCACACCTGCCGCGGCGTGCGTTTCTCCCATCAGGAGGTCAACGGGAGCACACATGAAGTCCCCACGCCTGCGCGGCTGGAGACGTCCAGGATCGACGGTGGCTCAACGGGCTTCGACTTCATCAGCTCGCAAGCCTTGTCCAACAGGCGCTTGCGGCGGACCAGCGAATCCAGGTCCAAGGGATCGACGCTGGGGGGAGCGCCTCGATCCACTCGATGAGGATGTCATCGCGCCGTTTCAGCAGTCAACTGGCATGAGGGAAATCCTGTGCCGAAGACAGTCGCCTGGCGCCATGGCGTGCGCGTCGATATCGAGAGTCAGCACCGACCGCGCCCAGATGGGCGCGTCAAGATCTTTGTGGACGTCAGCAGCGGACCCGTTCATGGCGTTCGGCGTCGCAGCAAGTCGACCGATTGGGAGAAACCCGCACTCCATCGTGCGCAGGTTTGATAAGCCGTTTGGCGGTGCGTACCTAGCATCCATTCACCGTTGGACCCAGCGTCGGCGGCCTGGATCCGATCAGTACAACTCCGAGGAACGACCGAATGAAACGCGCCTTCTCCCTCCTGGCCATCAGTGCTGCCTGCCTGAGCGCGCCCACCGTGGCGCTGGCCGACACGAGCTTCAGCCTAGGCATCGTCGCCCTCTCTGTCTCCAACGGGCTGGGCCAGAACAACCCGGATGACAAAGCCGCCCGTCCCGCGCTGCAGGAGGGCGTGGACATCCGCTTGGGCAGCGGCGTTTACCAGGACCACTGGCACTCCACCGGCCGCCTCCGTGACGCCAACATCCAGATCGCTCTCAATGACGGGCGCCGCGGACCCACAGAGCAGGTGTCGCACGACGTCGGCCTGATGGACGTCAAGGGCTTCTAAGCACTCACCCCACCTGTACAGGAGCACCTCATGCAAAGCTCAAAACCCAACCCGGTCACCACCGCACCAGACGCCGACCACACGCTGCGCGCTGGCCGCCTGGGTGTGATCGGCATCGTCTTCTTCGTCATCGCCGCGGCTGCGCCACTGGTTGGCATGACGGGCGCGCTGCCACCCGCCATCGTGCTGGGCAATGGTGCCGCCGCACCGGGTGCTTATCTGCTGGCTGGCCTGACGCTGCTGCTCTTCAGCGTCGGCTATGCCGCCATGAGCCAACGTGTCACCAACTCCGGCGCATTCTTCGCCTACATCGGCCGCGGCCTGGGCATGAAGATGGGCATTGGCTCGGCCTTCACCTCGCTGCTGGCGTACCTGGCCATCCACCTTTGCCTGTTCGGTTTCTTTGGTGGTTTGATGGCTGAGCAGGTCGGCCTGCTGCCTTGGTGGGGATGGTCCGGCCTTGCATGGCTGGCAGTGACCTGGCTGTCGATGCGCAGCGTGGACGTGGGCGCTGGTGTGCTCGGCGTGCTGCTGAGCCTGGAGCTGTTGTCGCTGGTGATCATGGCCGTAGCCATCTTCGCGCAGGGCGGTCCAGAAGGAGTGAACCTCGCCGCCTCGTTCAACCCATCCAATATCCTGTCCGGTGGTCTGGCGGGTGCGGCGGGCATTGCGCTGGCCTTCGCCTTCGCCTCGTTCATCGGCTTCGAGGCCACCGCCATCTACGGCGAAGAGTCGGTCAACCCCAAGAAGACCGTGCCTTTGGCCACTTACGTGGCGGTGCTGTTGATCACCGCACTGTTCGCCTTCACGTCCTTCGCCATTGTCACCGGCCTGGGTGCTTCACAGGCGGTGGACAAGGTGGTGGCCATGACCACGGTGGATGGCGCGCCGCTGGCCAACCCATCGGCAGTGGTGTTCGGTCTGGCCTCCAGCTACGTGGGCGAATGGCTGGCCTCGACCATGAAGGTGCTGGTGCTCTCCAGCCTGTTCGCCGGTCTCCTGGCTTTCCAGAATTCGGCCGCGCGTTACCTGTTTGCCCTGGGCCGTGGCGGCACTCTGCCGGAGGGCCTGGGTCGGGTCAACGAAAGAGGTGCACCCGCCAACGGATCACTGACCGTATCGGTGATCACGCTGATCGTCATCGCCCTGTTCGCTCTTGGCGGTCTCGACCCGGTGCTCAACATGTTCTTCTGGTTCAGTGGCCTGGCAGTCATCTCCATCCTGCTGATCGAGATCCTGGTCTGTGTGGCGGTGATCGCGCATTTCAGCCGCGAACCGGGCGACACCAACCGCTTCCAGTCGCTGATTGCGCCGGTGCTGGCCATCGGGGGCCTGTGTGTGGCCGAATACCTGCTGATGTCGCGGTTTGGCCTGCTGACGGGTGCCGTGGCCGAAGGCGTGGACCCGACCACCACAACCTGGGGTCTGAGCCAGCTGGGTTGGTTCCTGCTCGCGCTGCCCTTCGTGACGCTGGTCATTGGCGTCGTGTATGCGGCAGTCCGGCACAAAGAGAACAGCCAGATGGTGCGCGACATGATGACCTGATCGCGTGAGACCGCCGCGCGACGCGCGGCGGCTCTGCCTTGAGGATCACCACACCCCAAAAATCCACCAGCACACGCAGGTCGTTGACACTGAGAAAATTTTGGCCCAGCCTCACGCCACCGCCAGCGCGTCTGGAGCCCCTGCACCGCAGGGGCTTCTTTTGTTTGGCGGACGCGGAGTCAATCGCCCTCGCTGCAGACGCGATGGGCGCCACTGCTCGTCAGGCGATCGACCTCAACAACCACCGGTTACCCGGCCAATGGGCGGATCACGGCCCCGTCGCCGGCGTCAAACCGTCACGCGGCCGCTCCAACCTTGGCCGCATCGCGGGCGAGCGCTTCGCGCGTGGCATTGCGGCGATACCACACCGTGATGGCGGAACTCGTCAGCACGATGAACAAGCTGTAGAGCACCGGAATCAGCAGCACCTGCTGCTGCATCTCGCCCTTGAAGGTCAGCGTCACGATCAGCACCGCCAGCGGTCCGTTCTGGATGCCGGTCTCCAGGCTGACGGTCCGGGCGCGGTTGCTGTCCTGTTTGAGCAAGCGCGCAAGCCAGTAGCCCAGGAACATGCCGAACAAGCCGAGGCCAATGGCGGCGAAGAACACGTACCACGGCGTGGAGAGCAGCAGCTGGTAGTTGCGCGGCACCCAGGAGCCGATCAGGAACAGGATCACAAACACCCCCAGCAGCGAGCCGATCAGTTCGATCGTGGCGCCCACGTTGGGGTTGGTCTTGCGCAGGATCATCCCCAGGATGGTGGGCACGAGCAGCACGATCAGGACCTGAGCCACATTCGAGGCTGGAATCGCGAAGTCACCCGTGACGCCGGCCAAGCGGCTGTAGAAGGCGATCAGCGCGGGCACCGCGGCCACCGCGACCAATGTCGAGACGCTGGTCATCATGATCGACAACGCGAGCGCACCCTTGCTGAAGTAGGCAAAGATGTTGGAGGTGGTGCCGCCGGGCATGCAGGCGATGAGGATCAGACCCACCGCGAGCGCCGGCGGCAGGCCGAGCAGGGTTGCCAGCAGGTACCCCAGGAAGGGCATGATCCCGTATTG
>Ga0209278_1001129_pt1 | contig 16912 bp, 13 predicted proteins | sample JI81BgreenDNA_FD_187504 | JGI IMG/M metagenome (GOLD analysis project Ga0209278, IMG submission 187504) | Wastewater effluent complex algal communities from Wisconsin, to seasonally profile nutrient transformation and Carbon sequestration -... | ecosystem: Engineered > WWTP > Effluent > Algae... | reverse complement strand
ACGTTGAGTTCTGGCAGGAGATAAAGCGTGACAACTGTTGCCTCACTGAAGTCTGTTTGGAATAAATCTTCCTGACGAAACTGGACACGATCGGTCACGCCAGCCTTTTTGGCGTTCTCGTTAGCTTCTCGAATGCGTTCTGGGCTGATGTCAATACCAATGCCCCGCGCGCCAACCTTTTGAGCGGCTGCAATCACAATCCTACCGTCTCCACTACCCAAGTCGTAAACTACGTCATTGGCTTGCACGTTTGCCAGCCGCAGCATTTCATTCACAACCGGTACAGGGGTTGGAACGTAAACGACATCGGGTTGACGGGTGGGAGCTTCTGTTGTGGGGCTAGGAGTCGCTTGAGCCACATCGGAAACAGAATTAGTTGGGGATGCGGCAGCCGGAGTTGGAGCCACTGTCTCAAAGTTACGTTGTTGGGTACAGCCGATCGCAGCAAAACTGAGAATGCTAACGCCAACAAAGAATGATTGCCTAATGGTTTTGAGTTGCACGATTGTAAATCTCCAAAAAAAGTTGCTATGTAGTGTGACGGGCAAAGGGAATACCCAGTAGAACAACGATGACCCCTACGATCGCGCCGATGCCTGTATAAACCAGGCTGGAATAGAGCAAATAGCCACAAATGGCGCAGAACACTATGGGAACGATCGGGTAAAACGGTACGCTAAACGGGCGTAGTCGATCGGGTTCTCGAATGCGTAAAACAATTAACGACAGGGTGCTGATCAAAAAGAAAAACCAGAAGATGGGCGCAGTGTAGTCCACCATTGTTTCAAATCCTTTGCGGGTGAAGGTTCCCAGCCCAATCAGGGTCAGCGCGATCGCACCTTGCAATAAATAAGCGGTTGTGGGTGAACTCGGATGCGGGTGCCAGCGTGCCAACCAGCGAAATGCAGACCTATCCTGCCCCAGAGCAAAGCTGCTGCGTGCCCCCGTAAAGATGCTGGCGTTGATCGACCCCAGCGTGGCGGTCACAACCAGTAAACTCACAAACGCGGCTCCCGGTTCACCCAGCACTCGCCGCAGTAAATCTGATGCAACGGCTTGAGAGTCGGTCATGCCTGCGATACCCAATCCCCGCAGATATGCCAGATTAATCAGCAGATAAAGTCCTGTAATGATGCCAATGCTCCAGAGGAATGATCGCAAAATATTGCGCTGTGGGTTGTGAATTTCGGCAGAAATGTAAGCGGCTTCATTCCAACCACCATAGGACAGCAGCACGAAGACCAGCGCTAAGCCCCAGGAAGAGGTACGGGAGGCATCGGAGGAAAGGGCCGGGACGGGAGGAGGGGAGGATGCCAGACCCACTACGATGACCAGCAGTAAGCCTAAAACGAGTATCACCGCTAGCCCGTTCTGGAGGCTTTTACTCTGGCGCAGTCCAATGATGTTGAGCATTGTGAGCAGGGCGATCGCGACTGCTGCGTAAATTGCAGGGGAGTAGCCACCTAGTCGAAATAGCTCAGAGGCATAGTCGCCAAACACAAATGCCAGCAGCGCGATCGATCCAGTCTGAATCACGGTCATGCGTGCCCAGGCAAATAAAACTGCGATCGGTTGCCCAAATGCCCGTTTCAAGTAGTAGTAGTTGCCGCCGACATGGGGATATGTCGTGGCCAATTCGGCGTAGCAAAGTGCCCCCAGTAATGACACCACACCGCCTATCAGCCAGACTCCTATGACACCACCAACCGTTCCGGTATTAGCCGCGACCAGAGCAGGGGTTTCAAAAATGCCTGCGCCGATTACTAGCCCGACAATCAGGGCGATCGCATCAATTAGACTAATAGAGGGTTTTGGAGTCCCTGTTTGGGGTTCGTTACGTTCCACCAGTGCAGTGTTCTCTAATCTATCCACAGTTTTAGCTTCTCAACGAGTAGAATTTTTTACGACACCCAGGCTTAAACCAATTTCCGTTTTGCCCAAAAGTCCGGCGCCGACTCAGAAGAATTAGAATTCCTGCGATACCAGAAATTAAATAAAAAGAGTTGCTGGAAACGTGAACTGTTCATCCTTAAAAATCTATTTAGGAGAGGGTTGACAATCAAGGTCTACTCTTAGCTTCCACAGCAAATGTGACTCAAAGGTGACAATCCCCACATTTTTCCAATTAATTACTGGGAGCCTATCGATATTACAGAAGACAAAATTTCTAGTCCTTCTCATCACCAGCACTAAATCCCTGCTTGGGATCGGCGGTACTCGATCTATTTCCCACTCGCCAATGGTGGAGCAATTTTTCGCTCAACCGCTTAGTTCTTCATCCGGTAGCTGATCAATTTACGGACATTTTCAACCGGCATTGCTAATTCTTGGGCGATCGTTGCTTCGACCTGACTGGTTTGGGTAACAGGAAACTCGTATTCCAGCTTCTTTAGAGTTGAGTCACTGGTGTTGACAAAAATAGTGGTAACACCCAGGCTGCGATCGATTTCTGCATTTATGGTCAAGATTGTTACTGGTAATCTCCGATTTAACGGTCTATCTGCCAGTAGTTTGTTGACAGAGTTATACGGACGGCTTAGAGTTTGGGCCGCGATGAAGTTACCTGTAGTCCAGAATAAGGCTGCTACCAATGGCAGAGGTACCCAAAATTCCCAGGCAGCGCGGTGTAGAAGTGGTAGGATGCGAGGTAAAGTCATGGGAATGTTGGATTTTAGATTTAGATTGCTCGAAATAATCGGGAGAAACTACCAACATTTTAGTTAGCAACTGATTGGCATAAATCTTACCTGTGATGGATGCTTTTCCTAAATTTCTTCTCTAACATACATAAAATTTGCCGAACAATGGTTAGACGGATGCGAATTCTCCTGGTAGAAGACGATGTAGATCAACTGGAGCCACTTCAAGCTGCTCTCTCTGAGGCTGGACATATTGTCGATGGTGTAGAAGATGGGGCGACGGCCCAGTGGATTTTATCGAAGCGGGACTATGATCTGTTGATCCTTGATTGGTTATTACCTGAGATCAGTGGCTTAAGCTTATGCCAGCAATACCGCCGTCTGGGAAAAACGGCCCCGGTGTTGCTGTTGACTGCCAAAGATGCGATTGTTGACAAAATTAGCGCTTTAGACGCTGGAGCCGATGATTATCTCATCAAACCCGCCGATGTGTTTGAACTGCTGGCACGGGTGCGGGCCTTGGGACGACGATCGCCACTTTGGAAAGGGGATACTTTACAGGTTGAAGATATGACTCTACATCTATCAACGCTGACTATTGAACGGGGGGAGCAAAGTATGCAGTTATCGACTCGTGAATTTCTATTTCTAGAGTATCTGATGCGCCATCCTCGTCAGATACTCTCCCGCAGCCAAATAGAACAAGCCTTGTGGGAGTGGGGCAACGAACCTGAGAGTAATGCGATTACTGTCCTAGTGCGTCGTCTGCGGCAGCGATTGCAGATGATAGGTGCTGTCAGTTGGCTAGAAACCGTATATGGTATGGGATATCGCTTGAATCCAGATGTTTAATCGTAGCCGCCGCAATCTGGCCCACTGGTTTACGCTCTCGATGGGGGCTATTCTGATCGTGTTTGCCGGGATCATTTACTACCAGCGAGCGGTTAACAGCTTAGAAGAGTGCGATCGACTACTCTACAAAAAAGCAAGAGTCATGGCTGCCAATATTGACTATGGTTTGCGGCAGGGAAAAGAACACATCGATCTGAGTAACGTTCCGATTCTTGGTAATTATTCTCCTCCCTCTGGCAGTGAAATTGTTTACGCTAGGTGGTATTCAGCGACTGGACAACTGCAACAGTTTTATGGGGCGCAGCCCTCGGATCGGATTCAGGCTCGCGCGGCGTTTCAAACCATTGAGTCTTCCCCCGAGTGGCTGCGACAATTAACGCTTCCGGTTGACTACAACGGACGCACGATTGGCTACCTCCAGATTGCCATCCCTTTGACGGATGCTCAGAAAACACTGAGAGAGTTACTGATTGTGATGGTGATAACATTGCCCTTGACTCTGGGCGCGATTAGTCTAGTAGGTTGGTTTTTAGGCGGATTGGCTATGCAACCGATTCAAAACGCCTATGTCCAAATGCAAAGATTTACGTCTGATGCTTCCCACGAACTAAGGGCACCGCTTGCCACCATACTCAGCAATGCCCAGGTTGGCTTACTCAGCCCAGTCGATGCCGGCGGGCCTAAGCACTCTCGATTGGAAAAGATTGCTGAAACGGCTAAGTCGATGAATCGGTTGGTGACTGATCTCTTGTTTTTAGCACGACAGGCAGGACAGTTAGATGCAAAGTCGATTCAATCGATTCACTTGAATGACCTGTTAAAAGATACGATCGCCACTTCATCAATACAGGGTGTTGCCCAGCATTTAAGCCTTCATTTAGAACTGCCTGAAGAGAGAGTTATCATCAAAGCCAATTCTGATTTATTAAAACAAGCTATCACTAATCTACTCACCAATGCCTGCAAATATACCTTACCTGAAGGAACAGTGTGGCTGCGGTTATTGACTCAATCTCATCGCATTTTAATTCAAATAGAAGATACGGGAATCGGCATTCCCGATGTAGATTTGCCACACATTTTTGACCGATTTTACCGAGTTGATGAGGTACGAACACGGAAGAAAGGCGGCTCTGGATTGGGATTGGCGATCGCCCAGCAAATTGTGGAAGCTCACGGCGGACACCTAACGGTAAGTAGCGAGGTTGGGAAAGGTTCTCTGTTTCAAATAGAACTGCCCCTGTCAATCGATTTTAGATTTTAGATTTTAGATTTTAGATTTTAGAATTGAAGCATTGACCCAGCCCAAAAACCGATACCGTGCCACGTACTTAAGTCGTGGAAATATAAAAATTTTAGACTCTTGTTCAAGCTCCCAGATTGCATCTGTGGGGTAAATCTAAAATCTAAAATCTAAAATCTAAAATCGACTGACCCCACGGATAAATTCGGGGGCTCCTTTATCGGATACAGGTTTTTTATTTCTGGACTGATGAATCACGTGGCGGGTATCCTGGATGCGGGAATTGTCATAGAAGATATCCTGCGGCTATAACGGGGACATCGAAGATTGTCACTCTTGAATCACAGTTGCGATCGATTGTGTAGTTGCGGTTTCAGCCGCCGAGGGGAAAGTGCGCGACTTTATTAACTTCTACAGCCGATCGCACTTTTGTCGATCTGTCGCTGTCGCGCACCTACTCCCAAATCTGAAACAATCAGATTTAATCACGAGTTAGCAATTAGCAATTACTAATCACCAGTTAGCAATTAGCAATTAGCAATTACTCTATAAGTAATTACCAATTACCAACTGTAAACTATTTATTCAACGCTTCGCGGGCGGCTACCGCTTCGTCGGGATGAATATTCAAGCGGGTCAAATTAATTCGACCTTTGTTGTCAATTTCTCGCACTTTGACAATCACTTCATCGTTCACAGCTAACTCGTCTTCCACTTTCCCAACGCGGTAGTCAGCTAACTGGGAAATGTGAATCATTCCTTCTTTTCCGGGCAAAATTTCCACAAAAGCGCCGATCGGAATAATTCGAGTTACGCGGCCGACATACACATCTCCTGCATTCAACTTGCGCGTCATGCCTTGGACAATGTTGTATGCCCGCTGAGCTTTTTCGCTGTCGTTGCCAGCAATTGTCACGGTTCCGTCGTCTTCGATGTCTATTTTGACACCGGTTTCTTCGGTGATGGCTTTGATCGTTTTGCCACCTGGCCCAATTACCAAACCGATAAATTCTGGATCGATTTTCAGGGTTAGCAAACGCGGTGCAAACGGCGACATTTCCTTGCGGGGAGTGTCGATGCTTGCCAGCATTCTTTCTAAAATGTGCAGTCTGGCGGGTTTGGCTTGGCGGATGGCATTGGCAATTACATCTAAGGGCAAACCTTTGATTTTCATGTCCATCTGCAAAGCAGTAATCCCGGTGTCGGTACCGGCTACTTTGAAGTCCATGTCGCCTAAGAAGTCTTCAATTGCCTGAATGTCAGTCAAAATTCGGACTTCATCGCCTTCTTTAATTAAGCCCATTGCCGCGCCGCTGACGGGTTGGGAAAGGGGAACGCCTGCATCCATTAATGCTAGGGTTGAGGCGCAAACTGAACCCATTGAGGTGGAACCGTCGGAAGAAAGGACTTCTGAAACTACGCGAATCACGTAGGGGAAATCTTCTTTGGATGGCAAAACCGGCAGTAAAGCGCGTTCTGCGAGGGCTCCGTGACCGATTTCTCGGCGTCCGGGCGATCGCATCGGCTTGGTTTCTGCTACCGAAAACGGCGGGAAATTGTAGTGATGCAGGTAGCGTTTGTCTTGCTGTGGGTGCAAGTCGTCTCCTAAGTCTTGGGCGTCGCCTGGGGTTCCCAGGGTAGCTGCAGACAAGACTTGGGTTAACCCCCGATTAAACAACCCAGTGCCGTGTACTCGCGACGGCAGCACGCCTACGCGACAAGAAACGGGTCGCACCTCGTCTAGCTTGCGGCCGTCTACGCGGATGCCATCTTCGAGGATTTGTTTCCGCATCATTTTTTTGGTAACGTCTTTGAAAACGTTGCCGATCGCCTTGCTGTTGGCGGTGGCTGCTAGTTTTACCGGATCGTCTTCGGCAAGTTCGGCGATCGCAGCTTCGACTTCATTTGCCTTAACTTCGTCCAATGCTGCATTCCGTATTGTTTTGTCTTTTTCAAATCTTGACAAAATGATGCGGATGGGTTCTTGGGCGCGATCGCGAATAAAGTTTTCCAGGGCCGAATCTTGCGATGGCCGTTCCTCTACCACCAAATCGATGCCCAATTCCGCCATAATTTCGCGCTGGGCTTGAATCAAGTCACAGGCTGCTTCATAGCCGAAGTCGATCGCCTCGATGATATCCTGTTCCGGCAATTGGTTAGCGCCAGCTTCTACCATGATTACTCCGTCAGGAGAACCAGCTACCACGAGATCCAACTCGCCTTCTTTGATTTCGCTGTAGGTGGGGTTGATGATGAAATCGTCCCCTACCAAACCGACTCGCACTGCAGCCATCGGCCCGTAAAACGGCATTTTCGCCAGCAGTATCGCCACCGAAGCCCCCGTCACCGCCAAAACGTCTGGTGGCACTTGTTCGTCCATCGAAACCGTTGTGGCTACAACTTGGATGTCATCTCGCAGCCAGCTTGGAAATAGCGGACGCAGCGGTCGATCGATCAAACGGCCAGTCAAAGTCACTTTTTCTGGGGGGCGCCCTTCCCGGCGCAAAAATCCACCGGGAATTTTACCGCCAGCGTAGAGTCTCTCTTCGTAATCCACCAACAGGGGCAGGAAATCAATTCCTTCTCTCCCCTGGGATCGAGTCGCTGTCACTAAAACCGCCGTGTCACCCGACTGAATCAAAACTGCACCGCCTGCTTGAGGCGCTAGTAAACCAATCTTCAGTCTAATATCCCGTCCATCGAAGGATATTGACTTGTCTATCTCTACCATGTAGCACTGCTTCCTTATCTACCACATTCTTTCTCTGTCGGGATCGTAACATTACCACAGGATGTTTGAGAGTCCGACGCCAAAAGACAGGGATAATCGCCTCGCGATCGACTGTCTGCGTCTCGATTGTAGGCATTTATACTCTAAATTATTTTTTGCAGTCTGGGGTCGATGCTTCGGTCGATCGTCCGCTAAACGCCTTCCATAGATGGTACGATGAATTTTCGTTTGGGAATTGGGACGTTGAAGGAAGAAGGAAGAAGGATTTAGTTATCTAAGCCAGGGAATAAGCGGTAAGGTGTGCCATAAGTACCTAAATACACAGGTTCTACCTAATTCCTATCTGGGTCAATTTTTCCTCGGTTTGTTTTAAATAAAAATTTCATTTATCCATATAAATGCTGTAGTCAACCTCGCACTTAAATACAAATATCAGGGTAAAAAAATATGGCTATTTTACACGGCAGTTGGCTCGTAGAGAATGAAAAAAGTTGCTTATTTATTTGGGGAGAAACTTGGCGAAAAATTGGGGCAATTGAAACCATAGAATCGGGGATAAATTTACCGCATCCCTTAGCAATGACCGAATCGGAATTTAAGACTTTCCTCAATTCGTTACAGCAGTCGGGAAAACTAAACTGGCAATTACCGGAAACCGCAGAAACTCCACCGGAAAAAAGCAAAAAAACTAGGCGATCGCCCAAAACTCAAAACGCAGAAATTCCCACCCCAGACTCCTCAATTCAAAAGGAAATTCGGGCGATCGCACTTCCCACCCAAATCTCAGAATCCAATGCAACCCTGATGCCGCAGCACTCAGCAGCAGCACTTGAGGAACCCGCTAAAACCGAGGAAATTTACCTTTATCCCTGGCAAGTCGAGGGTTTTTGTCTCAACCCTCAAGCAGCTTTTGTTTTCTTGCAATCACTACCGCTTAACAGCACGGAACCAGACTCTTTTGTCGGCTCAGATTTGCGTTTTTGGTCTCATATTGCTAGGTGGAGTTTGGATTTGTTGGCAAGATGCAAATTTTTGCCTGGATTGGAGAAACAGCCCGACGGTTCTGCTATTGCCACATGGCAACCCCTGTTAGATAGTTCTACAGATACACTCCGCCTCGCCACTTTTGTCAAGCAAATGCCGACAGCTTGCAGAACATATCAATCGAAGGAAGGTTCGGCAGCGGATTTTGTAACGGATGTAACGGATGTAACGGATGTCAGTCCGGTGTCCGTCGGAAGAAGGAAGAAGGAAGAAGGAAGAGGGGAAAAGGAAGAAGGAAGAGGGAAGAAGGAAGAAGGAAGAGGGGAAAAGGCAGAAGAAGGGAGTCAATTGCCTTTAGCGGTGGATTTGCCGATGGGGGCGGAGGAATTGGTGTTAGGCTTTTTGAGTAGTATTGTAGATAGTCAAGTGCGATCTGCTGGTAGCTCTACTTTAGACATCAAAGCAGTTTCTCCTGTGCGCGAGTGGCTGCAAGCTTTGCAGCAGGAATCTGGGAGAGTTCAAGTAGAAACAGCAGCATTGGAAAACTTGGCAACCAAGCTGACTGCTTGGACTGCACCGCTGCAAAATCAATTATCTCAACAAAGTCAATTTCGCACTTGCTTTCAACTCATACCGCCGTCTCCTGGTAAAGCCAACTGGAATTTAAATTATTGCTTGCAAGCAGCAGATGAAAACGAATTTTTGGTAGACGCGACAACTGTTTGGAACAACTCTGTCGAGCGTTTGGCTTATGCGGGGCGGACAATAGAATTGCCTCAAGAAACTTTGCTCAGCGGCTTGGGTTTAGCCTCGAAACTTTATCCGTTAATTGAACCGAGTTTGCAAGCACAGCGGCCTCAATCTTGCCAATTAAATCCGCTGCAAGCTTACGAGTTTATTAAGTCTGTAGCTTGGCGGTTTGCTGATAGCGGGTTGGGCGTAGTTTTGCCGCCGAGTTTGACAAAGACGGATGGTTGGGCGAGTCGTTTGGGTTTGAGTATTCAAGCGGAAACAACCCCCCCCAACCCCCCCTTAGTAAGGGGAGGCGCTGGAGAAACTAACCCCCCCTTAGTAAGGGGGGGCAAGGGGGGGTTGGGATTGCAAAGTCTGCTAAATTTTAAGTGGGAATTGACGATCGGCGGACAGCGCCTTTCTAAGGCAGAGTTTGACAGATTGATTGCGTTGAATTCGCCTTTGGTGGAAATTAACGGCGAGTGGGTGGAGTTGCGCGCGCCGGATGTGAGGGCTGCTCAAACTTTTTTTGCTAGTCGCAAAGAGCAAATGACTCTTTCTTTGGAGGATGCTTTGCGTTTGGCGTCGGGCGATTCTCAGATGATTGAGAAATTGCCTGTGGTGAATTTTGAGGCTACGGGTCAACTTCAGGAATTGTTGAATACTTTGAGCGATAATCAAGCGGTAAGTGCGATCGCAACTCCGGCTAGTTTCCGAGGACAATTGCGGCCTTATCAAGCGCTAGGAGCAGGCTGGTTAGCATTCTTAGAACGCTGGGGTTTGGGTGCTTGTCTCGCGGACGATATGGGTTTGGGAAAGTCGATCGAGCTAATTGCCTTCCTGCTGCATTTACAAGAAAAAGATTCTTTAGAAGCGCCGACATTACTGGTTTGTCCGACATCGGTATTGGGCAATTGGGAGCGGGAAGTCAAGAAATTTGGCCCGACGCTAAAAGTGTTAGTTCACCACGGAGACAAACGCGCTAAAGGCAAAGTATTTGCGACGGCAATTAAGGGAAAAAATTTGATCGTTACCAGTTATGCGCTAGTGTTCCGTGATGCTAAAGAAATTCAAGGCATTAAGTGGCAAGGATTGGTTTTAGATGAAGCGCAAAATATTAAAAATTCTGAGGCTAAGCAGTCGCAAGCAGTGCGACAAATCGAGGCATCTTTTAGAATTGCGCTGACGGGAACTCCGGTGGAAAATAGACTGCAAGAATTGTGGTCTATTTTGGAGTTTCTCAATCCTGGCTATTTGGGGCCGCGCAATTTCTTTCAGCGCCGATTTGCAATTCCGATCGAGAAATACGGCGATAGGGAATCTTTGCAGACTTTGCGATCGCTCGTTCGGCCTTTCATCCTCCGCCGCCTGAAAACTGACAAAGAAATCATCCAAGATTTGCCCGAAAAACAGGAGATGACTGTATTTTGTGGGCTGGCGACTCAACAGGCTGCATTATATCAGAAAATAGTCGAAGAGTCAATAGCTGAATTAGACTCAGCCGAAGGCATTCAGCGCCGGGGAATGATTCTGGCTTTGCTGGTAAAACTCAAGCAACTTTGCAACCATCCGGCTCTTGTGAAAGCAGAAGCTAAGCCGAAAGAATTGGAGATTAAGAGTCAGGAATCGGGGAAATTGCAGCGGTTGGTGGAAATGTTAGAAGAGGTGCTCGCTGAGGGCGATCGGGCTTTAATTTTTACTCAATTTGCTGAATGGGGAAAACTCCTGAAACCGCATCTAGAACAGCATTTAGGGCGAGAAGTTTTGTTCTTGTACGGAGGAATTCGGCAACAGCAGCGGGAAGAAATGATCGATCGCTTCCAGCACGACCCCCAAGGCCCGCCGATTATGATTTTATCTTTAAAAGCTGGTGGTACTGGTTTGAACTTAACCAGAGCAACCCACGTTTTCCACTATGACAGATGGTGGAATCCCGCAGTAGAAAATCAGGCAACTGACCGCGTATTTCGCATCGGTCAAACTCGCAATGTGCAAGTCCACAAATTTGTCTGCACTGGTACGTTAGAGGAGAAAATACACGATATGATCGAAAGTAAGAAAGCTCTAGCCGAACAAGTTGTCAGCGCCGGCGAAAACTGGCTCACCGAACTCGATACAGACCAACTTCGCAATTTACTAATCCTCGATCGCAATGCTATTATAGAAACCGAAGAAGAATAATGTGCTTAATTACCAATTCCCAACAGCACGACACGGATGTCACGGATACACGGATAGCTGTTTTTTCCTTTGTGACCGAAAGCATCCAGGATACCCGCCACGTGATTCATCCGTCCAGAAATAAAAAACCTGTATCCGATAAAGGAGCCCCCGAATTTATCTCGCGCAAGTCAATGCTTCAATTCTAAAATCTAAAATCTAAAATCTAAAATCGATTGACTCCAGTATCCCAATTACCTGTTTGGCCAAGGCCCGATGCCCAATTCCCAATTCCCGATTGAAGCCAGAAGGAAGAATGAAGAGGGGAAGAGAAGGAGATAGGGAAAATTCCCTGTTTGGCCAATGCCCGGTTCCCAATTCCCAATTCCCTGTTTGGCCGATTCCCGATTCCCAATTCCCAATTCCCGATTCCCAAATCTAAAATCTAAAATCTAAAATCTAAAATCGAATGATTGACAGAGAATGGTGGACACAACAGTGGTTAGATTTAATCAATACCTACCGCTTCAAAAAGCGCTTAGAACGTGGCTGGCAATACGCGCGCGAGGGAAAAGTTCTCAGCATTAAATTTCCCAATCAAGAAGTAATTGCCATAGTTCAAGGCACCGATCCAAAACCCTATCAAGTTTCTTTAGGACTCGATACATTGAGCGATGAAGATTGGGATTATGTGATTGAAAATATGTCGCAAAGAGCAGTTTTTTCAGCTAAACTCTTAGCAGGAGAAATGCCGCACAATATTGAGGATGTATTTGCGGCCGCCGGCAAAACGCTATTTCCGTTAAGTTTATCTGATATTCGATCGCGCTGTAGCTGTCCTGACCCGCAAAACCCTTGCAAACACATCAGTGCAGTATACTACTTATTGGGCGATCGCTTCGGCGAAGACCCTTTCGTACTGTTTCAACTGCGGGGGAGAACCAAAGAGCAAATCTTGACAGCACTTCGTCAAAGACGGGGTACGGAAGGAGAGGAAAATACCCAGCTAAACAAGGGTGAAAATTCCCCTACTGCGAATGCTAAATTGCCGAAGGTCGATCGCTTTTGGGAATACAATCAGCAGCTAGAATCATCTTTAGTAGTAATTGTACCGCCGCCCAGCAGCGAAACAGTATTAGATATCTTAGGCCCAATTCCCATCGCCACCGACGGAAAAGGAAGCGCTAGCAAATCCTCGCCCGCCTCTGACGCACTCAAGCAGCATTTTAGCAAAATCTACCAAGCAGTTAGCCAGCAAGCAGTTTTAGCAGCACTGAAACGGGGCGAAGGAGATTAACCTAATGTATTCCCAGAGATGATACAAGAGATTATGGCTGATAACAAATCAAGCTTTAATACCCATTTTATTCTTGAGTTTCTCTCTGCTGGAACGAGAGTTTGTCTAGAATAGATTTCAACCGAGGAGTCTTACTTTTGGCAATTTCCGTTTATACTTCCCGCAAATTACTCATAATTTCTATCAATTCCTGGGGGCTTTGAATCAAAAAATCAGGATTGTGTGCCACCAAAGCCTCCTCAGAATTAAAACCCCAACCTACAGCAATTACCTTAATTCCGGTTTTTCGAGCAGCTTCTATATCTCTAATCTCATCTCCCACATAAACGACTTCTTTAGCATTTATATGTTCGGTTTTTAGCCATCTATTAATAACTTTATGTTTGCCAAAAGTTGAGCCAGAGTAAATAAACGTGAAAGTGTCTTGCAAAGCATTTTTTTTCATCGATTCCAAGACATTTTCTCTGGAATTAGATGTGATAATGCCCAGTTGAAATCCCTGTTTTTTTAACTCCAGTAAAACTTCTTTAATCCCCGGAAATAAACGAATGTTGGGGATTTCGCTGCGTAACTCCGCTTTCAACATTCTAATCAACAGCGGGAATTTGAAGATAGAAATACCAGAATACTGAAGGACTTGCCAAGAAGTTAAATTGCTCAGTTGAGCGATTTGCTCTTTGGTTGCAGATTTAAAGCCTAATTCGACTGACAAACGGTTGGTGATGCTTAGAAGAATATCGATTGTATCTGCTAAAGTGCCGTCAAAATCAAAAATAATTACTTTGGTCATTGGACAATAGCAAATAAGGAACGGGGAAGCATACAATTTTAGATTTTAGATTTTAGATTTTAGATTGGGAATTACTTACTGCATAATGTATTTGCTCTTGGCGCTCCGTACACACCCTAGGGTTATTATCTATAGGGTAAGGTGCACCCTAAGCACCCTGAGCGCGAACATCTCAACTTTTAAGGGTTAATTTGATTGGCTTTCGCATTTCGCCGCAGCATTTCGGGTTTTATGCGCCGCAGCGCCGAAGCTGTAAATCTGCGGTTCCATTCTTCGTCGGAGATGTCGGCTAATTCTGCAAGTGTCGGTGCTATGTTTTCAGGATAAGGCTCAAAGTCTGCAACATCAGTTGGTTTAGCAAATCGCTGATTCCAAGGACAAACATCCTGACAAATGTCGCAACCTGCTACCCAGCCTTGTAAATTAGATGCAATTTCGTCGGGCAATTTTTCGGCTCGATTCTCGATCGTGTGATAGGCTATACATCGATCGGCATTCACCACAAAAGGCTCAGTAATTGCTCCCGTCGGACACGCCTCTATGCAGCGAGTGCAAGTGCCGCAATGTTCCGTATGAGACTCATCCGACGCTAACTCCAGATTAGTCAAGATTTCGCCCAAAAACACCCAAGAACCGTATTCGCGCGAAATTACATTACCATTTTTGGCAATCCAGCCAATCCCGGCACGCTGCGCCCACATTTTATCCTGAACTGGTCCGGTATCAGCATAATACCGCGCTTCAATTCCCTCGCCTTGCGATCGCACCCAATTTGCCAAAAGCTTCAGTTTTTTGTGCAAAATTCTATGGTAATCCCGCCCCCAACCGTAGCGAGAGATTTTAGCATATTCGATCGCTGCATCGTCCCCCCCCTCCCACAGGGGATTTGCGGGGCGTTGGTGGGGCGTGTAGTAGTTGATGGCGACACATATTAATGACTGCACCTGTGGCATCACCAATTGAATATCCTGCCGTTTCGGGTTTGCCATCCATGCCATATCCGCCTGATAACCCTTGTCCAGCCAAGCTTGCAATCTTTGTTTTTCTATATCAAAATCCCTGTCTGTTGAGGCTATCCCGACTTTGTGAAATCCCAACTCAAGGGCTTTTTGCTTAATGCGATCGCTATTAATTGATTTTTTCATCACCTAAGAAACCACTGCACAATTTGTGCCATAAGTCTAGTAACTTTCAGAGTAATTTTGGGACAGTATTGATAATACTTTGGCAATCTTTATATTTATAAGTTTGAACTCCAAAATGTCAAAACTGTTACATAATTTAATTTAGGGAGAATTCGATTCGCTAATTCAAGTACGCAAGTAAAACCAACAGCGAATCGCACAGCATACATATGGCAGTTAGTATTCAATCAGCTCAATCTATTTTCTCCAACACCGAGATTGCTAGCATTGTTCCGGCTACCACCGAAGCGTTCTACAAACTCAGCGTTGAAGACCAACTAGCCTTGCTCTGGTATGCCTACACCGAAATGGGCGTTTCCATCACCGCAGCAGCACCGGGAGTAGCCAGCATGGCCCTTGTCGAAGGCATTCTGAGCGAAATCAAGCAAATGTCGCCGGCTGCTCAAAGCAAAACTATGTTTGACCTAGCCAGCAACGCCGACACAACAATTGGCCGGATTTACACTTCTTTGCGGGTCAACACCAAACTCGGTTTCTGGTACGAGTTGGGTCAGTTGATGAAACAGGGCGTTGTCGCTCCGATCCCCGCCGGCTATCAAATGTCTCCCGAAGCCACCGCAGTTCTCGAAACCATCAAGCAACTAGATCCGGGTCAGCAAATTACCGTACTTCGGAATACCGTAGTTAACATGGGCTATGACCCTGCTTTTAACCAAGAGTACGGCAAACGCTCAGCCCCCCGCAGCACTCCCACCGCTCCAGAAGAGCGGGTGAAAACCCAAATTGAGGGTATCAGCGAGCAGACAGTGCTCAGCTACATCGACTACATGAACGCCTTCGACTTCACCCCAGCCGTCGGTTTATTTGCTGAAGAAGGTGCCCTGCAACCACCTTTCCAAAAGCCGATCGTTGGTCGCGACGCTATCCTCAACTATATGCGCGAAGAGTGCGTCGGACTGAAAATGATGCCCGAGCGAGGCGTATCGGAACCCGCAGAAGATGGCTACCGCCAAGTGAAAGTCACTGGCAAAGTCGAAACTCCCTGGTTCGGATCGAATGTGGGTATGAACATCGCGTGGCGGTTTTTGCTCGATCCCCAAGGTCAAATTTTCTTTGTGGCGATCGACTTGTTGGCATCTCCGAAGGAATTGCTCAATTTGATCCGCAAATAGAATATTCTGGTTGGCTCTGTTAAACAGGCTTGCCCAAAAACCCAGATGCCTTTAGGTGTCTGGGTTTATAGCATTTTAGGTTTTAGATTTTAGATTTTAGATTCAATAATTGAAGGATTGGAAATGACTGATGGTATCAGAGTTTGCCGGTTGGCTAAACTTGCATTTTTTGAAAGTAGTATTGATTTTGGTCGATCGCTCCCAAAGCTGCGATCGACCCTCTCCGGTTCCTCCTTTTTTAGGAGAATTATTTTCCTAGCCCTACTTATATCTTTTGAGGGATTTGCTGCGACAAAGAGAATGATTAAAGTATACTCATTCATTTGAAATCACTTGTTTTATGACCGCAACAACTCGACCTATTTTAACTACCTCTATAAAGATTGCAGGTATCACAATGCCAGGGATACTGCAATATTTTGAAACTTTAAACGCGGGCGATTTTGACGCGACGGCTAATTTATTTGCAGATGACGGGGTGCTGCACGCGCCGTTTGAAGATCCCATTATCGGCAACATTTCGATCGCCACTTATCTCAAAAAAGAAGCGCGAGGAATGCAGCTAGAACCCCAGAAAGGTGTCAGCCAAATTTTAAAAGATGGCAATGTAGAAGTTCAGGTCAGCGGCCGGGTGCAAACTTCCGCCTTTGGTGTTAATGTCGGATGGCTGTTCTTGCTCAATTCTGACCAAAAAATCCTTTCAGTCACGGTCAAACTGTTAGCTTCTCCCCAAGAATTGCTAAATCTGCGGTCGCAGACGAAATTTGATGTTTGATAATCTGTTTCACATTTAAATTGTTTGTTTTGGTTTGACCTGTCGATCGAATGTAATGGCTCAAGCCATCATTATTTTTGCGCGCAATTGAGGCAGAAACCGGGTTTTTTATCCAAATCTCCAGTGAAGCGCCGTCAACCGTTGAAAAACCCGGTTTCTTGATTATTTGCGCGCAATTGAGGCAGAAACCGGGTTTTTTACCCAAATCTCAGGTGAAGCGTCGCTAACTGTTCAAAAACCCGGTTTCTTGGGTATTTGTGCGATCGGGACTGTACCCCTACAATCTTACAGTCTCGCCTTGGGCTGACAATAAAGCATCCAGGATACCCGCCACGTGATTCATCCGTCCAGAAATAAAAAACCTGTATCCGATGAAACTTGCCGAACGTATT
>Ga0209278_1001128_pt1 | contig 16947 bp, 17 predicted proteins | sample JI81BgreenDNA_FD_187504 | JGI IMG/M metagenome (GOLD analysis project Ga0209278, IMG submission 187504) | Wastewater effluent complex algal communities from Wisconsin, to seasonally profile nutrient transformation and Carbon sequestration -... | ecosystem: Engineered > WWTP > Effluent > Algae... | reverse complement strand
GTCGCGGCGCAACAGCACCGAGAAATTGTCAAACCAGGTGATGACCCCCTGAAGCTTGACGCCGTTGACCAGGAACATGGTGACGGGGGTGCGCGTCTTGCGCACGGTGTTCAGGAACATGTCCTGCAGGGTGTTGGGCTTGTCCGCCATCGGGCCATCCTCTTGTTCTTGGGCGTGCCACATGCCGCCGCGTCAACGACATAGGGAGAGGCCAGCGCTTTTTCAAATACGCAGTTCAGCACAGGGGGGTCAGAACACATCCCCAACCAGCTTCATGGCAGCGCCGATCTGCGCGCCCATTTCATCCACCTGGGTGGACAGCCACAGCCGCACCTTGGTGGCGGTCCAGCCCGATTGCCACAGTTCGGGATGGCGTTCGATCTTGTCCCGCCACACCTGCATTGCATCAATCAGCCGCTGCTGCCCGGACACGCCGGTCAGATCATAGCGCAGGATGGCCACTTGCGGTCGGCCGAAACTGGCCCCCGGTGCCCACGCCGCCAGCAGGGGCCCGCGCGTGGCCGGAGCCAGGCGTTCGGCAACCGGCATTCCGGCCATTGCCACCCGCGCCCGCAGGAAATCATAATCCGCAACCGCTGCCGCGCAAAGGCGATCAGCCTGTGCCGGGGTATTCACCACGCCAAAACGCGGCACGGTGCTGCCAGGCCGCACGGGCCAGATCGTCACCATCTGCGCGGCGTCGGGCAGGCGCTCACTCACTTCAATGCTGTCGTCCAGCACGGCGACAAAGGCCTTGCAGACATTTTGCATCCGGGCCGGATTGGCACCGCTGGGGAAGATCAACACGGCCACGGCGCCGAACTGGCCTGGCACGGGTTCATTGCCGGCCAGAAAGATGCGCGTGGCAATGGCCATCGGCGGGGAGCCGCCACCGCCTATGGCAGGCGGCGGAATGGATGCTGTGGGTGGGGGCATTGTCGGCGCCGGTCGTGGGGGCGGTAGCGGCAGCATCACCGGCGGCGGCGGCGGGGGTGGCGGCGGTGCAGTGGCATAGACATCGCGGCGCTGGCAGCCAGCGAGCAACAGCAGCGCGGCAATGGCAAACAGGCGCGTCACTTGCCGTCCTCCGTCGTCGCCGCCGGTACTTTCTTGCCGCGCACCGCCTGCACGATGATGCCGCCCAGCGTGAGCAGCGCCGTACACACGATGATGACAAGTGCAGCGCCTTCGGTGGTTTCCGGTCGCAGCCACCACACGAGCACCAATCCGATCAGGAATCCGGCCGTACTGGCCCACACAGGCGGTTTCATGGCGTTTCCCCCCGGGAATGCCCCGACCCTTCCGATAGTGTCGCGCAAGCCGGCCGGTCTGGCAAGCTGGGTCTTATTCCTCGCCGGTCTCTTCCGCCCCCGGTTCATCGGCCAGGCCCAGCGCCTTCAGCTTGCGGTGCAGGGCGCTGCGTTCCATGCCGATGAAGGCGGCGGTGCGGCTGATATTGCCGGAAAAGCACCTGATTTGCGCGCGCAGATATTCGCGTTCGAACGCTTCGCGGGCTTCGCGCAGCGGCGTGCCCATGATCGATCGCGCCGCCTGCCCCGGCATCAGCCGCGACGGTTCGGCCGTCACTTCCGATGGCAGCATGTCGATATCCAGAATCGCCATGCTGGTGGTGGGGGCCATGATCATCGTGCGCTCGATCACGTTCCTGAGCTGGCGCACATTCCCCGGCCAATCATAGGTTTGCAGCGCCGCCACCGCGTCTTCCGAAAGATCGGGCGTTGGCATGCCGCGTTCGGCGGCATAGCGGGCAAGGAAATAGCGCGCGAGTTCGGCCACATCCTCACGCCGTTCCGACAGCGGCGGCAACCGCACCGGCACGACGTTCAGGCGGTAATAAAGATCCTCGCGGAAGCGGCCGGCAGCGATCTCGGCGGCCAGATCGCGGCTGGTGGCGGAAATCACCCGCACGTCCACCCGCACCCAGCGCGCGCCGCCTACGCGCTGGAACACCTGTTCGGTGAGCACGCGCAGGATCTTGGCCTGGGTCGTCATCGGCATGTCGGCCACGTCATCCAGAAACAGCGTGCCGCCATGCGCCTGTTCCAGCAGGCCAGCGCGAACATTCTCGCCGCCCTCCTCCACGCCAAACAGCGCCTCTTCCACCCGTTCCGGCGTCATGCGTGCGGCCGATACCACCACGAATGGCGCATCGATGCGCGGGCTCCACTGGTGCAGCAGGCGGGCCGCGACTTCCTTGCCGGAACCGGCAGGGCCGCTTATCAGCACGCGGCTGCCGGTGGCGGCCACGCGCTTCAGCGTGGCGCGCACCTGATTGATCTGGGGCGACGTGCCGGTCAGCTCGATATCGATGCCGACCCGCTCCTTCAGCGCCTGATATTCGCGGCGCAGGCGTTCGGTTTCGGTGGCGCGGCGCACCACCAGCAGCAGCTGTTCGGCCTGGAACGGCTTTTCGATATAATCATAGGCACCGCGCTTGATGGCGGCGACGGCGGTATCCAGATTGCCGTGCCCGGAAATCACCACCACCGGCAAGGTGGGATCGCGGGATTTCATGGCATCCAGCAGCTCGATACCGTCCATGCTGCTGCCCCGCAGCCAGACATCGAGGATGACGAGGCTGGGCCGGCGTTCGGCCAGCGCCGCGAGTGCGCCTTCGGCATTGGCGGCGGTGCGGGTTTCAAAGCCCTCATCACCCAGCACGCCGGCGACCAGCTCGCGGATATCGGCTTCATCGTCGACGATCAGGATATCAAGGGCCATGGCGGGGGCAGTCCTTTTCAGGCAGTGGTGGTGGCTGCAACAGGCAGGGGCAGGCCAGGTTGCGGTTCGGCGGCGAGGTGGCAGCTGATGCGGGCGATCACCATCGCGCCGGGGCCATCCGGGTTATCAGTCAGTTCAAGCTGGCCGCCATGATCCTCGATGATCTTGGCGCAGATGGCGAGTCCCAGCCCGGTGCCGCGCGCGCGGGTGGTCACATAGGGTTCAAGCAGGCGCATGCGGTCTTCCGCCGGGAAGCCCAGGCCATTATCGGCCACGCTGATGCGCACGAAGTGATCGTCGGCCTCCACGCGCACCGCAATCAGGCCGGGGGACGCCGTTTCACCATCGCGCTCCACCCGCGCCATCACGCTTTCGGCGGCATTCTTGATCAGATTGGTGAGCGCGCGGCCCAGTTGCTGGCGATCACACACCAGCGCCAGATCGGTGGCACCGCTGAGGGTGAAGCGGATCGCCGGGAAGGCGACCTCCTGCAGCACCAGCGCCTGCCGCAGCAGGCGATCGAGCGCTTCGGAGGCAAACACCGGGCGCGGCAGCCGGGCAAATTCGGAAAATTCATCCACCATGCGCCGCAGGTCACCCACCTGGCGCACGATGGTGCTGGTCAACGTTGCGAATGTGTCGGCATCCTCGTCAATCTGGCGGCCGAACTTGCGTTGCAGGCGTTCGGCCGCCAGCTGAATCGGGGTGAGCGGGTTCTTGATCTCGTGCGCGATGCGGCGGGCCACATCGGCCCAGGCGGCGCGGCGCTGATCGGCCAGTTGGGCTGTGATATCGTCAAAGGTGAGCACGAAGCCTTCGGCGCGACCTTCAGCAGCCTCGGCCGCGCCGATGCGCACGGCCAGCGTCTGGGTTTCCTCGCCGCGTTCGATGCGCACTTGCCCGGCCGCATCCCCGGTCTGCCGCGCCTGTTCCAGCAGATCGGCCAGTTCCGGCGCCACATCCTGCAACATCTGGCCGCGCAGCACCCGGTGCGGCAACGCCAGCAGCGCGGCGGCAGAGGCGTTGGCCACACGGATCACCCCTTCCGGCGTGATCGACATGACGCCGGCTGACACGCCGGCCAGCACCGCTTCGGTAAAGCGGCGGCGGGTGTCCAGCTCGTCATTGGCGCCGAGCAGCGCGGTCTGCTGCGCCTTCAGCTGGCTGGTCATGCGGTTGAAGGCGCGTTCCAGCACGCCGATTTCATCGGCCTGGCCGCGCACCGGCACGCGCACATCCAGATCGCCATCGCCCACCCGTTCGGCGGCGCTGGCAAGGCGCGCGATTGGCGCCACCAGTCGATTGGCCAGCCACAGCGCAAACCAGATGGCAACGATCAGCGTGAGCAGCGACACCGCCATCAGAATCAGGTTGAAACGCAACTGCATCACGCGGCTGCGTTCGGTGAGCGCGTTATATTCGCCCAGCGCACCAGCGGCCTGGTTGGCGCGGGCCAGCACGGCGGGATCGACCTTGCGGCTGACATACAGAAATGTGCCGGGGCTGCCGGGCACGGCAACGGCGGATTCCACCCGATCCTCGCCCGCCCCGATCAGGGTAACGGGCGCAGTGGCAGCGCGCGCCAGATCGATATCGGATACATGCGCCTGCACTTCTGCTGCAGTGGCACCGCTGGCCGCCACCAGTTGCAACCCGGTGGCCGTGGTGCGGAACACCGCCGCTTCCGTAAGCGTGCGGCCCGCCACCTGGAAATCCAGACCGCGGCGATACAGCGGCGTCCCTTCGCCGAAATCGCGGGCATAGCTGGCGACGTCGGCGGCCATCACCACGATATCATCGCCGATGCGCTGGCGGTTTTCCTCCACATAGGCCTGCGCAACCTGGTTGGAGCTGTCGAGAATGGTCTTCACCCGATCCGAAAACCAGAATTGCACGCCGAACTGGAACAGCAGCGAGGCAAACACCACCACCAGCAGGGTGGGAACGGCGGCAATGCCGGCAAACAATGCCACCAGGCGCAGGTGCAACTGGGCTACGGCGAGGCCCTTGCGGCGGTTGGTGATCAATATGGCCACACGCCGGCCGATCAGCACCACCAGCAGCATCGCCGGCACCAGGCAGGCGACCAGCACCAGCGCCACCAGCGGCTGCGACGCGCCAGTGGCCGGCACTTCGCGGCGGGTGAGCAAGGCATAGCTGGACCAGCCCATGACGATGGTGGCGATGGCCGCCAGCACTTCCAGGCGGGGATAGAAATTGTCGCTGCGGGTAATGCGCAGCACCCGGCGCAACAGCCGCCGCCCGCGCAAGGCCAGGCGAGCAGCAAGGCCACGCCGCCGGCGAACCGGCACGGTTTCAGGAGTGGGTGATTCGACCGTCACAGAACAGCAGCATAGCCTGCCATTGTGTCTTTAGGAACACAGTGCAGCGCCGCAGCGTTGCCCTGATGCGACAGATGACGGTGGAAGACGTTACGCGGCGAGCGCGGCCGGGCGCGGCGGCAATGCCATCTGCGCCTCGTAAAACCGGTCGATCATCGCCAGCACCGACTGGCTCTCGGTCACAAAGTTCACCGTGTTGCGGAACGACGCGCTGTCGTGCAGCCCCTTGGTGTACCAGCCCAGGTGCTTGCGGGCGAGATTCACGCCGTTCAGCTCGCCATAAAGATCGAGCATCAGGGCATAATGTTCCTTCACCAGCGCGTGCTGCTCGGCCAGCGTCGGATCGGCCGGCACGTCACGCCCCGTCAGCGCCGCCATCACCTGGCCGATCAGCCACGGCTTGCCATAGGCGCCGCGCCCGATCATCACGCCGTCCGCACCGCTTTGTGCCAGCGCGGTTTTCGCGTCCTCGATGGAACAGATATCGCCATTGACGATCACCGGTAGCTTCACGGCGTCCTTCACATTGCGCACAAAGGCCCAATCGGCGGTGCCGCTGTAAAGCTGGCAGCGGGTGCGGCCGTGCACGGTGATGAGGTGCACACCCTCGCCTTCGGCAATGCGGGCCAGTTCGGGCGCGTTCAGGCTGTTGTGATCCCAGCCCATGCGCATCTTCAACGTGACAGGCAGTTTCACTGCCTTCACGGTCGCGCGGATCAGCTGCGTCGCCAGCGGCAGATCGCGCATCAGGCTGGAGCCGGCGTGGCCGTTGACCACCTTCTTCACCGGGCAGCCCATGTTGATATCGATGATCGCCGCGCCCTTCTGCTCATTGAGCTTGGCGGCTTCGGCCATGCGCTGCGGCTCGCAGCCGGCAAGCTGCATCGACACCGGCTCCTCGCTCGCATGCCAGGCGGCTTTCTGGATGCTCTGCCGCGTCTCGCGGATCATCGCTTCCGATGCGATCATTTCGGTCACGGTCAGGCCGGCACCGAACCGCTTGACCAGCGTGCGGAAAGGCATGTCGGTCACGCCGGTCATCGGTGCCAGGATCACGGGCACATCGATGCGGTTGGGGCCGATCTGGATGGGGGAGATGAGGCGCATGTGGCAGCGCCCATAGCGCAGATTGGCCCTTTTCGACAAGGCGAGCGGGCTTTATGCGGCACGCCATGCGCATCCACGCCATCATTGTTGCAGCCGGCAGCGGCATTCGGGCCGGCGGCGGCGTGCCGAAACAATATCGCGGTGTCGCCGGGCAGCCGCTGCTGCGCCACGCGGTGGAACGGTTGCTGGGCCATCCCGCCATCGCCGGCGTCACCGTGGTGATCAACCCCGAATGCCGGGCCCTTTATGACGAGGCGGTGGCCGGGCTGAGCCTGCCCGCGCCCGTCGCCGGCGGCGCGACACGGCAGGAAAGCGTGCTTGCCGGCCTGGAAGCGCTGGCCGCTGATCCGCCGGAGATCGTGCTGGTCCACGACGCTGCCCGCGCTTTCGTGCCGGATGCGGTGATCGATGCGCTGGTGGCGGCGTTCGAAGATGCCGGCGTGGATGGCGCCTGCCCCGCCCTGCCCCAGATCGACAGCCTGCGCCGGGGTGAAAACGGCCGTTTCTCCGCCAGCGTTGATCGCGACACTCTCTGGCGCGTGCAGACGCCGCAAGCTTTCCGCTATCCCGCCCTGCTCGCCGCCCATCGCGCCGCCGCTCCGGGTGCGACCGATGAAGTGGCAATTGCTTTGGCCGCCGGTCTCAGCGTCGCCATCACGCCGGGCGATGAACGCGCTTTCAAGGTGACGGAGCCAGCTGATTTTGCCAAAGCCGAAGCGATGACGACATATTCCTCCCGCGCCGCCTCCGGCTTTGACGTGCACAAGTTCGGCCCCGGCGACCATGTCTGGCTGTGCGGCGTGAAGGTGCCACACGATCATGGTCTGATCGGGCACAGCGATGCCGATGCCGGCCTGCACGCGCTCACCGATGCGCTGCTCGGCACCATTGCGGCCGGCGATATCGGCGATCATTTCCCGCCCAGCGATGAACGCTGGCGCGGCGCCGCGTCTGATCAGTTCCTCGCCCATGCCGCCACCCTTGTGCGGGAACGCGGCGGCCTCATCGATCACGTCGATGTAACCCTGATCTGCGAACGCCCCAAGGTCGGCCCGCACCGCGACGCCATGCGGACGCGCATCGCTGAAATCCTTGGGCTCGGCATCGACCGCGTCAGCGTAAAGGCCACCACCACCGAAAAACTCGGCTTCACCGGCCGCCAGGAGGGCATCGCCGCCCAAGCCATGGCCAGCGTGCGCCTGCCGGAAAGCTGACCAAATGCTTCGTGCCACCAACCCGACACCGCTCATGCCGAGCTTGTCGAGGCACGCACCACAGTCAGCACGGTGCCTCGACAAGCTCGGCATGAGCGGTTGGGTGCTGTGTCGCACAGATTCTTCTCACGCAATTCAGGCAAACGCTCCATGACCCCCGATCTCATCGCCCTTGCCGAACAGGTGCTCGCCGAAAACCGCAGGCTGGGCCGGCGCGTCGCTACCGCCGAAAGCTGCACTGGCGGGATGGTGGCGGCGGCGCTCACCGAAATCGCCGGCTCCTCCGACGTGTTTGATCGCGGCTTCGTCACCTATTCCAACGAAGCCAAGATGGAGATGCTCGGCGTTTCGGAAGACGTGCTCGCCACCTTTGGCGCCGTCTCCGTCGCAACCGCCTGGGCCATGGCGCTGGGCGCCCTGAAGCACAGCAATGCCGATGTCGCCGTTTCCATCACCGGCATCGCCGGGCCGGGCGGCGCCACTGCCAACAAGCCGGTGGGCATGGTGGTGTTTGCCCGCGCCGTGCGCGGTGAAAATCCGGAAATGGTTTTCGCTGACACCCGCCAGTTTGGCGATCTGGGCCGCGCCGAAGTGCGCCGACAGGCGGCGCTCGTGGCGCTGGAACTGTTGCGGCCGTAGCACAAGCAAAACCGCTCATGCCGAGCTTGTCGAGGCACGCACCACGTTCGGGCGGTGCCTCGACAAGCTCGGCATGAGCGGTTCAGTCAGCCGGCAATCGCGGCTATCGCGGCCCGTACAGCGCTTCTGCCCGCGCGACGAACGCGCCCACCATCTTTTCAAAGGCCTGGGTGAAGAACATGCCCGCCAATGCCTCGAAGGCGCGGTTGCGGAATTCGAAATCCACGGCGAAATCAATCTCGCAGCCACCACCCGCTGCGTCCCTGAACGTCCAGTCGTTGAACAGATGCTTCATCGGCCCATCGAGATATTCAACATGCACCGTCCGCGGCCGATCCAGCGTCACCCGGCTGGTGAATTTCTCGCGGATCATGCGGAAGCCCACGATCATGTCTGCAACCACAACGCCGTCCCGCTCCGGCCCGACCCGCATGCCCTGCACCCACGGCAGGAACTCCGGATAACGGCCGATATCGGCGACCAGATCGAACATTTCGGCGGCCGACCATGGCAGCCGGCGCACTTCGCGATGCTTGGGCATCAGGCTTTTGCTGCCGCCTTCCGGCGCGCCTGCATCTCGGCGAAATCCCGGCCGGCGTGATAGCTTGACCGGGTCAGCGGCGAGGCCGCCACCAGCAGAAAGCCCTTGGAACGGGCAACCGCCGCATAAGTCTGGAAGGTGGCGGGCGGCACGAATTCCATCACCTTGGCGTGGCGCGGCGTCGGCTGCAGATACTGGCCCACCGTAAGGAAATCGACGCCCGCCGAGCGCATATCGTCAAACACCTGGTGCAGTTCCAGCGGCGTTTCACCCAGGCCCACCATCAGGCCGGACTTGGTGAAGATCGTCGGGCTGAGCTGCTTCACCTTATCGAGCAGGCGCAGCGAGTGATAATAGCGCGCACCGGGCCGGATGGTGGGATACAGGCGCGGCACGGTTTCCAGATTGTGGTTGTACACGTCCGGCCCGGCCTCCACGATCATCTCCACCGCCCGGTCCATCTTGTTGCGGAAATCGGGGGTGAGGATCTCGATCGTCGTGCTCGGCGTCTGCCGGCGCAGTTCCTGGATCACCTTCACGAACTGGCTGGCGCCGCCATCCGGCAGATCATCGCGGTCCACCGAGGTGATGACGATATGTTCCAGGCCCAGCTTGGCCGCGGCTTCGGCAACATGGCCGGGCTCGGTCGCGTCCACCTTGTTCGGCATCCCGGTCTTCACGTTGCAGAAGGCGCAGGCGCGGGTGCAGGTATCGCCCAGGATCATCACCGTGGCGTGCTTCTGGCTCCAGCACTCACCGATGTTCGGGCAGGCCGCTTCCTCGCACACGGTGTTGAGCTTGAGACTGCGCATCAGCGCCCGCGTCTCGTTATAGGCCTTGGAGGTGGGCGCCTTCACCCGGATCCAGTCCGGCTTGCGCGGCAGGCCAGAGGGCGTGAGATCAAGGACAGCTTCGCTCATGCCAGCCTGATAGCGGCCGGGGCCGCCCCGAACAACACATCAGTTGTGCAGATCAGCCATGCGGTGGTGCGGCATACTCGCTGCCGGCCGCCCAGGCTTCGGCCTCCTCCGACGCCTCGATGGCCGCCGTGCCAATTTCCAGGATGCGCGTCGCCAGCGCCTCGGCAGTGCAATCAAGCCCGGGCACCAGCACCAGGACATCATCAAGAGATACCAGACCAATGGCACGGGCGAGCCGCGCAAACAGGCTGGCCGGCGGATCGAGATCCGGATCAACCAAGCGCAATCGCACGGCCGGGATGCCAAACCAGTGTACGGGATCGAATTCGGCGATGTTGTGCCAGCCAATCGGCTTGGCAGACCAGCGCCGATCCAGCAGCCCATCTGTGGCAAGCCGCACGGTTGGCCGCGAATCCCGCATCAGCAGCACCGCAATGAACAGCACCGCCAGGCCAAGCATCGCCAGCGACCAGGCCAGAGCCGTGCCGAAACCGAGCCTGCCTTCGTCGGCGGTGTGGAAGAAATAAGTCAACCCGATGGCAAGGCCGAGCAGAGCCAGCGCCCCAACAGCGACCCGAACCGGGGCATCTTCGCGATAATGGACAGCAAAACGCATACGCCACATCCTCTACCGAACACGCTCAAACGAAAGGGCTGCCAGCCAGAATCCATTGGAAACCGGTTGGCAGCCCTCGCAGATGCTGAGATAGTCCAGCCAACATGAACGCAGTATTGCGGAGGACAAGATGCCCGAATTCAAGGCCCTGCTCGAAGGCTATCGCCGGTTTCGCACCGGCGCCTATCAGGAACAGCGCCGGCGGTACGATGCCCTGGCCGACAAGGGCCAGGCGCCCGGCGTGCTGGTGATCGCCTGTTCCGACAGCCGAGTGGACCCAACCCGCGTGTTCGATACCGAACCCGGCCAGATGTTCGTGGTGCGCAATGTTGCCAATCTGGTGCCGCCGTTTGATCCAGATCCGACGCATGGGCAGCACAGCACATCAGCCGCCATCGAATATGCCGTTACCCAGTTGAAAGTGCATCACATATTGGTGCTGGGCCACGCGCGGTGCGGCGGCATCAAGGCCAGCATCGAAGGCACGTTCGACAACGCGGCCCCGGGTGAAGGCGGCTTCATCAATCGCTGGATGAGCCAGATCGCGCCCGCGCGGGACACCATCCGTGCCGCCGCCCAGCTTTCACCCGATATCGATGCCTGCAGTGCGCTGGAACTGGCCTCAATCCGGCTTTCCATCGAAAATCTGCGCAGCTTCCCCTTCATCGCCGCCGCCGAAGCCACCGGTGCCCTGCACCTTCAAGGCGCCTTGTTCGATATCGCCGAAGGCGTGCTGCGCGTGCTCAACCACGAAAGCGGCAAGTTCGAATCGCTGTCGGTGGAATGGGAAGAAGAGAATGTGACGGCGCTGAAATCGGCCTGACCGGCAGAGACGGGCGTATCCGACACAAACAGGGGGGAGTGCCGGATACGCCCGCAGCAGCTTGGCCTTTGGCAAGGGCAGTTGCCTCGGGCCGCGCCGTTGAGAGAGATATAGGACTGATTTAGTCTTGTTTGCAAGGCCCCAGATTGCGTTTCTGTTACTTTTGCCTGCGGCAGGCTGCCGCAGCTAGTGCGGTTCGCGGTAGATCCGACCGCGGGGATCACTGCTTCCGGCAGCCTGATTCACGTTGTTCTTGAACTCGTTGTACTTGCATCCGAATGGCCCGGCTGGGCCCCAGGTTCCCGAGCACGTGCCTGCGTTCCCCACATCCGGCCCAAGCAACTTGTTGCGTTCGGCCGATACACTGGCGGTGCCGCGCTCACCAATATCCCGCAGCACCGGCAGCGGCGCGCGATAGGGCGATTGGGCTGGTTCTCGATCAGCACACACCACGATCTCGTCGGGCCGGGTCTTGGGCGGGCACTGGACGCTCCACCCCGGCGGCATCAGACTGGCCGTGCCGGCGGCGGCCAAGATCAGGGCCGCCAACAGGCTCATCAGTAGTGCAGCGCCCGCCCGTAGGCGTCCAGCACGCTTTCGTGCATCATCTCGCTCAGTGTCGGATGCGGGAAGATGGTGTGCATCAGCTCGGCTTCCGTCGTCTCCAGCCCCATGGCGATGGCATAGCCCTGGATCAGTTCGGTCACCTCGGCGCCCACCATGTGCGCGCCGAGCAACTGCCCAGTGGCGGCATCGAACACCGTCTTCACGAACCCTTCCGCCTCACCCAGCGCGATGGCCTTGCCGTTGCCGATGAAGGAAAATTTGCCCACGCGCACGCTGTGCCCGGCGGCTTTCGCCTTGGCTTCGGTCAATCCAATGCTGGCCACTTGTGGGCGCGCATAGGTGCAGCCCGGAATGCGGGCCACATCCATCGCGTGCGGATGATTGCCGGCGATATGCTCCACCGCGATGATGCCTTCATGGCTGGCCTTGTGCGCCAGCCACGGCGGGCCCGTCACGTCACCGATGGCATAAAGGCCGGGCACGTTGGTGCGGCACATGCCTTCCGTCACGATGTGGCCGCGGTTGGTGGCGACACCCAAGGCCTCCAGCCCAATATTCTCTGTGTTGGGCACGATGCCGATGGCGACGATCACGTGGCTGTAGTTGTCGGTCGTGGCCTTGCCGTCGGCGGTGGTGATGATCGCCCTCACCCCGTCCGGCCCCGGCGCCACGCCGCTCACTTTCGCCTGTGTCACGATGGTCATGCCCTGCTTGGCCAGCGCCTTGCCAACAAACGCCGACACCTCCTCATCCTCCACCGGCAGGATGCGGTCCAGCATTTCGACCACGGTCACCTTTGCGCCCATGTCGCTGTAGAAGCTGGCGAATTCGACACCGATGGCGCCTGATCCGATCACCAGCAGTTTGGTTGGCATGGCCGGCGGCACCATGGCGTGGCGATAGGTCCACACGCGATTACCGTCGGCTTCCACCCCCGGCAAATCCCGCGCGCGGGCGCCGGTGGCGACGATGACGTTCTTGCCCGTCAGCACCCGCTCACCGTTGGCGGTGGTGACCGTCACCGTGGTGGCCCCAGTCAGCCGCCCCTGCCCTTCCACCACCTCGATCTTGTTCTTCTTCATCAGCGATTTCACGCCGCTGTTCAGCTGCGCCGCCACCTTGCGGCTGCGGTCCGTCACCTTCTTGAGGTCAAACGACGGCTTCTCCACGCTCAGGCCATAGGCATCGGCGTGGGTGATATAGTGGTAGATCTCACTGGTCCGCAGCAGCGCCTTGGTCGGGATGCAGCCCCAGTTGAGGCAGATGCCGCCCAGGCGCTCGCGCTCGACGATGGCGACCGTCAGGCCCAACTGCGCCGCGCGGATCGCAGCGACATAGCCGCCGGGACCGGAGCCGAGGATAACGAGATCGTGGGTGGTGGTCATGGGCGGCGCATCCTTCAGCCCTCTCCCCTTGCGGGAGAGGGAGGGGCCCACCGCGCAGCGGTGGGAGGGAGAGGGGTTGCCAGCGCGGCCGCTATGGCCCGCCACACACCCTCATGATTGGTGAGAATTTCGTTGTTCCAGAACCGCAAGACCCGCCAACCCTGCGCTGCCAGCCAGGCATCACGGCGGGCATCATGCTGGCTGTCCGCGTGTTGGCTGCCATCAGCCTCGACAATCAGGCGTTCGGCCGGGCATGCAAAATCAACAATATAGGGCCCAATCGGTAGTTGGCGGCGGAACTTCCAGGCTTCCAGACGCTTGGCGCGCAGCATCCGCCACAAGGCCTTTTCGGCATCAGTCATCTCTCGCCGCATATCCTTGGCGTGGCGGCGCTGCCGGCGTTCGCGTTCGGTTGCATCAACACCCCCTCTCCCTCCCACGCCTGCGGCGCGGGCCCCTCCCTCTCCCACAAGGGGGGAGGGGTTTTGGGCCTCTCCCGCAAGGGGAGAGGGGATTGTCATGCGACCAGTCCCAGCGGGCTTTCGATCAGCGCCTTCACCGCGCTCATCAGGGCCGCGCCGTCCGCACCGTCGATGGCGCGATGGTCGAAGCTGCCGGTGATGGTCATCACGGTGGCGATGGCCAGCGCGTCGCCCTTGACCACGGCGCGCTTTTCACCTGCGCCCACGGCCAGGATCATCGCCTGCGGCGGGTTGATCACGGCTTCGAACTGCTTGATGCCGAACATGCCCAGGTTGGACAGGCTGGCGGTGCCGCCCTGATATTCGTGCGGCTGCAATTTGCCGGCGCGGGCCTTTTCAGCGAGCGATTTCATCTCGGTGGCGATCTGGTTGACAGCCTTGCCATCAGCACCCACGATGATCGGCGTGATCAGGCCCGACGGCGCGGCGACGGCGACGGAGATATCGGCACGGTCATACACCAGCAGATTGTCGCCGGCGAACGACACGTTGCATTTCGGCACCTGGCGCAGGCCCAGCGCCAGCGCCTTGATGACGAGATCGTTGACACTGACCTTGATACCACGCGGTTCCAGCGCCTTGTTCAATTCGCCGCGCAGTTTCAGCAGCGCATCGAGTTCGACATCGAGGGTGAGATAGATATGCGGGATCGACTGCTTGGCCTCGGTCAGGCGGCGGGCGATAACCTTGCGGACATTGCCGAGCTTTTCGACGCTGTGCGGGATATCGCTGGTGATGGGTGCGGCAGGGGCGCGTGCCTCGACAGGCTCGGCATGAGCGGGTTGGGCTGTCGGCACAGGGGCAGCAGCCGCCGGTTTGCCTGTGGCTGCCTCCACATCGGCGCGAACGATACGCCCGCGCGGGCCGCTGCCGGCGATACTGGCCAGATCCACGCCTTTCATTTCGGCGATGCGGCGGGCGAGCGGGCTGGCGATCACGCGGTCGCCGGCCGGTGCAGGCGCGGCAGGTGCCGCCACCGGAGCCGGCGGCGAAACAGGCGGGGCCTTAGGCGCAGGCGCAGCCGCCTCCCCTTCCCCGGCAAGCCGCAGGATTACCGTGCCCACCGGCACATTCTCAAGGCCTTCCGGCACCGCAAGTTCCATCACCGTGCCTTCGTCCACGGCTTCCACTTCCATGGTGGCCTTGTCGGTTTCGATCTCGGCGATGATGTCGCCGGATTTCACCGTGTCACCGGGTTTCACATGCCATTTGGCCAGCGTGCCCACCTCCATGGTGGGCGACAGGGCGGGCATGGTCACATCAATTGCCATGATCAGTTGTCCACAAAAAGCTGATCAACCAGGGCGCGCTGTTCTTCGTCGTCCGGGTTGTCGATCAGGTCGGCCATGTCGAGAAAGTAAGCGGCGGCACCGGCCAGCGGGCCGGAATAGCGCACCTGCGTGCCGGCGTCGGATTTCATGCTCCACGCGACCACCAGCGCGCGCTTGCCGATGGCGTTGATCTTCTTCACCAGCGGCACGAAATCGCCATCGCCGGCCACCAGCGCCACCACGTCACACCGGTCAGAAACGGCCAGATCGAAGGCTTCCAGCGCCAGCCACACATCGATGCCCTGTTCCTTGGGCGGCTCGCTGTTGGTATCGATGCGGGTGAAGTGCGGGGTGATGTTGCTGGCGGCCAGGATCTGATCGAACACCCGGTCGTTGCGCAGCGATTCCTCGACGAAACTGGCGTTGCGCGCCCGGTCTTCCAGGTCGCGCAGCGTGTAACGGCCGCGGAAATAATGCGCCTCTACCACCCGTGTGCGGGCGCGCGGCACTTCCTCCATGTCGGCGGCCGCGATGCGGATGAAGTCCATCAGGCCCGACAGCGACAGGCGCCGGCCGGCTTCATGTTCAAACTTGTAAAAGGTCGATACGCGGTTGAAATAACTGCCATCGATCATCACGGCGACACGGGTCTGCCCAGAAGGTTTCATCGCGCCGCTCACTTGTAACAGACGGTGCGGGCGGCGGTGACAACGTCTTCCGCCTTCACCAACGCCGCCTTTTCCAGATTGGCGGCATAGGGCAGCGGCACATCCACGTTGGTCACGCGCAGCACCGGCGCATCGAGATCATCGAAGCCCTTCTCCATCACCACCGCCATGATTTCCGATGCGATCCCGCAGGCTGGCCAGCCTTCTTCCACCACCACCATGCGGTTGGTTTTCTTCACTGATTCCAGCACGGTGGCGGTATCCATCGGACGCAGCGTGCGCAGATCGATCACTTCGGCATTAATGCCCAGCCCGGCCAGCGTTTCGGCGGCCTGCAACGCCACGCCAACGCCGATGCTGTAGCTCACCAGTGTCACATCGGTGCCGGCCTTGACGATGCGCGCCTTGCCGATGGGAACGACATGATCGCCTTCCGGCACATCAAAGCTCTGGCCATAGAGCAGCTCGTTTTCGAGGAACACCACCGGATCGGGGCTGCGGATCGCGGCCTTGAGCAGGCCCTTGGCATCATCGGCGCTATAGGGCGCAAGCACGATCAGGCCGGGCACGCTGGCATACCACGGCCCATAATTCTGGCTGTGCTGCGCGCCAACGCGGCTGGCGGCGCCATTGGGGCCGCGGAACACGATGGGGCAACGCATCTGGCCGCCCGACATGTACAGCGTTTTCGCGGCCGAATTGATGATGTGATCGATGGCCTGCATGGCGAAATTGAAGGTCATGAACTCCACGATGGGCTTCAGGCCACCCATCGCCGCGCCCGTGCCCAGGCCGGCAAAGCCATATTCGGTGATCGGCGTATCGATCACCCGCTTGCCGCCGAATTCCTCCAACAGGCCCTGCGTTACCTTGTAGGCGCCCTGATATTCGGCAACTTCCTCGCCCATTACGAACACGGTTTGATCGGTCCGCATTTCTTCGGCCATCGCATCGCGCAAGGCTTCACGCACGGTCTGGCGGCGCGTCGGGCCGGTGGGGGGGGCTGGGTCAGTTGCGGCGCGTGCCTCGACAAGCTCGGCATGAGCGGGTTTGGGCTCAACGGCCGAAGCGACCAGTGCAGCAGGTTCTTCGCCGCTCATGCCGAGCGAAGTCGAGGCACGCACCGGCTGTGCAACCGGCGCTGCCGCCTCATCCTCGCCGGCAATATTGATGATCGGTGTGCCCACCTTCACGCCTTCCGAACCGGCCGGCACCAGCAACGCCGTCACCGTGCCGCCGTCATCGGACTCCAGCTCCATGGTCGCCTTGTCGGTCTCGATTTCGGCGATCACGTCACCGGGCTTCACCACGTCGCCCACGGCGACCAGCCACTTGGCCAGTGTGCCCTCTTCCATGGTGGGCGACATGGCGGGGAGGAGAATCTGCGGCATCAGTATGTTCCCAACAGCACGTCGGTGTGGAGTTCGCTCAACGCCGGCTCGGGCGCTTCCAGGGCGAAGTCCGCCGCTTCGGCCACTTCGTCACGGACCTCGCGGTCGATCGCCTTCAAAGCGGCCTCATCGGCGTGGCCCTCATCAAGGATCAGCTTCTTCAGTCCCTCGATCGGGTCGCTCTTCTCGCGCATCGCCTGCACCTCGTCGCGGCTGCGATATTTGGCCGGGTCGCTCAT
>Ga0209278_1001127_pt1 | contig 16955 bp, 19 predicted proteins | sample JI81BgreenDNA_FD_187504 | JGI IMG/M metagenome (GOLD analysis project Ga0209278, IMG submission 187504) | Wastewater effluent complex algal communities from Wisconsin, to seasonally profile nutrient transformation and Carbon sequestration -... | ecosystem: Engineered > WWTP > Effluent > Algae... | reverse complement strand
GGGGTCGCAAGGAGGCGGCGATGGAGCAGTTGCACGCGCTGGCGCAAGCCTGCGGGGTGGCCCGCGAGTGGATCGACGTCGAAGGTCGCCAGCAAGTGGTGGATGATGCCGCGCTGGCAGCGGTGCTGGCGGCGCTTGGCCACGAGACGGGCAGCGCGCAGGCGATCGCGCGCAGCCTTACGGCCCTTGCCGCGCAGGCCCGCGCGCTCCCGGCGCTGCTGGTGGGCGATTGCGGGGGGTGGCTGACCCTGCCTTTCCCCGTGACCCGTGCCGAGGCGACCGGCGAGGACGGCATCACCCGCCCGCTGGCGCTGGAGGGCGCGCGGCTGCATCTCCCCGATGCGCCGGGCTATTATGATCTGGCGCTGGATCGCCATGTTACCCGGCTGGCGGTCGCCCCGCCGCATTGCCCGCTGCCATCGCCGGGCAACCGCCGCCCGTGGGGCGTATCGGTGCAGATCCCGGCGCTGCGGGGCGCTGCGCCTTCGCCCTTCGGCGGCTTTGGCGAGCTGGCCGAAGCCGCGCGGGCCTTTGGTGCGGCGGGGGCGGATGCGCTGGCGATCAACCCGGTGCACGCGCTGTTTGCCGGGCACGGGGTGGGATACAGCCCCTATTCCCCGTCGAGCCGCCTGTTCCTCAACGGCGCGCTGGCCGATCCGGCGTTGGCGGGCCTGCCGCCGCTTGAGCCTGCCGAAGGGCCGCCGCTGATCGACTGGGCGAGCGCCCTGCCGCAGCGGCTGGCGCAGCTTCGGCAGGTCTTCGCCGCGCTTGACCCCGCCCGGCGCGCAGCGCTGACCGCGAGCGATGATGCCATGCTGCGCCGCCATGCGCTGTTCGACGCGCTCGATTGCCACTTCCGCGCGGCCACCGGCGCGCATGGCTGGCAGGGTTGGCCCGCAGCCTACCATGACCCGGCGGGTGCGGCAGCACAGCGCTTTGCCGCCGAGCATCCTGACGAGATCGCCTTCCACCTGTTCGTGCAGGCGCTGGCGCGCGCGGGGCTGGCCGCCGCCCAGGCTGCGGCCAAGGGAGCGGGCATGGGGATCGGCCTGATCGGCGATCTGGCAGTCGGGGTCGATCCCTCGGGCAGCGATGCGTGGTCCTTGCGCGATGCGATGCTGGATGGGCTGACCATCGGCGCGCCGCCTGACCCGCTGGGGCCCTTGGGGCAGAACTGGTCGATCACCAGCTTCTCGCCCGATGGCCTGCGGGCGACCGGTTACGCCCCGTGGATCGCGATGATCCGCGCCGGACTGGCGGCGGGCGGGGGCCTGAGGATCGACCATGCCTTCGGCCTCGCGCGGCTCTGGGTGATCCCGCAAGGCGCAGCCACCGGGGAGGGGGCTTACCTCGGCTATCCCTTCGCCGATCTTGTCCGCCTTGCGACGCTGGAAGCGCATCGTGCGGGCGGGCTGGTGATCGCCGAGGATCTCGGCACCGCGCCGCCGGGTTTCACCCATGCAGTCACGGAGCGGCGGATGCTGGGGATGCAGGTGCTGTGGTTCGAGCGCGCGGCCGATCACGGCTTCATCGGGCCGCAGGATTACGCCCCCCTCAGCGCCGCGATGAGCGGGACGCATGACACGGTGACGGTGGCGGGATGGTGGAAGGGGCGCGATCTCGACTGGGCGCAGGAACTGGCACGACTGCCCGAAGGCGTATCCCGCGCCGAGGCTGAGGCGATTCGCGATTGGGACAGGGGGCTCCTGTGGTCGACCCTCGATCATACCGCCCCGCGCCCCGCGCCTGATAACCCTGCGCCGGTGGTCGATGCCGCGCTTTGCCATATCGCTCGCACGCCATCGGCGCTCGCGCTGGTCTCGCTGGAGGATCTGCTGGGGGAGGCCGAGCAGCCGAACCTGCCCGGCACCATCACCGAACACCCCAACTGGCGCCGCCGTCTCGAACAGCCTTTGGCCGAAACGCTCGCCGACCCCGTCATAGCCAATCGCTGCGAGACGATCGCCGCGCTGCGGAGCATGGCGGACGGCTGATCCGGGCGCGAATCCGGAGCCCACCGCTCCTGCGCGGTGGCCGGATCAATCGCAGATTGTCAGGAAAATGGAGCGGGCGAAGGGATTCGAACCCTCGACCCCAACCTTGGCAAGGTTCCCCTCCGGCGGTTCTCCAGGTTTCTCGATTATTCGCCCGGCTCGAAAAACACTCGATTATCTGTGGTTTACAGGCTATCCGGGGCTCGGACGGTTCCGGCGCGTTTCGCCGGGACTCGGATGCCGGTAACCTAGCCGGTATCCTCAGGTTACCGGAGGACGAGGCAGATGGCAACGGGCGAGACATTGAAGCCGAAGCAATACGAGATGATCCAGCGCCGATTGGCGAACGCTGACTTGAGCGCGCTGAAAGTGAAGAAGGGGATGAAGTCGCTCGAGGTCCGGGACACGGCCTGCGACGGGCTCCGGCTCCGGGTCTTGCCCACCGGCAAGATGACGTGGTCAGTCGTGTACCGGGTCGCCGGGGCCGGGCTCACTGAGAAGGGTCAGCCCAAGAAGGGGCCGCCCACCCGGTTCACGCTCGGCTCCTTGGAGGTCAAGTACAACGACGCGCGCAAGCGGGCGCTCGAGATCATGGAGCTCGCCTCGCAGGGCGTTGATTATGCCGCGCAGCATAAGGCGAAGGCGTCCGGCCGGTCCGCCCGCTCGGTCGAGGCCCTGATTGACCGCTTCATCGACGAATATGCGAAGCGCAAGGGCCGGGAGGACCTCGCCCGGAATTGGCTCAAGAAGCCTGAGCTGAGCAAGTGGCACGGCCGGGACCTAGCCGAGATCACCCGCGCCGACATTCACCTCGTCCTCGACCGCGTAGCGGTCGAGCGCGGGAAGGCGGCCGTGATCGAGATGCGCAAGCACCTGAGCAAGCTCTTCCACTGGGCAATCGACCGGGAGCTGATCAAGTCAAACCCCATCACGCGGCTGGATCGGGACGAGGTGTATGTTGAGCGGGAGCGGGTCCTGTCGATGGACGAGCTCCGGCTGATATGGGATGCTTGCGGCGATGACGATGACAATGACGAGCTCGGCTATCCCTTCGGCCCAATGTACCGGATGCTCATCCTCACCGGCCAGCGCCGGGCGGAGATCGGGGAGATGGAACGCGCGTGGCGGAAGGAGGTCAAGCTCGACATGAACGACGCGGAGACCGTCCCCGCTGTCATCGTGCCACCCTCGAAGCATAAGAGCCGCCGGGGCCACACCTTCTATCTCTCGCCCCCGGCCGTCGCCATCCTCGACAGCCTAGAGGGCCGGGGCGGCAAGTTTGTCTTCTCCTCGACCATGGGCAAGACGCCCGTGAGCGGGTACTCGAAGGGGAGGGCCCGGCTCGACCGCATCCTCACCAAGCGCGCAGCCGCCGCCGCTGCGAGGCGGGGGGAGGAGCCGCCCCCGCCGATGGATCATTGGACCCCGCACGATATCCGCCGCTCGGTCGCCACGCGCATGGCCGAGATGGGCATCCCCGGCGAACACATCGAGCACGTCCTCGGGCATTCCATGGAGAAGCTCCGCCGCACGTACAATAAGCACACCTACGCGACCGAGGTGCGCGAGGCGATGTTGCGCTGGGGCGCTCTTTGGGCATGAGCGCGGGCGACTATGAGGAGGAGTTTGAGGCCGCATACGCCGCGCTCGAAGCCGCAAATTTTCCGTTGCTCCGGCCACTGTCATCGTGGTCGATCGAGGAGGCCGAGACTATTGCGCGACAGGCGTTTGCGTCAGCCCCCGGCGACCACCATCGCGCTCGCCTCGTCAGCGAGGCCCGAGACGCCATTCGAGCAGCAAAGAGGCCGGGCCGATTGGAAAACATTCGCAAGCGGCGGCCCGATATTGCCGAGGCCATAGACGAGGCGTTCGCATGGCTGGCGTACCACACGGTCGATTGGGACCGGCTGCCCTTTGATGTGAAGGTCAGGGACTGGATCCAGATTAGCGCAATGCCGAACAAGGGCGAGGGTATCGCGTCCACGCGCGGCACTGGTGCGACGTGGCCGGGGGTCCGGGAGGCGGCATTCGTCTTCATCGACTGGCACGAAGCAGTGGAGGGCAAGTCGCCGTCCATCGGCTGGCTGAGCAAAAAGCTATCGGAGATTGAGCCCGGCCTCATCGAACGGCCGGAAATGAACGGTGCCGACCGAGCCAAGAAGCTGGCCCGGCAGATGCTCAAGGAGCGCCGGGGCGGCCAATTCAGGCCGCAATCGTACTGAATTACCGCCCGCTCGCTGGGCCGTAAAATGGGCGAAGACCCTCCCGAACCGCAGCGAGACGCGCGGGGATAGGAGGACGACATGGCCCAAGAGGCGAACATCGAACAGCTCACCGCCAGCGCGGATGACGCGCAGCAGGCGCGGAAGAAGAGGGAGGTCGAGCCCTCCTCTGAGTTCATGCTGCGCGCGGAGGTGATGCAGGTCAGCACCCTCAGCAAGACAGTCATCTGGCGCTTGATGAACCGGGGGGAGTTCCCGCTCCCGGTCAAGTTGTCACCGAACCGCGTGGCGTGGGTCCGCAGTGAGGTCATGGCGTGGGTTGAAGCCCGCAAGCTCGACCGCGTCACCGAACAACAGGCCGCCTGAACCCCATTCCCCACACCCGAAAAGAGAGGCCGCCCGCCCCCAAGAGCGGAGCGAGCGGCCAATGCTTCGGATTGGACAAGAGGAGACCTCGTCCGTGGTCGATAATACTGAATCTCCCGCCGGGGACGAAGCGCGAAGCGTTGCGGATAATCTGCTCCGCCTGAACATTGCCGAGGCCATCCGCTCACAGCAGTTGATCCGCCCGAACGGCCCGTGGGTCCTATCTGCGAAGAAGGGCAAGACGGACCCGTTCTGGACCAAGACCTTCCACCCCGGCGACGAGGACCGCATGGCGGACTGGATCCATCGCAACAATGTGGAAGAGCGCTGCCACATCTACTTCATGCTGAATACGCCCACGCGCGACCTCGATAGCAAGGCGAAGAAGGCGGACGTGCATGAGATGATCGGCGGACACGTCGATGTCGATGCGAAGAAGGTTCCCGCCGCTCTGACGGACGCCGAGAAGGGCGAGCACTATGATCGGGAGCGAGAGGCCGCCGCCGCGAAGGTGGGCAATTACCACCCCGTCCCATCGTTGACGATTGACAGCGGTGGCGGTGCGCAAGGTGTGTGGCTGTTCGATGAGCCCCTCTACATTGGCGGCAACATTGCGGCCGCCGAGGAAGCGGAGGCGTACAACCAGCAGTTCATTGCGGACCTCGACGGTGACGCGAGCTGCTTCAACCTCGACCGCGTTCTCCGCCTGCCTGGCACGATCAACTGGAAGGATGGGGACGGGCGCACGCCGCGCCTCGCTCGCCTTATCTCGCCGCCGGAGGGGGTGACGCCGCCCGTCTATCCTCTGTCCGCGTTCACGCCTGCGCCACGCAGGGATGCCGCCCCGGCCGCCGGACAGGCGAGGGTACAGCTCGACGCCTTGCCGCCACGCCTGCGTGATCTAGACGAGCTCCCCGCCGCCGTGACCCCGCGCACCCGAATGCTGATCGTGCAGGGCGATGATCCGGACGATGAAGAGCGATACGCCAGCCGCTCGGAGGTGACGTTTGCCGTCTGCACCGAGCTCGTCAGGGCTGGTTGCGATGACGACACCATCGCGGCCGTCTTGCTGGACCCCGATCATGGCATATCGGCGCACACATTGGCCCAGAAGCGCTCGCTCGACTATGCAACTCGGCAGATTATGCGGGCGCGGGCCGAGGACGAGGAGCCGATGCTGCGTGAGCTGAACGAGCGCCACGCGGTGATCGCGTTGTACGGCGGTAAGTGCCGAGTGGTCTCATGGGAGCCTAGCGAGGTTGACCCCAACCGCACCGAGATCGTCGCGCAGTCGTTCGACGACTTCCGCAACCGGTATATGCACGTCCCGGTTCAGACCGGCACCGACAAGGACGGCAACCCAAAGTACACGCCCGCCGGCAAGTGGTGGCTCGAGCATCGGATGCGGCGGCAATATCGGGCTGTGGTGTTCCGTCCGAATGATGAGGTGGACGGGGACGAATGGAATATATGGCAAGGGCTCGCGGTGCGGCCGGAGCCGGGCGATTGGTCGCTGCTGCGCCGCCTGATTGTGGAGGGCCTAGCTGGGGGTGACGAGACCCTAGCTGACTACATCATCCGGTGGTCCGCCTTTGCTGTCCAGAACCCCGGGCGTCCTGCCGAGGTGGCGCTGACATTCATCGGCGGCAAGGGGACGGGCAAGAGCACGTTCGGGCGCATCATGTGCCGGATATTCGGACAGCACGGCATTGCCGTAGCCGGTGAAAAGAGCCTGACGGGCAACTTCAACAAGCACCTCCACGGCTGTGCCATGTTGCTCGCTGACGAGGCAGTCCCCCCGGGCAATCGGAACGCGGCGGGTCTGGTGAAGAATTTCATCACCGACGAGACAATCATGGTGGAGCCGAAGGGCGTTGATTCGTTCTCAGCTCCGAACCGCCTGAAGGTCATCATCGCCTCGAACAACGCCTATGTTGTCGATGCCAGCGATGACGAGCGCCGTTACGCGGTGCTAAATGTCTCATCACGCTTCGCAGCCCCGCCGGGCGCTGGGCCTGAAGATGTTCGCGTGAGGTTCTGGCGAGACCTCCGGGCGGAGATGGACGGGGGCGGCATCGAAGCCTTCTTGCACGACCTGCTCGAGATGGACTTGGGCGATTGGCATCCGCGCTATGACGTGCCGCAGACCACTGCCCTTAATGAGCAGCGAGCGGCCTCCCTTAAGGGCTTCGACCGCATCTGGTTCGATGCTCTCGCCTCGGGTGAGTTACCGTCGCTGCCAAGCCTGCGCGATATTGGCGGCGGGCGGTTCGTGCTGCCGACCTCGCAGCTCGAGGAGCACTGCCGCAAGGTGAGCCGCCGCACCGACATATCGAAAAACCGCATTGATAACTTGCTCGGCCCCGGCCAGCCCGACAAGGATGGTGTTATCCACGCCCCCGGTTTGGGCTGCGAGAAGTGGCGAGGGGTGGGTCCGAAGGGGCGAGTGATCCCGGCGCTGTCCGAGGCGCGGGCCGCGTGGGACCGGTGCCGCTGGCCTTGGCAATGGGACGGATCGGAGGGCTGGGGCTTCGAGAGCGCCGTCATCGACAATCCGACCAGCGATGATGATCGAGAGCCCCCGGCGCGGGGTGACGAGCCATACTGATCGACCTTGCTGGTCCAAGGTCGCCCTATCCCCGCCGACCTTAAACCGTCCGAAACCCAAGAAAACTGTGCCTAAAACCGACCTTCTCGACCCTCTCGACCCTAAGCCCAAGTCGGGAGGGCCGGAGGCCGAGGGGCTCGATCCTGCCGCTTTTTCCCTTTCCTCTTAATCCTTGTTTAGGGTCGAGAGGGTCGAGAGGGTCGAAAAAAGGCACAGAAAACGTGGTGTCTCGGGCATTCGACCTTGCCGCGTCCCTATCGACCTTGGAGCCGATGCTCTGTGGCTGATTGGGCAAATGTCCCGCCGCCACCCGTTTGCTGCGTTCGGCCTAACGCGCGCGGGCGCGAGATCGGCGCGGCCGGAGCCGGGGCTAACCTAAGGGAGGTTCGGGCCGGTCCAGCGCCGCGCCACGGCTCCTTGGGCTATCGGCCCCGTCTCGCAGAGCTAGGTTACCGCTCCGGTTTCCGACTGCTGTAAACCTGTTGCCGTCTATCCGGTAGCGCGGCAGAGTTCTGCCATGCACAAACCACAAGAAATCGCCAGAATCGTCCGCCGCAACTTGGACGTGGTGCTACCTTTTGGGCAACAGTCCGCCGTGACGGACGGGGACACAGAGGTAGAAGCTGACCGCGCGCTTATCGAGATCGGAACGGACCTGCGCCTGTTAGACGATATGCTGGGCATTGCCGAACAGCTCAAGGCGAGCGGCTATCCGCCTCTTGGCTTTGTCTTGCAGGCGGATGGCGAACGCCTCGACCTCCACTTTCGCGACATGACGAACAAGCTGATGCACGCCCGTCGATTTGATTGGCGACATGGTGACTGCCCCGTCGTGGTATGCACGCCCAGCAGGATGGACCGCTGGCAGTCGGCCGAGGTCGTCCTGAACGCCCTAGCTACCCTCTGTGACCACGTGTTGCCCTGACCCCGTAGCGCCATCGTACCGAATTAGGGCAATCGTCAGCCCGACGCGCCTCCTGCCACGATCTCCCCTGCCGCATCGTCGCGGTGACGCAGGAGAATGAACATGAAAGTATCTGAAAGGGTCGAGGAGACCCTCTTCCGGTTTGCCAACAGCCGTTCGCCGGAGGTGTTGACGTTCCTTCGACAGCTATTTGCCATTGGCGATTGGCGGCTGCATATCCGCCACGGGGAGGGGGGCGAGGTCGCGATGTCCTTCGGATGCGACACGCGGCCCCTCACTGCCCAGGAAGCCGAGTTCATCCGGGAGAGGGTGCTGTGAGCGCGGCCGAGACCATCGCCGCCATCTTGGCGCGGCGGAGCCCGATGACTGCCGAGGACGTGGCGGAGCTCCAAGCAGTGATTTTGAGGACGAGTCACGGGTCAAGTAACGGCCGGTGATCCAAGCTCTCGAGGCCATTGAACAGGCCGCCGCAACCATTACCGTGCCCGAGCCGCAACCAGCGGCATGAAGCGCCTAACCTCCTCGAGGTTCGGGCGGCCGGTGCCTTCGTCCAATAGACATTGGCCCCGGCCGCCATCCAGCCGCTTTAGGTTACCGTACCGGTTACCGTCCCATCTGAACCCGACCTAGTCTTTAGCTCGGTATGAAAGCTAAATGGCTGGAACGCATCTGTATGAGCCGCTACAACAATCGTCCAGATTTTGGGGGACTAACGTGACAAAAGGGTATGTGAAGCCAGAACGGCTGCTGATGCGGACTCATCCGGAATACTCAGAAAAGTGGGTCCAGCAGCTTATAGCTGACGATCCCTCAATCTTGGGTCTCGGTGATCTTGTGCTTCGAGATCAGGAACGGATACATCCTCGCGCGGGGCGGCTCGACTTACTGTTGCAGGACGCTGAGACAAAGCGCCGCTATGAAGTTGAATTGCAGCTTGGTTCAACAGACGAGGCCCACATCATTAGAACTATCGAATATTGGGACATCGAGAGAAAGCGATACCCTCAGTATGATCACTGTGCTGTCATTGTTGCCGAAGATATAACTAGCCGATTTTTGAATGTCATTTCTCTTTTCAACGGAACAATACCGCTTATTGCGATTCAGATGCAGGCATTGCGCGTAGCCGATAACATCACGCTCGTTTTTACAACCGTGATGGATGAAATGTCCCGGGGGCTTGTTGATGAGGATGAGGACGCGGAGGCCGCGCCCACCGACCGAGCATATTGGGAAAAGCGCGCGACGAAGGCGACCGTGACGATTGCCGATGATTTACTTGAAACAGTCAGGCAATTCGATGCTTCGCTCGAACTCAAATACAACAAGTTCTACATCGGCCTATCGCGCGACGGGCAGCCATACAACTTCGTCACGTTCCGGCCCAAAAAGACCAATCTCAACCTTGACGTAAAACTGCCAGAAACGGATGAGCTTGATGCGAAAATTGAAAAGGCAGGCATTGAGACGCTTGAATACAATAAGCGTTGGGGCAACTATCGGCTCCGCTTAACCAAAGACCTCGTGAAAAGCCAAGCAGAGTTGCTGCGCGAGTTGATGCAACTCGCTTATGAAAGACGTTCTGCGTGATGTGAGGGGCCGCCTTCATGGCTGTGCGGCGACGAAGTCTGACTTACGCCCTGTCTTAGGCAAGCGCCGAAGGCCATAGGTGGTTCTCCAGACCGCTCCATGGGCTTACGGATTACCCAAATAAATTGCGCGTCACCCGTGGTGGTTGCGGTTGCTCTGGACGAAAAAAAGGGCGGTCGACTGACCGCCCTTTTCCTTCATTCGGATGCTCAATCAGTCGAGCTCGAAGTAGATGCGCAGTGACCGATGGGTGGCCGGGGTGATTGCATATTGGCCAATCTGATCCGAATGTTCAGTCCAATCATCCCAAGCGAAAAGGTACGCCTTGCGTTCGCCGGTGACCGTTCGGGTGCGCTTCGTCACGCTACCCTGAAAGTGGCCATAGTTCTCAATGCCCACCTCGTTGAGTAGCTTTGCCCGAATGACCGGTCCGTGCTCAGCGAAGATGCGGAGCCCGGCGATGGTCTGCTCGGAACAGCCTTCCATGAATTCCTCAACTTGGCCGGGCGTGAGGTCGACTACTCCTTCGAAGTCATCCTCGTCGAAACCGGATGGAAGGCCCGCCGTATCGAAGCTCGGCTTGACGGCAGCTAAGCCCAGGATTTCGGCTCGCGTGGACGGTGAGAAGCTGTTAAGCTCCTCGGCAGTCAAAGTGATCAGCATTGGCATCTCCTATTGCTGAGTTGCGGACTTGAGAGGGCCAAATAGCGGTTTGGCCCTCTCAAAACCCATTTGGATGATTCCAACTGGATTGTCAAATGCGAATTTGACGTGGCCAAATTATTTTTTGGGGCGCCCAATCTGATTTTGGCCTTCGATCAATGATCGCCCGTTCGTCCCGTTGACCGCGCCAGCTATCGTCCGGCTATGAAATTGACCGAACGGCGCAAGAAGGCCTTCCTCCTCGAGCTGTCCCGCCATGGCATCCTTGTCCGCGCGGCGCGCGCAGCCAGCCCGCGCGCCAGCGGTCGCTACGGCGCGGTGCAGACGTTTAAAGACGAGCGGAAGCGGGACCCCGAATTTGCCGCACAGTGGCAGGAAGCGATGGAAGCGGCCGAGGCCAGCATCGAGCACGAGATATACCGGCGCGCGATGGAGGGGTGGGAGGAGCCTATTTTCGGGGGACGGCATCGTGAACAGATTGTCGGCACCGTGCGCAAGTATAGCGACCGGCTCCTCGAGCTGCGCGCGAAGGCCCTGCTGCCCGCATACCGGGAGACCAGCGCCGTCTCGGTGAACGGCCGCGTGACGCACAATGTCGATACGGGCGTCTTGGGTGATGCCGTTGCGAAAGTCGCAATGCAGATGGCCGAGAGCCTGCGCGCGTTGCCGCCGCCGGTGAGGGTGATCGACCATGAACCGGGATAGCGCGCTGGATGACCTCGCCTTTGCGGTGGCGTGCCAAGTCATGGGGCCGGACGGCCGCCGCGCGCTGCGCATCTCGCTGCTGATGGATATGGGCGAGAAGGCCCCCGCCGTCCCCGAGCTCGCTGTCCTGTACGATGAGGACCGGCTGATACGGGGGGAGCGGGAGCCGGTGACGGTTTATGACCGCTGGGTGTTGATGCGCGCCCGGGACGAGGCCGAGCGCCCCGCCTTCGACGAACAATTCTGGCGGATGCGCTGCGCAGACCTCGAGCGCGCGGGCTTCGACCGCAATGAGGCGCGCGACGTGATCGCCGCCCTTCGCCTGTCTTTGGGCAACCCCACCACCACCGGATTGAACGAAGGAGACCACGATGAAATTATGGAACACGCGGCCTGAACAGGCCAACTCGGAGCCGGACCGCCTGCGGGAGATCGCGGCCGAGCGCATCGCGGCAGCCGAGCGGCTGGATGCTGCACTGGTCGAGGTTGAGAGGTCGATTGAGGCGCTGCTAGCGGCAGACGACCAGTTCTTCGAGGAAGTCCGCAAGTTGGGACACAACGATCAGGGTGCCGCCGGAAACCTCCGGAGGTTGCTGCGGATGTTGATTGTTGGGCAGATGCAGAATGGTGCGACGAGCTTACTGCGCATCTTGGATCTCCCGTACCAGCCAGTCTCCACGCGCGGGCAGATCGCTGATGCTGTCGCGCGGATCACCGGCTTTGACCTCGACAACTTCTCCAGCCCCCTCGAGCAGAAGGAATCCGCACAATGACGCTCCCCAAGAAGTTGATCGTCCGGGACATGACCGTGACAGAGGTCTCGACAGTCGACCGCCCGGCGCAGAAGGGGGCCGTCGCGGTGCTCTTGAAGAGTGCCGGGGTCGATATCAGCAAGAACGCCTCGGAAATCGCCGCCGGGCTGGCAGGGCCGCAGTTCAAGGCGGCTGAGTACGGTGACGCAATGATGGCGAGGGCCGAGGAGATCGCGGCCGAGAAGGGCACAACCGCCGCAAAGGCTCTCCTTGACCACTGCAACAGCGACCCCGTACTGATCGCGCTCGCCCACGGCGAGCGGGCGGCCGAGCTAGCGGCAAGGGCGGCCCTAGCCGAGACACGGTTCGAGAAGCTGGATCGCTGGCCCGGTCTGCCCCAGCGCGGCCATCTCCTGCCTGAGGCGAAATCGGAGCGCCGCAACTGCCTCCTCTGCACCAAGACTTTCGAAACGAAGATGGCCGACCGGAAACTGTGCGAGCGGTGCCAGCCATGACCGTGCTCGAAATGTCGCCCGAGACCGCCCGCACGGCATACTTGGCCTTGTTCGACGACAACACGCGGGCGGCGCACCACGCCGCCTTGATCGACGCGCGTTGTAACGAGCGGGGCCGGTGGCCCACGGTCACCATGGTGCGCAAGATCGCGGCGCTGTTTCGCGTCGATGTGGCCGAGCTCGGCGCTTTCTTTGGGCTGGTCCGGCAGACCATGGGCCAGCGGGAGGTTTGGACCGACATTGTGCGGGCGCCCCACTTGGCCGAGATGATCGAGCCGAGGAACCTCTCCCGGGGGCAGCTCCGCGCGCTCGGGATGATGCGCTCGCTGGTGGGCTAGATATGGCCAACCCGGGCAAGACCTACCGGCTCCGGCGTGATGCTGACGGCAACGCGCCGGAGACCGTGACCCGGCCCTGCCTCCGCTGCCGCAGGACGTTCGACAGCGAGCACACCATCGCCTGTGCGGTACGTGCGCGCGCCTCGACGTGAGCCCCTACGCTTTGTGACTCTTGACAGCGATCCACATATGATTCACGGTTTGTTCACAGGTTGTCCCCACTATATAGGGGAGGTGGGACGATGAAACACAAAGCACCCAATCTAGGCGTGAGCCTTCCAAAGTGCCGTCATTGTGGGCGATATTGGCAGCCGCCCGAGGGGGTCGTCGCGGACGCGGCCTATTGCGAGAAATGTGCTGTGGAGAGGCGCTCGACCGCCGCGACGGCTTTAGGCCTCCGACCCATGACGGTTGCGGAGGGCGCCGGACCGTACCTTGTCCCCCGCAGGCTCCGAGCCAGCTAGTCGTCGAAGAAGTCCTCCAACTCCGCAATCGCCTGACGACTGCCGATCAATCCGCCCGAGCCGCCTAGCGTCTTCTTACGTCCGGCTCCGAGCGGCTCGCTCCACGCGCGCCATTCATGCTTGCGGGCAGAGTGTCGGTCCCATTCGACGACGATCCGCCGGGTCTTCGTGGTCTGCTCCCAGCGCACCTGCGCCGGAGTGACAGCGCACTCCCAGACCGGAGCGATGGGCAGCGACGAGAACGCCGTGAGGACCTGATCGGTCGTCTGATAACGGGCGTCGGTGTCGTCGTTCATCATCTTGCGGAGGACGCGCCTCCACTTCTTGGGGACGTGTGGGAGCCATCGGAGGGCGTCGGCAAAGCCGCCGTCCTTGATGACGTACCGGGGCGCCGGGGTCTCCTCATACCACGCCTGACCGTGAAGCAGGCGATAGAGTGTCATGCCCAGCGCCCAAATGTCGGACTTCTTGCTCGTGCCCTTGCCGTGCCAGACCTCGAAGGCGAGATGGTCATTGTAGCCCGCCTCGGTAGCGTACCCGAAGACAATCTCGTCGGTGACGAAGCCGAAGTCGCCGAGCTTGGCGACGCCCTTGGCGTCTAGGAGGATGTTGGCAGGCTTTATGTCGCGGTGGACCATACCCCGGGCATGGAGCGCCTGAAGCCCGAGAAGGACCTCGGTGCCCGCCTTCCGAACGGCCGCGAGGGTCATTGGCCCCTTCTCGAAGTGGGATTGGAGCGATCCCCCCGGACAATAGGCCATGCAGAATTTGATGCTGTTGCCGTCCTCGTCCTCAACGAAGTGATGGACTTGAACGACGTTCTTGTGCGTGGCCTTCGAGAGGTTCTGGGCCTCCTTCAGAAATGCGTCGTGATGAGCGGCCCACGAAACGTCAGATTGGCCCGGCTTCCGCCCTAGGACCTTCACGGCAACCTTTCCGTGAACGTCGTCTTGGCCCTCGAAGACCTTGCCGAACCAACCGGCGCCGATCTGGGCACCAAGCTTCAGTCGTGAAAGGAGGTTCGCCATCAAGCGCTCCTCGCGGCGATCAACAACATGGCGGCCTCGCGGCTCCCGGCACGGAGGCTACCGCCCTCGACGTGTTCATCCCAAAAGTCGTCGTCCTTGAGGTACTCGTCGACCTTGCGCGCCCCGTATGTTCGGCTGATGACCGCCTTCGAGACCATCCGCGCTGTGCAAACGGACGATGCGGCGGCCGCGATCACCCCGCGTACCTCCGCCCCTTCGAGATGGGCCAACTTCATGCCGCCGCCGCCGAGGGTCGCGCTGGCCTTTACCACGGCGACGTCGATGCCGTTCTCTTCTAGGTAGTTGACGCACTGCTGATAGAGGACGTGATACGCGGCCACCCTGTCGCCCTTCTGGAGGCGCCAGGTTTGGTCGGACTGGATGGTGATTCCCTCGTCCTCGTCGTCCGGTATCTCGGCGTCCACGACGACGACCGAGGCCCCCGAGGCCACAAATCCGACCCAACGCTCCGCCATAATCACGTTCCCTGTTTGCCCTGATTCTCCGTACATTGTTGGGAATAAAGAGTGAAGGACGCCTCCGGGGATAAACGACGAGAGTTCCCCGGGCGTTTCCCCGAGGCCGATTAGGCCGGGAACACCGTCGCTAAATATCCGAAAAATTGGCGCACCCGACAGGATTCGAACCTGTGACCTCTGCCTTCGGAGGCTGAAAGTCTTTTGAGAGGGAGGAGCTTGAAGACTATCTGTGCAGCGCGAGTGCGCGGCTCGACGTGAGACCCTTTGCTGTGTGATTGGGCGTAGCCGTTGTGCGGGGATTTACCGGGGATAGGCCCTTTCGATTTTGTCCCGCATCATCTAGTACCGACTGGAACATGAGTGGAACAATCGAGCTCGCTAACGAATGACAAATCTGCCCCACGCAATTCCGTACCAAGGTAGCAAGCGCAAGCTTGCCCCTCTCATCGGCCGGTTCGTCCCGGCCGATATTGACCGCTTTTTCGAGCCCTTCTCCGGCTCCGCCGCAATGACCATTTTTGCGGCACATCATCGCCTCGCTCGGAGCTTCGTCATCGCTGACAGCCTCGAGCCGATAGTCGATCTGTGGCGGGCAATCGTGAACGAGCCCGAGCGTGTGGAGGCGGAGTATCGCGTCTTGTGGGAGGGCCAGACGCCGGACAATCCCGGGTACTTCAACGAGGTCAGGGAGCGGTACAACGAGCATGGCGACCCGGTTGAGCTCCTCTACTTGATATGCCGTTGCGTGAAGAACGCGGTCCGCTTCAACTCGAAGGGGCGTTTCACGCAATCGGTCGATAAACGCAGGCTCGGCATGAAGCCCGATAAGATGGCGAGCGCCGTGTCCGCAATCTCCCACATGTTGAAGGGCCGGGTCGAATTCAGGACCGGCGATTGGCTTGAGACCACAGCCGACGCCAAGCCCTCGGATTTCATCTACATGGACCCGCCCTATGTCGGAACGAGCGTCGGGCGAGATAAGCGATATCACGCTCAACTCGATCAAGAGGCCGTCACCGAGGGGCTCAAGAGGATGATCGAACGAGATTTGCGCTTCGCGCTTTCGTACGATGGCAGCACCGGAGACAAGACCTATGGGCCGCCCCTGCCGGAGAGCTTGGGCTTAACCCAGCTCTTGCTCCATGCTGGCCTTTCTTCACAGGCTACGCTGGCAGGAAAGCGCGAGGAGACTATCGAGAGCCTCTATATGTCCCCCGGGCTGGCCGAGCCGGTCGATGGCGTTATTCGGCACGAGAAGCCGGAGCAGGTCCGCCTATTTGCGTGAGGCCTCAGCAACCAGCTTCTTGATGAATTCCGCCGGAGTGAGCCCGGCGGCCGAGGCCGCTACCTTCGCCCGGTCATAGACCTCCGCATCCTCGCCCTGCCAAACCACATCGACCCTCCGCTGGGCCTCCATCGCAATATGCTTGTAGTCCTCAGGGAACGCCCAGTAGCAGGTGCCGCAATTCTCCGGGTCAAGGATCGTCTGCCAATTTTCACAATGCTCGCATGACCACGATTTCGCCCGCTGGTTTGATGCGTCCAGCAGCATGTACTCCTCGACATTGAGATCAGCAGCTGCGCCGTCCCCGGCAACCTCGTATGGAATACGGTGGTCGATTTGCAGGTATCGCGGATCCATCCTTTGACCGGAGATCGTATCGGCCGAATCATAGCGTACAACTAAGGCGTCCTTGAACGCCTTGGGGAAAGCGCTCCTCCCACCGATGCGTCCACCCTTGATCTTCGAGGGGTCCGCAAAGGTGTAGGCTCCGATCATCCTACCAGACCTCCCACGCACCTTGAAGGTGTCGAGTGGAATGCCTTGTTCGCGCACGTCCCGCGCTGCCCGGGGCGGATGGGTGTATCCCATGTCCTGCAAGTCGTCGGTGCTGACTGAGCCGTGGGCGAGAATGTGGTCAATGACCGCTCTCGCACGTTTCGCGGTAACTTTGCTGCAAAGGTCGAGTATCAGCGGGTCGAATGTTCTTTTGGCCATACAGATGCATGGCAGGAATGCGCGGTAATTGTCCACCCGATTGGGCGGGCGGTCTGCGGCTGTTAAACGCCCGCCCCGGTTCCTGGCACAAGGTAATACGCGACGTAGCCACGCGGTAACCTAGTCGGTAATCCGAAGAACCGGCCCGAAGGCCTTCAGTCACAAAAATCATGGAAAAAGTGGAGCGGGCGAAGGGATTCGAACCCTCGACCCCAACCTTGGCAAGGTTGTGCTCTACCCCTGAGCTACGCCCGCTCACTGGCGCTGACAGAAACCGCGATTGCCGCCGTTCCTGCCGGAGAGGCGG
>Ga0209278_1001126_pt1 | contig 16963 bp, 15 predicted proteins | sample JI81BgreenDNA_FD_187504 | JGI IMG/M metagenome (GOLD analysis project Ga0209278, IMG submission 187504) | Wastewater effluent complex algal communities from Wisconsin, to seasonally profile nutrient transformation and Carbon sequestration -... | ecosystem: Engineered > WWTP > Effluent > Algae... | reverse complement strand
GAAATGCGCTCGGGTGAAGTCATCACCGCCGAGGTCGTTCGCATCGAACACAACCACGTGGTGGTCAACGCCGGTCTGAAATCGGAAGCCTACGTGCCGCTGTCCGAATTCAAGAACGACCAGGGCGAGCTCGAAGTGCAGGTCGGCGACTTTGTGTCCGTCGCGATCGACTCGGTGGAAAACGGCTTCGGCGACACCCTGCTGTCGCGCGACAAGGCCAAGCGCCTGGCGTCGTGGATGGCGCTGGAAAAGGCGCTCGAGTCCGGCGAATTCGTGACCGGCACCACCGGCGCGAAGGTCAAGGGCGGCCTGAAGGTCATGGTCAACGGCATCAGCGCCTTCCTGCCGGGCTCGCTGGTCGACAGCCGTCCGACCAAGGACCTCACCCCGTACGAGAACAAGACCCTCGAATTCAAGGTCATCAAGCTCGACCGCAAGCGCAACAACGTGGTGCTGAGCCGCCGCGCCGTGGTGGAAGCCTCCATGGGCGAAGAGCGCGCCAAGCTGATGGACACGCTCAAGGAAGGCGCCATCGTCCACGGCGTGGTCAAGAACATCACCGAGTACGGCGCCTTCGTCGACCTGGGTGGCATCGACGGCCTGCTGCACATCACCGACATGGCCTGGCGCCGCGTGCGCCACCCCAGCGAGGTGGTCACCGCCGGTCAGGAAATCACCGCCAAGATCCTCAAGTTCGACACCGAGAAGCACCGCGTGTCGCTGGGCCTCAAGCAGATGGGCGACGACCCGTGGCTGGGCGTGAGCCGCCGCTACCCGCAGGGCACCCGCATGTTCGGCAAGGTCACGAACATCGCCGACTACGGCGCATTCGTGGAGCTGGAGCCGGGCATCGAAGGTCTGGTGCACGTCTCCGAAATGGACTGGACCAACAAGAACGTGGCCCCGAGCAAGCTGGTCTCGCTGGGTGACGAAGTCGAGGTCATGGTCCTCGACATCGACGAGGACAAGCGCCGCATTTCGCTGGGCATGAAGCAGTGCAAGGCCAATCCCTGGCACGAGTTTGCTGAAGGCACCAAGCGTGGCGACCGCGTGAAGGGCCCGATCAAGTCGATCACCGACTTCGGCGTGTTCGTCGGCCTGGCCGCTGGCATCGATGGCCTGGTGCACCTGTCCGACCTGTCCTGGAACGAGCCCGGCGAAACCGCCGTGCGCAACTACAAGAAGGGCCAGGAAGTCGAGGCCGTGGTGCTGGCGATCGACGTCGAACGCGAGCGCATCAGCCTGGGCATCAAGCAGCTCGACGGGGACCCGTTCACGACCTTCGTGTCGGTGAACGACAAGGGCTCCGTGGTGACCGGCAAGGTCAAGACCGTGGATGCCAAGGGCGCCGAAATCGATCTGGGCAATGACGTGCTGGGCTACCTGCGCGCCTCCGAGATCAGCCGCGACCGCGTGGAAGACGCCCGCAACGTGCTGAAAGAAGGCGACGAAGTCACCACCGTCGTGGTCAACGTGGATCGCAAGACCCGCAACATCCAGCTGTCGATCAAGGCGAAGGACGCGGCAGACCAGCAGGAAGCCATGGCCAGCCTGAGCCAGAACTCGGGCAACGCCGGCACCACCAGCCTGGGTGCCCTGCTGCGCGCCAAGCTCGACAACAGCAACAACGGCCGTTGATGACCGCCCTCCCCCAGCAGGCGCCGGCTTTCGCAGGCGCTTGCGGGGGCGTGTGACACCCCCCCAGCTCGCCCATGACCCGCAGCGATCTCGTCGAAGCCCTGGCGGCCCGCTTCAGCCAACTCACCCACCGCGACGCGGAGTACGCCGTCAAGGCGATTCTCGACGCGATGGGGGACGCGCTGGTCAAGGGCCACCGGATCGAAATCCGCGGGTTCGGCAGCTTTTCCGTCAATCGCCGCTCGCCGCGCGTGGGACGCAACCCGCGATCCGGCGAGAGCGTCATGATCCCGGAGAAGCGGGTGCCGCATTTCAAGCCGGGCAAGGCCCTGCGCGAGCAGGTGGACGCCCGCACGGCCCAACTTCTGGCGGAGCCCGACGGCGAATCGCCCCGGCGCTGACCGCCCCCTCGCTACAATGCCCTTCGACCACGGAGGGCCCGTTGCGATACCTCATGTGGCTGCTCAACGCAGCCCTTTTTTTTGTGCTGTTCGCGTTCGCGCTGAACAACCAAGACCCGATCACGCTGCACCTTTTCTTTGGCGCGCGCTGGCAGGCGCCGCTGGTGCTGGTGGTGCTGCTGTCGGTGTTGGTGGGCGTGTGCCTCGGCGTGATCGTGATGCTGCCCTTGTGGCTCAAGGCCCGTCGCGCGCGTGCGGTGCGGCCGTCGGTGGCGGGCGAATCGACGCTGCAACCGCCGTCCAGCATGCTCAGCGGCGACAGCTCGATGCTCCCCCCCGACCGCGTCCCACCCCGTCATGGATCTTGACCTGACCTGGCTCCTCTGGGGCCTCCCGCTGGCCTTCGCGGCCGGCTGGGCCGCGTCCCGCGTGGACCTGCGGCAATGGCGGATGGAGAGCCGCCAGGCCCCCAAGGCCTACTTCCGCGGCCTCAACCACCTGCTCAACGAACAGCAAGACCAGGCCATCGATGCATTCATCGAAGCGGTGCAGGGCGACCCGGACACGGCCGAACTGCACTTCGCGCTGGGCAACCTCTTCCGCCGGCGTGGCGACTACGACCGGGCTGTTCGTGTGCACGAGCACCTGATGGCGCGGGCCGACCTCAGCCGGCAGGAACGCGACCGCGCACAACACGCACTCGCGCTGGACTTTCTGAAGGCGGGTCTCCTCGACCGGGCCGAGGCCGCCCTGCATCGCCTGGAAGGCACCGCCTTCGAAGCCGAAGCCCGGCTGGCCTTGCTGGGCATCTACGAGCGTTCGCGCGACTGGCCTCAGGCGCAGGCGGTGGCGGAGAAACTGGATCAGGCGCAGCCCGGCAGTTTCACCGCCCGCCTGGCGCACTACCTGTGCGAACAGGCCGATGCTGCCCTGCGGGATGGCCAAGGCGAACGCACCAGGGCGCTGCTGGACGAGGCCGTGCACCGCGCCCCCAGCCTGCCACGTCCCTGGGTGGCTCGGGCGGCGCTGCGCGCGCAGCGCGACGACGCCACGGGCGCCCTCGATGATCTGCTGGCGCTGGCTCGGCACGCGCCGCAGGCGCTTCCGCTGGCCGCCGCCCACCTGGCAGACCTCGCCAGCAAAACCGGACGTTCAAACGAGGCCCGGCAAGTCCTGCAAGCCGCCCAGGCCCGCGCACCCTCGCTCGACGTCACCGAGGCCCTGGCACGGCTGGCGCCGGACCCCGCTGCGGCCCGGGACACGCTGATGGCGCACCTGCAGAGCGAACCGTCGCTGGTGATCGCCGCCCAGTGGCTGGCGGGCGAGCCCTCCTTGTCCGGCGACGCAGCGCCGGCGGTCCGGCGCGCGCTGGATCAGGCCTGCGGCCCGCTGCGCCGCTACCGCTGCGCCGCGTGCGGGTTCGAAGCACGTCAGCACTTCTGGCAATGTCCCGGGTGCCAGGCCTGGGACAGCTACCCTGCGCGGCGCGTCGAAGAGATCTGATCCATCTGACGTGGGACGGGTCCCCCGGGCCCCGAAGGAAAGGCCCCGCGGGCCGGTAGACCGGACACCGCGGGGCCGTGGGCCCATCGGCGGGGCAGGCGTCAAGGATTGCCGTAACCGCCACCGCCCGGTGTGTGGATCTCAAAAATGTCACCGGGCGCCATCTCGGTTTGGCCGATGTGTGCCAAGGTCTCTTCGCGACCGTCCGAGCGGACCACCCGGTTGACACCCGGAGCGCCGGCCTGACCGCCCGCCATGCCGAAGGCCGGATGCACGCGCCCGTTGGACAGGATGCTGGCCGTCATGGGCTTCAGGAAACGGACGCGGCGCACCCCTCCATCGCCACCGCGCCAACGGCCTGCGCCCCCGGAGCCTCGACGAATCTCGTAACTCTCCAGGCGCACCGGAAAACGGAACTCCAGGATCTCCGGGTCCGTCAGGCGCGAGTTGGTCATGTGGGTCTGCACCACCGCCGTGCCATCGAATCCTTCGCCGGCGCCGCTGCCGCCGGAGATGGTTTCGTAGTACTGGTGGGTGGCGTCGCCGAAGGTGAAGTTGTTCATCGTCGGCTGGCTGCCCGCCATCACGCCCAGCGCGCCGTACAGCGCGTTGGTGATGCAGGTCGACGTTTCCACGTTGCCCGCCACCACCGAGGCCGGCGGGTTGGGGTTGAGCATGCACCCCGGCGGAATGATCACCTCCAGTGGCTTCAGACAGCCGGCGTTGAGCGGGATGTCGTCGTCCACCAGCGTGCGGAACACGTACAACACCGCCGCCATGCAGACCGCGCGCGGCGCGTTGAAGTTGTTGGTCTGCTGCGGGCTTGTGCCCGTGAAATCGATCGTCGCCCCACGCTGCGCCGCGTTCACCCGCACCGCCACACGGATCTGGGCGCCGTTGTCCAGCGGGAGCGTGAATTCACCGTCCTTCAAGCGCGTGATCACGCGCCGCACCGACTCTTCGGCGTTGTCCTGCACGTGGCGCATGTAGGCCTGCACTACGTCCAGCCCGAACTGATCGACCATGCGGCGCAGTTCCTGCACGCCCTTCTCGTTGGCGGCGATCTGGGCCTTCAGGTCGGCCATGTTTTGCTGCGGGTTGCGGCTGGGGTATTCGCCGCTCTGCAGAAGCGCAACCATCTCGGCCTCACGCAGCCGACCGCCCTCGACCAGCTTCACGTTGTTGATCTGCACGCCCTCTTCCTCGATGCGTGTGGAGAACGGCGGCATCGAGCCCGGCGTGGTGCCGCCGATGTCGGCATGGTGGCCGCGTGAACCGACATAGAACGTCGGCTGGGCGCCGTCGCCGACATACACCGGCGTGATCACGGTGACATCGGGCAGGTGCGTGCCGCCGTGGTACGGGTCGTTGAGCACGTACACATCACCGGGCTGCATGCGCCCCTCGTTCTCGCGGATCACCGTCTTGATGCTCTCGCCCATCGAACCGAGGTGGACCGGCATGTGCGGTGCGTTGGCGATCAGGTTGCCCTCTGCGTCGAACAAGGCGCAGGAGAAATCGAGACGCTCCTTGATGTTGACCGAGTAAGCGGTGTTCTGCAGCTGCAGCCCCATCTGCTCGGCGATGTTCATGAACAGGTTGTTGAACACCTCCAGCAGCACCGGGTCCACGGTGGTGCCTGCCGCGTGGCGCACGGTGCGGGGCACGCGACGCTCGAGCACGATGTGGTCGAGCGCGGTGAGCTGCGCCTCCCAGCCGGGCTCCACCACCGTGGTGGCATTCTTCTCCGCGATGATGGCCGGGCCCGGCACAACATCGCCCGGCCGCAGATCCTCGCGGACCACCAGCGCGGCATCCAGCCAGCGCCCTTCGGCGTACATCTGCACCGTGTCGCGCCGTGGCACCTCGCGAGGCTCATGCAGGCTGTGGCGCGGTTCGGCCGGTGCATCACCTGGCACCACGGCCTCCACCGACACCGCCTCCACGATCAAGCGTTTGCCCGGCATCAGGAACGCAAACCGCTGCCGGTACGCGGCTTCAAAAGCTGCCTCGACCGCGTCGGGCGGGCCGAAAGGCACGACGAGCGCCGCGTCGCTGCCCTCGTACCGCACATGCACCCGGCGATGCACCGTCACTTCACCGTCGCTCACGCGCTGACGACGCAACTCATCGCCCGCCTGCAGGGCCAGCGCATCGAGCGCGGCCCCGAGCGCCGCCATCGACGATGGGCCCAGGGCCTGCTCGATGGCCCGCTCGCGAATGACGTTCTGATCAGCCAGGCCCATGCCGTAGGCGCTGAGCACACCGGCCAGCGGGTGCACAAACACCCGCGTCATGCCCAGCTCGTCGGCCACCAGGCACGCGTGCTGCCCACCGGCGCCACCAAAGCACTGGAGGGTGTAGCGCGTGACGTCGTAACCGCGGGCCACGGAGATTTTCTTGATGGCGTTCGCCATCTGTTGCACCGCGATGCGGATGAATCCCTCGGCGACGTCTTCGGCGGTGCGCCCGGTCTGCTGCGCCAGCTCGGCGAAGCGCTCACGCACCACGGCCGCGCTCAAGGGCTCATTGGCAAGAGGTCCGAACACGCTCGGAAAGTGGGCCGGCTGGATCTTGCCCAGCATCACATTGGCATCGGTCACCGCCAGCGGGCCGCCACGGCGGTAACTCGCGGGTCCGGGGTTGGCGCCGGCGCTTTCGGGGCCGACGCGAAAACGGGAGCCGTCAAAGCTCAGGATGGAGCCGCCACCCGCGGCCACGGTGTGGATGCTCATCATCGGCGCGCGCATGCGCACGCCGGCCACCTGCGTCTCAAACTCGCGCTCGAACGCGCCCGCGTAGTGCGACACGTCGGTCGAGGTGCCGCCCATGTCGAAGCCGATCACCTTGTCGTGACCGGCGAGCGTCGCCGTCCGCGCCATGCCCACGATGCCGCCCGCCGGGCCGGACAGGATGGCGTCCTTGCCCTGGAACCGGTGCGCGTCGGTCAAGCCGCCGCTGCTCTGCATGAAGAACAGCGGCACGCCCGGCATCTCGCTGGCGACCTGCTCCACATAGCGACGCAGGATCGGCGAGAGGTAGGCATCGACCACCGTGGTGTCGCCACGGCTGACGAACTTCATCATCGGACTGGTTTCGTGCGAGGTGCTGACCTGGGTGAAGCCGATCTCCCGCGCCAGCCGGGCGGCGGCGGCCTCGTGGGCGGTGAAACGGTAGCCATGCATGAACACGATGGCCACGCTGCGCAGGCCCGCGTCGAAAGCCGCCCACAGCCGCTCGCGCAGATGGGCCTCGTCAAGCGGCTGGACGACGCTGCCGTCGGCCTCCAGCCGCTCCTGCGCCTCGATCACGCGGCTGTAGAGCAACTCAGGCAGCTGGATGCGGCGGTCAAACAGCCGCGGGCGGTTCTGGTAGGCGATGCGCAGCGCGTCGCGAAAGCCGCGGGTGGTGACCAGCAGCGTGGGCTCCCCTTTGCGCTCCAGCAGCGCATTGGTCGCCACCGTGGTGCCCATCTTCACGCAGGCCACCTGCACCGGCGTCACCGGCTCACCGGCCTTCAGGCCGAGCAGGTGGCGAATGCCGGCGACCGCGGCGTCGCGGTATTGCTCCGGGTTTTCGGACAGCAGCTTGTGGGTGGTCAGGGTGCCATCGGGCCGCTTGGCCACGATGTCGGTGAAGGTGCCGCCGCGGTCGATCCAGAACTGCCAGCGGTTGTCGGGAGAGTGATTCATGGTGGTCAGAGCGATGCCGCGCTGCGCGCAGCTTGGTCATAGATGCCGGAGAGCACACGCAGCAGCCGCGCGAGTTCGCCGATGTCGTGGTTGAGCGCGTCGTCCGCCTTCAGCGCATTGATCAGGCAGCCCTCGCGGATCTCCCGGTACCGGGTGACGAAGGCTTTGCCGGCCTCGGTGGGGCCGTAGGTGACTTCCTTGCCGTTTTTGCTGGACACCACCACGCCCAGCCCCTGCAGCTTCTTGAGCGAGTAGTTGATGAGGTGCGTGTCCTCGACGTTCATGATGAAGGCGATATCGGCCAGCCGCTTGTCCCGCGCGCGGTGCGTCACGTGGTGCAGCACCAGGACGTCGAGCGCGGTGAGGTCCTTCAGGCCCGCGGCGCTCATGCAGTGAACGATCCAGCGGTGAAAGGCGTTGCCGGCCACGATCAGGCCGAACTCGAACTCGCTCATCTCGGCGCTGTGGGGCGACACCAGGTGTGCCGACGAGACGATGGGCGCATCGACCGGGCCGGTCGACGGCGTGACGGGGGTGGGAGGGGCTTTGCCGCGCACCATGGTGGGCTCCTCGTGGTCTGGAATGGGGCGCAGTGTAGGGTCTGTTCTGACAATTTGCCAACATTTTGTTGACGTTAAGGGAAAACCCCGATCACACTTTATCGCCACATCATTAGAGTCCGCTCACCCCTTCCGCCCTCAACCACAGGAGCTCTCCCCATGAAACGACGCCTGTTCAGTCTCACCCTGGCCGCCGGTGCCCTGGCCGCCTCCTTGCCTGCCGCCGCCCAGACCACCTGGGACCTGCCGTCTGCCTACCCGGCGACCAACTTCCACACCGTCAACCTCGCCACCTTCGCCAGCGACGTCGAGAAAGCCACCGGCGGCAAGCTGAAGATCACGGTGCACGCCAACGCCGCGCTGTTCAAGGCCCCCGAGATCAAGCGGGCGGTGCAGGGTGGGCAGGCCCAGATCGGTGAAATCCTGCTGGCCGCGTACCAGAATGAGTGGCCCATGTTCGGCGCCGACGGCATCCCCTTCCTGGCCACCAGCTACGACGAGTCCCGCAAGCTCTATGCCGCGCAAAAGCCGATCCTGCAAAAGAAGCTCGCCGAGCAGGGCCTGATGCTGCTGTACTCGGTGGCCTGGCCGCCGCAGGGCATCTACAGCAAGAAGCCGCTGGCCAGCGCCGCCGATCTCAAGGGCAGCAAATGGCGCGCCTACAGCCCGGCGACCTCGCGCATCGCCCAGCTCGTGGGAGCACAGCCGGTGACGGTGCAGGCCGCCGAGCTCTCGCAGGCGCTGGCGACCGGCGTGGTCGAGACCAACATGACCTCCGGCGCCACCGGCGTGGACAGCAAGCTGTTCGAGCACCTGAAGTTCTATTACGACGTGCAGGCCTGGCTGCCGAAGAACGCGGTCATCGTCAATAAACGCGCCTTCGACGCCCTGGACAAAGCCAGCCAGGACGCGCTGCTGAAGGCCGCCGCCGAGGCCGAGACCCGCGGCTGGGCTGCCTCGCAGAAGGTGAACACGGATTCGCTGGCCACGCTGCGGGCCAACGGCATGAGCGTCGAGCCGGGCAGCGCCGCGCTGCGCTCTGACATGCAAAAGGTCGGCGCCACGATGCTGCAGGAGTGGCTCTCGCAGGCCGGCGCCGAAGGCCAGCAACTGATGGACGCCTACAAGAAGTAAGCCCCACCGCCTGAACGCCCGCCCGGTCAACCGGCGGTACCGGACGCCCGCCGGTACCGCCGGGGCCGGGCGTCGCGACGGGCGCTCCACCGGACGCTTCCATGCGCAAAACCCTTGACGCCCTTTACCTCGGCGCTGGCTGGCTGGCCGCGCTGTTCATGATCGGTGTGCTGGTGATGGTCCTCGTGTCCATCGTCAGCCGCCTGGCGGGCGTGTACGTGCCCGGCACCGATTCGTACGCCGGCTACGCCATGGCCGGCGCCGGCTTCCTCGCCCTGTCCCACACGCTCAAGCACGGCGAACACATCCGCGTGACGCTGATCATCGGACGCCTCACCGGCAGCGCGCGGCGCGCGCTGGAGCTCTGGTCGCTGGCGGTGGGCACGCTGCTGGCGGGCCTGCTCTGCTTCTACAGCTGGCGCCTGGTGTACCAGTCGCGCCTGTTCCACGACATCTCCACCGGCACCGACGCGACCCCGCTGTGGATTCCGCAGCTGCTGATGGGCGTGGGCGCCACCATCCTGCTGATCGCCCTGATCGACGAGACCGTGCTGGAATGGCGCGGGCAGCGCCAGCAACACAGCGGAGACACCCGCCATGAATGACCTCCTGATCACTGGCTTGCTGGTTGTCTCGCTGTTCCTGCTGCTGGGCAGTGGGGTGTGGATCGGCCTCACGCTGACCGGCGTGGCCTGGATCGGCATGGAGCTGTTCTCCAGCCGCCCGGCCGGCGACGCCATGGCCCTGACCATCTGGGGCTCGGCCAGCAGCTGGACGCTGACCGCGCTGCCGCTGTTCATCTGGATGGGCGAGATCCTGTTCCGCACCAAGCTGTCGGAGAGCATGTTCCGGGGCCTCGCGCCCTGGGTGAACGCCCTGCCCGGCCGCCTGCTGCACACCAACATCGTCGGCAGCACGATCTTTGCCGCGGTGTCGGGCTCCTCGGCCGCCACCTGCGCCACCATCGGCAAGATGACCATCCCGGAGCTGACGCGCCGCGGCTACCCGCCGGAAAAGATCGTCGGCTCGCTGGGGGGCGCCAGCACCCTGGGCCTGCTGATTCCGCCCTCGATCATCATGATCGTCTACGGCGTGGCCGCCGAGGTGTCGATTGCCAAGCTGTTCGTGGCCGGCGTGATCCCTGGCCTGCTGCTGGCCGCGCTGTTCAGCGGCGCCATCGTGGTCTGGGCGCTGCTCAACCCGACGGCCGTGCCGCGCAGCGACGAGCGCTTGGGCTTCGTGGACAAACTGCGCGAGAGCCGTCACCTGATTCCGGTGGTGCTGCTGATCGGCGGCGTGATCGGCACCATCTACACCGGCATCGCCACCGCCACCGAAGCAGCGGGCGTGGGTGTGGTGGGGGCGCTGATCCTGTCGGCCTCGCAGGGTTCGCTGTCGTGGCAGAGCTTTCGCGACTCGCTGCTGGGCGCCACGCGGCTGTACTGCATGATCGCGCTGATCCTCGCCGGCGCGGCCTTCCTCACGCTGGCCATGGGCTACATCGGTCTGCCGCGGCACCTCGCCGAATGGGTGGGCGGCCTCGGTCTCACCCCGGGGATGCTGCTGATCGCACTCGCGCTGTTCTACATCCTGCTCGGCTGCTTCCTGGACGGCATCTCGATGATCGTGCTGACCATGGGCGTGATCCTTCCCACCGTCACGGCCGCGGGCATCGACCTGATCTGGTTCGGCATCTTCATCGTGATCGTGGTGGAGATGGCGCAGATCACGCCGCCGGTGGGCTTCAACCTGTTCGTGCTGCAAGGCATGACCAAGCGCGACATCGACTGGATCGCCAAGGCCTGCCTGCCCTACTTCTTCCTGATGGTGCTGGCGATCCTGCTGCTCTACTGGTTCCCGGGTCTGGTGACCTGGCTGCCGTCGAGGATGTGAGTCCGCCCGCCGGCTAAGATCACGACCCCGCCTCGCGCGGGGTCTGTGTTTTCTGGAGTGCCTCTTTCGTGTTCAAGAACCTCACGCTCTACCGCCTCGCCCCCGGCTGGTCGCCCACGCCCGATGCCATGGAGCGCGCGCTGGACGACCACCGCTTCGCGCCCTGCAGCGCCACGCAGGACAAGGCGGTGGGCTGGGTGGAGCCGCGCGGCGAGGCCCACGGCCCGCTGGTGGAGGCGGTCGCGGGACAGCGCATCCTCAGGCTGCAGATCGAGACCAAGGCCGTGCCTGGGGCCGTGGTGCGCCGCAAGGCGCAGGAAGCGGCCGACCACATCGAAGCCACGACCGGCCGTAAGCCCGGCAAGAAGGAAACCAAGGCGCTGCGGGAGGACGCCCGCCAGGCCCTGCTTCCGCAGGCCTTCGCACGGCAACAGTCGGTGTGGGTCTGGATCGACCCCGAACGCGGCTGGCTGGCCACCGACGCCAGCAGCAGCGGCAAGAACGATGAAGTGATCACCGCGCTCGTGCGCGCGTTCGACGGCCTGGCGGTCTCGCTGTTCAACACCCAGGTCACGCCGCAGAGCGCCATGACGCAGTGGCTCAGCGCCACCGACCCGGCCGACTGGCCCGAGGGCCTGGCGGTGGAGCGCGAGTGCGAACTGCGCTCCAGCGACGAGGAACGCTCGGTCGTGCGCTTCACGCGCCACCACCTGTTCAACGACGAGGTGCGCCGCCACGTCGCCGAGGGAAAGTTGCCGACGCGGCTGGCCATGAGCTGGGAGGGCCGGGTCGGCTTCGTGCTGACCGAGAGCATGGCGCTGAAGAAGATCGCGTTTCTGGAGGGTGTTTTTGAAGAACGCAGCGGCGGCGACGAGGAGACCTTCGACAGCAACGTGGCCATCGGCACCGGGGAACTGCGGCAGGTGCTGGACGCGCTCATTGCCGCGCTGGGCGGCGAACTGCTGCCGGGACAGGCCCCGCTTGCCGCCGCAGCGTCTGCCACCGGCCTGGCCACTGACGACGACGGCCCGCCGTTCTGACCATGGTGTCTGTCCTGGCCCTGTGTCTGGGCGCCTGCGCCGGCGCGCTGCTGCGCTGGCGTCTGGGTCTGTGGCTCAACACGCCGGGCGCCCTGCTGCCCTGGGGCACGCTGGCGGCCAACTGGATCGGCGCCTACGCCGTCGGCCTGTGCATGGCCTTCTTTCAGGCCCAGCCACAAATCGACCCGGTGTGGAAGCTCGCCATCGTGACCGGCCTGCTGGGCGCCCTCACGACCTTCTCCACCTTCTCCATCGAGGTCGTCACCTTGCTGCAGCAAGGTCGCCTGGCCTGGGCCACGGGCGTCGCCGCGCTGCACCTTGCCGGCTCGCTGCTGCTGACCTGGCTGGGCCTGAAGACGCTGGCCTGACGCCTCAACCGGTGCTCACGGCGACCGAGACCTCGACGCCGCTGCGCACACTTTCTGTCACCGTGCAGAAGGCCTCGAACTGGGCCAGCACGCGGTCGAGATGCTCGATACCGGCCGCTGGCTTGTCGAGGTGGATGTCCACCGCGATCTTCGTCACCCGCACCCGCCCCTCCGCATTGCGGCCCTGCGTCAACGTGGCCCGAGCGGTCACGGTGCCAGGGTCCTGCTTGAACTTGCCGAGCGAAAACAGCAAGCTGGAACACAGGCAATTGGCCACCGCGGCGCCGAGCAGGTGTTCGGGCGAGGGCCCGGCGCCCTGCCCCAGCGGCGTGGGCAAGTCGCCGGTGACCGGCGCGAGGCCAGGGCCGAAATCGACGAGGAACTGGTAATCCCGCAGGCGGGTGACGGTGATGCTCAGGTCATGGCTCATGGCGAGGGCTCCGATCGGAAACCCAAGCCTACCGCGGGATCACGGCGCCGGGCTGAAGATTTCCCCGGCCGTCGACGGCGTCAGCCGCCGCCGCGCTGCATGTACAGATCGAAACGGCGCATGAAGGCGTAGCGCTGGGCGGCGTCCAGCCCGTCGAAGGCGAAGCGAACGCGCAGCACGGGCATGCGCATGAGCGCGATCACGCGGGGCGGCTGCGGCTGCCAGTCGATGCGCAGTCGCCCAGGGCCGACCGACGCCTCGGCCACGCCCTCGCCGAGCGTCCAGGGCTGGTCCCCCATGGCGGCGGGCAGCCAGCCCAGCCACTCGGCCACGGTGCAACCCATGTCGCGCTCGAAGCGCTCGTCGTAGTGAGACTGCACGCCTCAGCCCCCGGCGATCGGCGGCCAGATGGCCAGCACATCGCCCTCGTTGAGCGTGGCGGTCAGGCGTTGCTCGGGCGCGATGTACTTGCCATTGACCAGCACCAGGTGCACCAGCTTCGGCGGCAGGCCGAAGGGCTCGATGATGCGGGCGATGGGCGTAGCCGGGTCGATATCGAGCTCGACCTGGTTGGCGCGGCGGGCATCCGGCGGCAGGTAGTCGGTGAGCGTGGCGAACAGCTTGAACGTGATTTTCATGGGTGTCATTGTGTGCCGCGCGCAAAGACCTCCCGCGGAGCAACCCCAAGCCCGATCAGGCCCCCGGGCGCGCTCCGGGCCGGGATACCCCCCGGCCCGCAGGCGCGGTCCGCCCCAGGGCTTAACGGTGCGGGCAGCGCGTCAACGGCGGCGCGCATCCTCCGCGCCGGCCCACTGGCCCTGCGCCTGGGCGGCGCCGAGGTAAGCGTCCATCAGGCGCGTCGGATCTTCCTTGAGCTTGTCTTTCCACGGACCCAGACGCACCTGGCCCTCGACCAGCCCGCGCATCACGCCCACGTGTTCGGTCCAACCCACCGAGTTGCAGCCCACCATCACGTCGTCCTTGAACTGCAGGCTCAGGTGGCGGCCGGCGGCCTTGTCGGTCAGCTCCACGTGTTCGCCACCGGGCACGCCTTCCCAGTTGCCGAAGCTCGTGGAGATCATGCCCAGCGTGTCGAGCACGTTGATCTGCGTCACGCCCTTGAGGTCGGCCTTCTGGCCCACCATGTTGAGCGCCGCCACGCGCGCCTGCTCGGCGGCGTTGGGCTGAATCGCGCTGACGATGGTTTTGCCGCTGACCTTGTCGAAGGCCTCGGCGCAATCGCCGGCGGCGTAGATGCCCGGCACGTTGGTCTGCAGGTGTTCGTCGGTGAGCACGCCCAGCAAGCAGGTCACGCCCGAGTCCTTGAGGAAACCGATCGCCGGGCGCACCCCCGTGGCGCTGATCACCAGATCCACCTCCACCGTCTCGCCGGACGACAGCTTCACCCGCAGGCCTTTGCCGGCCGGCGCGTCGCCGCCACCCAGCCCCAGGGCACCGGCGATCTTGGCGACCACGCCCACCGGCGCGGCCGGAGCGGCGGCCGACTCGATGGCTTCCACCTTCGTGCCGGTGAACACGCGCACGCCCTGCTTCTCGCACCAGTCCTTGATCATGCCGCCGGCCGTGGGCCCCATCATGCGCGGCACCATGCGGTCGCCCATCTCCACCACACTGAGGGCCACGCCGCGCTGCTTGAGGGCCTCCATGATGATGCAGCCGATGAAGCCCGCGCCCATCTGCAGCACGCGCGCGCCCGGCTGCGCGAGCTTCATGATGGCGCGCGCGTCTTCCAGCGTCCAGCAGGGGTGCACGCCGGGCAGGTCCATGCCGGGGATCGGCGGACGCACCGGGTGAGAGCCGGTGGCGATGAGCAGCCGGTCGAACGACAGCGTCTGGCCGTCGTCGAGGGCGACCGTGCGCGCCGCCGCGTCCACGCGGGTCGCACGTGCGCGGCGCTGGTCAACGCGCAAGTTCTGGAAGTGCGCCGCGCTCTTGCGCAGGTAGGTGCCCGGCTCCTGGATGTTGCCGATCAGCAGGTAGGGGATGGCCATGCGCGAGTACGGAGGCTCCGGCTCATCGCCCACGAGGGTGATGCGGTCGTTGGGGGCGTGTTTGCGGATGGTCTCCGCAGCAATGACGCCAGCGGGGCCGGCGCCGAGGATCACGTGATGCATGTGCGTCTCCTGGGATGACGAAGGGGGGTGCGGGACCGGGCAGGGCTGAAACGACTGGCGGGCCCGAGGCCCGCCACGCCGCGGCCTGGCCGCGTCAATCCCGGCCGCGCCGCGGCCGGGTCATCCCGTTTCACAGACCCAGACGGGCCTTGGTTTCCGCGGTCGGACGGCCTTCGCTGTCCCAGCCGCGCACGGCGTAGTACTTCGGCAGCATCTCGGGCAGCTTGCTGACCATGCCTTTGGAAGCGCCGGTCTTGGCAGCTTCGGTCAGCAGACGCTTGGGCAGCGAGTCGTCCTTGGCGGTGAAGCCGGCGGCGTTGTTGAACTCGCGCTCCATGTTCCAGATGCGCTCGCCAATCTTCTCCAGCTCCTCGGTCGTGTAGGCCTCGTCGCACGCGGCTTGCAGCTGCGGGGCGAGGTCGGCCACGCCCCAGGCGAAGGTGGTGAACACGCACAGGCCCGACGAGTCGAACGCGGCGGTGGCATCCTGGAAGGCCTTCACGAGTTCGGGCTTGCCTTCGCTCTCCACCGGGTCGGTCTTGACCGGAATGCCCAGCACCTCGGAGGCGATGGTGTAGCCGCGCAGGTGGCAGGCACCGCGGTTGGAGGTGGCGTAGGCCAGGCCGATGCCCTGGATGGCGCGACCGTCGTAGGCGGGGAATTCCTGGCCTTTGACGCTCATGGACAGGTCGGGGTGGCCGTACTTCTTGGTCAGGCGGGCCGAGCCCAAGGCGATCTCCTTGCCGAAGCCTTCGCCCTTGCCGGTCATCTCGGCGAAAGCGGCCAGCGCAGCGGCCGATCCGAACGGCGCCTCGATGCCGATCTGCTCCTTGGTGAGCACGCCCATCTCGTACAGCTCCATCACCGCGCCGACGGTGGCACCGAAGCTGATCGGGTCCATGCCGTACTCGTTGCACAGCAGGTTGGCGTACTGCAGCGCTTCCAGGTCGTTCACGCCGTTGGCCGCACCCAGCGCCCAGGCCGCTTCGTACTCCAGGCCGCCGGAGGCGCCCCAGTACTGCGGCTTGTTCTGCACCGTGAAGTGGCTCTCATCCATCTTGCTGATGCGGCCGCACGCGATGGTGCAGCCGAAACAGGCCTGGTTGGTCACCAGGTGCTTCTTGCCGTCGGTGGCGCGCGGCGTGGCCATGGCCTCGGCCGAGATGTCCTTGGCGCCTTCGAACTGCACGTCGCGGTGGTTGCGGGTGGGCAGCGCGCCGACTTCGTTGATGACGTTCATCAGCACCTGGGTGCCGTAGGTGGGCAGGCCCTGGCCGGTCACGGCGTTCTCGGCGAGGATCTTCTTCTTCTCGAAGGTCGCCTTCATGAAGCCCTTCGGGTCGCGGATATTGCCCACGCCCTTGGTGCCGCGCACCGCGATCGCCTTGAGGTTCTTGCTGCCCATCACGGCGCCGACACCCGAGCGGCCGGCCGCGCGGTGGAGGTCGTTCACGATGGCGGCGTACAGCACCTGGTTCTCACCGGCCTGGCCGATCGAGGACACACGCACCAGCGGGTCCTGCAGGGAAGTCTTGAGGATTTCCTCGGTCTTCCAGACGGTCTGGCCCCACAGGTGGGTGGCGTCGCGCAGCTCGGCCACATCGTCGTTGATGTAGAGGTACACCGGCTTGGGCGACTTGCCCTCGAAGATGATCATGTCCCAGCCGGCCATCTTCAGCTCGGCGCCCCAGTAGCCGCCCGAGTTGGAGCAGGCGATGGCGCCGGTCAGCGGGCCTTTGGTGATCACGGTGTAGCGGCCGCCGGTGGAGGCCATGGTGCCGGTCAGCGGGCCGGTCGACCAGATGATCTTGTTGTCGGGCGACAGCGGATCGACCTTGGGGTCGACTTCGCTGATGAGGTATTTGCTGCCCAGCCCGCGCGAGCCGATGTAGGCGCGCGCCCACTCGCGGTTCAGCGGCTCGGATTTGACGGTGCCGGCGGTCAGGTTGACGCGGAGGATTTTTCCAGCCCAAGACATGTGTGTGCTCCTAAAGTCTCGTCGGGTGGGGATCAGGCGGCGCTGGGCTGGTTGCCCAGCTTGTCGGCCCACTGCTTCATCTTGTCGATGCCGGTCCAGTTGGCGTCGATGAAGGTGATGGCGCTGGTCGGGCAGGCCTCGGCGCAGGCCGGTTCGCCGCCGCACAGGTCGCACTTCTGGACCTTGCCGGT
>Ga0209278_1001125_pt1 | contig 16978 bp, 12 predicted proteins | sample JI81BgreenDNA_FD_187504 | JGI IMG/M metagenome (GOLD analysis project Ga0209278, IMG submission 187504) | Wastewater effluent complex algal communities from Wisconsin, to seasonally profile nutrient transformation and Carbon sequestration -... | ecosystem: Engineered > WWTP > Effluent > Algae... | reverse complement strand
AATTATGTGATTCGTACTCAGGAAAATGTGGTGTTAAATAATGCGGCTCAAGAGGGACAATTTACCCGCGATCCTTATATTGCAGCTACTCAACCGAAGTCTATTCTTTGCACTCCTCTGCTGCACCAAGGTAAGTTGACTGGCCTTCTTTATTTGGAAAATAACCTGACTGAAGGGGCTTTTACTACGGATCGCCTAGAATTGTTAAAACTTTTATCTGCCCAAATTGCTATTTCCATTGAAAATGCTCAGCTTTACAAAAATTTACAGGAGTTTAATCAAAACTTAGAGCAATTAGTGAGCGATCGTACTCAACAATTATCGAACACCCTAGAGGCTTTAAAAGCCACCCAAACACAGCTAGTCGAATCTGAAAAAATGGCATCTCTGGGAGGATTAGTTGCTGGTGTTGCCCACGAAATTAATACTCCCATCGGAGTTGGTGTCACGGTTGCTTCAGCTTTGGCAGAAAATACCACAGAATTTGCATCTATTTATAAAAGTGGCAAAATGAAGCGATCGGATTTAGAAGAATTTGTCGATATTGCTACCCAAAGCAGTAAGGCACTTCTAATTAACCTAGAGCGGGCAGCAGCCTTGATTCAAAGCTTTAAGCAAGTAGCAGTCGATCGCTCTAGCGAAGAACGACGTACTTTCCAGATCAGACCTTATCTTGATGAAATTTTATTACAATTAAAACCAAAGTTGAAAAATAGCCAACATTCGCTTAAAATTAAGGGAGATAGCAAAATTGCTATAGATTCTTATCCAGGAGCCTTGTCCCAAGTTGTGACAAACTTGCTAATCAATTCTCTGATTCATGCCTACGAACCAGGGATTTCTGGGGAACTAATCTTTGATTGGGAGCAAGAAGGTAATCGGCTAAGGTTTGAATACGCCGATGAAGGTAAAGGTATTCCCCCAGAAAACTTAAGTAAAATTTTTGAGCCATTTTTTACCACTAAGCGTGGTCAAGGTGGCAGTGGTTTAGGGTTACATATTGTCTACAATTTAGTCACCCAAAAACTAAAAGGTGAAATTGAATGTCTAAGTGAGGTGGGAAGAGGCACCAAGTTTATTATTAAATTACCGATGCAAATTGATTCACCAATGTAGAGTTCTAATTCCGATTTCCTGGCCAAGATAACTAAGTAAGTCCACCTAATTAGAAGTAAAATAAGGATGACTGAAAAGGTTGCTGTGTAAATCTTCTCCCTTCTGCCTTTTGCTTAGCTTAACAGGTTTTCTAACTTCAAACCTACACATTAGTAAAAAATAAAGGTGTACAGCAATGAAAAGTGATTTTGACGATTTCTTAACTCAACCATCTCCAGAAACAGTATACTTTGCCGAAGCGATCGACTCGGATGACGAGATATTGTTTGCAGATGAAACAACAGAAGAAAAACTGAGTGAAAGCTGGAAAATTTTAGTTGTAGATGATGAGGCTCAAGTTCACACCGCTACCGAAATATCACTCAGGAAGTTTGTCTTTGAAAATAAATCTTTAACCTTCATTAATGCTTACTCAGCTCGTGAAGCTAGACAGCTAATCCAAGAAAATCCTGATGTTGCCATCATCTTACTAGATGTAATTATGGAAACAGATGATGCTGGCTTAAACTTTGTTAAATATGTCCGAGAAGTTTTAGGCAATCAGTTAGTGCGAATTATTTTACGCACGGGTCAACCCGGACAAGTACCGGAAAAAAGCATTATTATCAATTACGATATTAATGACTATAAAACTAAAACTGAATTAACGACATCAAAGCTATACACTACGATCCTAACAGCTTTGAGAAGTTTTTCTCTGAGTCAGAGTTTGCAGGCTGAAATAGAGCGACGCGAACAAGTAGAGAAAGCACTCCGTCTCAGTGAAGAAAAAGAACACCAAAAATCTGTTGCTTTAGATCATTTTGTCAAACAACTCCAAGAAACACAACTCCAGCTAGTTCAAAGTGAAAAAATGTCTAGTCTCGGTCAATTAGTTGCAGGTGTCGCTCATGAAATCAACAATCCGGTTAACTTTATTTACGGCAATCTGTCCCACGCCAACGACTATATTAAAGAACTCATTAATATGTTGAATCTTTACCAAAGGTATTACCCGCAACCTGAAGCAGAAATTGTCCATGAAATAGAAGATGCAGAGTTGCCATTTATCATAGATGATTTACCAAAATTGCTTTCTTCCATGCAGTTAGGGATCGAACGCATTCGCAATATTGTTCACTCTCTACGCAATTTTTCTCGGTTGGATGAAACTGAAATTAAATCAGTAGATATCCACGAAGGCATTAATAGCACTTTGATGATCTTACAGCACCGACTAAAGGCTAAGTCCGATCGCCCTGCTATCAATGTGATAAAAGACTATGGCGTATTGCCGCTTGTGAACTGTTATGCCGGTCAGCTCAATCAGGTGTTTATGAACCTTTTAGCGAATGCTATAGATGCTTTAGAAGAGCGGCTAAGTAGAGAAGATGGTGCAGTTTTTCACCCCCAGATTTTGATTCGGACTGAAGTTGTACCCGGCAATTCGCCTGACAACATTAGCTCGGCTTCCCACATCCTGGTAACAATTTCTGATAATGGTGTGGGCATGACCGAAACAGTTCGTGCTAAACTTTTCACTCCCTTTTTTACTACTAAGCCCATAGGAAAAGGTACAGGCATGGGATTGTCCATCAGCAGAAAAATTCTGATAGAAAAACACTGCGGTCAATTGGAGTGTATTTCTACGCCAGAGCAGGGAACGCAGTTTATTATTGATCTGCCGACTATCTGTAGATCCACTAAGATCGCCACCGTAGCGGATGCCTAGAAAACTCATCGGGCTGAATTGATTGTATACCGTTTTTCAGTTGCCTGAGAATAGGGTAATTGCTCATTAATCGGAATTATGACAGGATTTTTCCCCGCAGCAAGTTCCCCCCTTCTGGGTTCGGGATAGGCGCTGCGGCTTTAGCCACATTCTTCTAATACTAATTCTAAAAAATCATGCAACAGTAGCGCTCCGGGTGCGTCGCCCTAGAAAAGTTATCAAAAAAAGCGACTATCTCACAGATCCGCACCGGTGCATAAGCTGTTGCGCGTTAAAATTGCATATTCGGGACGGACTCGCCTGCCCATCCCACAAGAATTTGAGTGATTTTTGACACACAATTTAAATGGAGAACAGCTTACAGTGTTTCAGGAAACAAACCACAAACTTATAACTGTTGCAAGATTGTGGAGAATTGGTATAACTTAGAGCAGATTACAGGTTTATGAAGTAAACCCCCGATGGCTCAATCCCCGTAAGGGAATGGCATTGCGGTGTCTAAAGCTGCACCCCAGAAACCGGGTTTCTTTATATCTCTCGCATCATTACTTATTTTGTTGCTCGAAACCCGGTCGATCGCGATATACATCTACATGAAATATGCTGTATATATAGGACAAGAGTTGAGCGCGAAAATACAAGATTAATACATCCTGATAGCTCGTTTGAAACGAAAAACTTTTTGTTATTCTAAATCAGACGACAAGTTTAGCAGATATTATCTTCGATTATTAATTTACTATCTAAAATTTGCTAATTTTCCCATGCCATATCAAAATTAAAGAAATTATTTGGCTTTTATGCGATCGCCGGCGTTGCTTAGGATCGCGAATTAAATAACTGACAATTTTAATTTTTATTGTGGTATGGGCTCTTATAGCCCGTCCAAAAAGGACGGGCTATAAGAGCCCATCCCACTTTCAAGAGTGGAAGTTATTTAATTCTCATTCCTTAGTTATACCCTAATTCAGCAACGGCTTTTTTTGTCATATCATGGAGGAGATCAACGCTTTTCGCTTTGCTGGAAATGCCGCCAAACTTCATGATGACAGACGTACCAAAAATACAGGGCTAAATTCAGAAGAGCTAATAATTTAGTGCCATCTTCTAACATCGCGTGTAATCCTTGATTTCGCAAGTGTAAAGGATCCGCAAACCGCGAGATAGCCAACAATAGGAATGCTGCGACTAATGGCAGGTAAGGAGTGGTTTTGATGTATCGCCAAAACTTAACTCCGTAAAGGAAAACTGCACTACCATAACACAAATAAATTAATTTCTTAGATATTCCCAACCGAGAAATAATCAAAGTCATCCGAAACCTGTCATCTAGGAAAAAGACTCCCAGCAGTAAAGCACTAAAAAATAAGAATATCCCCGATCGACTCCGCGGCTCTTTTTGGCGCAGCACTCCGAAAGTAAATGCACAAATTGCGACTGGGGTGCACCATAGGACTTCGGAAACTCCGGTGAGAATGCCTTCGTAAGGGAACCAGAAATTAAAAGGATCGCTAAACAGGCGTTCAACTCCGTCTCCCTGGTTGTTGAGTTTGGCGTATATGCTCAGCGCGCACAAAATCAGAAGAGTCAGAATGTTAAAAGCAGCTAAAAACCGTACACGAAAAAAGTGTTTTTTGAAAACTTCTAAAGAAGTTGAAAAATTGGGAATTTTATCGAATAAAGGTAGATGCTTCATAAAAAATGTCTCCCAGCAATAGAGTTCGTTACTTATTCACCGGCAGCCAAACCACAAATGTAGTGCCGCGATCGGTTGGATATAAATGAGTTTCCGCCGATGGCAGCCATTCAGGATTGACTGGGGAAAATACTTCTATTTCTCCTTGCATTTGGCGGACTAAATCGCGGGCGATCGCCAAACCTAATCCTGTACCCGGAATTTCTGTCTGCGCTTTTTCTCCCCGGTAGTGCCGCTCAAATAAATGCTCTAAATCCTGGGGAGGAATGCCGGAACCTGTGTCGCTGACGGCAACTGCTATGGCAGGCAATTGGCTGTATCCTGCCCGATCGCCATCTGCTGCTTTGTACCTGACTTTAATATAAATTTGGCGGCCGGCAGGGGTATATTTCAAAGCATTGTCAATTAAATTGCTCAAAACTTCGCGCAAAGCTCGATCGTTCGCCCAGACTGGTGGCAAATCCGCCTCCATGTCGGCTACCAATTTCAGATTCCTTTCAGATGCGATCGCCTCGGCGGAAATTAACAGCGGTTTTAAGACTTCTGTAACAAAACAGGATTCCTGCAAATTGGCTGCAGGTGACAGCGACAGAGGAGAATGCCGGATTGATTCGACATTGGACATTGCTTTTTCTGAAGTGCCCGATCGCAGTTTTAGATGTGCTTCGCCGGTGTCAACAGTTCGATCGAACTGGCCGAGCAACTCTTGCAGCCGATCGCTCTCACGGACAATACTAAAAGCCACATTGCGGTTTTTATCTTCCGGTACCAGCCGCCGCGCTAACAGCTTGCCAAAAGTTCGCAACGCTGTCAGCGGACTTTTAAACTGGTGCAGCAAATTGTGCATCGTGTCGTAAACCTGAGCCTGGATTTGCCGGGCCGAACCCAATTCCTGCTGCATCCACTGCGATCGCTGGTCTAAAATGCAGGCTAGGGCTAAGGTGCGAGCAATTTGTTGTATTTGAGCCTCCTCTCGCTCGTTCCAAGGCCTGTCTTGCCTACCGCTGACTAGGAGTCCCATTACAGCTCCCTCGTGTATCAGAGGCGTCACAATTTGCATCCGCTGCTGCCACAAATTCTCCGGGCCTTGGCACTGATGGGAAGTGCGCTCCTTACCCGGAAGTCGATCGGGTGCGATCGCCCCTACCGTTGATTCTTCCACAGGCCCAACAGGCGGCGCCAGCAGTCGCGGTACCGGTTTCACTGTCGAGCTTTCGGAAGATTGCAACCTCAACCCCTGATTTTCTTCCAATTCGGCTGAGGTTTCTGGGTAAACTGCGATCGGCACCAACTTTGCTTCGCTGCCTTCTACCAACTCTTGTGTCAGGTATACCGCGCTGAATTTCGCTCCCAAACTAACGGCGATGGCCACCTGCGAACGGCAAAGTTTGACAAATTCTGAACTCGCTGGCATTAACATGAGCGCCACATTAAGATATCTAACGGAATTCTAAGTAAATTACAAATGATCGGCTGCCGATTACTGATGAGAGACTTCTCGATTTCAGATTTATTCCCTTTGATAGAAGGCAGCTATGTTGAAGGCATGGGGCTTTCATGAACCCAAATTGCCCCGCATCCCCGTCCGCGCAGCTTCCACCGATCCCCAAGCTTTGATATTGCCCGAACTTGGGGCCAACCATATCACAACCGCTACACTTTTGTCGATCGGCACGAATGTTAAGATTATGTCGATATATTAAAAACAGTTGAAATTTTGAGCTAGAACGGATATACTGGCCTCGGATTTGGTAGCTATCATTACAACCTGTCTGCTCATACTGTCTGCTCACAGAGGAGGTAAAGAAATTGGCCAGGAGACGCAAACGCAAGAGTCGCCGCCGACAAGAAGGACGCAGAATTTTAGAGTGTGTGCCTCAATATAGCATCGAGAGCGGCGAAGATAAACCCGTAACAGCGGCTCGCAAGTTCATCCATGCAGAAGGCATTGCTCCCCCAGCTTTGCTGTTAGTCAAGCGTAACGAGCATACCACTGACAGATACTTCTGGGCTGAAAAAGGTTTATTTGGAGCCCAATACGTAGAAGAGAACCATTTCTTGTTTCCCAGCTTAAAGGTGATGTTGGAAGCTACCACAGAAAAAATTCCTGTGGTGTCAGCCAGTCGCGCATAGCTCAAAATGTTTAGCTCAAAACATTGACAGCAATGTTTTTCTAAGTTTTTTAACAAAAGCGCGAGAGTTCTCATTGTCTGGAGAGTGCCAACTGAAATTTCTGCGAAAAGTCCTTAGAAATTAGGGTATAAGGAGCCATCGCAACAGGCGCGATCGCAGCCCAAGGGCGATCGCCACAATTGGCACTTTCACGATAATGGTTTTTTTTGATTGACTGTTTGGTCGATCGAATTTGTCGATCGAATTTGTCGATCGAATTTGTCGATCAAAAAAACAGCCACTGGTTTATCAACGAGAGATCCGCTCTTGAGTCATCTGTTTGTCAGCTAGAAGTCTAACTACGGCATCTAGCATATCAAAAAACGTTCCGCGTCAAACTTTATAATCGATCGGTTTCAAATCTAAAGCTTTTTGCATGGCTGCTAGTTCATCGCGGTGAGCTCTGACAGTAACAAAGCTCTTGGTTTGGCTTCCAGACTCAGCAACTGATTCGAGTTTGAGCGAGACTTGCTCAGAGCGTCCAGCTTTTTTCCAGTAAAATATCCCCGCCAGCGGAGACAGCAGTACCAAAGCTAGGAAAATTTGACCCTGCTGAGGAACTAGCATTCCCAAAACCAGTCCCAAGCACAGAGCGCCACCTGCACTCAGCAGAGTTAGAAAAATAGCTAGAAACCAACTCGGCCGCACAAAACCCTCAAACGTGACTTTATAGTTGGGGGCATCGACGGCTGCAACTCGGTAAGCTCTCTGGGCAAAATACTGTTGCAAGTCGGTTAACAGTGACTCTTGGGCGCTCTCGGAAGCCAGCTTGACTTGTTCGATTCGATCTTTGACTGAAGCCTTGATGAAGAAAAACAAGCCAACAGCCAACAGTAGCGTCAGCACAAAGGTAGAAGGAAGAACAGCAGTATCCATCGGTAGAAGTTTGTGTAATTGAAATTATCTACTATTACTTTACAGAACTTTACATAAAAAAGCGATCGAGGACTTACGCAGACACTTTTTTACCAAGATTCGCAGAAAGCTTCTTCTGCAAGGCGTTTTGCTCTCCATCACCCAATTCCCATATCTCCCCATCATCCCTAATTCTCAAGTGACAATGCGTAAGTCCTGACGCGCCGTGTAGATGCTTGAATCGCTGTGCGGCGATCGAGCAAAGCGAAGGCAATCAGGCAAATCGCTTTGCAAGTAGCGCCAGCATCTCCAGGGTTTAGGCATCCGATTCAAACTCGGTTAACCCATGTGACCGGTTTCTAAGGCGCGGGAACGACGCTCTGACGCGCCGTTTCCCTGACCAATGTAATCGTGCCAGAGACGAGCGAGGTCTTGAGCTTGGTGCCGCCACTCAGGGAGGATTTGATACATCCGGCGGGGGCGGCCTCGTCCTTCTACTTTTTTCCAGTAACCGGTGATTACGGCTTCATCTTCGAGGAATTTCAGAGCGCTGTAGAGAACGGTATCAGATAGTCGGTAGATGGGGAATTCCCTCTCTAGTTGGCCAATCAGTTCTGTACCGTAGGAATCTCCGCGCAATAACACGGAGAGAATGTAACACACAGCTAATTCCTTGTTTAGATAAACAGGAGGGGGGTCTTGAAAAAATTGATAGATATGTTCAAACTTCATCTGTCTTGTCCGCTGGAAACTCTCGTGATACCGTCAGGTTAACGGGAGAGGAAAGCGGGGCGGGGTGTGCCGCTTCCTAATGATTAAGTGGGACACCGGGGAAACAGAGGTGCAGTATTTCCCCAGTGAATGTTGATAGCCCCAAACGCTTGTCCTGCACTTCGGTAATGTTTGCCTGCGCCTTGGTTGAGCAGCGCTGACGTAACGCTGCTGACTAACTTCCTCTTCCAATCTATCGCAGCGACTATTATCAAGTGTGCGATCGCCTGCAAGAGTTGGCAGTTACTTTGGGAGTTAGTGTGTTAACTGAATTTGCCCTTGATGTTTGCGTTCAAGCGCAGGCTTTAAACCGAACTCAGGCCTAACATAGCCCGCAGTGTAAAAGTTAGAAAGACAAAAGTCGCTACAATCGAACTAATCAGGGCGATCGCAGTTGCCGGTCGATCGAGCAGGGGTTTGAGTCGCTCGAACAGGAAAAAGAAAATTCCCAGACATATCGTAATGAAAAAGCGCGGGTAGCGAGAGACGTTATTAATAAAATCTTGCATGAGCTTGGTGGGGTAAAGTGTCACAGCACGATCTTTGACTGGTAACACTTGTGAGCGAGTTAGACAATTTTGGCACAGCCGGAGCTAAATCTGCCGATCGGGCGATCGGGCATTTTTGCCGGTGAGGCTGACATATATAATTCTAACGAAAACTTTTCGCCGATGGCTCCAGCACTCTCTGTTTAATGCCACGCCACCTCCGGTAACAACTTCAGAAGTATGTCTATTGAGTTCTAGTTGTGATAAATATTATAGGGCCGTTATTTCTAGATAAATGTCTGCTGCCGCACCTTCTTTCGTCTTGCCACGTCCCTTTCTGAAATGGGCAGGAGGCAAAACTCGGTTGATTGGACAATATCAACCTTATTTTCCTGAAAAGTTCACAACTTACTACGAGCCTTTTTTGGGTGGCGGAGCTGTATTTTTTTACTTAGCACAGCAGCACCCTGGTTTGCAAGCTGTTTTAACAGATATTAATCCTGAGTTGATTAATGCTTATCGCTGTGTCAGGGATAAAGTTGAGGAGCTGATTCTCCTTTTAGAGGAGCATCAGTCAGAACACAGCAAGAACAATAAAGATTATTATTACTCGGTGCGATCGCGCTCCTACAAAACAGATACAGAAAAAGCAGCACGCCTGATTTACCTAAATAAAACTTGTTACAACGGCCTCTACAGAGAAAACTCAAAAGGTGAATTTAATGTTCCCATAGGTCGATACAAAAATCCTAACATTTGTCAAGCAGATTTACTGCGATCGGTCTCATCTTTACTCGCGCCCGCTCAAATTGAAGTCAGAAAATTCGATGAAATTTTGGATTTTGCTACCAGCAGCGAAGACTTTGTTTATTTTGACCCGCCTTATTATCCAATCAGTGCCACCAGTAACTTCACGACTTACAGCCGGGATAATTTTAAAGAATCGGAACAGCTTAAACTGAGAGATATTTTTGCAGAACTTGCAGAACGAGGCGTGAAAGTTATGCTGTCTAATTCTAACTGCGATTTTATCGAAAAAATCTACCGCGATACTCAAATTTTCCCCAATCAATCTCTGCCAAAACTCATTGAAATATCAGCATCTAGGGGAATTAATTCTAATAGTTTTAAGCGTGGCAAAATCAAAGAAGTATTAATACGTTTATTTTAAATCTTCCTTAAGGAAAGTCTCTAATTAAGGAATGAGAATTAAATAACTTAGAATGCGTGATGGTTCTTGTGGGATGGGCCTGAAAGCCCGTCCAGAAAGGATGGGCTATAAGCCCAACCCCTACTTCCCACTTTCAAGAGTGTAAATTATTTAATTCGCACTCCTAAGCATATTTTGTAGGAGCAATACGTAGTTTCCCCACACGAGGCAAAGTTCCATAATTCCTGTTACAGATATTTGTTAGCCCAGGTAATAAAACCTTCGAGCTTGTGAACTGCCAACAGATTGTCATTGTCAGGAATTTGTTTTTTAAACCAGTCGATCGAACCTTGTCTCATACCATCACCACCCACTATAACAATAGTAGGAACTCGATAACAATTTTTAATATTTAAATTAAGGTAAGGATACTTCTCATCTACTGAACCTTTGTCTTCTTGCCACTTGCACTCAACAATTAGACCCAGAGGAAACAAACCGCAACCAACAATATAAAAATCGACATTTATTTCAGTTTCATAAATGCTAGCTCCGATATAAACCTGTTTAGCATATCGCTTGGAATTTTCAGTAGAGCTTAAGAGCCAATCTCGCTTGCGCTTTTTCGGCAACTGGGGACATATTTCGAGATATCCGTGGCCTCTCAACGTACCTTCTACAGTTGTTTCTAAAACAAAACCAGTTTTATTGGCTCTAAAACCCCTATTCATTTTGTTGTCCCCTGAATATAATTTGAATTAAGCCGATCGCACTTCGATCACTCCCCTGTCAAAAACCCGTTTGTCAGTACCAATAGAACTGACAAACATCCGGTCTTCATAGACATCAAACGTCGCAAAACTCAGGCGGCTAGCAGAATACTCCGTCCACTCAGAACGCCCCACCGCACGGGTGCCCCCGCCGGCACCGCAAATTAAATAAGTCGTACCGTTAATCGATCGAGTCCGTTCGTAACTGTGCTCGTGTCCGTTGATATAAAGCTGCACGCCGTACTTTTGAAACAAAGGCGTCAAAGTCTTAATAAAAGGTTGATTCAATCCGTAGACGCCAGAGGAATAAATCTGGTGGTGGCCGAACACAACTTTCCAAGGTGCGGTGCTCTGACTCAACTCTTTTTCCAGCCAAACAAGCTGATTTTTCCAATCCGCATTGTGATTGGTATCTAAAGCAAAAAACTGTACTGGATCTCGCCGAAAAGTATAGTAGCGACCTTGCATATTAAAACCCGCATATTTAACTTGCGGATCGCCGTTAGCAGTGCGGATATCGTGATTTCCCAGACAAGCATAAAATTTTACACCTTGCTGTAATAATGGCTGATAAGGTCGCTCGAAAACAGCATTGATTTTTTCAATTTCGCCGTTATTGTAGATATTGTCGCCGGCGAGAACAGCAACATTAAAAGGGTTTTCCCGGTGATATTGGGTCATCGCCTCAGCCACAGCATACTGACCTTCAGCCCCGGTACCGGTGTCGGCTACCGAAATAAAGCGTAAAATAGGCTGTGAGGCCGGTAAAGGGACGATCGCCCTTTCTGCCTCAACGTTAGAAGGGACAGCAGCGTTGGCGTCTGTACCCCCGGCACTCCGAAGCTGAAACATTTTCGAGACGGCGGCAAAACCTAAGCTGCTGAGACTGCCTAAAATTAGAAAGTGACGACGTTTGATGCTCATTTTGATTCGGTTACAACTAAGTTAAATGATAAATTAAGGTTGAGATGGCTCAATTAAAATTTATCTCGTTTACATATATTTGCAACGCCCCAAGGCAGAGAAAATGTCAGAAGAACAACTAAACCAACCAACTCCAGAACCCTCTCAATCTCCGACACCGGAGGTTGCTTCGGCCCCAAAGTCTGCCCCCACTGGCAGCAAAACTCAAAATGCCAGCAGCGCGGTTCCCAAAAATCAGAGAATCAAAACTTTGATGGCCTCGATCGGGAATTTGGGAAAAAAAGGTAAAAAAGTACCAGCCGAACCCTCGTTGCAGCAAGAAAAGCCGATCGCACCCACCACTTCTGACTCAGCAACAGTAACTCCTCCGGCTGTTGCTGTGGAAGTTAACAGCGTGCCACCAAAAGTTGCTGTAAAAGTTGAGAAAAAGCCTGTATCCCAACGCCCGGAAGGGAGTTTTTTAGAGAAAGTCGCTGTACTTTGGAAAAGTATTGTGCGGCTAGTGCGATCGCTACTGCCACCATCTACGAACCAGAAGCTGTCCGATCCAATTTTAAACGCCGCCCTAGCAGCAATTCTAATCGTTGTAGTCGGTTTAACTTTCAACAGTTTCTCAGCCAAACCGCCGGAGAAATTAGCAAAAGTGCCTTTGCCAGCAGCGCAGCAGTCGCCGCAAACTTTTGGTGATTTTATGGCATCGGGAACGCCAAAATCCCCAGAGGCGATCGTACCATCTAAGCCAATCTCTACTAACTTCAAAAGCAAGTTGCCCGATTTAGTGGCGCCGGAAAAACCGCAACCAGTAGAAATTATCCCACCGCCACCGCTGACGCCCGAACAGTCTCTGATTGCTGCGATTCAAAATCAAGTTACTGACATTAAGAATCGACTGGGCGGCGGTTTAGTTGAGTCTGTTCAAGCTAATTTTGCCAGCAGCATTTTGACAGTAAAAGTCGCTGAAGATTGGTACAAACTCAGCGCAGTTGAGCAAAATCAACTAGCAACGAAGATGTGGAAGGAGGCTAACTCACTCGATTTCAGCAAGTTAGAAATTGCGAATATGGAAGGCAATTTAATAGCTAGAAGTCCGGTTGTTGGTTCGGAAATGATTATTTTAGACAGAGGGATTAATTAGAATTTAAATAGTCTGTATTTGTAGACTCTCAAACAGATGTTATATCGTTTCCGGCTGCATCGGAATCATACCGAGGACACGGCTTTTGGAGTGGCCATACCCCATTAATTGTAGGGACACGGCAGTGCCGTGTCCTCCGTTTATACAGCATATTTCATGTATATGTGATACACACAATATTACGATATCCCGTGTCAGGTGCGTCGCCATCTATAATCTGCAAGTTTTATCCAAGATATCGCAGCGACGCACCCTACCAAACTTATTTACCGGACATTAAATTAATAACTTTGAGGAAAATTGAAAAATGACAATTTTAACTCAAGTCGAACAACTAGAAATTGAATATCCCAGCAGCGACGGAGAGCCGATGGCTGAAAGCGACATCACGCGCGATTACATGACTTACAGCGTAGAAGCTGTCAAACTTTACTTTCAAGAACGTTCGGATGTTTACGTGTCAGCCAATTCTTTCATTTATTATGAACAAGGGAACAACAGGGAGCATTTCATTTTTGCAAAAAGCATTTTTTTTACAGTGCGAACTATTGAATATCTCGCACTATAAAAGCCAAACAGAGATGCTCCCGTTGTTCCGTAATTTCCAGTCAGTAAATTTAAGTAGGCTTGAAATGCCAGCCTACAAAAATCTAAGTATTTTGGCTGAGTAACGTACATTACTTTGATAAATAATCTGTAAAATTTTAACAATTCAATCACAATTTATCAGTCAAACAAACTAACTAGCGCAGCAACCTTCACATATGCTCTGCTATTAAGTTGTTGCGGACACTGCCAGTTTTCCAGTAGCCGACGGAAAATATCAGTAATTTCCGTGATTGACTTGCTGCCGAAAATACGGGAACATTATTCTTAATAAAAGCTTGGCAGCTCACTAAAAATCACGCACTAAAAACTTGATTAAGTCCGAATCCACACATTCTTCTTGAATGAAGGGTGAAGCGCATCAATTAGTTAGTTTGAAACTATCACAAGCAAACAGCTCACTCGCATCTACGGAAATTAAACATGAAACTTGTTAAAGATTCACCTTTTAACTCTCAAGATCCGTTTCAGAATTTCCTCGCCCCAGAATTCGAGATTGATACCAAAAACTTACTCAATAGTCAAGCTTACGCCAGCAACATCTCAGAACAAACACTCGCTCCACTTCGGGCCGCTGACAACAATAGCGCTGAAGACATCGCCAGCTTTTCCAACTCCCTCAGTTTGAGTCAGAGCTTTCCCAACACAGATTTTACCCCCCCCGCAAAAAATAGCGAACTGGATGCTCTGACTGGGGAAATTATAGGTGAAAGGGATCTCGACTATTACGACAAAGATGCTTTAATCGGCGAAAGACGCGCATCCCAACTCGCACCAACAGCTTCTAATCCCAAAGCACCTCCCATCATCCAAAGTGCCGAACTTAAGTTTACAGACAGCAACAATCAATCTTTTCCCAACAATCAACCCGTTCTCTTCATCACGGGTACTAATGTATTAGTAGATAACTTGAGCGACCCGTTAGGCAGCCGATTCAGCGACTTAACCGTTAAATTTTTCGTAGGCAGACAAGCTTACGAAGGAACAGTTTTGACAGACAAAAGTCGCAAATTGGCAAACAATCAATTTGAAATCGCCGTTCAAGTTCCCAACACCGTACCGTTAGGTGAATCGCGCATCGTCATCAGCCGCAAGCAAAACGAAAAAGTTAGCCCAAATCCCTCAGAACCAGCCAAAGAAGTTAAATACGATAGCAGTCCTTACCGAATAGAAAACAATACAGAATACATCTTTGGCGCGCAGTGGACAACAGATAAAATCGCAATTATTAACGGTGCAAATCCCGAATCAGTCGTCACAGCTACTAATAGCAGCGACTTGTCGATTGCCAGCGTTTCTGTAGGCACGGATGATATACTCGATCGCCCGCGAGAACTAACACTCACCAGTGACGGCAGCCGTGCTTATGTAGCGATGGATCGTTCTGGGCGCATTGCTTTAGTCGATCCGATGACCAGGCAACAGGTAGACACTCAGCCGAATACCGCTGGTATTAACCCGATAAATTTGCCCAGCGGTGCAGAACCTCGATCCATAGTCATAGACCCCCGCGACCAATACGCTTACATCGCAGACGGAAAAATCGGCAGCAACTCCATCTACGTTCTCGATATCAACCCGTTTTCCTCAACCTATCACCAAGTCACCCAAACCATCCCAGTCGGTACAGCCCCGAACGGTTTGCGACAAATAGCCATTAGCAGCGACAGCAAAAAGCTGTTTGTTACTGCACCAAACGGCTCGAATAGCAAAATTTATGTTGTTAACATCGACCCCAAAGACCGACCCAGCGACCCCAGTCAGAACCCCAAAAAGTGGCATCAATTAATCGGAAGTATCACAGCCGATGAAGGAGTAGAAGGAATAGCAAGCACCGTCAATCCCTTAGCCATGACCTTCACGAACAGCGGCAAAGATAGCAACGGATTTGGGGTATTGGATATTACTAATAATGACCCGGTAAGTTTTGCTGCTACTACTCGCTATGCAAGTTTAGGGCTGGGTTCTGCTAACGATTATTTTGATGTAAATGAGGGAGTCGCGGTAACGGTACTGCCGGATGCCAGTTATGCCTTTGTTGTGGGTCGCAATGCGGACACGAAATTTTTCGGTCAAGAACTACCCAGCGTAGATGGAGACCCGCGAGCCGGCAGCAACATCGGCATTATTAAAGACCCGCTAACAAATCCGCAATTAATGGCGGGAACTAGACCAATTCCAGATGGATTCGCTACCGACTTAGCGCTTTCAAGTGATAGCAAATTCCTTTACGCTTCCTATCCGAATTTAAGCGGTGCTGGCGGCAAAGTTTATGTTTTTGATGTGGAGGAATTTGTCAAAACAGTGACAAACCCCGCTCAATTTCAAATTGATGCTAAAGGTCGGGGTGTCGGGCTGCCTTTGTTCGACAGCACTACGGCACGAAATGCTACGGTTGCTGACCTTTCCACAGTGCCCATTGATAATATTAACCCAGCGGTTAGTATTGCTGCTGACTTCCAGATTCTGATTGATGCAAACAACCAGTATACTTACGGCGTGCCGCCTGGTAGCAAGCGAGCTCCTGTTTCTGCGACTAACTCTCGCGGTTTGGCGGCGACACCGCTGGATTGGTTGGATTTAACTGGGCCAGGTGAGAATACAATAAATGACTTGACTCCGACTTTTGAATGGGAATTTGACGAATTGCCCAATGAAAATGTAGAAGAAGTTAACCTCTTCCTCAGCGTATTCGATGAAGGTGAAGGACTGCTACCGTGGGATGAAGTTGTCGATTTACCAGACCCGAATGGCAACGAGTTTCTTTTCAACCAAGGATTGAGCAAACCAGAACAGTTGGATTTACTGACAAAACCTTGGAATACTTCTTTTTACCGCAGCCAAGAGAACGACTTCAACCCCAACCGAATTCTAACTGCAACTTGGCAAAGAGGTGACAACGGCATTGGCAAGTGGACTTTGGATGGCGGGCAAACATTTATTGAAGGTACAAATACCAGCTTCACGCTACCTGACAACCTCACTTTGACAGCGGGTCAGGAGTACAATTGGGCTGTTGAAGCTTGGAATAAAAATGGCAGCCGGAACATAGAGTTTGGCGATTTTTGGACGCCAATATTGACCGAGCCCGATGATGGTAATGATGTCTTCCCCAGCGTAACTGTGCTGACTCATGGCTTCAAACCTCCCTTTAGTCCTCCCTTTTTTGATAACCCTGGAATTCCTTCAGAGTTTTACCAACTGGGCAATAGTATTGCCAATGCAGGTGCTGAAGATAACGGTTTGATGATGAGGTACGACCTCGCTACTGGTTATTGGGTTCCTGTCACCAAATATGGAGCGGTTGCGCCAGATTTCCCAGCAGGTGAGAATCCAGAAGACGACGCCGACTATCTCACCAAGTTGGAGAGTTACATAGCTCCATACCTTGACAACAATCAACCGTTAGTGCTGCTGAATGACTGGTCGAACAATAATGAATCGGCAGTTCCTGATTCAGGTTTTAGCGAAGCAGTGGCAGATGCTTTCTTTACTTCTCTCGTGCAATTAGACCAACTGTTTATCGATGAAAACAGCACGGCAAAACAAGGAGCAATTTTCAATTCACCGCTGCATTTTATTGG
>Ga0209278_1001123_pt1 | contig 16991 bp, 8 predicted proteins | sample JI81BgreenDNA_FD_187504 | JGI IMG/M metagenome (GOLD analysis project Ga0209278, IMG submission 187504) | Wastewater effluent complex algal communities from Wisconsin, to seasonally profile nutrient transformation and Carbon sequestration -... | ecosystem: Engineered > WWTP > Effluent > Algae... | reverse complement strand
TTTCAAATCAGTAGCTTTTAAAGGTACACACGTGAATGTAACAGATTATTTAAAAACAAATCCGAATGCTGTAGGAGCTTGTGCTTATAATTTCTTTTTGGACCAAGTTGCTGAGGGTAAAATTAAAAAAGAAGATTATCGTATTTTATGGAAATCGCCCAATATTCCCCACGGACCTGTGGCAGCCCTTAAAAATCTAAACCCAACTCTCAGAAATAAAATTCAAGAAGCTTATTTAGCAATACCCACAGAAGCACCTGATTTGTGGAAAATTATGCTTGCCAACTGGTATGCAAAACCCGAAAATACCACTTATATCAAAGGTTCTGATGAAGCTTTCAATTCTCTACGTAAAATTACCAACGAAGCTGAAGATTTAATCTTAATCCTAAATTTTTATAGAGAGTAAATCATTCTTCATCAATAAAAAAAGCCTCCCAATTACTTGGAGAGGCTTTTTAATTCATCTTTTAATTTCTTTGTTAAACTGGCAACCACCAAATTATAGGAGTCGTCAATCCATTCTAAAACAAGTTTTTGGGGTTTTATACTTTCTACAAAAACAGTATTCCAATGTTTTTTATTCATGTGATAGCCTGCTTGCACGCCTTCGTACTGTTCCCTGAGTTCAACAGCTTTCTCAGGATCACATTTCAAATTGATGGAGAGTTGTTCTCTGTCTAAACTTGTCAGGGCAAACATTTTTCCCATGACTTTAAATACAAGCGTTACATCATCAAACGGAAATTCTTCTGTAACCCCTTGTTTCTGAATACAATAATTTCTAAAATCTTCAATATCCATAATGTGACAATGAATAATACTGCTAGAATTTATAACTAAAAATCTATCTTTTCTTATCTAGTTCACCAAATACTTTTTGCAAAAGTGCTGTAGTACGAGCTAGTGGTGTATTTCTGATTTTTTGTTCTTCTTGAGCAATACGCCAGAATAAACCGTCTAAGGCTTTTTGAGTAGTGTATGTTCCTAAATCGCTGGTAATAGGCTGTCTTACATTTACCAAAGCTCCAGCAGGGGAGTTTGCCAATTTATTGTAAGGAGTTGTAATAGCTTGCCATGCTTGCGTAGCACCCACTTTGCTCAAAGAAGCATTAATTTTAGGAGCATAAGCCTGAGTAAGTTTCTGTAAAGTCTTTTCTTTGAGATAATTAGTAGCAGCATTTTCATTTCCAAACAAAATGTTTTTGGCATCTGTAATAGTCATAGATGTAATAGCATCTACAAAGATAGGTTTGGCTTCGTTGGCAGCATCTTCGGCAGCTCTATTCATTTTCAAAACAGCTTCATCAACTAGCTTTTGTCCTTGAGGAATATTTTTAACAATCAAATCCTGAACTTTTTGAGCTTCAGGAGGAAGTAATAACTTAATAGCCTGATTTCCAAAGTATCCATCTGTTTTGATAAGCTCATTTACACCATTACCAATCCCCTGATTGAGAGCTTCTTTTAATCCGCTTGCAATATCAGCTTCAGTAAGAGGTTGCCCTGTGGCAGTAGTGGGTAAATTTGAGGCTACTTGTTGCAAAGTGGCACAAGAATGGAGGAATGTAAAACCAATCAGAAATAAAGCTATTTTTTTCATACAGAAAAGATGTTTTTGTTTAAAAAAGCAAAACTACAAACCTATACGAAAAAACAGATTTGTAGTTTTGGTCAATCTATAAATATTTTTGTTAGAATCCAAAAGGATTTCTAGTAGTATTTTCTTTCATAGGAGAAGTGTCCATCACTTTAGCTTTTAACTGTAAACGATGCATAGGCACCTTTCCATCATTCGAATAAATAAATACTTCATCTGTAATGTCACCTTTCTGACGAGGCGTATATTTAATTTCTAAAGTGTACGACTCCTTGGGTTTTAAGGTTCTTGTACCACTATGATTAATGCAATTACAATCACTTCTGATGCCAGAAATGGCTAAATCGCTAGTTCCTGTATTGGTAATGACAAATTTTTGTAAAGCTGTTTGTCCCAATTGTAAATTGCCAATATTAGCAACTGTACGATCAAGCGTAAGAACAGCTGCCGAAGCTGCAACAGCAACCTTTGGACTTACAAAACCTTTGATATATAAAACTTTAACAGGCTCTTCGCTATTGGTACGAACGGTAATACTCTTATGAAATGCATTTGGGCGTCCTTGACTGCTATAGGAAACACTAATTTTACCTGTTTTCCCTGGTGCAATAGGCTCTTTGGTATAAGACGGACTTGTACAGCCACACGAAGGCTCTACAGATTGTAAAATAAGAGGTGTTTTTCCTCTATTCTTAAATACAAAATCATAGGTAGCTACTTTGCCTTCATCAAAAGTACCAAAATCGTGGGTCTCTTTTTCAAATTCTATGATACTTTGAGCATGAACAACTGTAATTGCAAGCAAAAACAAAATAACAAGGCTTATCTTCTTCATAATTCTTATATTTTTTGGCAATTTACAAAAAAATCTTTTTAGAAGCTATTTTCTCCTCTAATTTTGTAACCAAAACGGCTTTCAAATGGTTCATACAAATTCAATAGTTAAGCGTTTATTTTATTCATGAAAAAAGTAGGTATTATTGGAGCAGGTATTGCAGGTATTGCAACTGCTATCAGACTGGCAAACAAAGGGTATCAAGTAGATGTTTTTGAAGCAAATGCATATCTAGGAGGCAAACTCTCCGAAATACAATTGGGGGAATATCGTTTTGATGCAGGACCTTCTTTGTTTACAATGCCCCACCTCATAGAAGATTTATTTCAAATATCTAAAAAAAATATCCAAGAGTATTTTGCGTATTCAAAGCTTGAAATAGTTTGTAAATATTTTTATGAAGATGGGACAATTTTGGAAGCACATGCCAATAAAAATAAATTTGCAGAAGAAATTGAAAAAAAACTTGGTGAACCTAAAGAGAAAATCCTGAAATATCTTCAAAAAAGTGCTAAAAAATATGAAATTACAGAGAGTTTGTTTCTCAAAAGATCATTACACAAGTTAGAAACATGGCTCAATAAGGAGGCTTTTAGAGGATATATGAATATTCATACTTTAGAAGTTTTTAAAACCATGAATGAGGCAAATCAAACAGCATTTAAAAATCCAAAACTTGTACAATTATTCAATCGATTTGCAACTTACAATGGTTCAGATCCCTATCAAACTCCTGCAACACTCACTATTATACCTCATTTAGAGCATAATATAGGAGCTTTTTTTCCAAAAGGAGGAATGTATGCTATTACAAAGGCGTTGGTTCATTTAGCTGAAGATTTAGGTGTACGATTTTACCTCAATTCTAAAGTTCAAGAAATTATTACAGAAAAAAATAAAGTAAAGGGATTAAAAATAAATGATTCAGTATTAAATTTTGACCTGATTATCAGCAATATGGATATGGTAGCAACATATAAATATCTATTGCCCCATGCTCATCATCCACAAAAGTTGCTTTCTCAGCCCAAATCGAGTTCTGCTCTTATTTTTTATTGGGGGATTAAAAAAGAATTTCCTGATTTGCAGGTGCATAATATATTTTTTAGTAAAAATTACGAGGAAGAATTTAAACATATTTTTCAGCATAAAACCATTTATCAAGACCCTACTATCTATGTCAATATTGGCTCAAAAGGAGAATCCAAAGATGCTCCACAAGACTGTGAAACATGGTTTGTGATGATTAATACGCCCAACAATGAAGGACAAGACTGGGATACACTTATCAAAGAGGCTCGGAAAAATATTATTGAAAAACTTTCGAGACTTTTAAAAACAGACATTGAATCACTTATTGAAGTAGAAAGTATACTAGATCCTCGAACTATAGAATCGAAAACATCCAGTTCGCAAGGAGCCTTGTACGGAAATAGCTCTAATAATCGTTATGCAGCTTTTTTAAGACATGCCAATTTTTCTAAAGAGTTTGATAATCTGTACTTTGTGGGAGGAAGTGTACATCCAGGTGGTGGGATTCCTCTTTGTCTTTCTTCGGCTGCTATTATGGCAAATCTGATACAATAAAAAAGAGTTAGCATACATGCTAACTCTTTTCACTTAACTTAACAAATCTCCTTATTTTTGAGCTTTCTCTATTTTATATACAATATGCTCTCTATGAGCTTTTGTAGCAGCATCGCCACCAGTAGTAGCTTTCAACATTCTTTTAATTTTATTCAATTCGTATAAAGCCACAGATTGAGCTGGATACACATAGAAAGAAGGTCTGTCTAAACCTGCAATAGCAAGCAATCTTCCTACATATTCAATTTGTAAATTTTGACGGAATGTATTGACATTACCACCTAAATCAGCTTTAAAAGTTGCATCCGTCAAATCACCCATCATGTCAGCCAATTTATAACCATTTCCATAATGTTCTGTATTCAAGATACGTTGCTGAGTAACAGGACTTAATAAATGGGTTAAAATATTTCCATATACAGCCAAAACTCTTTCATTGATGCGAGGATCTTCTCCACGACCAAAGAAATTGAAGCCACGGCGTTGTTGTTGTAAATAATTATACAAATCTACAGGAGCTTTCATGGCATCAGGAGCAAATACCTGTTCTGCTAGTACTTTCATTGCTCTTTTCTGATCTTGAGTAGAAACAGGTGTATAAGGTTGTGTAGCACCTTTCTGACCTACAAATCCTCTATCTACATACACACCACCAATATAGCGTGAAATTGCATTAGCAGAATTAAATTTCTGAGCTGTCAAAGCAAAATAACGAACCAAAAGTTCATCATAAGATTGATTTTGGAAGGTTTTAAGATGATTTTCTTTCAATTTTGGTAATAAATCATCTACCATTTTCATTCTTTCAGAACCATAACGAATCATGTCAGAAGACTGATCATAAATCATAACTCTTGGATCAATACCACTGAATGAACTACGCATATCATCAGCGTCATTTCCAAAAGTAAGTTCAGGCTCAGTAGAACGTGCTAAGACTTTTTCTAAACGTTGTTTTTCTGCATTTGCATCAGAAAGTGTACCATAAGCAAATTCAATCGCCCAATTGTCGTAAGGACCAGGTTTTGTTGTATAATATTGTCCTTGTTTACTTCTGTCTAAAGCCACATTAGGCAATGGATAATCCATTACAGAACCTTGTAAACCTATTTTTTTAGTAAGTTCTTCATTATGAATATTATCAGGGCTGTGTAGCTGTGTAGCTTTCATGTTATGGTTCAGACCCAAAGTATGTCCCATCTCATGTAATACCAAATAATAAATCTGTTCTTCTGTGTATTTCTTGATGTCATTATCAGTACCACCTAATAACTGCACAGCTGAAAGACCAAATACATTATGTACTTGTAAATGATTTCCTAAAGAGCAAAATTGATGGTTTTTATGATATTTAGCAAACTCTTGCTCTTGTTCTAAAAGATTGTTGCTTAGTGCAGCCGTTTCAAAAATTTTATTGTTTCTCATAGAATTTACAATAAAACTATATTCTAACATAATATCTGCACCTAAAATTTGCCCTGTTCTTGGATTGACAAATGAAGGACCATAACCACCAAAAGGAGGCTGAGGAGAGGATGTCCAACGCAATACATTATAACGAATATCACCAGCATCCCAAGTAGCAGTATCTGGCTGAATTTTAATTTCTACTGCATTTTTAAAACCTGCTTTCTCAAAAGCTTCATTCCAAGCCAAGCCAGCTTTCTTGATAGTTTCTCTAAACTCTACAGGAGTAGTTTTTTCAATCCAAAATACAATGGGTTCTACAGGTTCAGAAAGTGTTGCACTTGGGTTTTTCTTTTTAAGATTCCACTTGTGTACAAAATCTCTGTAGTTTGTACTATTTTTACTCGTCAAATCTGTAACCTGAGTTGTAAAATAACCAACTCTAGGGTCATCAAATGTAGAAATGAAATCATTTTGAGGCATTTCTATTAAACTATGTTGAGATTTGATAGTAATGAAACGATTGTCAGCTACTGCATCACTAGTTGCACCCTGAGGAGCAGGATTGTCATAAGTATATTCAACTACAACATCTGTATTTTTAGGATAATTTCTAATCCCTCCATATTTAGTTTTATCTCTATTTAAAAGACCTAATCTAAAACCTTGATAAGTAGGAGGATAATTGGGTTTGATAGGAGAAACATCTTCACTTAAAAATACTTTATCTGCTTTAATCAAAATATCACCTTTTTCTTTGTCTTCTACTTCTATTTTTTCTGATAACATAATAGCATTTCCAATATTGGCATCAGAAGCTTTAGATATTGCATTGTTAGGGTCGAAGTAAAAACTTGTATTTACATTGATAAACTCAATTTTATCATAATAACGTTTAATCGTAAATACCTTATTATCTCTAAAGTTTCCACGATAATTACCTCCCTCCAATACTCCATCAGTTGTAAAGCTAAAATAGATAAATTCTTTACCTATTTGTTCTTTTTTGATAAGCATATAGACTGATCCGTCTTTTTCATCTTGATACAAATTGAAAAGTCCATTATAGGGTTTGCACTTTCCTGTAACAGAGGCTATTGTTTTAGGAGGAGGAGATTGTTGAGCTGTTTGGGTGGTTGCTTGAGCATCTTTCCCCTTCTTTTTTTTGTCCTTTTTTTGGGCTGTAGCATTCATGGATACAAGTAAACATGCCACCAAGAGCCACGAAAATGTGTAGCGGATTTTCATAAGATGATAGGTTTTATTATTTAATTTAGATAAACGTATGATTAAAGTATTATGGTATTTTTTTTGTATAAATTTTATAAAAAAATAAGATACTTCATATAAATTAATGTAACCTGTAAAGAGTTATAAACGTAAAAAACTTAAAAAACAACTATTTTTTTTTATAAACGTAAAAAATATGGTTACCTTTAATACAATTTTTTGTATATAGAGATAAAATCTCTTACAACTCTATATCCTACAATAAAATAACCTAAAACTTGTTATGTGTTATAATTATTACTTAAAGAGAATCATAAAAATGAAACTTATGAGAATCACAAATGATCAAAGTAAACCAACACCACGGAAATCTCCATTTGGGAATGTATTGAAGGTGCTGGTTTTATTAGTTGCTTCATTTTCTTTTGATAGAGCTTGGGGGCAATTAAGCATTACTGCCAAAGACACTCCATTTACCATTGATTTCACTACAACTGTAGGTGGAGTAAATAATGGTACATTCAATGGAAGTGCAAACGTAGCAGTAGCTGCTCCTGGTGCAGGACAGTTAAACTCTAATGCTTGGCACTTTGTAGATGATGGAGCAGCTTCTGGTTCTGCCGCTGTGTTTGGAGGAACTCCCACAACCAATGGTAAAGGAACTATCATTGGTGCTGCTACCAATGATGCAACAGGGCAAGGCTGGTATGCTCAAAATGTTGGTGGAACAGGAAATATAGCCCTTTACTGGCAACCTCAAGGAACCTTTGCCACTTCTGGTATGGTTACATTGCAAGTTACCAATAATACAGGTTCTACCGTTAGTAACTTAGATTTATCATACAGAATCAGAGAAATAAATAACAGAGATGGTACCAATGGAGTCAAACTATTTACTTCTACAGATAATGTAACTTATACAGCAGTTACTTCATTGGATTATACTTCTGTCAATGGTGAGCCTGCCGCTACCATTAATATAACAGGTATTACAAGAGGAGCAACAACTGTCATTACACATGCAAGTGGAGCTAACTCTGGTATTGCAGTAAATGACATAGTATTTTTCAATAATTCTGTTAATGGAACAACACAATTGCGTAGAATGTCAGGAGTTGTGCTTGCTACAACAGCTACTACTACTACTGTAGCTATCAACTCTGCTGCTTTTGGTAACTGGACAAGTAATGGACAATTTGTAGAAGTAAATACATTAGAAACAGTTCGTAGAACAACTATATCACCTGGTGGAGGTATTCCTAATGGTGGTAGCGTTTTTATTCGTTGGTTCTTAGATGGTACTGGACAAGATGAGCTTTCTATTGATGATATTTCTTTTGTAGCTGATGCTGAAGGTTTGGTGATTACAAACCCTAATATCTCTACAGTAATCGATTTTGATAATACAATTACAAATGTAAATAATTCATTATTTACAGCTCCTGCTACTTTTTCTGTGGCAACACCTGCTGCTGGACAACTCAATAGAGCAACCTGGAGTTTTACCAATGATGGAGCAGGTACAGAAACTCAGTTTAGCTCTGCATTTGGTGTAGATGGAACGGCAGGACAAGGGATTTCAGCAGGAACTGTGGCAACAGATGGCTGGTATGCTTTCAATGTACCTGACGTAAACTCTCTTTCTGGAGGCACTTCAAGAGCTCTGGGTTGGCAATCTAATGCAGGTTTTGCAACCAATGGAGCGGTTACGCTGAAAGTTACCAATAACACAGGTACTACAGTTCAAGATTTTAGGATTAGTTATAATGTTTGGGAACTCAATAATACAGCTGTTTCCAACAGAGTTAGAGTTTTAATTTCTACTACTAACAATGGTACGGGAGGTAGCTACGTATTAGTGCCTAATAGTACTCATAATAGTGTAGCAGCAGCATCAGGAGCACCTGCGTGGGTAGGTTCTTTGTATAACTTAACAGCACGTAGTGCTATTGGAGCTTTGAGCATTCCTAATGGGGGTTCATTGTTCATTAGATTTTATTTAGATAATAATGGAACAAATACAGAAGGTGATGAAATGGCATTAGATGATATTAGCATCATTGCATCAGTTGCACCTCTTACAAGTATTAATCCTAATAGAGGGATTCTTTGGGCTTATGATGGTTTTGACTACTATGAAACATTAGGGCAAGTAGGAGATATTGACAATGATGGCATCAATGACCCTACGGGCTTTAAAGGAATACTAACAAGATTTAGTAATTTTGGAGTAGCACCTATTGATTTACATGGTGTAACAACAAATTCTACAGATAATAGATACACCAATAGAAACGGATTTTCTACATTAGGTTGGGCTGGAGACTGGTTAGCAACAGCTAATCCCAATACAGTTCTTAGTAGTGTGCAAGTTACTCCAGGACAAGATGCTGGAATAGTTGGTGTTGTGAATGTTAAGCCTACGATTCCCATTACGAGTGCTTCAGAACAACGTAGTTTGGTGAACTCTGGTATGTATGTAGAGGGAGGAAATGGACAAGTAACAGGTAGAAGAATTCAAACCAGTACAGGAGGTTATGCCTTCCAATATACAGCAACAAGCACTACCAACTTTCAACCTTGTACAAGTATATCTGGGGACTGTCCAGCTATTAGTCCTATTAGACATAATACAGATGTTCGAGCTGTAACTCATATTGCTACAGCAGCAAATCAATTGGCTGGTGATGATTTAAAATGGACTCATACCAATAACACAAGATTGGGTGCTGAAGGCTCTACAGTTTGGGTAGGGGTAATGCTTAGAAAAAATTTCAATAATAATGACCCTGTATTTATTTCTTTGCATAGAAATGGTAATGTATTTACACCAGGAACAGGTACTAATGAAATTCAAATTGGATATTTTGGAGGAACAAATGCTGATGGTACAGATGCAGATGGTTTTAGACACTGGGGAGTAAGAGTGGGAGGAGTACTAACAAAAGGAACGAGCGTAAACAGCCGTATCACAACTGCTCAGATGATTAATGCAGGTTTAGCGGGGCAACCAGAGCCTACAACACCTGAAGAAAGAGTATTTGATTTATTAGTAGCTCGTATTGATTTCGCAGAAGGAACGGCGGCATCTGTTGTAGATGCAGCAGGCTTAACAACTCCTGATAATAGTTATGCATCTAATCACAGAGTTCGTTTGTATATTATTAGAGATATAGCCAGAGATGGAGTGAGTCCTAATGCAGATGCTTACCCACTTGTTGCAAACCCTGCTGGTTATTCAGCAGACCAAGGAAAAATATTAGATGACTTGGGCGATGATATTACAGATACAGATGGTAATGCAGTAGATGATTTTGTACAACACGTAGAAGTAGATGTAACAGTACCTGCAGCAACAGATATATCTTTTCATTCTATGGCATATTCTCCTGGAGCTAACCCTGATGCAAGTGCAATAGATGAATTTCGTTTAGGAGGCACCTTTAGTCAGGCAGCATTAAATTCTCCTGTAATCAGTTTGGTACGTGGTCTTTGTAGTGCTAATGGTGGTACGATTGGATTGCAATCTTATCAAGGAGGAAGCTTTGGTGAAGCACAATGCTTAGATGCTAATGGTAATCCTGTGGCTTGTGCTGGAGGTACAGTAAATACTACAGGTACAACAGGAACGCAGGAAATATATGATGCTGCAAGTACTGATGTATGGGGAAGTGCAGTGGCTAATAGTACATTATTCAATACATACAATGGTATCCATCCTTCTTACCCTAATGATGCTACTGCAAATCATGTAGTAAGAGCTGGAGGTTCTACACTATTATTTAATGGTGGACCTACTTATAGAAACATTAGTGGTGGAGTATATAACTATCAATTAAATGGAGGTTCAGGACCTAATGATAATAATTATTTAATAGGTACTCAATCAAGACATAGCTTCGGACCTGCTTGGGTGGGTTTCTATGACAACAGCCCTAATAGGAATGGATATCTAATGAGTATCAATGCTGCGTATGCTCGTGGTAAATTCTTTGATCAAACTATTTCTGGTCTTTGTGCAGATACACAATATGAATTCTCTGTAGATATTATCAATGTATTGAGAGATACACGTGTAATTACAAATGAGAGTCCTTATGTTCCTTTAGCCTTTGGGTTTGGAAATTATGCAGGTGTCATCAATGTTGCCACAGATACTTGTGATCCTTCTGTTGAGCCTGGTTGTGCTCAGTTTAGTCGCCCTGGTAGTACTGGTAGTACGATTGGTTTAGGTTCTGTAACACGTGGTGGAACAGGAGCTACTGGTACAACTTCTGGTGGAGGAGGTAATAATAGAGCATATTCTTTAAATCCTGAAATAGATTTTGCTTTGAATGAAAGCCCTATTTATACAGTACCCGTTTCTATCCCTAATGATAAAACATGGCATAGAGTAGGTCTTACCTTTGTAACCAAAGCAAATCTTTCTCAAGCATTGAATCTTTCTATGAGAAATCTAGCTCCTGGTGGTATGGGGAATGACTTAGCCATTGATAATATTAGTTTCCGTCCTTGTGGTTCTTATTCTCGCTTGATAGACGAAACAACAGTTTGTGCAAACGCTGGTAGCCCTACTGATGGTAGAATTCAGACAATTATTGGAAAAGCAGGAAATAGTTATAGCAACTCAAAAGTAAGATTCCAGAAATGGACACCTTTCCCTTATCCAATTAGCCTTTTGATTACGAATGTCACAAGTACGGGAGCTCCTACAACTATTACAGTAGCCAATGGTGGTGGAGCGAATGATTTTGCGGGCACTTATCGTGTACCTGTAGGTGCTGAGGTTCACTTATTTGACTTGACTGGTCTTCCTATTGATAATACTACAGCAATTGTAACAGCTAAAACGGCTAATACCATTACTATAGGAAGCAGTAATGGAGTAGCATACCCTGGCAATACAGGTGTATTACAAGTAACAGCATTACCTGATGCACTGATTACAAGTATTTCGCAAACAAACCCAGTAGTAGTAACTTTGAGTGGTACAACAGGAGATGATATTGCTTTAAATACGATGGTTAGTTTCTCTGGTGTAACAGGTATGACACAAATTAATGGCTTGGCTGGAAGAGTAACATCTAAGACATCTAATACGATTACCATAGGTTCAATTAATGCTTCTGCTTTTTCTGCTTATACAGGTTCTACAACTGAAAGAATAGCTATTTCATATCCTAGTGACGACTTGGATGGCGATGCAATTGCTGATGAAAATGAGTGGGTTGATATGGATTTTAACCCTTATGATGGTAAAAACTATACAGTAGTAGATGTTACTACTACACCAACTGAGTATCAAACAGATTTAGTACCAATTACTCCTGTTGCTTTACCAAGAACCATTACTCAGTACAATGTATTTTATTCTAACGGTACAAACTTCAGATCGATGTTTGCTGGTAATGAAGCTAACCTGCTTGATGATTCTGGAAAATGTAGATTTATCATCCCTGGTTTCCAAACAAATTGTAGCATATTGCCTACTACTGGTGGTAGATTAAGAGCTAAAAACACCAATGATGGAATTCAATTAGCTTGGCATTCTTTCCAAGAGAACCCTGATGTGAAATATATTTTAGAACGTTCTTTTGATGCCAAAAATTATGTAGCAATAGCTGATTATACTGCTCTAAATAAGGATGAATATAAGCATTTGGACGGAGCACCATTTGTAGGCAAAAACTACTATAGAATCAAAATTGTAGAAGCAAGTGGAAGTTTCTATTACACAAATGTAGCATCTGCTGATTGGGGTAACAAAGCGGCATTAAGCATTTACCCTAATCCTGCAAGTGATAAAGTAAATGTTACATTCTCTACAGATTTTGCTCAAGACCAAACAGTAACTGTAAAAGTTTTGAACATGATGGGTAGCCAAGTGAAAAATAAAAACTATACTTTGGTTGGAGGAGAAAGAAATCTAGAAATCAATACACAAGACTTACCAGAAGGACTTTATTTATTAGAAATTAAGATTGGAGATGTAGATAAAGTAGTTCATAAAATGGTAATTAAACGCTAAGAATTATGAAAAGGATAGTTTTTCTGATAATATTTAGTATTACCTTGGTGATAAATGTTACAGCTCAGTCTGTAACATTTACCCCATCAAGTATTACAACTCCTAATGTTGGATTAGGATTACTACAATATGAAATGAATACAACCAATGTTCCTATTGTACCTAATATCAGAATTAATTTATCAGGCTTTAGTTGTACCCCACTTACTTACGATTGGGAAACAATAGCTTATACCCCTGTTTTTACTGGAACAACATTTCCTCAATATAGACACCCTATATTTGCATCACCTATAGCAAATCCACCACCGAATTCAACAGCTGCTGCCAATAGAGCCCAATACAGAATATTTGGTCCAGGTATTTATACACTCAGACTTTGTGTATCTGCTTGTGGAGGAACACAAACGGCATGTGGAGAAATACAAATTGTAGCTCAACCCTTAGCCAATGTAAATCCGTTGGTATCATTTGAAGATATTAATGAACTGACATTACCTGTTGGAGGCAGCGAATTATTAGATGTAACAGTAGAAGATATTACAGACCAACATAGTTTTACATGGTCGCAATCTGCTTCAAACCCTGTGGCTTTGTCTTTGCCTTCTGCTCTTACACCTGCAACCAACCCTACTAATGTTACAAGAGGTTCATCTCCTACTTTATCACAGCTAAATCTTTCTGCTATCAATAAACCAGGAACATACAGCTTTACAGTAGATGCAGCAGATGAACGGAGTGGAACAGGAACAGCCACAGAAACTTTTTTGGTAAAACCAGCAGCAAGTACGTTGGCTATTAATATTACTCAACCAGGAGGTCCCCCAGATCCCAGTATATTATTTGCACCAGTGAATAATGTACCACTAAATGCAGAGATAACAGGTATTAATACATTTAATGATAGAATACTTTATACATGGTCTCAGATAGCAGGACCAACCACCATTACTTTACCAACTCCTGCCTATACAGCTAATATTGCAAGTATTCCAGTGGCAAGTAGTACATTTACAGTTCCAGCCATTAATTTGAATGGATTGGCTTATGGAGTTTATACTTTGAGACTGAGAGCAGAGGATGAGTATTATCCAGGGACTTTTGTAGAACAAGATGTTACTTTTACTGTTAAACCACCTGAAAGCAATTTGGATGTAACAGTAACACCCTCAGCATCTACTACCATAGACCCTTATAGTGATTTTGCAATTAGTGGTAAAGTAACAGGTATCAATGTAGGTAGTGATGTAATACGCACATACTGGAGGCAAGAGGCTACTAATCCTGAACAATTGAGTGCTGCACCTTTTAACTTAACTGCTGCAAGTCCAAAATCTATTCCTTTGGGGACAACAGAAGAAACCTCAAATGGAACACTTGTAAAAAAAATAAAAGAAGGAACATATGTGTTTTGGTATGTAGCAAGAGATAGTTTCTATAATACTGCTGATTCTGCTAAAGTAGAAATACTCGTAGAACCAGGGAAAAGTACGTTTTCAGTAAGTATAGACCCAAATCAGGAAAAGTCTATTACAAAAACACCAAATGGCTGGATTCTTGAAACGGGACAAGCCCCAATAGGAGCAAGTGAACCTTTTGTAGTAAAGGGCACAGTAACAGGCATCAGTGATAAAACAGATTATGTAGTAACATATTGGCGTATGGATTTTACTCCTTTACAAGGAGCAACTGGAACTGAAAATCCATCATTACCCAACACTTTTACCTCTCCTAAAATATTACCACTTGGTACAACAAGTGATAATAGCAATGTTAATTTTACAATAGATAGTGCTGCAGAAGGTACTTATAATTTGACTTATGTAGCTCGTGATTTATTTTATAATACAGCGGACTCTGTTTCTGTAATAATTAATGTTGGAAGAGAAGTGCAAATAATCCCATCAGTAGCATTTTCGCCCAATGGAGATGGACAAAATGATATTTGGAGAATTCGTAATATAGAAGGTTTCCCTGAGGTAGGTGTAAAAATTGTAAATGAAAGAGGAGAAGTTGTTTTTGAAACTGAATCTGTGGCATCTTTACCTGATAAAGGCTGGGATGGTAGAAGAAAAGATGGAAGATTTGCAAGTGAAGGAGCTTACTATTACGAATTTTTCAATACACGAGAGCAAAACAAAAAACTCAATGTGGGTAGTTTTGTCATTGTTCGGTAAGATTTTAAATACAACGAAAAGCCAAAGGAAACTTTGGCTTTTTTAACAATATAAACTTGAAAACATTATGCAACGATTATTCTATCTTATTCTGTTTACTTTAGGTATAAATATACAATACCTAACTGCTCAGTCTGTTTCTTTTACACCCAGTACACTTATAACAGAAAATGTTGCTTTGGGATTATTACAATATGAATTTAGTACAACAAATATACCCATAGTACCCAATGTAAAAATAAATATATCTGGTTTTAGTTGCTCAGAACTAACTTACCATTGGAAAACAGAAAAGTTTGTGCCAATATTTGGAGGAACAACAATACCAATTGTTAGACCACCATACTTTAGTACGCCCACAGGTGGTAATACAATATATATTGATGATGCTGACACCAGAGTTCGATACAGCATACTTGGTCCGGGGCTTTATATACTTAAATTGTGTGTATCAGCTTGTAATGGAACGGAGGTAGCTTGCGGAGAAGTAAAAATTATAGCAAGACCTATTGCCAATGTATTGCCTAAAATTACATTTGAAAATATCTCAGAATTAGTTTTACCTCTAAATTCTACGGAACAATTAGATGCAAAAGTAGAAGATTGTACAGACCAGCATAGTTTTGCTTGGTCGCAATCTGCCACAAATCCTGTAGCTTTAAATCTTCCTAATAGTGGAAATCCTATTGATATACCGAGAGGTTCTGATACTACACTATCACAATTAAATCTTTCTGTGATTAATAAACCAGGGAATTATTGTTATACAGTTGTGGCTGAAGACGAAAGAGGAGGGGATAGTACCCAAACAAAATGTTTTTTGGTAAAACCAGACATTAGTAATTTAGGAGCTACAATTCAACAGCCAAATCCTGATTTGCTTGTTTCGCCTGTGAATAATGTGCCTTTAAATGCTCAAATAACAGGAATAAACTTGTATAATGATAAAATCCGATATACATGGACACAAATAGCTGGACCAACTTCTATGAATTTGCCAGTATCAACTTATACAGCTAATATTGCCAATATTCCTGTTGGAAGTAGTACATTTAATGTTCCTGTTTTAAATCTAAATGATTTATTAGCAGGAACTTATACTTTAAAGTTAAAGGTTGAAGATGAATATTATTCAGGAACTTTCGTAGAGCAAAATGTAACATTTTTTGTAAAACCTCCTGAAAGTAATTTAGTAGCTACTACAAATCCCAATCAGGAAACAACACTATTTAAAGTACCCAATCAAGGTTTTTTGTTTGTAGGAAGCCAAAGCCCTGATGGAAATACTCCTTTTGTTGTAAGAGGAACAGTTTCTGGTATTCATCCACAATCAGGGGTTATTACAACTTACTGGCGTTTAGAGCCTGAACAAGTAGATGAAACAGACCCAGATAATATTATTTTTCCTGTTTTTACAAATTTTAATTTTAAGAATATTCCTGTCGGAACAACTACCAATACAGATGAAATTGCTTTTAAGTACGATGAAATAAAGGTTGGAGTTTATAAATTTAGGTACTTGGCAAAAGATAATTTTTATGGTACAGAAGTATCAGCATTTGTGCGAATACACATAGAAAAATTGATATTGAGAGGTGATTTGATAGAAGCCAACCCAAATCCTGCAAATAAAGATATAAATATAGTTTTTATAAGAGATGAGGACTCCAATAAAGAAATCGATATAGAGATATCGGATATGATGGGAAAAATTATGCACACACAAAAGCACACATTAGGTTTAGGAGAAAGAAAATTGCTATTAGATACCCAAAAAATTCCGAATGGTTTTTATATTTTGAAAGTCAAAAATAATATTGGAGATGAGATTACGAAACGAATTATCATAGAACATAACTAAAAGAGAGAGCTTTTGCTCTCTTTTTGTTTTAATAAGGCTTTCCGTGAGTGAGTTTGATTAACGATTGTATTACGAAAGGCAGATGCTTAAGCGTTCCGATAGCCATATTGCTTGTGGCTGTACCTCCAAACAGATTATTTTGTAGAAACCTGCCTATCTTCATTCGGAGGGCAAAAGTGTTGTTCCATTCTTTTTGATAAGCTTGCTCCATTGTATTTCTATTGAAAGAGCCATTCAAAAAGCTAAAAATGTATTTGTGTAAAATA
>Ga0209278_1001122_pt1 | contig 16997 bp, 8 predicted proteins | sample JI81BgreenDNA_FD_187504 | JGI IMG/M metagenome (GOLD analysis project Ga0209278, IMG submission 187504) | Wastewater effluent complex algal communities from Wisconsin, to seasonally profile nutrient transformation and Carbon sequestration -... | ecosystem: Engineered > WWTP > Effluent > Algae... | reverse complement strand
CGGGCGCGGCAAGCGCGCGGTGGTGCTGGTCTCCGGCGGCATGGATTCCGCCGTGGTGCTGGCGATCGCCCGCGCCCGCGGCTTCGAGACCTATGCGCTGTCGGTGCGCTACGGCCAGCGCCATTCCGCGGAGCTCGATGCCGCCGCGCGCAACGCGGCCAGCCTCGGCGCGGTCGCGCACAAGGTGGTCGAGGTCGACCTGCGCAGCATCGGGGGCTCCGCCCTGACGGCGGACATCGACGTGCCGGAAAGCCCCAGCGAGGGCATTCCGGTCACCTACGTGCCGGCACGCAACACGATCATGCTGTCCGTGGCCCTCGGCTGGGCCGAGGTGCTCGGCGCCCGCGACCTGTTCTGCGGGGTGAATGCCGTGGATTACTCGGGCTACCCCGACTGCCGTCCGGAATTCATCGCCGCGTTCGAGCGCCTCGCCAACCTCGCCACCAAGGCCGGGGTGGAGGAGGGCGGCTTGAAGGTTCACGCGCCGCTGATCGCGATGTCGAAGGCGGACATCGTGGCCGAAGGCCTGCGCCTCGGTGTCGATTTCGCCCAGACCGTGAGCTGCTACCAGGCCGACGCGGAGGGCCGCGCCTGCGGCCGCTGCGACGCCTGCCGGCTTCGGGCCGAGGGCTTCGTGAAGGCCGGCGCGCCGGACACGACGCGCTACCAGCCGCGCTGAACGCGGTGGCCCGCCGCGCTGCCAAGCGCCCGAGCTTGCGGTAGACTTCGCGCCCCGTCGCGATGACGGGGCAGGTTTCGGTGGGCCGTTAGCTCAGTCGGTAGAGCAGCTGGCTTTTAACTAGTTGGTCGATGGTTCGAATCCATCACGGCCCACCACTTTCCCCAAGGCTCACTTCAACAGCGCGCGGAGCATCCACGCGGTCTTCTCGTGCGCGTTGAGGCGGACGGTGAGGAGATCGGCGGTGGGCTGGTCATCGGCGGCATCGGCGATCTTGAAAACGCCGCGCGCCGTTTTCGCGCAGGTGTCGTGTCCCTCCACCAGCTGCTCGACCATCACCCGCCACTCCGGGACGCCTGCCTCCTCCTTGACGCTGCTGAGCTTGGCGAACTGTGCGCCCGAGCCCGGCGCGACATGGTCGAGGGCGCGGATGCGCTCGGCGATCTCATCGAGCGAGGTCCACAGTTCCGTGTACTGGGTCATGAACATCGTGTGCAAGCTGTTGAACATCGGCCCGGTGACGTTCCAGTGGAAGCTGTGGGTCTTGAGATACAGCGTGTAGGTGTCGGCCAGCAGGGCGGACAAGCCATCGGCGAGCTTCTTGCGGTCCTTGGCGCTGATGCCGTTGTCGACCTTGAGGGCGGGCGTCTTGCTCATGGCGGGCTCCTGGAGCACGTGGCGGATGAAGCGCAAGCGTAACTCCGGTCGGATCCACGAGGCGTGCGGTGCCGAACGGATACACTGCGCGCCCCATGCGCGAGCCCGCCGAAACCCCTGCCGCGCCCGCGCCCCGCGCCGCGCGCCCCGACCCGCTGGACCGCGTCCTCGCCAAGGACCGCGGGGCGCTGCTGCGCCTGCAGAAGCGGCTGGCGGAAGCGAAGGGCGAGGCGAGGGCGGCGGCACAGCAGGCGCTCGAACAGGCGCTGGCCCGCTCGCGCGAGGCCTTCGCGGCCCGCGAAGCGCGACTTCCCGACCCGCGCATCGACACCGAGCTGCCGATCGGCCGCGAGGCCGAGGCGATCGTCGAACTGATCCAGACGCACCAGGTCGTCGTCATCGCCGGCGAGACGGGTTCCGGCAAGACCACCCAGCTGCCCAAGCTCTGCCTCGCCGCCGGCCGCGGTGCCGCGGGCCTGATCGGCTGCACCCAGCCGCGCCGCATTGCCGCCCGCGCGGTGGCCAAGCGCGTGGCCGAAGAGCTGCAGGTGCCGTTGGGCAAGGAAGTCGGCTGGCAGGTGCGCTTCACCGAGCAGGTGGGCGAGGACACGCTGGTCAAGTTCATGACCGACGGCATCCTGCTGTCCGAGATCCAGAAGGACCGCTACCTCTCGGCCTACGACACGATCATCGTCGACGAGGCCCACGAGCGTTCGCTCAACATCGATTTCCTGCTCGGGTATCTGAAGGGCCTGCTGCGCAAGCGCCGCGACCTCAAGCTGATCGTCACCTCGGCGACCATCGACACCGAGCGCTTCGCGATGCACTTCGACGGTGCGCCGGTGATCAGCGTCGAAGGCCGCAGCTATCCCGTCGAGGTGCGCTACCGGCCGCTGGAGGACACCAACGCGGACGTCGCTTCGAAGCCCGATGCCGAGAAGTCGCTGTACGAGGGCCTGCTGGCGGCTTGCGATGAGATCACCCGGGAGGATGCGCGCGGCGACGTGCTGCTGTTCCTGCCGGGCGAGCGCGAGATCCGCGAGGTGCACCACCTTCTGGAGCGGCGCAAGTACCGCGAAACCGAGGTGCTGCCCCTGTACGCGCGGCTTTCAGCCAAGGACCAGGACCGCGTGTTCAACCCCGGGCCGAAGCGGCGCATCGTGCTCGCGACGAACGTCGCCGAGACCTCGCTGACGGTGCCGCGCATCCGCTACGTGGTCGACCCGGGTACGGCGCGCGTGAAGCGCTACAGCCCGCGCATGAAGCTGGACCGCCTGCACATCGAGGACATCGCCCAGGCCAGCGCCGACCAGCGCAAGGGCCGCTGCGGCCGCGTGTCGTCGGGCATCTGCTACCGGCTCTTCAGCGAACAGGATTTCAACTCGCGCCCGCGCTACACCGACCCGGAACTGCTGCGCTCCTCGCTGTCGGGCGTGATCCTGCGGATGCTCTCGCTGGGCCTCGGCCGCGTCGAGGACTTCCCCTTCATCGACGCGCCGGACCCGCGCGCCGTGGCCGACGGCTGGCAGCAGCTCACCGAACTCGGCGCCGTCGACAAGCATCGACAGCTGACGCCGGTCGGCCGGCAGATGGCGGCCTTCGCGGTCGACGTGAAGCTGGCCCGCATGCTGATCGCGGCGAAGGAGCGCGGGAGCTTGCGGGAGATGATCATCATCGCCAGCTTCCTCGGCCTGCAGGACCCGCGCGAGCGGCCCCAGGAGGCCCGCGAGGCGGCCGACCGCGCCCACGCCGCCTTCGCCGACGAGCGCTCGGAGTTCGTCAGCATCCTCAAGCTCTGGGACGCCTACCGCGCCGCGCATGAGGACCTCTCGCAGTCAAAGCTGCGCGACTGGTGCGGGCAGCGCTTCCTGAACTTCCTCCGCCTGCGCGAGTGGCGCGAGCTGCACCGGCAGCTGATCCTCAACTGCGAGGCCTTGGGTTGGGCGCAGAACGACGCGCCTGCCGACTACGCCGACCTGCACCGCGCGCTGCTTGCCGGCCTCGCGCTGCAGACCGGGCATCGCTCGGAGAAAGGACTGTACGAAGCGCCGCGCAGCCGCAAGTTCGGCCTGTTCCCGGCCTCGACGCTGGCGCAGAAGCCCCCGCCGTGGGTGCTCTGCGCGACCCTGCTCGACACCGCCAAGGTCTGGGGCATCACCGCCGCCAAGATCGAGCCGGAGTGGGTGATCGACGCCGTGCCGCATCTGCTCTCGCGCCGGCATTTCGATCCGCACTGGTCGCGGCGGCAGGGCCGCGTGCAGGGTTCCGAGCAGATCGGCCTGTTCGGCCTGGTGCTACTGCCGAAGAAGCCCGTGCACTACGGTGGCCTGTATCCCGACGAGGCGCGCGAGATCTTCGTGCGCCAGGCGCTGGTGACGGGCGAGATCGAAACCCGCATCCCGCTGGTGAAGCGCAACCTCGCCACGCTGGAACGCGCGCAAGAGGAAGAGGCGAAGCAGCGCCGTGCCGGGCTGGTCGTCGACGAGGACTGGCAGGTGCGCTGGTACCTCGACCGCCTGCCCTCCGACGTGCACAACACCGCGGCGCTGGAGAGCTGGTACGGCAAGCTCGACCCGGCCGCGCGGAAAGCGCTGGAGTGGTCGCTGGCCGAGCTGATGTCGGTGGAGGGCAGCGGCGTCGAGCGCTTCCCGAAGTTCCTGCCATTGGGCGACGCGCGCCTGGCCCTGCATTACCGCTTCGAGCCCGGCCACGTCGAGGACGGCGTGACGCTCGACGTGCCCCTGCACCTGCTGCCGGCACTCGATGCCGCGCGACTCACATGGCTGGTGCCGGGGCTGGTGGAGGAGAAGGCCACCGAGCTGATCCGCGGCCTGCCCAAGGCCCTGCGCCGCAACTTCGTGCCCGCGCCGGATTTCGCCCGCGCCTTCGCGTTGGCCTATCCGAACGGCGACGCCGACAGCCTGCTTGGCGCGCTGGGCCGTTTCCTCGCCAAGGCCACGGGCGTCGAGGTGGGGGCGCTCGACTTCGACGAGGGCGCGCTGGAACCGCACCTGCGGATGAACCTGCGGGTTGGCGAGGTGGAGGGCCGGGGCTTCCGCCTGCTCGGCCAATCGCGCTCGCTCGACGAGATCAGGGCGCGCTTTGGCGCGGAGGCGGAGAAAGCCTTCGCCGCGCGCGCGGGCGAACGCTTGGCCCGCGAGGGCCTGCGCGAGTTCCCCGCCGAGCCGATCCCGGTCGAGATCAGCGGTGCGGGCGGCCTGCCGGCCTTCCCGGCGCTGGTGCTCGACGGCGAGGACGTGGCGCTGCGCGTGCTCGCGGACCGCGAGGCCGCGGCGCAGGCCCATGCGGGTGGCGTGGTGCGGCTGGCGGAAATCGCCTTGGCCGATTCGGTGAAGTCCGCGCGCAAGCAGCTGCCGCTGAGCCCGAAAACCGCGATGGTTTACACCGCAGTCGCGACCGCAGAGCAATTGCGCGCCGACCTGGTTGCGAAAGCGCTCGCGGCCCTGCTCGGCGGTGGGCAGGCGGGCGTGACGCTGGCCGCGATCCGCGACCGCGAGGCCTTCAATCGGGCGATCGGCGCGGTGAAGCAGAAGCTGTTCGGCGAAGCGATGGCCCGACTCAAGATCGCCGAGGCCGCGCTCAGCCAGTACGCCGAGATCCGGCCCAAGCTCGAGGCGCCGGTGATGGGTTGGGCCAAGGCGAATCTTGATGATCTTCGGGCCCAGTTGGCTGGTCTCGTGCATCCCGGCTTCGTGCGCGAGACGCCGCCGGACGCCTTCAACGAACTGCCGCGTTACCTGAAGGCGCTGGCGCTGCGCGCCGAGCGCGCCCTGCGCGACCCCACCCGCGACCAGCAGCGCATGCTGGAGGTTCAGCCATTCGCGAAGGCGCTCGACGATGCGCGCCGCCGCGGCACCGCGCTGGAGGCGGGGTGGCAGGCCCTGCGCTGGGATCTGGAGGAGTTGCGCGTGTCGCTGTTCGCGCAGGAGCTGGGCACCAAGCGGCCGGTATCGGCCAAGCGCCTCGCCAAGCAGCTCGAGGCGCTTTCCGCGCGTTGAGGCTTACTCGACGCGCTCGACGCGAGCGGCGGTGTTGTAGTCCGCGAACTTCAGGCGCCACGTGCCCATGACGCCCTGGCGGATCTCCACGGCCGGGTTACTGACGCGGATGCCGGAGAGCTCGCTGTCGCGGTCGACCGAGCGCCACACCTGGCCGTTCTCGAGCCGGAACACCGTGCCGTAGGTCCATCCGGTGGACTCGCCGACGAGACGGCTGCGGATCGGCCCGTTGGATGCCGCCGTCGAGGCCTCGCGCAGGCCGCGTCGATCCTCCGTGGAGGCCGCGGGGCCGCCGCCCGTGCCCTGCTTCGACAGCCAGGCATTCAGCGCCGCCAGTTCCTCTGCGCTGAGTTTCTCGAGCCCGGCTTCCCGGAACTCGGCCGCGCTCATGCGCTCCTCCAGCGTCGAGAAGGACGACGCCTCGAGGGGCGTGGCGGGCAGTAGGGATGTTGCAAGGACGAGGGCGAGGAGGGCGCGCCGCATGGTGTGTGCCTCGGTGTCGGTTGTGGGCTGGCAAGCCCCAAGTCTACCCTCGGGGCTTCATGAAACCCGCATCCGCCACCACGCCGAACGCTGCCCACGCCCTCGCCGAGTGGCCGGCGTTGGCTGCCTTCGCGGTCGGTGGATCGGCGGGCGCCGTGTTCTGCCAGCGTGCGCTCGACGTTTTGGCGGCGCTGTCGCCCGACAGGGAGATGATCTGGGCGACCGCGCTGGTCGCCTTGGGACCGGAAGCCCCCGACGTGGCCGAAGCGCCCGTGCAGGGTCGCCTGCCGGCGATGCTGGAGGGCGTGCGGGCGGCCGAACAGGTGTGGGCCCTGCACGCCCGCACCGAAGGCCGCGCCGATGCCGAAGGCCTGCGCCGCCTGCTGCTCGCCATCGTCCGCGACCTGCGCGTGGTGCCCGTGCTGCTGGCCTTGCAGCTGGCGCGCCTCCGCCATGCGGCGGCGCTCCCCGAAGGCGAACGCACCGAGCTCGCGCGGCTGGCTGCCGACATCCTTGCGCCCCTGGCGAACCGCCTCGGCATCTGGCAGCTGAAATGGGAGATCGAGGACCTTGCGTTCCGCTTCCAGCAGCCCGAGACCTACCAGCGCATCGCCCGCCTGCTGGACGAGAAGCGCGGCGCGCGCGAGCAATACATCGAGGACGTGAAAGCGCAACTGCGCTTGGCCCTGCGCGAGTCCGGCATCGATGGCGACGTCGCCGGGCGACCGAAGCACATCTACAGCATCTGGAAGAAGATGCAGCGCAAGGACGTGCCGTTCGGCGAGCTCTACGACATCCGCGCCGTGCGCGTGCTGGTGGGCGACGTCGCCTCCTGCTACGCGGCGCTCGGCGTGGTCCACCAGGTGTGGACGCCGATCGCGAAGGAATTCGACGACTACATCGCCCGCCCGAAGGCCAACGGCTACCGGAGCCTGCACACCGCGGTGGTCGGCCCCGAGGGCCGCGCGCTGGAGGTTCAGATCCGCACGCGCGAGATGCACGAGCAGGCGGAGCTCGGCGTGGCGGCGCACTGGCGCTACAAGGAAGGCGGCGGCGCCGACGCGAGTTTCGAACGCAAGATCGCGTGGATGCGCCAGCTGCTCGAGTCGAGCGAGGGCGACGAGCAGACCCTGCAGGAAGGCCTGAAGGCCGACCTCGTCGAGGACCGCGTTTACGTGCTGACGCCGCAGGGCAAGGTGGTCGACTTGCCGCGCGGCGCGACGGTGCTCGATTTCGCCTATGCCGTGCACACCGAGGTGGGACATCGCTGCCGCGGCGCCAAGATCAACGGCCGCATCGTCACGCTGGACTCGAAGCCCGCCACCGGCGACATGGTGGAAATCCTCACGGCGAAGGCCAGCGCGCCGCGCCGCGACTGGCTGCAGCCAGCGAGCGGCTTCCTCGTCACCGGCCGCGCCCGCGACAAGGTGCGCGCCTGGTTCCACAAGCTCGACCGTGCGCAGAACCTCGTCGAAGGCCGCGAGCTGCTTGACAAGGAATTGCGCCGCCTCGGGCTGCTGGGCGCCGACCTCGCGCCGGTGCTGCCGCGTTTGCGGCTGGCGACGCAGGACGACCTGCTGGTCGCGCTGTCGCTGGGCGACGTCAGCCCGGCGCAAGTGAGCCGCGCGCTGCACGAGGCGCAGCAGCCGAAGGAGCCGCCCGCGCTGCCGCCCATCCCGGCCGCGGCGTCGCGCGACAAAGTCGGTGCGCGCAGCGACAGTTTCGTGGTCGATGGCGTCGGCAACCTGCTGATGCAACTGGCGCGCTGCTGCCAGCCGGTGCCGGGCGACGCCATCGCCGGCTACCTGACGCGCGGTCGTGGCATCAGCGTGCACCGCGCGGATTGCGTGGCGCTCTCGCGGCTCGTGGCGCGCGATCCCGACCGGGCGATGCCGGTGTCCTGGGGGCGTGCGGGCGGAACGTATGCGGTGGATGTCGCCATCCATGGGCTGGATCGCAAGTCCCTCTTGAAGGACATCACCACGCTGATCGCCCAGGAAGGGATCCACATCAATGCGGTGGCCTCGCGCAGCGACGACAGCCGCGGCCTGGCCGACCTCAAGCTGACGCTGAAGGTGAACGACTTCGAGCAGCTCTCGAAGCTGCTGGCGCGCCTGACCGCGGTGCCTGGCGTCCGCGACGCGCGGCGGGTGGGCTGATGGCCGTCCGGCCATCCCGTTGGGCCGTGTTCGCCGCCGCCGCAGCGACGGCGCTCGTCGGCGTGCTGCTGCTGCGGGAGCCGATCGGGCGAGCGGTGTTCCCGGACGCCGCGCTGGCCGGCCTGCTGTCGCAGGCGGAGCGGGCCCTCGCATCGGACGACCTCGCGTTGGCGGCGGCGCGCTTCGAGGCCGCGCAGGCGCGGGCGCCGGACCATCCGCGCGTGGTCGAGGGCCTGACGGCCACGGGCGAGCGCGCCCTCGAGGCGGCGGCACAGGCCTTGGATCGCGGCGCAACGGTAGAGGCCGAGGCGTCGCTGGCCTTGGCGTCGCGGCTGGGGGCGCCGGGCGAGCGCATCGAGACCTTGCGGCAAGCCCTGCTGGCTCGCGAGGAGCCCTCCGTGGAGGCGCTGCTTCGGCGGGCGACCGAGCTCGAATCCTCGGACCCCGACGCCGCCCTGGCGCTGTATCGGCAGGCCCTGCAGCGGGAGCCCGACAACGCCTTGGCGCTTGCCGGCCGGAGCCGTCACCTGTCGAGCACCTTGGCGCGGGCCACGGCCGCGCTCGATGCCGGTGATCCGGGGACGGCGATGGCGCTGGTGGCGGCCGTCCGGGCGATCGATCCCGCACACCTCCAATTGCCGGAACTCGAGGCCCGCCTCGGGGCCTCGGGGTGGCGCGGTGCCGACGAAGGCGTGCCCATGGCCATCCCCGGCGTGGCGGAAAGTGCCGAGGCCATCCGCTGGCGGGGGCTGGCCGATGAAGCCATCGGGCGCGGTGCGTTCGACGACGCCCGCCGCGCGCTCGCGGAGGCCGAGCGCCTCGCGCCGCAGGCCGCGGAGCTCGCCGCCCTCCGGCAGCGCTTGCAACGCGCCGAGGCGGCGCGCCCCGAGACGCGCTGAGGCGCTCAGCGAAGCTGGTTGAAGATGCTTCGCAGCGTCGTTCGGGCGCGCTCGGGCGAGAACTCGCGTTCGGTATTGGCCAGGCCGCCGTCCACCAGCCGCTGCCACAGAGCGCCGTCGTCGTAGGCGGCGAGGATGGCCTCGGCAAGGCCCTGCGCGTCGTCGGCCACCAGGGCGTCGATGCCGTGGGTCAGGCCCATGCCTTCCACCGCGCAGCGGGTCGCCACCACCGGCAGGCCGTGCGCCAAGGCTTGGTTGATCTTGCCCTTCACGCCAGCGCCGTAGCGCAGCGGCGCCACCGAAAAGCGGTGTGAATCGATGACCGGCTCCAGGTCGGGGACGAATCCGAGGACGCGGATTCCCGGTCGCTCGGCCAGGCCGGCGATCTCCGGCGGGGCTTCGCTGCCGACCAGCGACAGGGTGATCTCCGGCCGGCGCTCGCGGATGCGCGGCAGGATCTCGTCGGCCAGCCAGAGGGCGGCGTCCACGTTCGGCGGATGGCGGAACCCGCCGACGAACAGCAGGCCGTGGCGCGTGGCCATGGCCGGCCCAGCGCCGCGCACGCGATGGATGTTCGACACCACGTCCACCACCGCTCCCGGCGCGCTCTCGGCCAGCAGCGCCTTCTCGACCGGGCTGACGACCCAGGTGCGGTCGACGGCGCCGATCAGCGCCAGCTCTTCCGCGCGGGTGCGGGCCGCGGCGCGCAGCAGGGCGGGGTCGTTGCGTTCCTCGGCTTCGCGCTGTTCGCGCAGGTGGTGCAGGTCGACGGTGTCGAAGACGATGCGCGCTTGCGGCGCATGCCGGCGCAGGAGCGGCAGCAGCGGCGAAAGGATGTAGTGGCGGCTGACGACCACGAGCTGGAAGCGCGGCCCGTGCTTCGACAGCCAATCCGGGATCGCGCCCAGCCACGGCTGGGTCCATGCCTCGACGCCGAGGTCGCGCAGGGCTTGCGTGTAGCGGCCGTCGTCGAGGCCGTTTTCGGGGAAGAAGGTCACTGCACAGCCTTCGTCGACCAGCAGGCGTAGCAGTTCGAACAGGCGCACCGAGCCGGAATCGCGATCCGGCATGGGCGTGGTCGCATCGATCACGAGCACGCGCGCGCGGGCACGGTGTTGCGCCGCGTAGTGCGCCGCCTGCGTGGGCGCCGGATGGCGGCGCACCAGCACGTCGCGCCAACGCTCGAGGAAGCGCTGCTGGTTGCGCACCTGGTAGGCCTTCACGCCGCTGCCGGTGTCGGTGCCGGAAGTGACGCCCTCGTGGTGGACCACGACCGAGGCCGGTTGCACGCGCACTTTCAGGCCCGCCTCGCGCACCTTCATCGCGAGGTCGGTGTCCTCGAAATAGGCCGGGGCATAGCGCTCGTCGAAGCCGCCGAGGCGCTCGAACAAGGCACGTGGCAGGGCGATCGCGGCGCCGGAACAGTAGTCGGCCTCGCGCACGAAGGTGTAGGCCGGATGCCGAGGGTCCTCGAAGCGCCCGAAGTTCCAGCCCGAGCCGTCGGAGAAGACGATGCCGCCGGATTCCTGCAGGCGTCCGTCGGGATACACCAGTTGCGCGCCGGCGAGGCCGGTGTCCGGATGCGACGCGAACGTGCCGAGCAGGGCATCGAGCCATCCCGGTGTCAGCGTCGTGTCGTTGTTGAGGAAGACCAGGAATTCGCCCCGTGCCATCGCCGCGCCGGCGTTGCAGCTGCCGACGAAGCCGAGGTTGGCGGCGTTGCGGTGGTAGCGCAGTCCCGGGAGGGTGGGCAGCACCGACCCCGAATCGTCCTTCGAGGCGTCGTCGACGACGATGACCTCGACATCCTCGGGCAAGCGCGTCTTCACCAGGCTGCTCAGGCAGGCCAGGGTGAACTCCAGCTTCCCGTAGACAGGAATGATGATGCTGGCGCGTACCGTCGCGGGCAGCGCGAAGGCGATCGCCACCGAGCCGGACTCATCCGCCGCCTCCGGAGGGCGGGAGGCCCTGCTGAACCGGCGAAGCAACGCCGCCCACGTCGCCGCAAGCCCGCGCGTCCTCAGGCTTCGTGCGCCTCGCAGGGCCAGGTCGTAGCCGCGACGGGCCCGATACCGCGAGGCCATCCAGGCATCGACGACGCGTCGGCGCAGCCGCAGTATCGCTCGCAGCGGCGGGTAGGCGAGGCTGCGCTGGATGGCGGCGAGCTGCTCTTCCGCGGCGTCCCGCTGGCTCAGCGCGACATCGCGCTGCCGGATCAGGTCAGCGGTGTCGGCCTCGTAGTAGCGGTAGGCCTCGTCGCGCTGGCGGTTGGCTTCGGCCAGCGTGTCCCGAAGTGCCGTGATCTCGTCTGCCCGGCTTTCCACGCTGCGGCGCAGCGTCGTCATTTCGGATTGCATGCGCTCGCGCTCCGCCGCAAGTTCCCCGTCGATCGCATCGGCCTGCCGGAGGGCTCGATCGCGCTGACCCACCAGGTCCTTGGTGTCGCGGTCGTGCGCCCGGTAGGCGTCGTCGCGCTCGCGAGCCAGGGCATCGACGGTGGCGCGCAGCAGGTTGATCGCTTGCGAACGGGCGACGTGCTCCGCAGCCTCGCCGATGCCGACCAAGCGAGGACGAGCCCGTCCCGGCGCATCCAGCCGGAGCCATGCGCTGCGCGAGGAGGCCATCGACGGCGGGGCGGCCAAGATCCGTGGCAGGTCCCCGGGTTGCACGGCCCATTCGGCGAGCGCCGCGGCGAACGCATCCGCCGTGCCGGGCACGACCGTCACCCCGGTTTCGCCGGCGGCGGCGCGTTCCCCGTAGGCGCCGAGATCCGCCGCCAGCACGGGTACACCGAGCGCCTGCATTTCCGAAAGCACATAGCCAAAGGTTTCGGGCAGCAGGGAGGGCAGCAGGGCGAGGTCCGGGTCGAAGCCCTCGACCAGGCGCGGCAACTCCGTCGTCCGGTACTCGTGGATGGCCTGGCCCCCGAGCGCCTGCGCGTAACGGTCCGCGAGCGCGCCACCGCCCGCGAAGCACCAGTCGATCCCCGTGGGGATGCGGGGAGCGAGGGCATCAAGCAGCCACTCGCCCTTTCCGCCGACCAATCGTCCGGGGACGAGCACGCGCAGCGGGCCGGGGCGCCGCTTCACGCCTCTCGCAGACCTCGGATCGGCGAACGCAGGCAATCCGTGCGGAATGACCGTGGCCGTCGGCAGCGCGGGAGCCACGGCTTGCAATCGCTCGGCGGCGAACGACGAGGGCGCGACGATCCGCGCCTGCACGGCGTTCAGCGCCTCCATCGTGGAGGCGGCGCGCGCCTGCCAGATCTCGGGACGGCGCTCGCTGAAGCGGAAGCTCGTCTTCCCGATGGCCGCGGCCAAGCGGGTCGCGTCCCAGTGCGGCCGCGGTGCGGTCTCATCGAGGACGGGCCAAAACGGGAACAGGTCGTGCACCACGAAGGTCGTCGGCAGCCCAGTGCGCAGCACGTCGAGCGTGGTGCCGATCAGGGAGGAGACGCGGATCGCGGAAACGCCGAAGCTGGCGATGGCGTCCGCAAGCGCGGCGAGGACGACGGGATGGGTGTCCCCGATGTCACCGACCGGCGGCGTGCAGGCCCAGGTGCGGATCGGGCATTGGTCGAGATCGATGTGCAGCGCGATCTGCTGGCCGTGGCCTCGGCGCACGTCGCCACGGCTCACCAGGGCGAGGTGGTCCGCATCGGGGTCGTCGCGCATCTGGTCGGCGACGAATCGCGCGACGCCGCCGCCCCAATCGTGGAGCACGTGCAGGATCACCGGCTTGCCGTGGCGTCCGGCGGCGGTCGGCGCTGGACGCCGCAGCGCCAGACGGCCGGTGCGCCACTCCGGGTCGATCCGGAACGACGTCGCATTGGGATCGTCCGGGCTGTCCCCGAGCGGCAGGGCAAGGTGGGGCAGGCGGGCCGTGTGCAGCGTCGCATCGCGGCCGTCGCGCAGGACACGCTCGGCGGCGGAACGGCGCCAGAGCGCGCAGCGGGGGTCCAGTGGGGCAGGCATGGCCACGTGCGGCGCCCAGGTCCAGGCTTCGAGGACGGCGTCGTCGCGGTCGTCCAAGCCCCAGGCGCACGCGACATCGCTTGCCGACACGGGACTGATCGCGTCCAGTGCCGGGGCGTCGCGAAGCGCGTCGGCCAGTTGCTCGCGGGTAAAGGCATCGACCTGCACGCCGGGCGCCACGAGCAGCAGCAGTTCGGAACGGCTGGCCGCCAGCGCGGCGCGAAGCCGTTCGCCCGCGTTTTGCCCCGGGTTGCCTTCGATCGTCCCGATCGGGTCATGTCGTGCCGTCGGCAACGTCGCGGTGTTCAAGCGGGGGTCAAGGGGGGCTGCGCTAGACTGCGGGACCCGGATTATCGCTTGGTTGACGCTTGGTTTCGCGCCCATCCCCCAATGCCACCGCCCGCTTCAAGCCGCTGCTGCGCTACGGGCTTTGGGGCGCCCTGTTTCTTCTCGCCCTGGGCCTTGGCTTCGGCATCCCCGTCGCGGTGGTGCTCGACCGGGAAGTCCGCGCCGAGTTCGAAGCCCTGACCTGGCAGATCCCGACGCGCGTCTTCGCACGGCCGCTGGCGCTCGCCGAGGGCGAGCCGATGACCGTGGCGGCGCTGCAGCAGGAGCTCGAGGCGGCGGCGTTCAGTGAAGGCGACGGGCGGACCCCGGGCACCTTCAACCGCGAGGGCGGCGTTTTCCGCATTGCCACGCGCGGCTTCCGCGACGTGGACGGCCCGGTCGACCCGGCGCGCGCGGAGGTGCGCTTGGCCGACGGCCGCGTGGTCGGCCTCCGACGCAACGACGGCGGCGGCCCCGGCTTCATGCTGGACCCCGCGCGTATCGCGACGCTCTATGGCGCCAAGCAGGAGGAACGCGAGCTGATCCGCCTCGACGACGCGCCGCCGCTGCTGGTGGCGGGCCTGCAGGCGGTCGAGGACCGCAACTTCAAGCACCACATCGGCATCGACCCATGGGGCGTGCTGCGCGCGATGTTCGTCAACCTCAAGGAAGGCGAACTCGAACAGGGCGGCAGCACGCTGACCCAGCAGCTGGTGCGCAGCCTGTTCCTGAGCAATGCCAAGACGGCTACGCGCAAGGCCAAGGAGGCCGCGTACGCCCTGATCATCGAGGCACGCTTCGACAAGCGCCGCATCCTCGAGACCTACCTCAACCAGGTCTACCTCGGCCAGCAGGGCGGGCAGAGCATCCACGGCGTCGGTGCGGCTTCGCGCTTCTGGTTCGGCCGCGACGTCGCCGACCTCAAGCCCCACGAGATTGCGCTGCTGGTGGCGATGGTGCAGGGCCCGTCCCACCATGACCCGCGCCGCTTCCCGGACCGCGCCAAGTCGCGGCGCGACCTCGTGCTCGGCGTCTTCCACGACACCGGCCTGCTGACCGAAGCCCAGCGCGACGCCGCGCGTCGCCAGCCGCTGGGCGTGCTGGCCCGGCCCGGCCTCGCCCGCAACCGCTACCCCGGCTTCCTCGACCTCGTGCGCCGGCAGTTGGCCAGCGATTACGACGCCGATGACCTGACCGGCGCCGGGCTCACCGTGCACACCACGCTGGCGCCTTCGGCGCAGCGCGATGCGGAGGCTTCGGTGGCGCGGGCGCTGGGGGCGCTCGACAAGGCCGACCGACCCGCGCTGCAGGCGGCCCTCGTGCTCACCGACGCGCAGACGGGCGACGTGCGCGCGATCGTCGGCGACCGCAATGCCAACCAGCCGGCGTTCAACCGCGCGCTCGACGCGCGCCGCCCCGTCGGCTCGCTGCTCAAGCCCATGGTCTACCTGCTGGCCCTCGCCCAGCCGGGGCGCTGGTCGCTGGCCTCGCCGATCGACGATGGCCCGGTGTCGATGCGCCTGCCGAACGGTCAGGAGTGGGCGCCGAAGAACTCGGACGGCCGCAGCCATGGCGTGCTGCCGCTCGAGGATGCGTTGATCTACAGCTACAACCAGGCCACGGTACGGCTCGGCATGGATGTCGGCCCGGAGCGGCTCGTCGCGTTGCTGAAGGCGCTCGCCGAGATCGATGCCGAGCCGAACCCCTCGCTGATCCTCGGCAGCGTCGATCTCTCGCCGTACGCGATGGCGCAGGCCTACCAGTTCCTCGCCTCCGGCGGCCGCATCCAGCCCCTGCGGGCGGTGCGCGGCGTGCTCTCGCCGGAAGGCGAACCGGTGGCCCGTTACGACGGCCGCAAGGACGAGGCGCAGGAGGGCGATGCCGTCGCGGCCCGCCTCGTCACCCTCGTGCTGCAAGACGCCGCCCGCCGCGGCACCGCACGCGCGCTGGCCAGTGGCGAAACCGCGGGCCTCGCCGCTGCGGGCAAGACCGGCACCAGCAATGACGGCCGCGATTCGTGGTTCGCGGGCTACACCGGCAGCCACCTCGCCGTGGTGTGGGTGGGCAACGACCGCAACGAGGCCACGGGCCTTTATGGTGCCACCGGTGCGATGCGCGTCTGGCAGGGCCTGTTCTCGACCCTGCCGAGCGCGCCGCTGCAGCCGGGCGAGCAGGGCATCGAATGGGCTTACGTCGCGCAGGGGCAATTCGCCACGACCGAATCCGAATGCACCGGTGCCCGCCGCTATCCTTTTGTCGCAGGCTTCCTGCCTGCCGAGCACCTGAGCTGCGTCGAACGCGGCCTGCTCGATTTCTTCGGTTTTGGAGCGGACGGCGAGTGAGTGACACGATGAAACCGAGGCGCACGATGGCCCTGCGCGGCGCGATGACCATTGCCGGCGCGCTGCTGCTGGCGAGTTGCGCCACGCCGCCGCCGGCGCCCGTGGCTCCCGCCGGACCGCCGCCGCTGACCGACGCGCAGATCGTCGAAGCCACGCAGGCGGCCGGCCGCGATGGCGTCGAACTGGTCGTCACCCCGCTCGTCGATCCGCACGTCGAGGACCTGCGCGAGCGCGCCGAGAAGGCGCAGGCCGCGAATCGCCCGCAACGCGCCGATCGCGAGCTGTTGAAGGCGCTCGCCATCACGCCCGACGATCCGGACCTGCTGCAATGGCGCGCCGAACTCGCGGTCCTGCGCCAGGCCCGCGACGAAGCCGAGGCCTTGGCCAAGCAGAGCATCGCGCTGGGCCCGAAGTCCGGCCCGCTGTGCCGCCGCAACTGGACGCTGGTGAAGCTGCTGCGCGAGGCGCGTGGCGAAGCCGAGAACGCCGCCTCCGCCGCGGCCATGCTCGAACGCTGCACCATCGCGCCGCCGGTGCGGATGTGAGTACGGAGGCCGCCCCCTCCGGCGGCCGCGGGGTGCTGCCGATGCTGACCGCCCGCGCGCTCGACGAGGGCGGCGCGTTGGCGAACGCGATTCCCGGCTACGCGCCGCGGCCGGCGCAGCAACGGCTCGGCGTTGCCATCGCCGAGACCATGGCCGATCGCGGCGCGCTGGTGGCCGAGGCCGGCACCGGCACCGGCAAGACCTACGCCTACCTGGTTCCCGCGCTGCTTTCCGGCCAGCGGGTGATCGTTTCGACCGGCACCAAGGCGTTGCAGGACCAGCTCTACCACCGCGACCTGCCGAAGGTGCGCGAGGCGCTCGGCCTTGGCCTGCGCACGGCGTTGCTGAAGGGCCGAAGCAACTACCTGTGCCTGCAGCGCACCGAGCTGGCCAAGGGCGCGCCGGTGTTCAATGGGCGCGAGCAGATCGCGCAGTTCGAGCGCATCGTGCAGTGGAGCAAGCGCACGCGCCGTGGCGATCTCGCCGAGATCGAGGACCTGCCGGAAGACTCGCCGCTGCGCGGGCTCGTCACCTCCACGGTCGAAAACTGCCTCGGCAGCGAGTGCCCGTTCTGGAGCGACTGCTTCGTCGTCAAGGCGCGCTCGGAAGCGCAGGCCGCCGACCTCGTCGTCATCAACCACCACCTGTTGCTGGCCGACCTCGCCATCAAGGAGGAGGGTTTCGGCGAAATCCTCCCCGGCGCTTCGGCCTTCGTGCTCGACGAAGCGCACCAGCTGCCCGACCTCGCCTCGCAGTTCTTCGGCGAATCGGTCTCGGCGCGCATGCTGATCGACCTCACGCGCGACGCGATCGGCGCCTGCGGCAAGGTGGCCGGCAGCCTCGCGGCCGTGTCGCCCGCGGTGCGCGAGCTGGAGGCGGCGATCCGCCTGCTGCGCGCTCAATGCGAAGGCCT
>Ga0209278_1001120_pt1 | contig 17019 bp, 15 predicted proteins | sample JI81BgreenDNA_FD_187504 | JGI IMG/M metagenome (GOLD analysis project Ga0209278, IMG submission 187504) | Wastewater effluent complex algal communities from Wisconsin, to seasonally profile nutrient transformation and Carbon sequestration -... | ecosystem: Engineered > WWTP > Effluent > Algae... | reverse complement strand
GGAGACCTTGAAGGCCAGGCCGGCGAGGATGAAGACGATGCCGAACAGCAGGCCGATGGAGCGTTCGGTCTGGCCGGAGACGACCCCGGCGATCACGTCCAGCTGGGTGGAGCCGGAGAAGCCGTAAATGAGCGTGACGCCGTAAAGCAGGATGCCCGAGGCGAGCGCGCCTAGCACGAAGTACTTCAGGCCGGCTTCGGCGGAACGGTCGTCCTGGCGATGGAAGGCGGCCAGCACGTAGGACGGCAGCGCGGCGAGTTCGAGGCCGACATAGAGCGTGAGCAGATCATTGGCCGAAACCATGATCGTCATGCCCAGCGTCGCCAGCAGCAGCAGCACCGGATATTCGAAGCGGCCCGATCCGCTCTCGTTCAGCCATGGCAGCGCCAGCAGCACGGAAGCGGCGGCGGCGGCGAGGATGATGACTTTCAGGAAGGCCGAGAAATCATCGGCGACATAGAGGCCATCAAAGGCACGGGTGATGCCGGCGGGCGCATCGAGCAAAGTGAAGCCGGCCAGCGCCAGGATGGCCACCGCGAACAGGCTGGTGACGGTGAGGGCCTTGCCCTTGGCCGAGAAGGTGCCGAGCATCAGCGCCGCAAGGCTGCCGAGCGTCAGCACGGTTTCCGGGCCAGCGATGGCGATGGAGGTGAAGATCGGGTGCATCAGTGGTGGCTCTCTTGCGCCGCAGCCGGGGCGGCAATCGCGGGCAGCGCGGGCGACATCGTCATGTCGGTCGGCACGGTGGCGAGCTCGCGGCCTTCGAGACGGGCGACGACTTCGGCAATGGCCGGCTTCATCGGGGCCTGGAAGCTTTTGGGATAAATGCCCATCCACAGCGTCGCCAGAATGATCGGCGCGAGGATGGCGATTTCACGGGCATCCAGATCCGGCATGGCGCGCGTGTCGTCGCCGGCGGCCTTGCCATAGGCGACGCGGGCATAGAGCCAGAGCATGTAGGCCGCACCCAGGATGATGCCGGTGGTGAGCACGAAGGTGGCCCAGGTGCTGGTCTGGTACATGCCCAGCAGCACGAGGAATTCAGCGACGAAGCCCGATGTGGCCGGCAGGCCCACGCTGGCCATGGTGAAGAACAGCAGCACCAGCGCGTATTTGGGCATGGTATCGGCAAGGCCGCCATAGCGGCCGATCTCGCGGGTGTGGAGGCGATCGTAGATCACGCCGACGCACAGGAACAGCGCGCCGGAAACCAGGCCGTGGCTGAGCATCATCACCATGGCGCCTTCGATGCCCTGCGTGTTCAGCGCGAACAGGCCGCCCGTAACAAACGCCATGTGGGCGACGGACGAATAGGCGATCAGCTTCTTCATGTCCTGCTGGACCAGCGCCACCAGCGAGGTGTAGACCACCGCCACCATCGACAGGCCGAACACCAACCAGATCAGCTGCGCGCTGGCATCGGGGAACATCGGCAGGCTGAAGCGGATGAAGCCATAGCCGCCAAGTTTCAGCAGCACGCCGGCCAGGATGACGGAGCCGGCGGTGGGCGCTTCAACGTGGGCATCGGGAAGCCAGGTGTGCACCGGCCACATCGGCATCTTCACCGCGAACGAGGCGAAGAAGGCAAGGAACAGCCAGAACTGCGCTTCCTTGGGGAAATCGGTGCGGCTGAGCACGCCGATGTCAGCCGAACCGGCGAAATTCACCATCCACAGCATGGCGACCAGCATCAGCACCGAGCCCAAGAGCGTGTAGAGGAAGAATTTGTACGACGCATAGATGCGCCGGGCGCCGCCCCAGATGCCGATGATCAGGAACATCGGGATCAGGCCGCCTTCGAAGAACAGGTAGAACAGGAACATGTCGCGGGCCGCGAACGTCCCGATCATTAGCGATTCCATCAGCAGGAAGGCCGCCATATATTCCGGCACGCGCTTTTTCACCGCGACCCAGCTGGCAAGGATGCACAGCGGCATCAGGAACACCGAAAGCTCGATCAGCATCAGGGCGATGCCGTCGATGCCCAGCGACCAATTGAGGAACGGCGCAAACAGCGGTACATGTTCAGGGAACTGCATGGCGGCGCTGGCGCTGTCGAAATTGGCCCACAGCGCGGCGCCCAGGCCCAATTCGGCCATAGTGGTAAAGAGCGCAATCACGCGGGCGCGGCTGGCGCGGCCACTGTCATCGCCGCCAATGCTGAGGATCAACAGCGCTGCCACCACCGGCAGCAATATCATGAACGAAAGGATCATCAGCGCATCATCCAGGCGGCGGCGGCGGCCAGGCCGATCAGCATCACCAGTGCGTAGCTATAGACATAGCCGGTCTGGAAGCGCCGGGCGAGGCCGGCACCCACCACCACCATGTCGGCAGCGCCATTGGGGCCAAAACGATCGATGGTCTGCTGATCACCGCGCGTCCAGAACAGGCGGCCGAACCACTGCGCCGGCTTCACGAAGATCGCATCATACAGCTCATCGAAATACCATTTCCGCAGCAGGAATTGATACAGGCCCGGCACTTCCTTCTGCCACCAGATCGGGATCGATGGCTTGTTCAGGAACACGTGCCAGGCAAGGCCGAGGCCGAGGAAGAAGGCGACGGATGGCGTATAGACCACCCAGGCCGGCACTTCGTGCATGGCGTGCATCAGATGCTCGCGGAAGGCGAGGCTGCCGCGCCAGAAACCGGCGCCTTCTTCGGCACCAACGAAGCTCCCATGCCACACCCAGCCGGCCAGCAGCGCGCCGGCGCCAAGCACGAACAGCGGGATCAGCATCGAAAGCGGGCTTTCGTGCGGGTGATAGCCCGCAGTGCCGTCATCATGGGCATGGTCGTGCGCATGATGATCATCATGGCCGTGGCCATGATCGCCGTGCGCGGCGTGCTGGATATGCTCGCTGCCAGCCCAACGCGGCTTGCCAAAGAAGGTGAGGAACACCAGCCGCCACGAATAGAAGCTGGTGAGCGCCGCCACGATCGCGCCGACGAAGAAGGCAAAAGTGCCATGGCTGGTGCCACTGGCAAACGCCGCTTCCAGGATCGCATCCTTGGAATAATAGCCGGCGGTGAAGAAGAAACCCGTGAGCGCCAGCGTGCCGATCGTCATCATCCAGAAGGTGATGGGGATATGGCGACGCAAGCCGCCATAGAAGCGCATGTCCTGCTCGTGGTGCATGGCGTGGATCACCGAACCGGCACCGAGGAACAGCAGCGCCTTGAAGAAGGCGTGGGTGAACAGGTGGAACATCGCCGCGCCATAGGCACCACTGCCGGCGGCGAAGAACATGTAGCCAAGCTGCGAACAGGTCGAATAGGCGATCACGCGCTTGATGTCGTTCTGCACCATGCCCACGGTCGCCGCGAACAGCGCGGTGCAGGCACCGATCACGCAAACAACGGCCTGCGCGGTGGGGCTGGCTTCGAACATCGGGGACAGGCGGCAGACCATGAACACGCCGGCGGTCACCATGGTGGCGGCGTGGATCAGCGCGGAAACGGGTGTGGGGCCTTCCATGGCATCCGGCAGCCAGGTGTGCAGGCCCAACTGGGCGGACTTGCCCATGGCGCCCACGAACAGCAGCAGGCACAGGCAGGTCATCACGTCGACCTGGCTGCCGAGGAAGCTGAACGTTTGCCCGCTGTGCTGCGGCACGGCAGCGAGGATGGCGTCGATGGAGACAGTGCCGAACACCATGAAGGTGCCGAAAATGCCCAGCGAAAAGCCGAAATCGCCGACACGGTTGACGACGAAGGCCTTGATGGCGGCGGCGTTGGCCGAGGGCTTGTGATACCAGAAACCGATGAGCAGATAGGAGGCGAGGCCCACCCCTTCCCAGCCGAAGAACATCTGGACGAGGTTATCAGCCGTCACCAGCATCAGCATGGCGAAGGTGAAGAGCGAGAGATAGGCGAAGAACCGGCTCTGCGACGGGTCTTCCTCCATATAGCCCCAGCTGTAGAGGTGGACGAGCGCCGACACGCTGGTGACGACGACCAGCATGACCGCAGTGAGCGTATCGACCTTCAGCGCCCACTGGACGGAGAGGCCACCGCTTTCGATCCAGTCGAGCACCGGCACGGTGTAGCCGGCAGTATCGTTGAGCCAGAAACCGGTGAAGATCACCCAGGCCAATGCGGCGGAGACGAACAGCCCGCCAGTGGTGAGCGCCTTGGCGGCGGTATGGCCAATGATGCGCCCGCCCAGACCGGCGACAAGCGCGGTGAGCAAAGGCAGGAAGACGAGGATGGTGATCATCGTCAGCCCTTCATCAGATCGGCTTGATCAACCGCCACCGTGCCGCGGCCGCGGAAATAGATGACCAATATGGCCAGGCCGATCGCGGCTTCGCCGGCGGCCACGGTGAGCACGAACATCGCGAAGATCTGGCCATGCACCTGGTGCAGGAAGGCCGAGAAAGCGACGAGGTTGATGTTCACGGCGAGCAGGATCAGTTCCAGCGCCATCAGGATGATGATGATATTGCGGCGGTTCAAAAAGATGCCGAACACGCCCATCACGAACAGCGCGGCCGAAACGGCGAGATAATGGGTGAGGCCGATCACAGTTCGACCCCCTGGCCAAGGCCAGCCTTGCCAACGCCGAGCGTGCCGGCCGGCGTGCGCGCGTTCTGCACGGCGATATCCTGCCGCCTGTTGCCGATGCGGCGGCGGTGGGTGAGCACGATGGCGCCGATCATCGACGCCAGCAGCAACAGCCCGGACATGGAGAAGACGAAGAAATAACGGGTATAAAGCTGGCTGCCGATCCACTGCGTGTTGGTCATGCCTTCTGGCGGGCCAGCGAGCGCTTCATGCAGGATAACGCCCTGCCCCGCCTGCCAGCCGGTTGCGACCAGCAGCACTTCGGTGAGGATGATGCCGGAAATCGCGAGGCCCAGCGGCAGATTCTTCAGGGCGCCGCGCTGCAACGCTTTGAAATCAATATCGAGCATCATCACAACGAACAGGAACAGCACGGCGACGGCGCCGACATAGACGATAACCAGCAGCATCGCCAGAAACTCGGCGCCCAGCAGGATGAACAGGCCGGCAGCGTTGAAGAAGCAGACGATCAGCCAGAGCACCGAGTGCACCGGGTTCCGCGAGGTGATCACCAGGAACCCACCGATGAGCAGGGTGACGGCGAAAAGGTAGAAGGCAAAAACCGCGGTCATGTCAGCGCCACTCGCTGTCTGCAGCGATGTTGCTCGCGATGGCGCGTTCCCACTTCTCGCCGTTCGCGAGCAGCTTGTTCTTGTCGTAGATCAGCTCTTCGCGGGTTTCGGTGGCGAATTCGAAGTTCGGCGTTTCGACGATGGCATCCACCGGGCAGGCTTCCTGGCACAGGCCGCAATAGATGCACTTGGTCATGTCGATGTCGTACCGGGTCGTGCGGCGGCTGCCATCGATGCGCGGTTCGGCTTCGATGGTGATGGCCTGCGCCGGGCAGACGGCTTCGCACAATTTGCAGGCGATGCAGCGCTCTTCCCCGTTCGGATAGCGGCGCAGCGCATGTTCACCGCGGAAGCGCGGCGAGATGGGGCCCTTTTCGAACGGGTAGTTGATCGTCACTTTGGGACGGAAGAAATAGCGCAAGGTCAGCCACATGCCGGAGACGAACTCCAGCAGCAGCAGCGACTTGGCGGAACGGAGCAGCGCAGACATCAAATGGCTCCCGGCGCGGCCACAAAGTGCCCGGTGAACATCAGCCAGCCCGACACCACGATCACCCAGAACAGGGACAGCGGCAGGAAGACTTTCCAGCCAAGGCGCATCAGCTGGTCATAGCGGTAGCGCGGCACGGTGGCCTTCACCCAGGCGAAGACGAAGAACATGAAGGCCATCTTGAGCAGGAACCAGATGAAGCCGGGGATGAGATAGAACGGCGCCCAATCCAGCGGCGGCAGCCAGCCCCCCAGGAACAGGGTCGGGATCAGCGCGCACATGAAGAGGATGTTGGCATATTCGCCGAGGAAGAAGAGCGCGAAGCTCATGGACGAATATTCCACCTGATAGCCGGCAACGAGCTCGGCTTCGGCTTCGGGCAGATCGAACGGAGGGCGGTTGGTTTCGGCCAGCGCGGTGATGAAGAACATGATGCCCATCGGGAACAGCAGCGGATTGAAGATGTTGCCATTCAATATGCCCAGCAGATTGCCCTTCTGGCTCATCACGATGTCCGACAGGTTGAGGCTCTGCGCGTACATCATCACCGAGACGAGGATGAAGCCCATCGAGACTTCGTAGGATACCATCTGCGCCGCCGAACGCAGGCCACCCAAAAAGGCATATTTGGAGTTGGAGGCCCAGCCCGACATGATGATGCCGTAAACGCCCATCGAGGAGACGGCGAAGACATAGAGCAGGCCGACGTTGAGATCGGCCAGCACCATACCGGCATCGAACGGCATCACCGCCCACACCACCAGCGCCAGCGTGAAGCTGATCATCGGGGCGAGCAGGAACACACCGGTGGAGGCGCCGGTGGGGATGATGGTTTCCTTGAGGAACAATTTGGCGGCGTCTGCAAAGGTCTGCAGCAGGCCGAACGGACCGACCACGTTGGGGCCGCGCCGCATCTGCATCGCCGCCCAGATCTTGCGATCAGCATAAACCGCCAGCGCCACGCCCACCATCACCGGGAAGGCAATGGCCAGGATGAGCGCCAGATTGGCGAGGAACCAGCCCGGGCCTTGCCCGAACTGTTCGATGAACCAGCCGGTGAAGGTCATTCCGCGGCCTCCTGCACCACGACCAGCGACGACACGCAAGCGGCCATGGTGGCACTGGCGCGGGCCACCGGGTTGGTGAGGTGGTAGTTGCTGTAGGCCAGATGCAGCGCGCCCTGCACGGGGGCGGCATCCACCGCTGGCAGGGCAGCCGCACGATCAATCAGGCCGTCGCGGGCCAGATCGGGCCAATCGGCGGCGATGCGGCGGCGCAGGGCCGACAGATCATCATAAGGCAGTTTCTGGCCCAGCACGGAGGACAAGGCGCGCAGGATCGTCCAATCCTCGCGGGCGTCGCCGGGGGGCTGGGTGGCCTTCAGTGCGCGCTGCACGCGGCCTTCCATGTTCACATAAGTGCCGGGCTTTTCGGTGTAGGCAGCGGCCGGCAGGATCACATCGGCATGGCGCACGCCGTGATCGCCATGGGTGCCGATATAGACGGTGAAGCGGCCGGCCATCACGTTCACTTCATCCGCGCCAAGCAGGAACAGCGCCTTGATGCCGGTATCACCGAGCAGCGCATTCACGCCGCCTTCGACGGCGAGGCCCAGCCGCAGTGCACCAGCGCGGGCGGCGGCGGTGTGGACGAGGTTGAAGCCGTTCCAGCCATCCTTGACCACACCCAGTTGTGCGGCAGCGGCGCGGGCGGCGGCATAGAGGCCAGGTGTTTTCAGCGCGCCCATGCCGACGATGATCGCCGGGCGCTGGGCATTGGCAAAAGCGGCGACCACATCGGCCGGCAGATTGCCAAGCAGCGCGGCATCATCGCCCAGATCGGTGACCGGGAAGCTCAGATCCGCAACCGGGCCGATATTATACGCCTTGGCGCCGCCCTTCTTGACCGCCTTGCGCAGCCGGACATTGAGCAGCGCGGCTTCCAGACGGGGGTTGGTGCCGACAAGCAGAATGGCATCGGCGGTCTCGATACCGGCCAGACCGGTATTGAACAGCCAGTTCGCCGGCTCGCCCGTGTCGAACAGCGCACCATCTTGGCGGGATTCGACGCGCGTGGAGCCCAGCGCGGCCAACAGGTCGCGCAAGGCGACCATGTCTTCCACCGCGTTCAGATCGCCAACGATGCCGGCAATTTCCTCGCCCTTCAGGCCCTTCAGGCCGGCGGCGATGGCTGCAAAGGCTTCGGCCCAGCTCGCCTTCTGCAGCTTGCCATTCACCCGCACCCACGGCGTGTCGAGCCGGCGTTCGGACAGGCCATCAACCGCAAAGCGGCTCTTGTCGCCCAGCCATTCTTCATTGACGTCGTCATTCAGGCGCGGCGTCACCCGCAGCACGGCGGCGCCGCGGCTGCCGACCACGATGTTGCTGCCGATGGCATCCATCACGTCGATCGAATCGGTTTTCTTCAGCTCCCACGGCCGCGCCTGGAAGGCATAGGGCTTGGAAGTGAGCGCGCCGACCGGGCACAGATCGATCACATTGCCCGACACTTCGGAAGTGACGGCCTTTTCGAGGTACGACGTGATCTGCATCGACTCGCCGCGGCCGATGGCACCGATTTCCTCGACGCCGGCCACTTCCTCGGCAAAGCGCACGCAGCGGGTGCAGTGGATGCAGCGCGTCATCACCGTCTTGATGAGCGGACCCATGTATTTCTCGGTCACCGCCCGCTTGTTCTCGTCATAGCGGCTGGCGCCCTTGCCATAGGTGAGCGACTGGTCCTGCAGATCGCACTCACCGCCCTGATCGCAGATCGGGCAATCGAGCGGGTGGTTGATGAGCAGGAATTCCATCACCCCTTCGCGTGCCTTCTTCACCTTTTCAGTTCGGGTGTGGATCACCTGGCCATCGGCCGCCGGCATGGCGCAACTGGCCACCGGCTTGGGCGATTTTTCCATCTCCACCAGGCACATGCGGCAATTGCCGGCAATGGACAGGCGCTCGTGGTAGCAGAAACGCGGGATTTCAGCGCCGGCCGCTTCGCAGGCCTGCAACACCGTGGCGCCGTTCGGCACCTCCACTTCGATCCCATCGACGGTCAATTTCGGCATGACGTCAACCTTGCCGGATATGCCGCTGAGGGGCCCGGCCGCAAACTGGCCGCACGTGCATAGAGATCACTTCCAAAAGGGACGGCATCGCACCGCCGCCAGACCGTTGGGGGTATAGCGGCGCCTCTTGGCCATGGGAAGGCCAAAGAGCGACATTCTGCCGCGCTGCAGCATTTTTCGCAGGGGTGTTCGAGGCGCTTGCCGCCATGGCGCCGGCTTGGACGCCCGCTCTTTCACGCCTATAGGCCGCGCATGACAAAGCCCATCCACATCATCGGCGGCGGCCTCGCCGGTTCGGAAGCCGCCTGGCAGATCGCTGAAGCAGGCCTGCCCGTGATTATTCACGAAATGCGCGGGCCTCACGGCACCGATGCGCACAAGACCGACGGGCTGGCCGAACTGGTCTGCTCCAACAGTTTCCGCAGCGATGATCCCGACAACAACGCCGTGGGCCTGATCCACCAGGAAATGCGAGCGCTGGGCAGCATCATCATGGCTGAGGCCGACAAGGCGCGCGTGCCGGCCGGTTCGGCGCTGGCAGTCGATCGCGACGTGTTTTCAGACGGCGTGACGGCGGCGCTGGCCGCCCATCCCAATGTGACCATCGTGCGCGAGATGATTGCCGGCCTGCCGCCCGAAGAGTGGGACAGCGTGATCATCGCCACCGGGCCGTTGACGGCAACACCGTTGGCCGAAGCCATCCGTGATCTGACCGGGCAGGATGCGCTGGCCTTCTTCGACGCCATTGCGCCGGTGATTCACTTCGACAGCATCAACCTGGATGTCGCCTGGTTCCAGTCGCGCTGGGACAAGGGTGGCCAGAAGGATTATCTCAACTGCCCGATGGACAAGGAGCAGTACGAAGCCTTCATCGATGCGATGCTGGCCGCCGAAATGGCCAGTTTCAAGGAATGGGAAGCCAACACCCCCTATTTCGATGGCTGCATGCCGATCGAGGTGATGGCCGAACGTGGCCGCAACACGCCGCGCTTTGGGCCGATGAAACCGGTGGGCCTGACCAACCCCGCCACCGGCCGCCGCGCCTGGGCTGTGGTGCAATTGCGGCAGGATAATGCGTTGGGCAGCCTGTGGAACATGGTCGGTTTCCAAACCAAGATGAAGCATGCCGAACAGGTGCGGGTGTTCCGCATGATTCCGGGGCTTGAGAACGCGCAGTTCGCCCGGTTGGGAGGCCTGCACCGCAATACGTTCATCAAGTCACCCGTGCTGCTGGATGAAACGCTGCGCCTGAAGCTGCGGCCCGGCATCCGCTTTGCCGGCCAGATCACCGGCTGCGAAGGCTATGTTGAAAGCGCCGCCGTTGGCTTGATGGCGGCGCGGTTCGCGATTGCCGAACGGCAGGGCCGCTTGCCCGTGCCGCCGCCCGCGACAACGGCGCTGGGCGCCCTGCTCCACCACATTACCGGCGGCGCAGAAGCTGCGACCTTCCAGCCGATGAACGTCAATTTCGGCCTGTTCCCGGCACTGGAACCGGCACCGAAGAAGGACCAGCGAAAGCCAGCTTTGGTGGCACGGGCGCGGGCGGATCTGGCGGACTGGATGCGCGTGGCGTGAGGACGGTGTGTGCCTCGACAAGCTCGGCATGAGCGGGTTCGGGCATAGCGGAACATGAACAAATCCGCTCATGCCGAGCTTGTCGAGGCATCGCGCAACCGCACAGCACGCGTCTTCACTCCTCCCCCGGCGGCGGGCAGACGCAGGCGGCCTTGGGCTTGCGCTTCATCGCCGTGGTCGCAAACTCGCTGGGGGTGAGCGCCCCATCGGCATTGCGATCGGCACGGGCGAACTTCGTGGCCGTCGCCATGGCAAATTCCTCGAAATCCAGCCGGCCATCCCGGTTGCGGTCCGCCCGCTCAAAGCTCTTGCGGCGATTGGCGAGAAATTCGCCGCGATTCACATTGCCATCCTTGTCCTTGTCGTAGCGGCGCAGGCGGCGTGCCTCGCGCTCGGCGTCGGACAGGGGGGAATTCGGCGCCTCCAGCGGTGCCGCAGCCGCGTCGGCCGCCGGCGGATCGGCCACAGCCAAGGCCGCGGCGGGCTGGGTGACAGGCGGGGCGCGCCAGATGATCAGGCCGGCGCCCAACAGGCCAACCAATGCCACGACAAAGCCAAGGATGCGGCGCATGGCCACGCTCTCCCCATCACAAGACCCTGTGAATACAGCGATACGCTGCCTCAGCGGCCCAGCGCAACCACCTTGAACATCAGCGCCTGCCGCGCCAGCGATCCGCGCAGTTCCGGCGGGCGGCCAGCGGCGGCATGGGCAGCATCGCGCGCCGCCAGCTCCACCAGGGCGCGCAGCGGACGCAGCAGCACCGAAGTGCGGTTCGGCGAGCGTTCGGCCACGGCCAGCAGCTGGCCAAGATAGGTGCCTTCGTCCTGATCGCCGCCCAGCAGGCGCGCCGCAAGGCCGAACAATCGCGCCGAGCCATCGCCGGCATTGCCGCCCAGCCGGGCGAGCCAGCCATCTTCCAGCGTGGCCAGGTCTGCACCCGAAAGCCGTGGCAGCACGCGCGCCTGCAACGCCTGCAACAGCGGCTGCGCCGGGGCAGGCTGCGTATCGAGTTCGATCAGCCGATCGCGCCACCAGGCCAGGCGAATCTCCCCCAGCAAGGGCTCCGTAGTGGTGGCCACCAGCTGCGCCAGTTCCGCATCCAGCGCGAACAGTGCGACAAGGCCGGGGCGGGCAGGCGCAGCCGCATAGAGGCAGGCCAGCCAACGCTCCCGGTCGCGCTGCTTCAGTTCATCGGCAATGATCGACAGTGGGTCCATCCGGTCAGGCGGGCCCAACGCGGAAGGCGCACAATTTGTTGCCATCAGGATCACGGAAATAGGCCCCATAAAAGGCCTGCGGGCCTTCCTCGCCGCGCACACCGGGCGCGCCTTCGTTGCTGCCGCCCGCCGCCAGTGCCGCAGCGTGCAGGGTATCCACCTTGGCGCGCGTGTCCAACACCAGGGCGATCATTGTGCCGTTGCCGGCCGTTGCCGCCTGGCCATCATAGGCCGGGCCAACGCCCAGCATCGGCGCGGTCCAGCTGGTGCCCCAACACACCGCGCCCGTGGGGAATTCCATCAGGCGGTTGATGCCAACACTGGCGAACAACGCATCGTAAAAGGCGAAGCTGCGCGGCAGATCATTGCTGCCGAAAAGCGCGTAACCGATCATACGAATCCTCCTTTGGCCTTAATGGCCGGCAAACGGTGACACAGGCGTTGCAGCGCGGCGATTATTTGGCAGGTCATCGTGCCAGTTCCGTCATGATGATGTCTTCCGCCGCGCTGAAACTGCTGGCGACATGCGGCGATTTGCCGGGATCGTCGCTGCTGCCGGTGAGCGCATAGGCGAACACCCGGCCGCGCCGCTGATCGATCCACAGGCCGGCGAGCAGGCCATAGGCTTCGCCCAGATGACCCCACCAGCGCGCGCCTTTCACCGGCTGATCAGTCGCCCCGTCGCGCCCGGAAAGACAGTGCGGGCCGGCACCGTAACACAGCATCTGGCCGTGATAATCATCACCCGGCACCGCCCCGCCCGCCTGCCATACCGGCGTGAGCATCGCCTGCACCGTGGCGGGCTTCAGCAGGCGCACGCCGCCGACCTCGCCGCCACGCAGCAGCAACTGGCCGATACGGGCGAGATCGGGGATGCTGATCCTGAGGCCACCCTGCGGCGAGAAGATGGTGCCATTGTCGCCAATCCGGTACGCCGCCAGATCGCAGCCGGCCGTGCTTCGCACCGGACAAGGGGCGCGCTTGCCCTTCAGATCATCGACTTGGCTCACCCACGGCCCGGCCGGGTTCCAGGCGGTTTCATCGCGGCCCTTGCGGTAGAGCACGGCGGCGCGGGTGATGGCGGCATCCGAAGCGCCCTGCCAGTTGTAGCCGGCGTCGATCTTCAGCGGCGCCAGCACCAGCCGGGTCATCAACCGGTCGAAGCGTTCTCCGCAAACCGCTTCCATCACCGTGGCGATGAGGCCATAATTGAGATTGGCATATTCGAAGCGCTTTCCCGGCGCGCCCGGCCCCCAATGTTCGCTGGTCAGCTTGTCCTGCAGCCGCTCTTCCAACGCAAAGCCATAGCCCGGCCCATCGACAATGCCGCTGGTGTGCGAGAGCAGCTGGCGCAGCGTGACGGGCATTTGCGGATGCGCGGGGTGGCGCAACTGCCAGCCCAGATACAGGCTCACATCGCGATCGAGATCGAGCCTGCCCTGTTCCACCAGCCGCCACACGGCGATGGCGACCACCAGTTTCGAGATGGAGGCGACGCGGATCACGCTGGCGGTCTTGAGCGGGCGGCCTGCGGCGATATCGGCCAGGCCATGGGCTTCGGCGCGGATGATGCGGTTGCGGTCTGCCACCACGCCGACGACGCCGGAAAGCTGCGGCGCGCGGGGATCGGTGCCGGCAACGAGCGCGGCCAGCGGATTGGCGGCGGACGGGCTGGCCAGCAACAGGCTAAGAGCAAGAACGGCGCGCATATCTGGCTTCATAGGCAGGCGCAGCAGGCATGGCCAGTCGGCATCGGCTGCGCTAGCGTAGCGCGATGACAACGCGACTTGCCATTGGCCTGATGTCCGGAACCTCCATGGACGGCATCGATGCCGCGCTGGTGGAAACCGATGGCGAGGGGTTCGTGAACCCGATCGCCTTCATGTTTTTCCCCTATGAACCGGATTTCCGCCCACGCCTGCGCGCCGCCATGGCCCGCGCGCTGGAAATGCACGCCCCGGCCCGTGATGCGCTGATCGACGCGGTGGAACAGGAATCGACCGGCCTGCACGCCATGGCCGTGCACCGCCTGCTCGCCGCCACCCACACGCGCCGCGATGATGTGGCGGTGATCGGCTTTCACGGCCAGACCATTGCGCACCGGCCCGATCGCAAATGGACGTGGCAGATCGGCGATGGCGCGAATCTGAAAGCCGCGACGCGCATTCCGGTTGCCTATGATTTCCGCAGCGCCGATGTGGCCGCTGGCGGCCAGGGCGCGCCGCTGGCGCCGGGCTATCACCGGGCGCGATCGGAAGAATTGGGCCGGCCACTGGGTGTGCTCAACCTCGGCGGCGTCGGCAATATCACCTGGTTTGCCGTGGATGGACGCTGGGGCAGTTTCGATACCGGGCCGGGCAACGCCCTGATCGATGATTGGGTGCGCGCCCACACCGGCCGAAGTTTTGACGAGGATGGCAAGGTCGCCGCCAGCGGCATGTGCCACGAGAATGTGCTACAAACATTGTGCGATAATCCGTGGTTCGATGCCGCCCCGCCAAAATCGCTGGACCGCAACGCCTGGGATATCGGCGCCTTGCGCGGCCTGTCACCCGGCGACGGCGCGGCGACGCTGACGGCGTTCACGGCCGAAACGGTGCGCCTTGCCCTCACCCATGTCCCGCCGATTGGCCGCCTGCTGGTGACCGGTGGCGGCCGGCTCAACCCGGTGCTGATGGCCGAACTTGCGACCCGCTGCGGCGTGCCGTGCGATGCGGTGGAAGCTGTCGGCTGGAACGGCGACGCGCTGGAGGCGGAGGCGTTTGCGTGGCTGGCCGTGCGCGTGCTGGATGGCAAGGCGCTCAGCTGGCCGGAGACGACCGGGGTGCCGATGGCGATGCCGGGTGGGCGGGTGGCCTAGACCGCCTCACTGCAAACCAAACCCGCTCATGCCGACCTTGTTTCGTGGGCTTCAGCGCCCGCCGTTCGCCAATCGCATATCCAGATAACCGTCCACCTCGCCCATCAGCAGATCCATTTCATTCTGGAAGAAATGGTTGGCACCGGGGATAGTGCTGTGATGGATGGTGATGTGGCGCTGGGTCTTCAGCTTGTCGACCAGCTTGAGCACGGCCGGCGGCGGCACAACTTCATCGTTTTCGCCGTCCACGATGATCCCGCTCGACGGGCACGGGGCCAGGAAAGTGAAATCATACATGTTGGCCGGCGGCGCGATCGAGATGAAGCCCTTGATCTCCGGCCGGCGCATCAAGAGCTGCATGCCGATCCAGGCGCCGAAGGAAAAGCCGCCCACCCAGGTGGTGTGGGCTTCCGGATTGAACTGCTGCAACCAGTCGAGCGCGGAGGCGGCATCGGAAAGCTCGCCGATGCCGTTGTCGAACGTGCCTTGCGACCGGCCGACACCGCGGAAATTGAAACGCAACGTCGCAAAGCCGCGCTTCACGAAGCTTTGATACATGGCCAGCACGATCGGGTGGTTCATCGTGCCCTGCGCCGGGTGCGGCTGCAACAGGATGGCAACAGGAGCACGTGGGCCGGCGCCGGGCTGGTAACGGCCTTCGAGACGCCCTTCGGGGCCGGTAAGGATGACTTCGGGCATGCTTTTCCCAGTTCTGGCGCAATGCGGGGGTTGCGCCCTATATGGCGTCCAGAGGCCCAGTTGCAATGAAAAGCCGAATCTATCTCGATCATGCCGCCACCACGCCGGTGAGCGATGCTGCGCGGGCGGCCGTCGTGGCGGCGCTGGGCCTGATCGGCAATCCGTCCAGCGTGCATGGCGGCGGCCGTGCGGCCAACGCGCTGCTGGAAGGCGCACGCGATGCCGTGGCGCGTTTTGCCGGGGTGGCGGCGGAGAATATCGTGTTCACCAGCGGCGGCACCGAGGCGATTGCGCTGGCGGCAAATGGCGCGCGGCTGGGGGGGCCGGTTCGCCCGCGCTTGCTGGTGGGCGCGACCGAGCACAGCGCCGTGCTGCAGGCGCGCGATGATGCCCAGCTGCTGCCGGTGGACGGCGACGGCCTGATCGATCTGGCGGCGCTGGCCGCCGCGCTGGCGGGTGGCCCGGCGCTGGTGGCGGTGCAGGCCGCCAACAATGAGACCGGAGTGATTCAGCCGCTGGCCGAAGTGGCGGCACTGGTGCGGGACACGGGCAGCCTGTTGCTGGTGGATGCGGTGCAGGCGGCAGGGAAGCAGGCCCTGCCGGAAGCGGATTTCGTGGCGCTTTCGGCGCACAAGCTGGGCGGGCCGCCCGGTGTTGGCGCGCTGATCGTGCGTGACCCCGAAAGCCTGATCGCCACCCAGCGCGGCGGCGGGCAAGAGCGCGGCCATCGTGGCGGCACGCCCAATCTGCCCGGCATCGCGGGCTTTGCCGCCGCCGTGGCCGAGATGCGCGACTGGAGCGGAGCTGCCACCCGGCGCATCGCGCTGGAAAGCCGGTTGAAAGCCGCCGGCGCGATCATTCATGGCGAAGCCACACCGCGCCTGCCCAATATCAGCAGCATCGGACTGCCCGGCGTGGCGGCATCCACGCAGGTGATGATGCTCGATCTGGAAGGCTTCATGGTCTCGGCTGGCGCGGCCTGCTCGTCGGGCAAGGTGAAATCCAGCCATGTGCTCGCCGCGATGGGGCTGGGACAGGCGGCGGGGGAAGCCATTCGTGTCAGCCTGTCGCCGGCCACAACCGATGCCGAGATTGACGCATTCGCTGCGGCTTGGCTTGCCATGGCGGCGCGGTTGGGCCGAAAGGGCGCGGCATGAACATGCCGATCTATCTTGATTATGGCGCGACAACGCCGCTCGATCCCGCTGTCGCTGCTGCGATGGCACCGTGGGGCGTGGATGGTTATGGCAATCCGCACAGCGCGCATTTGTGGGGTTACAAGGCCAAGGCAGCGGTGGAACTGGCGCGCGCGCAGGTGGCGAGCCTGATCAACGCGCCGGTGGAAAGCATCGCCTTCACCAGCGGTGCCACGGAAAGCAACAATTGGGCGCTGAAGGGCCTGCTCACCGCGCCGGGGCAAACGCGGCGGCGCATCGTGACGCTGGCGACGGAGCACAGCAGCGTGCTGGAAACCGCGCAGTATCTGGCCAGCATCGGCGCACAGCTCACCATCGTGCCGGTGCGCAGCGATGGCCTGGTTGATCTGGGCGATCTGGAACGCGCGCTCGGCGAAGATGTGGCGCTGGTTTCGGTGATGGCCGTGAACAACGAGATTGGCGTGGTGCAGGATCTGGCCGCCATCTCCGCACTGGCGCACCGGGTTGGTGCGGTGTTCCATGTCGATGCGGCGCAGGGCTTCGGCAAGCTGCCCATCGATATCGAAGCCATGGGCATCGACCTGCTGAGCATCACCGCGCACAAGATCTACGGCCCAAAGGGCGTCGGCGCGCTGTATCGCCGGCCATTCACCGTCATCACGCCGCTGCTGCACGGCGGCGGGCAGGAAGATGGCCGTTCCGGCACATTGCCCACCGCGCTGATCGCCGGACTGGGCGAAGCGGCGCGCATCGCCGGCGAACGCATGGCTGCCGATCATGCCCATGCCCTGCTGCTGCGCGACCGGCTG
>Ga0209278_1001119_pt1 | contig 17025 bp, 18 predicted proteins | sample JI81BgreenDNA_FD_187504 | JGI IMG/M metagenome (GOLD analysis project Ga0209278, IMG submission 187504) | Wastewater effluent complex algal communities from Wisconsin, to seasonally profile nutrient transformation and Carbon sequestration -... | ecosystem: Engineered > WWTP > Effluent > Algae... | reverse complement strand
GCAGGTTGAGACTTCTGGGCAGGCCATGATCTGGACTTCCCTCCAGCCGGTCGCTGATGGGAAGGCGGATTTGGCATGGGTCAGACCGTCACAAACGGATCTCAAGCCCTTCATCCACCTGTTGTCGGACGATGAGCGCGCGCGCGCAGTGCGTTTCCTGAACGATGTCGACCGCAAGGCCTTTATCGCTGGCCGGGTCGCCGCGCGGTTGCTCATGAGTGAAAGAACGGAGCGATCGCCGCATTCCATCCGGTTCACCTACAGCAGCCATGGACGGCCGACCGTTGATGATGGGCCTGACTTCAATATCAGCCATTCTGGCGATCACGTACTGGTGGCATTGGCGCGCGATCCTGGAACCATGATTGGCATCGATGCCGAATGCCATGACAGGGCAACCGACTTGACCAAGGTTGAGCGGTTGGTGCTGAGCGGACCAGAAATCGCCTGGCTGAATGCCTGCGAGGATCGACGGGAGGCGTTTCTGCAGCTCTGGGTGATGAAAGAGGCTGTCCTGAAAGCAGCAGGAACAGGCCTGTCGACCGATCCAAGAATGGTTTGCATAAATCCCCAGAACGCAAGCGTCCGCTGGACGGCAGGAGCGCCTTGCGGAAATTGGCAAATGCACCAGCTCGACCTGCAATGGGGGATCACAGTCGCGCTCGCCCTTTGTGAACCCTTGGCAAAGGGACCGGGATAAGCTTCCTGCATCGGCCTGCGTCGTTTCTCCCAAGAGTGAAGCGTCTTTACTTTTACGGAAATATTATTGCTGCCTTGACGCATCGATTGGAGGTGGCATGAATACGCTTGGCCCAGCTCTCGAGCTGTGCGACCCCTTCGTCAGCGAAAAAACGTCTGCTTTGGTCGCGCATATCCTTGATGGTTGCGTGGTGTTGGGCGTGATCAGCGTCGGTTTAACACAGCAGCAGCGGACAATAAGGCGTACATCTCCATGGTGCGCATCCACTGACCATGGTGCTTGCCGTTGCGCCAGGTCTTCGAGTGAATGTCGAACACCTTCAGCGCCGCATCCTTGAATGTCAGTACCGCTTCGAGTTTGCGCCGCTCGAACTGTGGGCCGAGACCCATTTCCATTTGGCTGCGGACCTCACGCGCCCGCTCTCGAGCTTCAGCAAGGCTTACCTTGCTATAGCTGCCCAAGCCGAAATCGCGGCGGTGGCCCAGTTTCTGAACCCGGCAAACCCAGCTGCTACTTCCTCCCGGCCTTTCGTAGCGAAAAAGGCCGTCGCCAAAACTCACCCGGCGGGTGGTCTGAGCCTTGGTCTTCGGATCGGAATTCGAGGTCGTTTTCATAGAGGTGATCATGATCATCTGTCCCACATTTGCAAAAATGTCGGCTTGGACGACGTGGGACACACAGGGATCCGAATCACTTCGAAACCCTCAGGAAAGCTGGAGGTTTCGAAACGATCAGGGCTGATGTGAGATTCGAATGTGGCGGAGCGGGAGTCCGCCTAACTCTAATCCAGCCATTCTTAAACCAGTTGATCAAACCTCCGAAATGTAGGGCTTTGGAGGCCGATTTCGTCTAGTCGTTTCTATTGACGTGTAGCTGCAGCCATCTACAATGAGGGACGAATTGAGGGACCCTTATGGCTGGACTGACTGCGCTCCAAGTGAAGAATGCCAAGCCCGGCCGCCATGCCGATGGCGCTGGGCTGTATCTTTTGGTCCGTGATACCGGATCCAGGTCATGGCTGCTGCGGGTGATGGTGGCGGGCAAGCGCCGGGACTTCGGCCTGGGCAGCGTGGCAGAGTTGTCGCTGGCCAGCGCGCGAGAGAAGGCGGCTGAGTGGCGTGCGATCGCCAAGGAAGGCCGCGACCCGTCGATGGTCAAGCGCGCCGAGGTGCGAGCACAAGCTCGAGAGGATGCCAAGGCAAGCCGGACCTTCGAGGCCGCCGCAACTGAATTCCTGGCTGCCCATTCACCGTCCTGGCGCAACGAGAAGCACAAAGCGCAGTGGACCTATACGCTGCGTGAGTTCGCCTATCCCAAGATCGGCGCAGAGCCGGTCAATGAGATAGATGCGCCGATGATCGTCGACACCCTGCTTCCCATCTGGCAGCGCTTGCCGGAGACGGCGCGGCGGCTGAGGCAACGCATTGGCGCGGTGCTCGACTATGCCCATGCGCGTAACTGGCGCGACCGCGAAGCGCCCATGCGGGCCGTCCTGAAGGCGATGCCCAAGCAGAACGTGCTGAAGCAGCATTTTCCAGCGGTCGCTTATGCTGATGCGCCGGCCGTCATCGCGAGGCTGCGTGAGGAAGATTCGACGGTCGGCCGGAGTGCTCTTGAGTTCGCCATCCTGACCGCGGCGCGATCTGGCGAGGTGCGCGGCGCACGGTGGAGCGAGGTCGACCTTGAAGCCAAGACCTGGACGATCCCCGCCGAGCGAATGAAAGCGAAGCGCGCTCACATCGTCCCGCTGACCGCGCGCGCGATCGACGTGCTGGACTCGATGAGGCCGCTGGCTGTCAAACCAGACGCGCTGATCTTCCCGGGCCTTCGCGCGAAGCCGCTCAGCGATATGACCATGAGCAAGGTGCAGCGCGCTTTGGCGCCGGGCACTACGGTTCATGGCTGGCGATCCTGCTTCCGGGATTGGGTGGCTGAGACGACGAACTTCAGTGGCGAGCTCGCCGAGATGGCGTTGGCGCACTCGGTGGCATCGAAGGTCGAGAAGGCGTATCGACGCGGAAACCTGCTCGAGCGGCGGCGCGAGCTGATGGACGCATGGGCAGGGTATCTGGATGGCAAGAGCGCGACGGTGCTGCAGTTCAAGCCTCAGGCCGTGTGAGCGTCCGCATGATCATGACAAAGCAGCTTCGGTTGTCAGTCGCACTGGCAACCCTGCTGGCCATCCCGCAGCCAGCGTTGGCAGGAGATGACTGCAGAACAGCAATCGACGACTATAAATCCGCCATGTCAGACATCGAATTTGCTCTGCGGCTGTATACGGTTTGCCTAGCCGGAAGCCGCGGTAATGATGACTGCTCCTCCGAGTTTCTATCGTTACAGAATGCGCACAGCGACTTTGAATCGGCAGTTTCGGAAATAGAGATCTATTGTGATGATTGAACACGACGCTGGGGTCTACAGTGCCCCCCCCCAGCTTAAAAGGATCGATGAGCCGGATCTGGGGACTAAGGTTCCTGAACAGGCTTTGCGGATTGATAGTCGCGATTTGGCTCGTGCTATCCCAGCATTTCGGCAGCGTTGCCATGCGAAAGCCCGGGAACATCCACTTGTTATTAGGATACGGCGACGCCGAAAACTGCGCAGCAACTAAGTCACTCTCAAGGTTGTACGTGATAACATAACAAAGATGGCGGCGGCATTCAGCGCCAGGATGGCTCGTTCGCGACTATCAACGACACTTCCGGCATGGTGCTAAAGACCGACCCTACGATTGCCGAGCGCCGTCGCGAACTGTGGGGCCAGCCGCAGCGCATTGTCCCGACCAGCGGTATCATCAATCGAATGACCAACTGCAATTGTTGTTCTGAGCATCGCGGCCCTTGCGACGCCCATCAAGTAACATGTCCTGCGGTACGCTATGGTGCGTCGGCAATCGATTTTGTGCGGCTCAAAAATTTCGTCCAATCTGCATCGAGCTCACCTGAGAACGTTGCGTTATCACCTATTTTGGTCATGTTAGAAGAATGCGCTTTTCCGAAGATGGTCCATCACTCCCTGCCCACCTGCTTGAGGAACAAGCCAAGGGGAATGTTATATTTTTCTGCGGCGCTGGGGTGTCGATGCCCGCTGGGCTCGACAGCTTCTGGGCGCTGACCAACCGCATCATCGATGCACTTGATGCGACAAAGGCACGAAAGGCGCTGGCGGACAAGGAGAGCTTTGATCGCGTCTTCAACGTACTAGTGCGTGAATTTGGACGCGACGAAATTGACCGCCAGATTTATACCGCCCTCGGGGTCGGCAAGCCTCGAACGCTCAAACATCATCGCGATATCCTCTCGCTGTCGCGCGGCGCGAGTGGCAATACACAGATTGTTACCACGAATTTCGATAAGCTATTCGAACAAGCCGGACGGGATGTTCGGCCGATCGTTCCGCCGGGTCTACCCGACATCGAACTTAATCAGCCTATCCGTGGCGTTGTCTACCTGCACGGGCGCTTGGCCGATCCGCGGCAGCCAGAGGAAATCCCAAGTTACGTCATTGGCAGCAGCGACTTCGGCCGAGCCTATCTTGCTGAAGGATGGGCAACACGCTTCGTGAAGGCATTGCGCGAAAAGTACACGATCGTATTGCTCGGCTACAGCGCGGACGATCCGCCAATGCGCTATCTGCTGGAGGGCCTCAACGTCCGTGCGGGCGTCATCTACCAGTCACCGATTTACGTCTTTACTGACCAGTCGACTGACGACGCGGAAGAAATCTGGCAGGATCGCGGGGTCACGCCAATCTGCTACACGCCCGATAAAACACACTCGGCATTGTGGCGGACCATCGCCAGCTGGGCAAAGGCGGCACGCTCTCCTGATCGCTGGATTGACGAGGTTCTCTCTCTTGCGCGACAGTCACCAACGGACCTCAAGCCGTACCAGCGTGGACAGGTCGTTCAGCTGGTCAGCACATCGAAAGGCGCGAAGGCGTTTGCCGATGCTGATCCATCGCCCGGCGCTGAGTGGCTCGCCGTATTCGACCCCAACGTGCGCTACCTCGACCCTGGCCGGGAATCGCGAGATCGCGATGCCAAGGAAATCGATCCGCAGGATCTGTATGGACTGGACGACGACCCCATGCGGCCTTCGCCCAAAGAACGCCGGACGGTTCCCGAAAACGCGCGCAACACGCTCGCCTGGCAGAAAGGGGACGGCGTTCAGCCGGAGCGCATGATGCTGCAGGGTGGCAGCGCTTTGTGGCATTATCCTCTACCGGACCGCCTTCATCATCTGGCGCGATGGTTCGGCATGCAAAGTCACGAGCCGGCCGCCTTGTGGTGGGCATCGGCCTATCATCGTCCTAATCTGCACTTACTCTGGTTCGTTTCGAACCGGGTGCGCAGCCGGCATGGCAAGGAGATGCCGCCAACTGCGCAGATGCTGTGGAGCCTCTATCTCGAAGCACTCGATATGTTGCCCGAGGAAGAGCGCAGCGACCGCTGGTTCGCCTTCGAAGCTATGCTGAAGCGATCCGGCTGGACACCAGCGGTGGCGCGATTCTTCGAGCGCTGCGTCACACCCTTTGTCGAAATCTCCCGGCCATTCATGTCGCCGCCGCGTCCACCCCTCGAGGAATGGGACAAATTGCACCTGCGCGACGTCGTCGACCTCAAGGTGGCGTCGCTCGACCGGCATGGTCATAATGTGGAATGTCCACCCGAGGCGCTGGTGCAAGTCGCCCAGATCGTTCGGGGATCGCTCGAGCGCATCTCGGCGCTGCTCGACGAGATCGGAGACCTTTTCTGGCATCCACCGACGTTGATACCCGAAACGGACAATGACGGATTTTCAGGCAAGAAGTCTCACAACGTCTTGTGGTTCAGGGAGATATACCTCGCACTGGTCGCGCACGATGCCGACCTTGCGCGCCGGGAGTTCCACACCTGGTCAAACACTGAGACGCGCATCTTCCCCAAGTTCCAGCTCTGGGCAGCGGGCGATGCGAAGATCGCCACCGCGGCCGAGGCGCTGGCAATCATCCTGTCATTGCCGCGTGATACGATGTGGAACGCCTATAATCAGCGCGAACTGCTCCACCTGATCAGGGCGCGATGGGACGAGTGGTCCTACCGGCAGAAGCGGTCGGTAGAGCGGCTCTTGGAAGCCGGCCCGTCAATCTTTCGTGATGAGAAACGCCGGCAATATCGCGAGCGCCGCGCTGCCTATTCTGCCACCAATTTGCGTTGGCTCGAGTTGCAACAATGTCAGCTGACCGTCGCTGGTCAGCGCGCTCTAGCCAAGCTCAAGGTGATCCATCCCAAATGGAATGATAGCTGGGCAGAAGATGCCGATGACAGTCATGACGGCCGTGGCGGCTTGGTTCGGGAGGTCAGGGATCCCGGCGATCTCAACCTCCTGCCGCTCGATCAGGTGGTCGAAACCGCACTGGCGCGAACCAAGCGCCCTGTTCGGGAGCTGGCGAGCTATCATCCTTTCCGGGGCCTTGTAGAGGAACACCCGTACCAGGCGCTTGCCGCGCTCCGCTCCGCTTACCGCAAGGGCAAGTTCCCGGCCGAGCTGTGGGGCGACCTATTCAACAAATGGCCTGAAGACACGACGCCCAAACTGAGATGTCTGCTTGCACATTCGTTCATGCGGCTCAGCCAGACACAGGCGATCAGGCTGCGATATGAAGCACCGAACTGGCTCGAAAAGCATCTTCCCTCGCTTTACACAAATAGCCGAACCAACGCGCTCGCGATCTTCGACGGGTTCCTGCGCCCGTTTCTGTCTAGCCCGCCCGATGCGACTGACAGCGGTATCGGCACGGCCACGATCGGTGGTATCGAGCAGCAGCAGTCGGAAGTGTCTTTCAGCAAGGCAATCAACAGCCCAATCGGGGCTCTCACGCAGGCGCTGTGGAAACTGACGCCCCAAAAGGCCAAGCGCTACAAATCGTTGAACCGCAATCTCGCCACCCGGTTCGAAGCGCTAGCCGCCGCGCCCGGCCATGGCGGTGGCCATGCCGTTGCCGTCCTCACCCAGCATATGGGCTGGATCGACTACTGCTTCCATGACTGGGCAGAGGCGTTCCTGCTGCCGATGTTTCAACTCGATCATCCGCTCGCCGAAGCGGCTTGGCATGGCCTCGCCTTCAATACCAACGCCATGCCAGCTCCCTTTTGGCGACAGCTTAAGGCGCCGATGCTCAAGATTCTGAGGGGCGAGGCCGGCTGGACGCTCGACGAACAGGAACGCGACTATTTTGGTTCGTTGCTAGTCTGGTTGTCGCGGCCGGTGCCCAATTTTGCGCCGCTGTTCAGCTTCGAAGAAATACGCGAATCACTCACCTCGATTGATGACGATTTGCGCGGCCGAATTCTCTGGACGCTGGGCAATAGCCTCCAGAAGCATGGTCAATGGGTCGAGTTCATCAAGCCGTTCATCGAGAACAGCTGGCCTCGCGCACTACGCTATCGAAGCGACGAAACTACTCGCGGCTTCGTCCAGATTGCCGAGCAGGCGGGCGACCATTTTCCCGACGCGGTGAAGACGATCCTGCCGCTGATCCGCGCGGTGCCAAACGCCGACATGCTGACCTATCGCATCACGAGGGACCGCAAGGACAAGGAGAATATCGCCCGCGATCACCCGCAAGTGGCAATGCGATTGCTCAACGCGATCACTCCGGATGACCGAGCCCGCATGCCTTATGAACTGGCGGGGGCACTCGACGCGCTTTCCGAGCTCGATCCGCGTGTTAAGGACATGCCGGAATACCGTCGTTTGAAAGACCTACTCGAATAAGTCCAACGAAGGCCCAACGACCCCTATTGCCGGAACCTGACTTTTACCAAAGCTGATATGAAGCGCATGTATTGGGTCGACAGTCGAAACACCTGTGGTTTAATCAGACACGACCGCTACCTCGGTTCGGTCGCCCTGAAGCCGACATTCTCTAGAGCCTCAAAGACAGCCATGCCGGATTCATCAGCGAGCAGGCAGGCAAGGCATCTATCTGGCCCACAACCGCGATCGCTGCCTGCACTCGAAGCAGTCGTGCGCGACCCGGGCATGCGTTGATCTCGATCGATGAGGACATCAGGCCCAGTTTCGGAGTGATGCCGGCGCCGCTGCCTTCAAATTAGCAGCAGCGCTCCGCTCCATTCGATCGAAAATTAAATGCTGAGCACCAGCCAGCCGCGATAGCCGGTTTCCCGTTCCACGCGATCGGCGACATGCTCCACATTCTCGCCAGGATTGATCTGGACGATTTGCGCGCCTGACTGTCGTGCGGATGACTGTGCCGTCGCAACGCCCGTGAGCAATGACCGCGGAGTAGGCTGGGCGCCGGTGCGCGGGATATGCCGTGGTGCATTCACGAGCATCGTGGGCTGGATCGTGGGGGGTGTAGATAGTGCAAACATGCTTGGTCCTTCGGGCTGGTCGAATTGGCTACACCTAGAGAGGGAGGTGCTCCATAAAGAGCATCCTCCTCTCTATAGCGGGAACTTGAACCGGGAACGGCAGAAATCCGCCGTTTTTCGGGGTTCGATAGAGAGTTCATTCCCAAGTAGGGAATGGCAGAAATCCGCCAGTTTCTGCTAAAGCGAATGCTCCATTCCCGGTTCCCACTTCGATAGCTCCGAGGTTCGGGAACGGGAACATGCGCAAAATAGACATTATAGTTGCAGAAAATGCAACTTATTCTACTGGTGGTGTCTCACAGATTTTGAGCCCGGCCTCTGTGTCGAGCAGGAGCCCTGCCGCGACAAGCGAATTCTGTGCACGCTCGATTGCCAAACGAGAATATGAACCGCCCGTGCTCCGCTGCCCTTGATATAGCCCCTTGCCGCCGGTCCTGCGAACTTCCGAGCCTGCTGCGTTGTGTGCTCCGACCGTATCGAGAATCCAGCGACGGAGTACGGCATCTCCTCCGCCTTTTTGGTGCTGCAGCCGACGTGCTTCTGGCGGGCTTGAGTCGATCGGGTCGAGCCTCATCGTTATTGGGTTGCGCTGAAAAAGGCGTCCCTCGTTCAACTCACTCCATAGAGGCTCGCTCGGTGGTATGTTGTGCTTGACGATGCCGATCTCGACCCGCCCCCCAGACTTCGGCAAGATCGCGAACACCATGCGTGGACGGTCGACAAAAACGGCCGCTCCGCGAATTGCCGGACGAACGTCGACCAGCCGATTGACCGAGTTCTTTCGGAGGTGGTGGACGATGATTACTGCAGCATCGAGTTCGGCGGCCAGCGCGTTTGCCTGGTCGAAGATATGGCTGACTTTGGCGGTGTCGTTCTCGTCTTTAAGGAACGATGCAGCCGGATCGATGACCACCAGGTCAAGCGGGCGCACACTATTCAGCCGCCGGGCAATATCAACACAATCTTCGATCGATTTTGACGCTGCTTCCAGTGAGTAGCCTTCCGGACGAAGGTAAGCGAAGGGCTGCGCCCTAACGCCAAGCAGGTCTTTGTCATCCTCGCCCGAGAAGTGACAAAACCGGCTGCCGCCATTCACCTTTTGCCCTAGGAAAGTGACATCCTCGTCGGCGCGACGACCGACTGCAGCGCAAAGCTCGGTCATGAGCGTTGATTTCCCAGCACCCCCGGGCCCGACGAACTCCGTAACTGTGCCGCGCAGGATCAGGCTAGGCACAAGCCAGCGCAAGCCAGATGGTTCATCGGCTGGGTAGAGGTCGAGAAGCGCCCGTAAGTCTCCGCCGAACGCATGGAATAAATTGACCGCATCGATCAGTGCTTGACCATCGACCATGACTCGCGAGGCCCACTCCTCAGCAGTTTCGCCGGGCTGGGGGTGGCGGCTTGGGGTGGTGACGGAGCAGATTTCTCCATCGATCGGAGCAATCGAAAGTGCCTCAAAAATCTCGAGCAACGGCTTATTTTCGAACTCCGCTGCAAGCCGACGAATGGGCCAATCATCCGGGTCTGGGTAAACTAATGGTCTGTCTGCCCAAACATGGATCTTTTGGAACAGAGGGCTGTCAACCAGGGCAACGAAGCCGAGAGGGTGGTTCGCATTCCAACTGTGAACCACCGCCGCAGCAAACTTACGATCCATCACCCAGCAGAATTGCGCACCCCATGCTTCGCGTGAGTCTGGGCCTTGCGTGTCAGCGATACGAACCGCTCCGAGTCTGCTGAAAATCTGAGCTCCCAGATCTACTGCGCGACGCAGCTCGGTTTTAGCTTGTTCGCAGGCAAAGCCCTCATAGCCCATCTCGGCCCATCTATCGGCGCTAAGACCGAGGCCAGGTGATCCGCCATCACCTTCGCCGGCCCCGGCATGAAGCCCGAAATTGACTACCACCAAGTCCGACATCACACCGACCCCGCGCCCGCCAGCCGATCAAGCCAGGCCTGCTGCTCCGCGCGCGTGATCAGCGTCCGCCCGCCGGCCTTCAGCGCCCGAATGCGGCCCGCGTTCACTTCCTGGTAGATCTTGCTGCGGCTGATGCCGAGGCGCTTGGCAGCGTCGGCGGGGCAATCTGCGATTGGTTCGACTGTGCTACTCATTAGAACATCCTTATTCTCATGGATACGCCATAAGAATGCGGAAAACAAAATATACGTCAAGTGCTTGAGTTTGATACAAGATGTATTGCGACGGGCTGGGGTCTGTTCGATGAAAACCATGCTGTCCATTTATGTCCAGTTCGGCGTTTTCATTCTTTGAAAAGGCAATGTGTTGACCTGATTTAACACAGTGGCCTGTGGCAAAACTGCTATGGCAAAAAAAATTTTGATGAGCGCGCCGGAAATAGTTTTTGGAGGTCGCGCAGCGGGCACCCCCCGGGGGGTACGTGGTCCTGGTGATCGATTTAGCCGCCCCTGCTACTGTCACCCGGCCGGCGCGGTTGCCCCATCGGTTCGGCTGTCCTGTCGCCGGGCAACGTCGCCCGCAGCCGACCGACACCACCCCACCGGCAGACAACTGCGATAGACAGAGCCGACAGCCAGTCGATGCCATCCCAGCGATCCTAGTGCCTTCGTCGTCAGGCATGGCCGATAATCTGCCCGACAACAAAATCGTTGCTACCGACAGGGCCTTCTGGGACGATTCTTGGATCAACACAGAAGGACCGAACCCATGAACAATGTGATCCAGTTCCCCACTGCCGTCGATCGTGAGAGCCGCCAGGCCGAGCGCGCTGCTGCTGATTTCGACACTGAAACGATGATGCGGCTGGCGTGCAGCGCGAAGGACGCCATGGTGCGCACCGAGGCGGCCCGGTGGATGCTCGAGGTGCTAGCGGTCAAGGTAAGCGCATAATGGTGCAGCGATTGCGTCACCTGCGTCTATCGGGCGACGCAATCACTGCAGAGTGCTCAATCAGGGTTGTTTGGGCTCGACTGCGACAGGTTGCTCGCTCGTCGGTGTGCTGACTGCCATCGCAGGCTTCACCGTCGCGGTCAGCGGCGCTGCTGCCGTAACTGGCCCTGGCAGTTGTACCGGCAGATCGCTCTTGGTGCGCGCCATCAACTCGCGGCCCTGTGGTATGACGCCAGACTTGCCGGTGATGAACGCTGCGAACACGCCTGCCGCGATCACGCCGCCCACTGTCGCCACAGTGTTGCCTTCACCTTCCTGGCGGTATGTGCCGGTCAGCGGCACGCGGCGGTTGTTCACCTCGACATAGCGCAGGGCGATATCCATTTTGCCAGACTTGCCGAACGCGCCTTTGCTGGTCAGCCAGGTCACCTCGCCTGAGGCGCGCGCGCCAGCCGGGATGATCACGTAGTCGCCCAGCATTACATCGTGCACGACGCTGAGGCTGAAGGTGCTGCCCTCTTTGAGCTGATCGCCCTTGGTGGTGATCGTTTCATTCATCGCCAGCAGAACTTCGGTATTTGCGGGCAGTACGGCAGTGCCGGCAGCTGCGCGGGGCGCAATCACCATTGGAGCTTCCGTCGTAGTTTCTTGCGCAGTTGTAGCCGAAGAAGTCATGGCAAAAGCAAGCGCGAATATAGCGCCGATCTGGTTGTTTTTCATTTTGGATATCCCCCTGTGGATGCCGAACCGTGATACTTCCCACCGATTGAGTCAACTGCGAATGGAGGGCGACCGCGCCTTCGCTTTGGCACTATTGCTTCCCGCTGTCCGAGACCTCGGCTATGAGCAGGGAATGCCCGGTTTGCTGTCATTGTCGCTTCTGATCGCCACCTCGACATTGCCGAGCGGCCAGACCTTCGCGTGCACCCCGACTCATGTCTGGGACGGCGACGGGCCGATCTGGTGCGCCGAGGGGCCAAAGGTACGCCTTGCGGGCATTGCGGCGCGCGAAATGGACGGCACGTGCAAATCAGGCCACCCCTGCCCGGAAGCAAGCGCTGCGGCGGCGCGTGATGGCCTGGCAAAGCTGCTGGGCAAAGTGACGGGCACCGCGGCAACTGGCCACCTGCTGGTTAAGGGGCCTCGGCTGCAATGCGTCTCCGCGGGTGGGGCCGGAGGCAAGCGGACCGCAGCCTGGTGCAGATCGCCGGTGCATGGCGATCTGAGCTGCGCAATGGTGACGGCGGGGCTGGTCGAACGCTGGGCGCGATACTGGCGCTCGCACCGTTGTCTCTAGCGCCGTGCGTACAACGGATAAGGTGGCGAGACAGTCCCACCGGTCCGAAGCGGCAGCGTGCGCATCAGTCAATAGCCCACCTGCGATCGTAGATTGCTAACCTCAGATTCGAGTGAAGCAACGCGCGCTTCTAGCTCGCTGTTGGTTGCCTCGGTTGCATCAAGGCGGGTCTCAAGTTCGTCGAGCTTGGATTGCAACTCGTCTGGATCAATGCTGCTATCGGACGCAATGTCCGCCACTTCGTCCTTCTGCGCTTCGGTTAGGCCTGGCCCCTTACAGCCGGCTGCAGCGATGCACCCCATAACACATATCACTATGAGAGACTTTCGCATTGCTCCCCCCTTTGAACCGCGGCCGACGCACCCCCCTATTTCTGGGGGATTGTGAATATCAGCTCGCGCGCGCCTAATCTCAGCCACCTCGTATTGAGTCGCAACTGGATGTTATTTCCGGATAGAATATCAGTCGAGCTTGCATTTTTCGTCTAGGGGCGACGTCGAGGAGAAAAACATGCGCAAGATAATTATCGGAATCTGCAGTTTGGCAATCGTGATTCCCGCGTATGCCCAGTCAACTTCTGTTCGACCGCACATCCGCAAAGACGGCACCTTCGTGCAAGGGCATCGACGCACAAATCCTAACTCCACCATTTATGACAACTGGTCCACGAGGCCGAATATCAATCCGTACACCGGCCGGACGGGCACCGTTGATCCTTATTCGCTGCCCACCCCGAGATCGACCACGCCCACCTTCCGCTCCACCACGCCGACCTGGCAGCCACCAAAGACCAGCACCAAGCCTGCTACCAATCCATGGAAGTTCTGAACGGTGCGGCGATCAGGCGGCCGGACAATTGTTGGCGGATGCCTCCATGCGCCTGCCAAACCGCTTTGAGCTCGAATTCGCGTTCATCGCAACTGTGATTGTGGGGAGCATGGTGGCGGCGCTGCTGTAGGGCAGCACGGCCTTTGTGGCTCATTCGCAGCCGATGCCATCGCCGTCACGATCGAGGCCAGCGCGATAGCCAGGATCACCGACCCTGACAGGTGCGGCACCAGCAGCGCGGGCGTGGGAGCAGTTGCGCCAATAGACGTACTCCTGCGGCTCCTCTGCCGGCTCCGCCAGATACACCGGGGCAGGGGGCTCCTCGGGAGCTTCAACGTTAGCAACTGCGGTCGCCTCAGCTGCAGCCTGGCCAGCCTGTTCTGCTGCGAGCATTCCTGCATCGGCAAGTTCGTCCGCGACGACTTCAGCGGACTGGTCCGCACTCTCAGCAGGCGCCAGGAGATAAGACGGTTCGTTTTGGGCGCGCACAGGGTCGCTGGCTGAATCGACGGAGCAGCGACCAGCAATGAACGCAGCCAAGGCAATGAAGCCTAGTGTCCCGAGACTGTTTCCCTTCGCTTCTGCCATGGGGAAATGCTGCTCCTCGGGGGCGAGTGTGTCGAATCCTTCTTATTGGGGCAAATCGGCGCGGCGAAGGGCCGCGCAGATCGTCATGGGTTTTTGGAGGCTGGTCACCAGCTTGCGAGCGACAATGGCATCTGGCGGCGCTTGTGATGTGATCGAAGGTTTCACAACCGTTCACAATCCTGTCGCAGAGCCATCCAACGGTTCACCGCAAGGGCTGGAACCCATTTACGTTTTGTACATTGACGTCCTGTACCACCTATCACTATGATAGGTGGATGGCTGAGAAACCTAATCACCGCGTGGTGCCTCTTCGACCCAAGCGATCAGAAATTCACGAGACCATACGTCAGATCGCTGAGGAGGACCGGTGTGTGTACCTCAGCAAGCACGCGATCGAGCGAATGGACCTTCGATCGATCACTCGAATCGATGTTATCCGGGTTTTAACGCGCGGGCACATCGAAGGCGAAATTGTTCCTGGCAGCAACCCGGGGGAATGGAAATGTAAGGTTGTCGCAAACGTCAAGGGTAGCCGGGACATTGGAGTCATAACCCTAATAATCGGTTGTCATCGATTATTGATTAAGACGGTAGAATGGGAAGACCTATGAGCTGCAATATAAATCTTAGGCGCAGAGGAGAGGCAACCGCTGAGCCCTATGAGTATAAAGAGAGCGGATTGGACGGAATCTTCCTTCACAACGGTTACGATGTAATTGAGCATGAGGGAGAGAAGTACGTTTCAATTGTGGACACAGAGGGATTGCACCGACGGATAGGAGAATTTTTGGTAGCCAACCGAAAGGAGTTTGCTCCCAATGAAATACGCTTCCTACGGAAGACGATGGATCTAACTCAATCTGAGCTGGGCCGTTGGATGGGAAAAGATAGCCAGACCGTAGCTAGGTGGGAAAAGGGCCAGACTGAAATTCCCACGGTCGCTGATCGATTGCTTCGTGCAATCTTCCAGCTCCGAACAATGGCACCTGAAGAACGTGAAGCTTTCTTGGATCTGCTCCGCGATATTGAGGATATGGACGAACTGACGCCACGGAGAGTGGAAATGTACCTTGCTGCCGATGGAAGGTGGCTGGACCGACCAGAGCGACAAGCAGCCTGACGCTGCTCTGAGCACTGCACTCATCGTAGTGGCGCTTTTGATCTGCAATTGCCCAAGAATGCACGGTCCCATCTGGCCGCTGTATTCTTGGGCAAAATTTTTTGGCAACGCTATCGCCAAGAGCGCCTAGCCCGCACCGGATGAGGGACGATTTGAGGGACAGCTAACCCATCCGGTTCAAAGAAATGGCGGTTTTGTAGGGGATGAACGCGGGTCAAGTGGCGGAGCGGGAGGGATTCGAACCCTCGATACGCTTTTGACGTATACTCACTTTCCAGGCGAGCGCCTTCGACCACTCGGCCACCGCTCCGCATGTCCTGGAAGGCGACCCCCTATAGGCAAGCGCGCGATCGTGCAAGCGTGCTTTGTGTGCGCATGTGCGTCGATCCGGGCGGGCCGTGCGGGGGAGGTGGCGCCGGGCGGAGAGGGCCTTCAGACGACCTGATGATAGGACAGCACCAGGCCGGAAATGCTCACCTGCTCGGGCCGGGTCTCGATGGTCTTGAGCGTCAGCATGGCGCGTGCGCCTTCGGTGAGCAGGATCTCGCTGCGCTGCGCGACATCCTCGCCCAGCTTGCAGGTGAGGTTCATCTCGTCGCCGAACACATCCTCGTCGTCGATGTTGAGCACTTCGCCATAGCCGATGCCGATCGATGCATAGAGCTTGCGGTCCTCGGGCAGCACCATGTTGGCTGCCCCCAGCTGCCGCATGATCGCGCGCGCGGCGCGGACCGCATCGTCGGTATTGTCGAACAGGCAATAGAGATTGTCGGCCTCGGCCTTGATCAGCAGGCCGCCATGGTCGTTGATCTCGGGCAGGGCCAGGCGCTTCATCTGATGGACCATCAGCAGGAATGCCGCCACGCCGTGGCGCTGGGTGGTGCGCGAAAAGCCGCTCATGTCCAGCACCATGACCGCCCGCGTTTCGCCAAACACCTCGTGAATACTGGCAGCGATCGCAGGCAGGCGTTCGGGCTGTTCGATCATGTCGTCGAGCAGTCGGTCGAGCGTCGATCGGCTGTTGCGCATCGCCAATGGGGTGTCGTCATCCTCGTCGGGCAGGGCCATGCGTGTCTCCCTCAAAACACACGTGCACTGTGGCACGGCGGACGGCGGTTTCGCAAGCCTGTGCGCCGTGTTAGCGTCCGCGCGATGACCCATAGCCGATTCCGCTCCGCCGCGTTGCGCTCTGCCGCCGCCCTGTTGCCGCTCTGCCTGCTCGCCGCGAGCGACCCGCCGCCCGCCAATCCGGGGCCGGGCGATATCATCGCCGCCGCGCCCGCCGAAGACTGGGTGCAAATTGCGCCCAAGGACCTGCTGGTCATGCAGCTGGCCCCCGATGCCGCCGGCAAGCCGCGCCGCATCGTCATCCAACTGATGCCCGCGCCGTTCAGCGCCGGCTGGACCGGGAATATCCGCAAGCTGGCTGCTGCGCACTGGTGGGATGGCACCGCCATCGTGCGGGTTCAGGACAATTATGTCGTGCAATGGGGTGATCCCGATGCAGAGGACGAAGCCAAGGCCAAGCCGCTGCCCAGCGACATCGTCAAGGTTCCGGAAAGCGGTTATGTCGTTGGGCTGGATGCGTTTTTCCAGGCAATGACCAGCCAGGCGGAATCCATGGGTGCGGCCGCGGCCGTCATGGCCGCAGCCGAGGCGGCAGCGCGGGAAGCGTCAGGCGCGGCACAATCCAGTCCCTGGGCGGGGCCGGACCCCTATGCCAAGATGCTCGATTTCTTTGCCGGCTGGCCCGTGGCGGGCAATGACGAGAGCGTCTGGCCAGTGCATTGCTATGGCATGGTGGGTGTGGGCCGCAACCTGTCGCCCGACACTGGATCGGGCGCAGAGCTCTATACCGTGATCGGACAGGCGCCGCGCCACCTCGATCGCAACATCGCTCTGGTCGGCCGCGTGGTGGAGGGGATCGAACATCTCTCCAGCCTGCCGCGCGGCACCGGCGTGCTGGGATTTTACGAAAAGCCGGAGGAGCGCACGCAGATCCGCGCGATCCGGCTTGCGACCGAACTGCCCGAGGCAGAGCGGCCAAGGCTCGAATATCTTGGCAGCATGAGCGAGTCGTTTGTCGCCTATGCGCGGGCGCGGGCGAACCGGAAGGATGCGTTCTTCAATATCCCTGCCGGAGGCGCGGATATCTGCAACATTCCGGTCCCAATTCGGAAAATTACGCAATAATGTAATAAAATAACAAAATCTGTCGCGCAGGGCCGGAGGTCGGAGTAAAGCC
>Ga0209278_1001113_pt1 | contig 17049 bp, 17 predicted proteins | sample JI81BgreenDNA_FD_187504 | JGI IMG/M metagenome (GOLD analysis project Ga0209278, IMG submission 187504) | Wastewater effluent complex algal communities from Wisconsin, to seasonally profile nutrient transformation and Carbon sequestration -... | ecosystem: Engineered > WWTP > Effluent > Algae... | reverse complement strand
CCCGAGGCCTCGATCCTCGCCCCCTTCGGCTATGCGGGCATCCTTTTGGCAACCGTCTGGGGCATCCTCCTCTATGACGAATGGCCCGACCTGCTCACCCTCGTCGGCGCGGCCATCATCGTGGCCTCAGGCCTCTACATCTGGCACCGGGAAACGCAATTGCGCCGCGGGCAGGGTTAGCCGTCACTCCACCCGTGCCGCCGCCAGCACTTCCGCCGGACCCGGCTCCTGCAGGATCACCACCACCGGCTGCGCCCCCGGCGCAGGGGTCGAGATCTCCAGCGGCGCCACTCCCGGCCATTGTGCCAGCGTCGCCCATTCCGTGACGATGTTGTGATAGGTCACCGTCTTCCCGGCATTCTCGCCCCGCTCGATCGCCACCTCCGCCGAGGGCTCATAGCGCACGATCTGCACATCCACGGGCGCGCTCAGCGGCGGTTCCGCCACCGCCCGGATCACGATCAGGTCGCCCACCCGCTCCACCGTCAGGCGAACGGGCTGCGGCTCGGCCAGATGCTTCCCGATCAGCTTCACCACGGCATCCGGGGCCGTGCCCTCCACCCGATCCACCCCGCCCACAATCATCTGCGGCGTATAGACCATCCGGCTCTTCACGGAGCGGGCATAGCTCTTCTGCCGCTCGGTGAATTCCGGACGGGCAAAACTGTCCTGCCAACCGATATAGTCCCAATAATCCACATGCAGCGCCAGCGGGATCACCTCCTCATGCGCCGCCAGTTCCGCCAGCAACTCATCCGCCGGCGGGCAAGAGGCGCAGCCCTGGCTCGTATAAAGTTCCACGACCACGGGCGAGGTCATCCCCGCCGCTTCGTCCCCTCCGGCATCTTGGGCAAATGCAGGCACGCCAAGCGCAAGGGTCGCGCCAATTGCAGCGCTGACGAAATGTCGCATCGGTTCCTTCCCGCTCGTCCCCAGTCCCATTCCTGTTACAAAAAGCCCGCCGCCCCCGCCAATCAAGGTTTTGCGAGGCAACCGCCCCCGCTTTTCACCGCCGCGCGTGGCCTCGATGCCGCAGCCCCGCCCGCAGGACCCTGCCGTCCCGCCATAATTCGGGCTGGATTTTCTGCATACAATTGCATACAACACGCAGGAATCCCTTGCATCACACATATTCCTGATGCATCGGACCCGCACCGCCATCCGTTCCGCCACCCGGAACACCAGCCATTTGCAGGAGGCATCCATGACCGTCACCGTCGGACATGACAGCGCAAAAACCCGTCAGACATTGACCGCAGGCGGCAAGTCCGTCGCCTATTACTCCATCCCAGCCGCACAGGCCGCGGGCCTTGGGGATTTCTCCAACCTGCCCGCCGCGCTGAAGGTCGTCTTGGAAAACATGCTGCGCTTCGAGGATGGCAAGACCGTCTCCCTCGACGACATCCGCGCCTTCGGTGACTGGGCCAAGATGGGCGGCAAGAACCCGCGCGAAATCGCCTACCGCCCCGCCCGCGTCCTGATGCAGGACTTCACCGGCGTTCCCGCCGTCGTGGACCTCGCCGCGATGCGCGACGGCATCCTCGGGCTGAAAGGCTCCGCCGCCAAGATCAACCCGCTGGTTCCCGTCGACCTCGTCATCGACCACTCGGTGATGATCGACGAATTCGGCACCCCCCGCGCCTTCCAAGCCAACGTGGACCGTGAATATGAACGGAACATGGAACGCTACGTCTTCCTGAAATGGGGACAGAAGGCCTTCAACAACTTCCGCGTCGTGCCCCCGGGCACGGGCATCTGCCATCAGGTCAACCTCGAATACCTCGCGCAAACTGTCTGGACGGACAAAGACCAGAACGGCCATGAGGTCGCCTATCCCGACACCCTCGTCGGCACCGACAGCCACACCACCATGGTCAACGGCCTCGCCGTCCTCGGCTGGGGCGTGGGTGGCATCGAGGCCGAGGCCGCGATGCTGGGTCAGCCCGTCTCCATGCTCATCCCCGAAGTCGTGGGCTTCAAGCTTACGGGCACCATGCGCGAAGGCACCACGGCCACCGACCTCGTCCTCAAGGTCGTGCAGATGCTGCGCAAGCACGGCGTGGTGAACAAGTTCGTCGAATTCTACGGCGAAGGCCTCGACCACCTGCCGCTCGCCGACCGCGCCACCATCGCCAACATGGCCCCCGAATACGGCGCCACCTGCGGCTTCTTCCCCATCGACGACGAAACCCTGCGCTACCTCCGCCAGACGGGGCGCGAGGAATCGCGCATCGCCCTCGTCGAAGCCTATGCCAAGGCCAACGGCATGTGGCGCGGCCCGGATTACAACCCCGTCTACACCTCGACGCTCCATCTCGACATGTCGGAAATCGTCCCCGCCATCTCGGGCCCCAAGCGCCCGCAGGACTACCTGCCGCTGACGGATGCGAAAGCCTCCTTCGCCAAGGAAATGGAAGCCTCCTTCAAGCGCCCGATGGGCGTGGAAGTGGCCGTGAAGGGCGAGGATTACAAACTCTCCTCCGGCAAGGTCGTAATCGCCTCGATCACCTCCTGCACCAACACCTCCAACCCCTACGTCCTCATCGGCGCAGGCCTCGTGGCGCGCAAGGCCCGCGCCCTCGGCCTCACCCGAAAGCCGTGGGTGAAGACCTCCCTCGCCCCCGGATCGCAGGTCGTCTCGGAATACCTCAACGCCGCAGGGCTTCAGGAAGACCTCGACGCTGTGGGCTTCAACCTCGTGGGCTACGGCTGCACGACCTGCATCGGCAACTCCGGCCCGCTGCAGCCCGAAATCTCCGCCGCCATCGCGGAAGGTGATCTGGTGGCAACGGCCGTCCTCTCGGGTAACCGCAACTTCGAAGGCCGCATCTCGCCCGACGTCCGCGCCAACTACCTCGCCTCGCCCCCGCTGGTCGTGGCCTACGCGCTGGCAGGCGACATGAACATCGACCTGACCACCGAACCCCTCGGCACGGGCAAGGATGGCAAACCCGTCTACCTCAAGGACATCTGGCCCACGAACAAGGAAATCGCCGACCTCGTCCACGCCACCGTGACGCGCGAAGCCTTCCTCAAGAAATACGCCGACGTCTTCAAGGGCGACGAAAAATGGCAGGGCGTCCAGATCACCGAGGCCGAAACCTACGACTGGCCTGCGGAATCGACCTACATCCAGAACCCGCCCTATTTCCGCGGCATGGCGAAAACCCCGGGCACCATCAGCAACATCAAGAACGCCCGCGTCCTCGCCCTCTTGGGTGACATGATCACCACCGACCACATCTCCCCGGCGGGCTCCTTCAAACCCACCACCCCGGCGGGCAAATACCTGACAGAACGCGGGGTCGAACCGCGCGAGTTCAACTCCTACGGCGCCCGCCGCGGCAACCACGAGGTGATGATGCGCGGCACCTTCGCCAATATCCGCATCAAGAACGAGATGCTGGACGGCGTCGAAGGCGGCTACACCAAGGGGCCGGACGGCGCGCAGACCTCGATCTTCGACGCCTCGATGGCGCATCAGGCCAACGGCACCCCGCTGGTCATCTTCGGCGGCATCGAATACGGCGCAGGCTCCTCGCGCGACTGGGCGGCCAAGGGCACCGCGCTCCTCGGCGTCAAGGCAGTGATCGCCGAGTCCTTCGAGCGTATCCACCGCTCCAACCTCGTCGGCATGGGCGTCATCCCCTTCGAATTCACGAATGGCGACACCCGCAAATCGCTGGGCCTCAAGGGCGACGAAACCGTCTCCATCGAAGGGCTTGAAGGCGACCTCAAGCCGCTCTCCACCGTGCCCTGCCACATCACCTATGCGGATGGCACCACCAAGACGATCCAGATCAAGTGCCGCATCGATACGGAAATCGAGATCGAATATGTCGAACATGGCGGCGTGCTGCACTACGTGCTGCGCAACCTCGCCGCCTGAATTCGAAACCAACTGGAAACGCGGGTCCGCCCGCGTTTCCAAAAAACCTATTGATTCAAATTCCTTACATGCTAGGCCTTCCTCACAAGGAAGTGATGAGGGACTTATGCAGCTTTCCACCCAACAGCAGATGCTGGTCGAACAGCGCCTGTCCAACGAAAAGAAATCCGCGGGCGTGGCCTATCTCCTGTGGTTCTTCCTCGGCGGCTTCGCGGCGCACAGGTTCTATCTCGGCTCCGTCGGCATCGGCATCGTGCAGCTCATCCTCTGCTGGGGCGGCCTCCTGCTCAGCGGCATCCTGATCGGCATCCCGCTCCTGATCATCTTCGCGATCTGGTGGATCGTCGACGTCTTCCTGATCAGCGGCCTCGTCGACAAGGACGCCAACAACAAACGCCTCCGCATCATGAACGAAGTGGCCCTCACCACCCGCGCCGAGGCCTGACCTCCCGCGCAGCCACACCGTCCCGGCGCGCGGCCCTTTCCCACGCGCCGGTTTCCACATCAAGACCGCCTTTGCGCCCTTTTGCCGCCGCATTTCGCCCGCAAGAAAGGTTAAATCGCGGCTCCCTGCCACCGGTTAACCGGAAACGATCTGTTTCCAACAAACCGGACCGATTCTCCTGTGCATTCGGCTATCCTGATCCCGTCGCGTAACCTGAGACGCCGGGAAGACCAGATGATCGTTCTCACGCCCCCACCTGAAACGAAGCGTTCGGTCCTGACCGGCCATAGTCTGCCCTTGGGCGAGGGTCTCTTCCTTGCCACCCTGCTGTTGCTTGCCATTGCAGGTGCGTGACGACAGTGAATGGTGCGCCCTCTGTCCGGGGCTTGTGTTCGTCTTTTCCCAAGTCATTACCCGGTAACCGCCCTTGGGCGGAAATTGGAAAGGGGGGCTGGATCAGCCCCCCTTTTCGCTTGCGCCGCAGGCGAAGGCCTCAACTCCCCGCTGCTTCCTCCGCCAGCGCCGCCTCCAGCGCAGGCACGAAGCGCGCTTCGTAATCCGTCCCCACCAGCGGCCCGATGAAGCGGAAGGCAACGGTCCCGTCGCCCCGCAGGATGAAGGTCTCGGGCGGTGCGGTCACCCCCCATTCCACCCGGTCGCGCCCAGTCGGATCGAACCCCAGCGCAAAGAACGGATTGCCCTCATCCGCCAGATAGGCCAGCGCATCCGCCTCCTGATCGCGCATGTTCACGCCCGCGACCCGGATGCCCCGCTCCGCCATCTCCAGCAGAACCGGATGCTCGGCCCGGCAAGGCGGGCACCAGCTCGCCCAGAAATTCACCACCGTCACCTCGCCCGCCCGCAGATCGGCATCCGTCAGCAACGGATAGCCCGGCAAACCCGCGGCCGGCACTGGCGGCGCCTGCCTGTCCAGAAAGACCGATTGCAGATCATCGGGATTCTCGCGCTGCATCCCGACATAAAACAGCCCCGCCAGCCCCAGGAACAGCACCGGCGGCAGCGCCATCAGCCACTTAGCCATCGTCCCGCCCCTGCCGCGCCTCGACATCCCGCAACCGCGCCTTAACCCGCTTCCCCTGCCAGACCGTCAGCCCCACCACCGCCGCCAGCAGTGCCAAGGACGCCCCATAAGAGGCCAGAACCGCAAAGGCATATTTCCCCAGATCCGGCATCATGCCAGCCGCTCCCGCGCCAAAAGCGCCTGCAACCGCCGCGCCCGGATCTCCGTCCGCGTCCGCATCAGGACCAGCGCCACGAACAACAGCACAAAGCCCGCGATGCAGACCAGCAGCGGGAACCAGAACACATCCGCCACATTCTCCTCCTTGTCCAAGGACAGCGACGCCCCCTGATGCAGCCCCTGATTCCAGAACAGCACCGCATAGCGCGACAGCAGCGCAAAGACCGAACCCACCAGACACAGCACCGCCGTCAGATCGGCGGCGGTATCGGGGTTCTCGATCGCCTCCCACAGCGCGATATAACCCAGATAGAACAGCGTCAGGATCAGAAAGGAGGTCAGCCGCGGGTCCCATGCCCACCACGTCCCCCACATCGGCTGCCCCCAGAAGGCCCCGGTCACCAGCGCGATCATCGTGAAGGTCAACCCGACGGGCGCCGCCGCCTTCGCCGCCAGCGCTGATACGTGATGCCGCCGGATCAGCCAGATCAGGCTCGTCACCAGCATCATCACCCATGCATTGATCGCCATCATCGCGCTCGGCACATGCAGGTAGATGATCTTGACCGTCGACCCCTGCCGGAAATCATCCGGCGTGAAGAAGAACCCCCAGATCAGCCCGACCACGAGGCAGACCACCGTCACCCCCCAGACAAAGGGCAGCAGCCCCGCCGAGGTCTGCATGAACTTCTTCGGATTGGCATATTCCCAGATCGACATGCGCCCTTCCCTACCCGCTCGGCCCGCAGGCCTCAATTCACTATCCCGCGCGCCGCCTAGCGCAGATTGACGCGGATCGCCGCCGCCGCTGCAAAGGGCAGCAAGGCCGCCGCCCCCAGCGTGATCCCCGTCAGCAGCAGAAGGGGCACCGAAACCTCCATCCCCGCCGCCCCCCGCTTCACCACCTCCGCCCCGAAGATCAGCGTCGGCACATAAAGCGGCAACACCAGCAGCGAAAGGAGCAATCCCCCCCGCTTCACCCCCACCACCAGCGCCGCCCCAAAGGACCCGATCACCGAAAGCGCGGGCGTCCCCAAAAGCAGGGAAAGCACCAGCCAGCCATAGCCCGCCACGGGCAGGTTCAACAACACCCCCAGCACCGGCGCCGCCAGCGTCAGCGGCAACCCCGTCACCAGCCAATGCGCCAGCGCCTTCACCGCCACCACCCCCTCCATCGGCATCGGGCTCGTGGCCAGCAGGTCAAGCGACCCATCCTCGAAATCCAGCGCGAAGATCCGGTCCAATGACAAAAGGCAGGCCAGCAGCGCCCCCACCCACAATATCCCCGGCGCGATCCGCCCCAGAACCCCGCCCTCCGGCCCCACACCCAAGGGCACCAGCACCGCCACCAGCAGGAAGAAGGCCAGCCCCAGCCCGAACCCGCCCCCCGCCCGCATCGCCAGCCGCAGATCCCGGCTCAGGAGCGCCCACATCCCGCGCCCCCTTCATCCGTTCCCAAATATCCTCGGGTGGGTCCGGGAGGGCAGACAGCCCTCCCGGGATCAGCCATCCCGCGCGCGGCCAACCCGACCGCGCCCCCTCTCCCCATGGGGGAGAGGGTCGGGGAAAGGGGCCACCCCCTCACGAAAACGCCTCATCGAAGGCCCCGACAGGCCCGCCCGCCACAGGCGCCCGCGCCCGGAAGGGCGCAAGGTCCAGAACCTCCGCCTCCGCCAGACCCAGATCGATATGCGTGGCCATCAGCGCGGCCCCCCCGCCCGCCAGATGCGCCCGCACCACCCCGGCAAACAGCGCGACGCTCGCCGCATCCAGCGAAACCGTCGGCTCATCCAGCAGCCACACGGGCCGCCCCGTCACCAGCAGCCGCGCCAGTCCAAGCCGCCGCTTCTGCCCCGCCGACAGATTCGCCGCCAACCGCCCGCGCAAGGCCACAAGGTCCATCGCCTCCAGCGCCGGCTCCACCTCCCGCATCCCATGGACCGAGGCCCAGAAGCGCAGGTTCTCCTCCACCGTCAGCACGGCCTTCAACCCGTCGGCATGGGCGGCATAGGCGATGCTCTCTGCCGGAACGGAAACCGACCCGTCAAGCGCAGGCTGCAACCCAGCGATGGTGCGCAGCAGCGTGGTCTTGCCCACCCCGTTCGGCCCCCGCAGGATCAGGGCACGGCCCGCCCGCAGCCGAAAGGACACCCCCTCCAGCACCGCTATCCCGCCGCGCGCGACAGCCAGCCCCTCGACGCTCAGACCCATCCCGCGCCCCCGGCCCCTGCCACCTGCGAAAAATCTTCCTCCGAAGATTTTTCCCGAAAAGTTTCCTCCGAAAACTTTTCGCCCGCGGCGCTCATGCGCCGCTCCCCGGCTGGAACACGGGCAGAAGCGCGGCCGCGATGCGCCGCCCCTCGCCCAGAAGCACGTTGTAGGTACGGCAGGCCGCGGGCGAAGACATCACCTCCACCCCGATCCCGCCCGCCTCCAGCGCATCACGAAAGGCCCTTGGTGGATGGGCGATCTCCGCCCCCATGCCCAGCAGCAGAACGTCGATCCGCCCCGCCATGGCAAGCGGAACGCCCGTATCCTCCAACCCGCCCCAAGGCCCCGCATCCCAAGGCGTGATCAGACAGGCCCCGCGCAGCACATGGCCGCCCACGCGAAAGAAACCGGGCCCATATCCCTCAACCGGCTGCGCGCTGCCATAGCTGATCTCGGTAAGCCGCATCCGCGCCCCCTCAGGCCAAAAGCTCAGGCATCCACGTTGGCAAATTCATCCGGAGTGCCCTTGTTCTTGGGCTTTTCGCTGCGGTCCAGCCCGATCATCAGAACGATGTTCTTCGCCACATAGACCGATGAATAGGTCCCAAGGATCACGCCCATGAAGATGGAGAAGCAGAAGCCCCGGATCACATCGCCTCCGAAGACCATCATCACACCCACCGCGATCAGCGTCGTGACAGAGGTCATCAGCGTCCGGCTCAACGTTTCGTTCACCGACAGGTTCATCACATCGCGCAACGGCATGGTCTTGTACTTCTGCAGGTTCTCCCGCAGCCGGTCGAACACCACCACCGTGTCGTTGATCGAATAACCGAGGATCGTCAAAAGCCCCGCGATGATCGTCAGGTCGAACTTGATCTGGAACAGCGCGAAGATGCCTATGGTGATGAAGACGTCATGCAGCAGCGCCAGAACACCCCCCAGCGCGAACTGCCATTCGAACCGCATCCAGATATAGGCCAGCACCGCCGCCGAGGTCAGCGCCACAGCAATGATCGACCCCCAGACCAATTCGCCGGAAACCTTCGGCCCCACGCTTTCCACGCTGGGAAAGGTCATCGCCGGATCGATGGTCCGCAGCGCCTCTTCCACCGCCGCAATCGTCTCGGGCGTCACCGCCTCCGTGGCATCCAGCGCCGCGATGCGCACCATGGCCACGTTCTGCTCCGGCCCGAAACTGGGATCGAAAACCTCGGTGATCGCCACATCGCCCAAGGGCAAGCCCTCAAGCGCCGCGCGATAGGCCCCCACATCCACGGGCTGGGCGCTTTCCGTCCGGATCGTCGTGCCGCCCTTGAAATCGATCCCGAAATTAAGGCCCATCACCCCCCAGGCGACAAAGGCCGCCACCATCAACAGCATCGACCCGCCAAAGGTCAGCCACTGAAAGCGGAAGAAATCGAAACTGGTCTTTTCCGGTGCAAGCCGCAGTCGCCAGGCCATTCCGCCCTCCTTACACGATCACGGTGCTGGGCTTTCTCAGCCCATACCAAGTTTCCACCATCTGCCGTGTCACGAACAGCGCCGTGAAGACCGATGTCACGATCCCGATGGCCAGCGTCACCGCAAAGCCCCGCACCGGCCCCGCCCCCATGGTGAACAGCACCGCCGAGGTGATCAGCGTCGTCAGGTTCGCGTCAACGATGGCCGAGAGCGCCCGCTCATAGCCGATCTCGATCGCCCGCGCCGCCGATTTGGCGTTCTTCAACTCTTCGCGGATCCGCTCGAACACAAGGACATTGGCATCCACCGCCATCCCGATGATCAACACGATCCCCGCGATCCCCGGCAGGGTCAGCGTCCCCCCGATGGCCGACAGGATGCCGAAGATCATCGCCATGTTCAGACCCAGCGAAACCACGGCAAACACTCCGAACAGCCCATAGGATGCAATCATGAACACGCTCACGGCAGCCATGGCGATCACCGCCGCCACACGCCCCGCATCGATGGAATCCTGCCCAAGCTCCGGTCCGATGGTCCGCTCTTCAAGGAAGGTCATGCTCGCAGGCAGCGCCCCCGCCGACAGCAGCACCGCCAGCCGGTTCGCCTCCTCCACCGTGAAATTCCCGGTGATGATCCCCGACCCGCCGGGAATATGGCTCTGGATCACCGGCGCCGAAATCACCTTGCCGTCCAGAACGATGGCAAAGGGCGCCCCGATGTTCTGCGCCGTATAGTCGCCGAAGGCCCGCGCGCCGCGCGCATCGAACTGGAAGGCCACGGCGGGCCGCCCGTTCTGATCGAAATCCCCTTTGGCATTGGTCAGGTCGTCGCCCGACACCACGGGCACTTCCTCGACCGTATACCAGACCCCCTCCTCGTCCAGCGAGGGCAGGCTGATGTTCCCCGCCCCCGGCGTCCGGTCCTCGTTGGTGCCGCGCCGCACCACCGGGTTGAAGGTCAGCTTCGCCGTCGTCCCGATCAGCGCCTTCAACTCCGCCGCCGACCCGATCCCCGGCACCTGAATCAATATGCGGTCCGCCCCCTGCCGCTGGATCGTCGGCTCCCGCGTTCCGGCCTGATCGACCCGCGTGCGGATGATCTCCAGCGATTGCTGGATCGTCCGCAGGTCCACCGCCTCGCGCTCCGCCTCCGAAAGCTGCACGATCAGCACATCGCCCTCGGCCGTCACGTCGATATCGGTCTGCCCCACCCCCGTCAGCGTCACAATATTGGACGACAGCGCCCGCACCGCTTCCACGCCCGCCGCCATTCCGGCAGGGTTCTCGATCTGCACGCGCAGCTCATACGGCACCTGCGTCGGCTGCCGCCGCACGCTGCCCACCTGATCGCGCACGTCGCGCAAGGCGTCGCGCACTTCCGGCCACCAGCTATCCATGCGCGCCTTGTAGACGTCCGAAACCTGCACCTCCGCCAGAAGATGCGCCCCGCCCCGCAGATCAAGCCCCAGATTGACCAATCCCGAAGGCATCCACGTGGGCCAGAGGTCCAGCGCCGCCTGCTGCTCTTCCGTGGCGAAACCCGCAGCCTCCACGGCAAGCGCCGCGTCGTTATGGGCCTCCACCCGGCCATAGAACAGGTTGGGCACAGACAGAACCAGACCTGCCGCCACCAGCGCCCAGATCAGCGCCTTCTTCCACGCCGGGGCCGTCATCATCGGGGTATATTGCATGGCGACAGTCCGCTCCGGATCGGTCCGCTCCGGCTCAGGCCGCAGCCGGTTCCGTCTTGTTGATGACCTGCGCGATGGTGCCCTTGATCACCTTGACCTTGACGCCCTCGGCGATCTCGACCTCCACCATGTTGTCTTCCTGCACCTTCGTCACCTTGCCGACGATGCCGCCCTGCGTGACGACCTGATCCCCGCGCCGCAGCGCCTCGACCATGGCCTTATGCTCCTTCATCTTCTTCTGCTGCGGGCGGATCAGCAGGAAATACATGATCGCGAAGATCAGGATCAGGGGGATGAACGAGGCAAAGGCGGAACCGGCACCGGCACCGGCGGCCTGGGCATAGGCGGGCGTAGCAAACATGGGCGTCCTCTCACTGTCGCTTTGGGCCGGGTCACCCGGCCAGATTTGGCGCGCACCCTAAAGGCGGGGGCATGGGAAGGCAAGGCAGCCACTGTACCCCGCCGACCCGGCGCATATAGGCATGCGAAAGGGCCTTACCAAGCACCGGCAAGGCCCCCAAGGCGCATTTCGCAGCGCCCTGTCCACCGAAACGTGATCCGCCCCTAAAGGCCCAGCCGCCGCGCCAGCCCCATCATCTTCCGATAGACCAGCGGCGGCATCAGATCCTGCACCAGTTCGCGCCGTGCCGTCTCGGTATCAGCCTTGTCTCCCGTCCCCGGACGCGGCCGGAACAGCGTCGTGTGGCTCTTGCGCGTCGCATCCCAGGTCGCGGTGTAATAATACAGCGCGATCGACTGCCGCGGCACGCCATCGGGATGGTTCACCTTCTCGGGGTTCCCGTGCCAACTGTCCGAGGTGGTGGAAAAGCAGACCATCCGGTTGAAGGTCGGGACGAAGGAACTCACCTTCCGCGTCATCCCCTTGTCCCACAGCTCGAACGACCCGCCATACTCCTCTTTCCAGTCATGGTTGAGGTAGAGCAGGATGTTCAGCCGCCGCTCAAGGTTCAGCTTGCCGTGGTGGTTGAAGTCGGCATGGATGTCCAGATGCCCCCCCGTCTCGATCCGGTGGATGCCGCCGCCCGCGAAGTATGGGTCGGGGATCAAACCGCTGATGCCGGTCAATTCCTCAAGAAACATAAGGAAAGGCCGCGAATTCAGCGCGTAGAACAGGTTCTTCGTATAGGTCCCCAGCCGCTCCGGCAAATAGCTGGATTTCAGCCGCTCCTGCTCCCGGTTGAACGAGGTTTCCGCCTCCGGCAGGTCGCGCAACTCTTGCAGGACACGCTCCAGTATCTCGGGCGGCAGGAAATTGTCGAACCCGCCATGCGGATAGGGCTGGGCCGTCCGATAGGCCTCGGCATGGGCGCGGGCCGCCTCGCGGGCGGCATCGGCGGAGATCAAGAGGGTTTCGGGGTCGATCGGCAGGACGGGTTGGGTCATGGGCGCTCCGAAAGGCTAAGGGGACTGCGTAAAGAAGGGCGGATAAAGTGACTACCAATGGGCAAGACTAGCGCCGACGGGCAATCCGGTCATCCCTCAAAGGTCCCGGACAAAGGTCCGATCCCCGCGCCGCCAGTCGATCCAAGGCCGCCCCCACCCCGGTCCCGGCCAAGGGCGCGGCCAGCCCTTTCTGTGCGCCCATGCACGATTAACCAACCTGCGCGCGCCTCACCTCTCGGATTTTGTATGTACACTTTACGGTACAGAATGCGGCACAACCCTCGGCACAGGGTTTTTCAGCAAGATCAGGACCTTGCCGCCCCCTTTCCCTTCTTCGTCAAAACGGGCATACCTGCCCGCGTTCACATTCCAGAGGACAGGGCCATGCACGACATCCGCGCCATCCGCGAAAACCCCGCCGCCTTCGACGAAGGCCTGCGCCGCCGTGGCCTGCCCCCTGCCTCGCCCGAAATCCTCGCCCTCGACGCCGACCGCCGCGCCAAGATCGCCGCCGCCGAAACCGCCACCGCCGACCCGAACCGCGCATCCAAGGACGTCGGCGCCGCCAAGGCGCGCGGCGATGATGCCGAATTCGAACGCCTCCGCGCGCTAGTGGCTGAAAAGAAAGCGGAAATCGCCAAGTTGACGGCCGAGGCCGACGCCCAAGATGCGGCCCTGCGCGACATGCTGATGCGCATTCCGAACCTTCCCTTGGCCGATGTGCCCGTGGGAAAGGACGAGGATGACAATGTCGAACTCCGCCGCTGGGGCACCCCCCGCGCCTTCGATTTCAAGCCGCTGGAGCATTTCGAGATTGCGGGCGTCAAACCGGGCATGGATTTCGAAATCGCCGCCAAACTTTCCGGCGCGCGCTTCGTGGTGCTGCGCGGCGCGGTGATCCGCGTGCATCGGGCACTGGCGCAGATGATGCTCGACACCCATGTGAACGACCATGCGTTAACCGAGACATGGACCCCGGTCCTCGTCAAGGAAGACGCCATGTATGGCACCAACCAACTGCCCAAATTCGCCGAGGACAGCTATCAGACGACCAATGGCTGGTGGCTCGTCCCCACCTCCGAGGTGACGCTGACGAACACGGTGGCGGGCGATATTCTGGAAGAAAATCAACTTCCTATCCGCATGACCGCCCATACCCAATGCTTCCGCTCCGAGGCCGGTTCGGCGGGCAAGGACACCACCGGCATGCTGCGCCAGCACCAGTTCGAGAAGGTGGAGATGGTGTCGATCACCACCCCCGAAACCAGCCTCGCCGAACATGACCGCATGACGCGCTGTGCGGAAAATATCCTTGAAAAACTGGGGCTTCCCTACCGCACCATCGTCCTCTGCACGGGCGACATGGGCTTTGGCGCGCAAAAGACCCATGATCTTGAGGTCTGGCTTCCGGGCCAGAACCGCTATCGCGAAATCTCTTCCGTCTCCGTCTGCGGCGATTTCCAAGCCCGCCGCATGAACGCCCGATTCCGCCCTGCCGCAGGTGGAAAACCCGAATTCGTTCATACACTTAACGGCTCCGGTCTGGCCGTGGGCCGCACCCTGATCGCGGTGCTGGAGAATGGCCAGCAGGCCGACGGCTCGGTCGATCTGCCCGCCGCCCTCCACCCCTATCTCGGCGGCAAGACCCGCATCACCCCCGAAGGCGCGCTGGCATGAAAGCCCGCGCCGCCCTCCTCCTCCTCGTCACCCTCGCCTTCGGCGCCGCCCCCTTCCTGACCCCGCCCTTCCGCGGCTACGATCCCGCGCTCTTCCCTGTCAACATACCGCGCCCCTCCATCCAACCCGCCGGATACGCCTTCGCGATCTGGAGCGTGATCTACCTCTGGCTGATCACCCATGCCGTGCTAGGCCTCTGGAAACATGCGGAAAACCCGGCATGGGACGCGCCGCGCCTGACGCTCGTCGCGGCCATCGCGCTGGGTTCGGCATGGCTTTCCATCGCGCCGGTCGCGCCGATCTGGGCCACGGTCACAATCCTGATCATGGCAGCCACCGCCATCGCCGCTTTCCTGCGGGCCGATACAGAAACCGATCGCTGGCTCCTCTCGGGCCCGATCGCCATTCTCGCAGGCTGGCTCTCCGCCGCCGCCGCCGTCTCCACCGGGGTGGTCGCGGCAGGCTATGGCCTCCTGACCGACACCTCCTCGGCCCTTGCCATGATCATCGCAACGCTGATGGTGGCCACCACGGTCCAACGGCGCAAGCCGCGTATGCCGGTCTACGGGCTTACCGTGATCTGGGCACTTGCCGGAATTGTCGTGGCGAATTCGGGGCTTAACCCTGCCGTCGCCATCACTGCCGGCCTTGGCATCGCCGCCATGGCCCTGATCCTTCGCGCCACGTTGCGGGCCTGAGGCGGCGCGCCACCAACGCGCCCGCCACTGGATCAGTCCTTCCGCCCCTCGATATGTTTGCGCAGGCGGCTTGGTGTGTGGAACTTGCGTTCCTTGAACGGGTTCTTGTCCCCCTGCGACCGGAACATGATCCGGATCGGAACCCCCGGCATCTCGAAGTGATCCCGTAACCCATTGACGAGATAGCGCTTATAGCTTTCCGGCATCTCGTCAGGCCGCGAGCACATCACCACAAAACCCGGCGGCCGCGCCTTCACCTGCGTCATGTAACGCAGCTTGATACGGTGTCCGCCGGGGGCCGGTGGCGGATGCGCCTCGGTCATGGCACCCAGCCAGGAATTCAACCGCGCCGTGGTGATCCGCTTGTTCCACACATCATGCGCGCGGCAGATCGCGTCATGCAGCCGGTCCAGCCCCCGCCCCGTCTTGGCCGAGACCGTCACCAATGGCGCCCCGCGCAGCTGAGGCAGCAGCCGCTCGAACATCTCCTTCAGTTCGGCCAGCTTCTCCTGCTTCTCGTCCTCAAGATCCCACTTGTTCACCGCGATGACGACCGCCCGCCCCTCGGTTTCCGCATAATCCGCAATCCGCAGATCCTGCGTCTCGAAGGGGATCTCCACATCCAGCAGGACCACCACGACCTCGGCGAAGCGCACCGCGCGCAGCCCGTCGGCGACCGAAAGCTTCTCCAATTTCTCGGTCACACGCGCCTTCTTGCGCATCCCCGCCGTGTCGAAGATGCGGATGGGCGTGCCCTGCCAATCGGCCCGCACCGAAATCGCATCCCGCGTGATCCCGGCCTCAGGCCCCGTCAGCAGGCGGTCCTCGCCGATGATCTTGTTGATCAGCGTGGATTTTCCGGCATTGGGCCGCCCGATCACGGCAATCTGCAAGGGCTTCTTCGCGGTCGGACGATGGGCGACCGGGTCGACCTCCTCATCCCCCAGCTCCTCGGGGATATCGACCTCCGTCTCCGGCGTGTTCGCGGCCTCGCGCTCGGCGAACTCCTCGCGGAAGGGCGTCAGGATGCGGTACAGGTCATCCATCCCCTCGCCATGCTCCGCCGACAGCCGTACCGGTTCACCCAGACCCAGCGACCAAGCCTCCAGCGCCCCGCTATCGCCCGCGGCCCCCTCGGCCTTGTTCACCCCCAGCACCACGCGCGCATTCTTCTTGCGCAGGATATCGGCGAACACCTCATCCGACGGCGTCACACCCACCCGCCCGTCGATCAGGAACAGGCACACATCCGCCATCTCCACCGCGCGCTCCGTCAGCCGCCGCATCCGGCCCTGAAGCGAGTCGTCGGTGACTTCCTCCAACCCCGCCGTATCGATGACGGTAAAGCGGAGGTCGAACAGCTTCGCATCGCCCTCGCGCAGGTCGCGCGTGACGCCGGGCTGGTCATCGACCAGCGCCAGCCGCTTGCCGACCAGACGGTTGAACAGCGTGGATTTGCCCACATTGGGTCTCCCCACGATCGCAAGGGTAAAGCTCATCGCCCGCTCCCGGTTTTTCCGAAGGGGAACCCCTACACGGGGTTGGCGTCAACGGAAAGCGTGAAGTTGCCCGTTGCCCGACACCACGAACAAAGCCCCGCCTGCCAGAGCCGGCGGCGCCGAGGCCCCACCCGGGATCTCGGCCCCGCCCACAAGCGCACCATCCGCAGGGTTGAACAGACGCAACTGCCCGTCACCCGACACCACGGCCAACCGCCCCCCGGCAAGCACCGGCCCGAAATGCGGCACGATGGCCTTCTGCCGCTTGGGCTTGTCCTTGGTGAAATAGGGCATGTCCACGGCCCAGATCACTTCGCCGCTCGCGGCATCCAGACGCACCAGACGGTTCTCGTCATTCACCACGAAGACCGACCCGCCCACGACCAGCGGCGTGTTCAACGCGCCCTCCACCGCCGTCCAGATCCGTTCACCGGACGAGGTATCCAGCGCCGCCGTCCGGCCCGAAGCGGTGCCGACATAGGTCACATCGCCCACCGTCACCGCATCCCCGGTGATGTCGGTCACACCCGCATAGGCGCGGCCCACGCGCTGCCCCGTCACCGGGGCCTGCCAGACCTGCACACCCGAAACCTTCAGCGCCGCCGTCACCGACCCGTTCGCAAAGGGGAACAGCACAAGGTTGTCGCTTACCGTGGGCGCAGAGGCCCCGATCATGCCCGTCACGCCCACGGCGCCCGGCACGGTCCAACGCACGCGGCCCGTCTCGGCGTCGATGGCCCAGCCCGAACCGTCACGCCCCGAAACGAAGACCGTCCCGCCCGAAACCGCAGGCGCACCCGTGATCGGGCTGTCCACGCGCTGCCGCCAGACGATCCCACCCGTCGCCGCATCCAGTGCGACCAGTTCG
>Ga0209278_1001110_pt1 | contig 17064 bp, 19 predicted proteins | sample JI81BgreenDNA_FD_187504 | JGI IMG/M metagenome (GOLD analysis project Ga0209278, IMG submission 187504) | Wastewater effluent complex algal communities from Wisconsin, to seasonally profile nutrient transformation and Carbon sequestration -... | ecosystem: Engineered > WWTP > Effluent > Algae... | reverse complement strand
CCATCACACCGCGCGCCGCATCAACCACCGGATCGGCCCGATCATCGCTTTCGGCGAGCACGGTGGCGACCAGCGTGATGCTGCCACCTGTGCGACGATCCCCACCAGCGCGTTCTGCCAGATCGGCCACCAGTTGCAGCGCTGAAGGCGGATAACCCCTTGATCCACTTGGCTCGCCCCGCGCCATCGCCACTTCGCGGGCGCCGTGAACCACGCGGCTCAGGCTGTCGAGGATCAGCAGCACCTGGCGTCCTTGAGAGCGAAACCATTCGGCAATGGCAAAGGCCCGTTGGGCGCCGCGCACCCGGCACAGCATCGCATCCGATGCCGGCACGGCGATGGTGACGGTGCGGGCGCGGGCCGGGCCAGCCAGCTCAGTATCGATGAAGTCACTGATTTCACGGCTGCGTTCACCGATCAACGCCATCACCACCACATCGGCCCGCGCCCAGCGCGTGATCTGGCCGAGCAGCACTGATTTGCCCACCCCGGTGCCCGCCATGATGCCGATGCGCTGGCCAACACCAAAGCTGAGCAGCGCATCAATGGCGCGCACGCCGGTGGGCAGCGGCTGGGTTACCCGCGCTCGCGCCTGTGGCAGCAAGGGCGGCGGCGCGGCCGGCACATGCGCCGTCGCCGTGATCGGCCCCAGCCCGTCGAGCGGCTGGCCCAGGCCATCGATCACCCGGCCCAGCAGTCCCTTACCCACCGCCACATCGCCACCGGCCGCTTCCGGCAGCACCAGCGCGCCCGGCGCGATGCCGGCCAGCGGAGACAGGCCCATCAGCAGCGCCCGGCCATCGCGGAACCCGATGATTTCACCCGCCAATCCGGCCGCGCCCAACGCGACGCGGTTGCCGATGGCGCCGTGTACGCCCACCGCTTCGATGATACTGCCATCCGCCGCCACCACGCAGCCACCCTTGCGAATGGGTAGCGGTGCCACAGCCATGGCAGCGATCTGGCGGGCAAGGCTGGCGGTCACGTTCATGCCAGCGCCTTCACGATGCGGGCCAGTCGTTCGGCGATCCCGGCCTCGATACGATATTCGGGGGCGGCCAGCACAACATGGGCAGTGGGCAGCGCCGGATCGGCCGCCGTGGTCAGGCCCGGCGGCAGCTCCGGCGCCAACAGCGCCAGCGTTTCGGGATGGGCCACCAGGGTGGGAAGCGCGCCATCGCCCACTTCGGCCAGCGCGGCTTCGACCAGCGGCGCCAGCACACGCCGCCCGCCTTTCAATTCGGCCATCAGCACCGTTCGGGCAATATTTTCAACCAGTTCAACCAGCAGCGGTCGCAGCGCCGCTTCGTCAATCGCCGTGGCGCTGCGGGCGGCGGCAGCGGCGCTGGCCAAGGCTGCGCGCAAAGGGGCCAGATCGGCTTCTGCAGCGGCGCGGCCAGCGGCTTCACCCTCGGCAAACCCCCGAGCATGGCCTTCGGCGCCGGCGTCGGCCAGCAGTGTCGTCACGTCCACCTCTGCACGCGGCGGCGGCGCTTCGGCCGGCATCAGGCTGGACAGCAGCCGCGCCAGCCCCGGCGCACCGGCGCGCACATCGGGCGAGACGCCGGCCAGCAAAGCGGCGAGTCTGGGGTCGTGCGCGGTCACAGCATCGCCTCCGTGGATGTGGGCAAGGTCAGCGCGCCGCTGTCACCAAGGCGGCGCACGGTGCGGCACAGTTCGCGTTGGGCGGCTTCCACTTCAGAACGCTTCATCGGCCCGCGTTCCGCCAGTTCATCCTGCAATTGCGAGGCCGCGCGCTTCGACATGGCGCCAAAGATGAAGTCCTTCAGCGGCGCATCAGCGCCCTTCATGGCCACCGCCAGCTGCGCCGGATCGACCTCGCGCAGCACCAGCTGCATGTCTTTCTGGCTCAGGCCGATCAGATCGGCGAAGATGAACTGTTGCGCCTCCAGCTCAGCCGCCAGTTCGGCGTTCAGCGCCATCAGCGTTTCCAGCAGCGCGCCGCGCCCGCGCGCCTTCTTGATAACGGCCGCAGTAAAATCGGTGCCGGCCAGTTGGGTGTGGTCGCGCCGCGTGCCGATGCCGCGCAGCTTGGCTTCGATGTCGGCTTCCAGTGCGGCCAGATCATGGATGTTGACCGGGTTCAGCGTCGCCAGCCGGGCCGCCACATCAGGCTGCAGTGTTTCGGGCAAGGCATCCAGCGTCTGAGCGGCGCGGGTTTCGGGCAAATGCGCCAGAACGACCGCAACCGCTTGCGGATGCTCATCGGCAATCAACTTGGCCAGCGCCGGCCCATCCACCCAATCGAGCACGGCAAAGCGCCGGCCCGATGCGGGCGGCCCGATCTTTTCGATCATGGTTTCGGCGCGCGGCGTGCCCAGCGCCATGCCCAGCCGATGGCGCAGCTGGCGGCCCTGGCTGTCGAGCGCCGCCACCTGCGCGGTGCGGGCGAGGAATTCATCGAGCACATGATCGATGGCGAGCGGGTCGATCTCCGCCACCGTCAGCATGGCCTCGCCCACCTGCTGCACTTCGGCCGGGCTCATGCCGGACAGCATTTCGGCGGCCTGGGCTTCTTCCAACACCAGCAGCAGGATGGCGCATTTCTGCGCGCCGCTCAGCGCAGCAGCAGGGCTGGCGAGATCGGTCATGCCGCCTCGTCCTCATCGGCCGGCGCAGGCGGCGGATCGGCGGCAGGCGCGGTCAAGTCGGCCAGCAGCATCTGCCGCGCCACTGCCATCGCCCGATCACGATCGCCCGTCACCAGCGTGCGGGCGATGTCGAGCTTGCCGCTGTAATCGCGGGCGGCGGCCGGGCGCAGCAGTTCGCCGCCGTCGATCATGGCTTCCACGGCGGCCTTGTCTGCAGTGCCTTCGGCGAACAGGCTGGGCGCGCTGGCACCGCCGCTGCGAGACAGGGCGGCACCGGCAGCTTCGGCGGTCGCCGTGGCGGCTGCTGCCAGAACGGTGCGGCGTCGCCACAGGAAGAAGCCGGCACCCAAGGCCAGGATCAGCACGGCAGCAGCGGCAATGATGTAGAGGCCATAATCCTTGACGACCGGCGCTTCATACCAGGCCGCTGGCGCGTCGGTTTCGCTCACAAAGCTGCGGGTCTGCACCTCCACCAGGTCGCCGCGTGCCGCATCAAAGCCCATGGCCCCGCGCACCAGCCGCTGGATATTGGCGAGTTCCTTGGCGCCGCCCTTTCCGACAGCAGCAGCATCGAGCACCACCGCCACCGACAAGCGCTTCAGCCGCGGCGCACCGGCACGGGTGACGGAGACATCCTTGCCAATCTCGAAATTGCGCGCCGCCGTTTCCGAGGTCACATTGCTGCCCACCGCTGCCGGGGCTGGCGTTGCTGGCGGGTTGCCGGTCACCTGCGCGGCTTGTGGCACCGTGTTGGTAAGCGCGCCCGGAATGCCAGCGGCAGCGGGCGGCGTGCCATCCATGTTGCGGCTGGTCTGTTCGGAACGCACGGTGCCGGCCGGCTGGAAGCGTTCACTGGCGGCTTCGTTCTCGGAAAAATCCACGTCTGCGGCCACTTCGGCGGTGAAGCGGCCGGGGCCCAACATGGGGGTGAGCAATTTCACCAGCCGTTCGCGCACCAGGCTTTCCAGCCGCTGCTGATAGGCCAGATGCTGGGCATCGCCCGACACCCCGGCCGACAGCAAGGCGCCCGATTGATCGACCACGCTCACCCGGTCACTGGCAAGACCGGGCACGGACGTCGCCACCAGCCAGATCACGGCGCGCACCTGCGCTTCGGCCAGGCTGCGCCCCGGTGCCAACGTGACGAACACGCTGGCCGATGGGGCCGCGCGGTCGCGGATGAACACCGAAGGTTCCGGCGTCGCCACATGCACGCGCGCCGCCTTCACGCCGTCGATGGCTTCCACGCTGGCGGCCAGTTCTCGCTCCAGCGCCTGCTTCAGCCGGGCAGCCTCCACCGAACGCGAAGCGCCCAACGGCATGTCGGCCAATGCTTGGCCGACGGCGGCACTGGCTTTCGGCAGGCCCTGGCCGGCGAGCAGGATGCGGGCTCGGGCGGCGTCCCCGGCGGGCACTTCCACCGTGCCGCTGTCCTGATTGATGCGATACTCGAAATTGGCGGCGGCCAGCGCATCACTCACAGCGGCGGCATCAGCTTCGGCCAGACCGGGATAGAGCGGCCGCCAATTGGGCTGGCGCAGACTGAACCAGGCCAGTGCGGCCGCTGCCAGCAGCACAACGACCAGCAGCGCCGGGCGCGCCTGCTGCACAGCGGGGCTGCCCCACAGGCTGCGGGCGCGGCTGGCGATGGGCGCCAGCGCCGGCGGCACAGACAGGCCCGGCGCCGGCTGCGGCGATTCAGAGGTCAAGGCAGCGCTGTCGCTCATGCGATCACAGCGGCATGTTCATGACGTCCTTGTAGGCCCCCACCAGGCGGTTGCGCGCCTGCAAGGTGGCTTCAAAGGCGATGGAGGCTTTCTGGCGGGCGATCATCACGCTGGCCAGATCGTGGGTCTGCCCGGTTTCATAGGCGTTGGTGGCCGACGTGGCCTGATCCTGAATGGCAGAGACGGAACGCAGCGCTTCGTTGAGCGCGGTGCCGAACTGGGGTTGTTCTGGCGCGTCGATGCCGCCGCGCAGCGTCGACGGCTGCCCCAGTCCCTGCCCAATTCCCTGCAACGCGTCACTGCGCGCCAGGATTTGCTGGCGCAACTTCAGGATCGAGGCACTGTCAACCGGGGCCAAAGTCCCTATGCTCATCACTGCACCATGGTGGCAGCGTCACGCCCGCTGCCGCGTTGGGCCGCCAATTTGTAGCGCAGCGTGCGTTCGGAAATGCCGAGCCGGCGGGCGGCATCGCGGCGGCTGGCGCTGGTGGCGAGCGCGCGGGCGATGCTTTCCTGCTCGGCCAGGCGCATCTGGCCCGGTAGCGGCAGACCGATGCTCGATGTTTCCACCGGTGCGCGCGTGTCGATCAGCAGGTGGCGGGCGCTGATATCCGGCCCGTCACAGAGCACCAGCGCACGGTCCAGCACATTGCCCAGTTCACGCACATTGCCGGGCCAGGCGTGCGCATTGAGCCGAGCCCGGGCACAAGGGGTGAGCCATGGCACCAGGCCATCACCGCCAGCGCGGCCCAGCAGCCAGTGGGCGGCGATCACCATGATGTCGGCCGGGCGTTCGGCCAGCGGCGTCGTGCGCAGCGGGAACACCGCCAGCCGCCAGTAAAGATCGGCGCGAAAGCGGCCGGCGGCCACATCTGCCGCCAGATCGCGATTGCCGGCCGCGATGATCCGCACATCCACTTTCACCGGGCGGGTGGCGCCCACGGCCAGCACCTCGCGTTCCTGCAGCACGCGCAGCAGCTTGGCCTGCGCGGCGAGCGGCAGTTCGGCGACTTCATCGAGGAACAGCGTGCCGCCGTCGGCGCTGCGGATCAGGCCAGGCGAGGCGGCATGGGCGCCGGTAAAGGCGCCGCGCTCGTGCCCGAACAGCGTGGCTTCCACCATCTGTTCGGCGAGCGCGGCGCAGTTCACAGCGACCAAGGGTCCATCGCGGCGGGGGGAAGACTGATGCACAAGCCGGGCAAGCCCCTCCTTGCCGGTGCCGGTGGGGCCTTCGATCAGCACGCTGGTCGGGCTGGCACCAACCCGCGCCGCCAGTTTCAACAGATCGCATGATGCCGGATCGGCCGCCGCTGGCCGATCCGGCCTGGCAAAGGCGGAAGCCAGCGCCAGCGCCCATTCGGCATCTTCGGGGGCCACGGCGAGATGCAGCGTGTTGCCCTCCAACCGGGCACTGCCGGTGGCGGCTTCGTGCAACACCAGGCGGCGCGGTTTAAGGCCGGGGCCGGGAAACCGTTGATTGCCGATGACAAGCTCGAGATCGGCGCGATCCCAATCGGCAAGACCGGGGATCCAAGGGAGCGGCGACGGAACGGGGACAGGCGTGCTCATGCCCGTTCATCAGCAAGGCGCGTGCCAACTCGCCTTCCTGAACGGCCGCCACCATGCGGCGTGGTTAACAAATAATGGCCTGTCAAAAAGCCGACAGGCGAAGCGTCAGCCGGCCGACACGGCAACCGTCAAGCGTTTGACACTGTCAGTATCTTGACGCCCGGATTTCAGGCCGAGATCAGCCCCGGTTCAGCTGCCACCGTGGCCACCATGGTTCCGCCGGCCACCAGCCGATCGCCGATATAGGCAACCGCGGCCTGGCCGGGCGCGACGCCATATTGCGGCTCGGCAAAGCGCAGCATGTTGCCCTCGATCCAGCCTTGCGCCAGCGGCGCCATCGATCGCACCTTCACCATCAGCGGGCCATCAACCGGCCCCAGCCGATTGGCACCATTCAACTGCACCGCGCGCACGGCCAACGCCCGGCGCGGCCCGGCAATGACGCGGTTCTGCGCAGCATCAATGCCGACAACATAGAGCGGTTCGGCCTGGCCGCCCAGTTCCAGCCCGCGACGCTGGCCGACGGTGAAGCGGTGGACGCCGTTGTGGACGCCAAGCACACGGCCGGCGGCATCAACAATCTCGCCGGGCCGGGCCAGTTCCGGCCGGATCTTCTCCACCACAGCCGCATAATCGCCGCCGGGGACGAAGCAGATATCCTGGCTGTCGGGCTTGGCCGCCACCACCAGGCCGAAGGCTTCTGCCATCGCGCGGGTTTCGGCCTTGGCGAGCCCGCCCAGCGGGAAACGCAGATAGTCGAGCTGGCTTTGCGTGGTGGTCCACAGGAAATAGCTTTGGTCTTTCCCCGGATCCGCGCCGCGATGCAGTTCGGCGCCCTCTGGCCCGTCGATGCGCTGCACATAATGGCCGGTCAGCAATGCCTCGGCCCCCAGATCGCGGGCCAGCGCGATCAGATCGGTGAACTTCACCGTGCGGTTGCACTCCACGCACGGTACCGGGGTAAGGCCCCTGGCATAGGAGTCGACGAAATTGTCGATCACCGCCTCGCGGAAGCGGCTTTCCATATCGATGACATAATGGGCAATGCCCAGCCGTTCGGCGACGTTGCGCGCATCGCGAATATCGGCACCGGCGCAACAGGCACCCGGACGGCGCGCAGCGGCGCCCTGATCATAGAGTTGCAGCGTGATGCCTACAGTGTCGCAACCGCCAGCCGCTGCCAGTGCTGCCACCACCGACGAATCGACCCCGCCCGACATGGCAACGGCCACCCGTCGGCCGGCCAATGGCGCCAACACTGCGCGCGCGCTGGCAGGCAGCGCGGCAAGATCGAGGGGAAAGGCGGTGGGCGTAATCATGGTCTCAGGCGGCGCAATGGGCATGCGGCCGGTTGTCGTCAAGGGGCGCCCTGCCGGTAAAGCCCGGCCGCCTGCCGCCGTCATGGTGAACAGATCACCCCGTTTCATCGGCCCTGCGCGGGCCGCAAGGAGGCAAATCCGTGTCTTTCATGTCTCCACCCCCGCCCGGATTCGGTAACGATGCTTTACCGCCTGATGACACGGTGCGCTGGGTGCCCAGCCGCAAGGCCGCCGTGCTCAAGGCGATCCGCGAAGGCCACATCAGCCTTGAAGACGCTTGCAAGCGCTGGCGCTTAAGCATTGAAGAGATTCAACTTTGGCAGCGCGCGGTGGACAAGGTGGGCACGCCGGGGCTGCGCGTCACCCGGGTACAGATCTATCGCCCGCTGTTCGAATCGAATGAATCGAATGGTAAAAAATGAGTGAACATTTTGAATCACTTGGAGAAAAATCTAAAGGGGTATTTACGGATGCTCATAAATCAGGTTAAGTATCTTCAGGGGTGCGTGCCGGGCGAGTTGCGCTTGGCGGGGGTTAATCCGAAGCCGGAGACGTATGCATGCGCGTTCTTTTGATTGAAGACGACCGTGCAATGTCTCGCAGCGTTGAGCGCATGCTCGACGAAGCGAGCATCGAGCACGAAACTGCGGGCACAGGGGAGCTCGCGCTCGAATTTGCTCGGACCTATGAATTCGATGTGGTCATGCTGGACCTCACCCTGCCCGATATCAGCGGTCATGAAGTGCTGCGCCAACTGCGGCAGCTGCGCATCAATACGCCAGTACTGATTCTGTCGGGCGACGCCGAAACCACCTCCAAGGTGACCGGCTTTGGTGCGGGTGCTGACGATTATGTCACCAAGCCCTTCGACCGCCAGGAACTGATGGCCCGCCTGCACGCGCTTGTGCGGCGCAGCCAGGGTCACGGCCAGTCGGTCATCGTCACCGGACCGGTGGCGGTCGATCTGGCGGCCCGCTCGGTCAGCGTTGAAGGCAAGCGCGTGGCACTGACCGGCAAGGAATATGCGATCCTGGAGATGCTGTCTCTCCGCAAGGGAATGACGCTGACCAAGGAAATGTTCCTGACCCATCTTTATGGTGGCCGCGACGAGCCTGAACTGAAGATCATCGACGTGTTCGTGTGCAAGCTGCGCAAGAAGTTGCACCTGGCCGGCGCGCCGTCGTCGGGCTGCATCGAAACCGTCTGGGGCCGCGGCTATGCGCTGCGCGACCCGGAACCGAGTGAGTATCCTGCCGTGGCCTGAAAGGGTCACGGCACGCATTGATCAGAAGGCCGCCGGGCAACCGGCGGCCTTTTTGCTTTCAAGGCGCACCGCGCCGGCCTGTATCGGTCAGTCTGTGCAAGTTCTTGTTGCGTGGTTCTGAAAGGCTGCGCACGACGCCGCGCAGGAACTGCACTTCGGCGCCCGTGAAACCTGGCCGCGTCATGACATTGTACAACATTCGCCGTGCGGTTTCGGTTTTACCGGGCGCGGGGTTGAAAAAGCCATTGGTTTCCAGCCGGGATTCGAGCGCCGCGATCAGCTCGGTCAGTTCATGCTGGGCCGCCGGCCCATCGTGATTGACCAGCCAGGTGGGCGGTGGCACTTCCTGACCCAGCACCCAGGCATAGCCCAGCACAGCGACGGCCTGCGCCAGATTGAGGCTGCCGAAATCAGGATTGCTAGGGATGGTGCAGATCGCGTGGCACTTCAACAGATCCTCACGCACCAGCCCGGTACGCTCCGGCCCGAACAGCAAGGCCGATTTGCCCGGCAATGCCTGCATTTCCGCCACACAGCCAGCCGGTGAGTTCACCCGCCGAACCATGTCACGCGTGGTTTGCGCGGTGCCGATGGTGAGATGGCAATCGGCAATCGCCTCGGCCACGCTGTCAAACACGCGCGCAGTCTCGATCACGCCGTCAGCCCCGGCCGCCGATGGCCCGGCTTCCGGATTGGGCCAGCCATCGCGCGGTTGCACCAGGCGCAGATCGGTCAGGCCGAAATTCAGCATCGCGCGCGCCACCGCACCGATGTTCATGCCCAGTTGCGGGCGCACGAGGATGATGGCGGGCGGATTGAGGGGCAGGCTCATGCGGTCGCCCTAGCCGGTTTGCCGGCGCTTGTCAGTCAGGCTTGCCCTTCACGCCATTCACCGCCTCAGTCAGGCCGCCCACGAACGTCTCGAAATCCTTGGCTTCACGAAAATCACGATAGACCGACGCAAAGCGGATATAGGCCACCGGATCAAGCGCCTGCAGCGCCGCCATCACCAGTTCGCCCACCACATCAGCCTCGATCTCGGCTTCGCCCAGCGATTCCAGCTGGCGCACGACGCCGTTGACCAGTCGCTCGATGCGCTCCGGCTCCACAGGACGCTTGCGGCAGGCGATCTCAATCGATCGCGCCAGCTTGTCACGATCAAACGGCTCGCGCTTGCCGCTTTTCTTGACCAGCGTCAGCTCGCGCAGTTGCACCCGTTCGAAGGTGGTGAAGCGGCCGGCGCAGGCCGAGCACTGCCGCCGCCGCCGGATCGACGCGCCATCATCGGTGGGACGGCTGTCCTTCACCTGGGTGTCGTCATTGCCGCAAAAGGGACAGCGCATCAGGGGCGCTTCGTGATGGTGCGGAGGAAGCCAAGCGCGGCGCCAATCATCGTGCCCCAGAACAGGCCGATGAAGGAAAAGATCAGCCCGACGAAGAAACCGACAGCTGCGCCCGCCATCACGTTACGGCCCACATCGGTGCCGCCCACCGGCCCGGCCTTGGCAAACAGATCGTCGGCACCCTGCTTCAGTTTCGCGCCAGTGGGATTATCGAGCAGATCGTCCACCACCTGGCCCGCCTTGGTGAAGCCGGCATCGGCAATATCGGCAATCTGCTTGCCGGTCTCGCTGTCGAGCGCGCGCTTGGCCGAAGCCACCGCATCCTCGGCCGCTTGGGTCAGCTTGTCAGGCTCCGGCTTGGGGCCACCTGTTTCATCCCCCTGCATCCGCGCTTTTCCCCCGAAATGGCAAAGCGGATCAGGCCGGATAAATCGGAAAACGCGCGCACAGCGCCCGCACCCGCTGGTTCACCGCCTTTTCCACTTCAGCATTGCCATCATGCCCATTGGCGGCCAGCCCGTCCAGCACGTCGGCGATCATGTCGCCAATGGCCTGGAACTCGGCAATGCCGAAACCGCGGGTGGTGCCGGCCGGCGAGCCGACGCGGATGCCGCTGGTCTGGGTGGGCGGCAACGGATCGAAGGGCACGCCATTCTTGTTGCAGGTGATGCCGGCACGTTCCAGCGCTTCGTCAGCCTGCTTGCCGGTGATGCCCTTGGGCGTGAGATCAATCAGCGCCAGGTGGGTATCGGTGCCGCCAGCCACCACAGCGCAGCCGCGTTCCACCAGCCGCGCGGCCAGTGCCTGGGCATTGGCGATAACGGCCTTTGAATAATCCTTGAAGCCCGGCTGCAGCGCTTCGCCAAAAGCCACCGCCTTGGCTGCGATGACATGCATCAACGGACCGCCCTGAAGGCCGGGGAACACGGCGCTGTTGAATTTCTTGCCCAGTTCCGCATCGCGGGACAGGATCATGCCACCGCGCGGCCCCCGGAGGGTCTTGTGGGTGGTGGTCGTCACCACATCGGCATGCGGGATCGGCGACGGGTGAACACCGGCAGCAACGAGGCCGGAAAAATGCGCCATATCCACCAGCAACCGGGCACCCACCTTGTCGGCAATGGCGCGGAAACGGGCGAAATCGATGATGCGCGGATAGGCCGAACCACCGGCGATGATCAGCACCGGCTTGTGCTCGACGGCCAGCCGCTCAACCTCGTCATAATCGATCAGATGATCCTCGCGGCGCACGCCATATTGGATGGCGTTGAACCACTTGCCACTCATCGCTGCCTTGGCGCCGTGGGTAAGGTGCCCGCCAGCATCCAGGCTCATGCCCAGGATGGTGTCGCCCGGCTTGGTCAGCGCCAGCATCACCGCGCCATTGGCCTGTGCGCCCGAATGCGGCTGCACGTTGGCATAGGCGGCGCCAAAAAGTTCCTTGGCGCGGTCGATCGCCAGTTGTTCCACGATGTCAGAGGGATGGCAGCCCTGATAATAACGCTTGCCGGGGTAACCTTCGGCATATTTGTTGGTGAACACGCTGCCTTGCGCTTCCAGCACGGCACGGGAAACGATGTTCTCCGACGCGATCAGTTCGATCTGGTTCTGCTGGCGGTCAAGCTCGGCCGCAATGGCGGTCGCGACGGCAGGATCGCTGACCGCAGCCGGCGTTTCGAAGAAGCCATCAGGACGGATATCCGAAATCGGACGGGTGCTCATCGTGCTTCTCCTCAACCAAGCTTGGCGACGCGGCCGGCATGGCGGCCACCTTCGAACGGCGTGTTCAGAAATTCGGCCACACAATCGCGGGCGGTCTCGATGCCGATTATCCGGCTGCCCAGCGCGATGCAATTGGCATCATTGTGCTGGCGGGCCAGCCGCGCCATCAAGCCGCTGGTCACCAGCGCACATCGGGCGCCGGCGATGCGGTTGACGGCGATGGAAATGCCGATGCCGCTGCCGCACACGGCGATGCCTTTTTCGGCGCGGCCGGCCGCAACGGCTTCACCCAGCGCACGGCCAAAATCAGGATAATCGACACTGGCCTCGCTGTCTGGGCCCAGATCAAGCACATCATGGTCCGCAGCGCGCAGTTCATCGGCCAGCATCGCCTTCAAGGCGTATCCAGCATGATCAGAAGCAAGTGCAATGCGCGACACTGGGGGCGACTCCTTGGGCTGCGCCCGCTCTCTAGACGCATCACACCGCCGTGCCAACCAGCCGGCCGATCCCCGCCGTGAGCGCCATCGCCAGCGCACCCCAGAACACCACACGCACCACCGGCCGCAGCGGCGGCGCTCCGCCAGCCCGCGCCCCGACATAGCCCAGCAGCGCCAGGAACAGGATCGAACCACCGCCCTGCCCCACGGCCATCAAGTTCATCGGCAACAGCACAGCGAGCAGCAGCGGCAGCGCCGCCCCCACCGTGAAGGTGCCGGCCGATGCCAGCGCCGCCACCACCGGGCGGGCCGTGGTGATATCGGTGATGTTCAATTCGTCGCGGGCGTGCGCCGCCAGCGCATCATGCGCCATCATCTGGCTGGCCACCTTGTCGGCGGTTTCGGCATCAACGCCGCGCGTCACATAAATCGCCGCCAGCTCTTCATGTTCGTGTTCGGGACTGGCGGCCAGTTCCGCCCGTTCCCGGGCCAGATCAGCGCCTTCGGTATCGGCCTGGCTGCTGACCGAGACATATTCCCCCGCCGCCATCGACATCGCGCCGGCCACCAGCCCGGCAATGCCCGCCACCAACAGCGCTGGCCGTTCCGCCCCCGAGGCGGCGACACCCAGGATCAGGCTGGCGGTGGAGACAATGCCGTCATTCGCCCCCAGCACGGCCGCGCGCAGCCAACCGGCGCGGGCGACAAGATGGGTTTCGCGATGGCTGCGCATGGGACCTCCGGGGTTGTGACCTGTGGTTATCACCCACCGAACCCAAGCGCGCAATCGCGGGTGCTGCCGGGTTGACAGGCCTGGGCGGGCCATTTGCCCAATGGCGACGGCGGGGCGGATTGATGCATGCTGTGCCAATGGTGCGCATGGCGCGCGCCCCACAGAAATGGAGCGGACCAGCCATGAACACCACCAACCACGCCGATATCGTGCAACGCGGATGGGAGGCGGTGGGCCGCGGTGATTGGGACACGCTGATCGCCGATTATCTGCCGGACATGCTGTTCGTCATGCCCGGTCAGGCCGACATGCTGCATGGCACGGCGGCGTTTCGCGGCGCGCTGGAAAACCTGGGCGCCGCCCTGCCACCGGGTTTCGAGATCACCGGCCTGCGGCAGATATCGGATGGCGATGAGGTCGTTTCCATCTTGAACTGGACTAGCACGAAATGCGCCGAGGGCAGCCAGCTTGCCGTGCTGTTCCGCTTTGTGGGTGACAGGATCAGCGAAGAACGCTGGTTCGTCGATACGGTGCAGTGGAAGGCCTGTTTCTAGCGGCAGGCGGGAATCGCCACATCAAAACGCATGGCACTCTACGGCTGAACGTCACGAGTCCCCCGCCCTTGCGGCGCGGCTTGTCGCGCCCTGCGCACCGTTCGTCAGGGCCTTTGCCGATTGAGCCGGCCATGTTCATTTGGCAGCAAGGGCTGTGGGCCGGAAGTGGGCAATGACAGCACCGATCAGGGGTGATTGGGCTGTCTGAATTCAGGGTAGGGCTTGCCACCAGGGGCACCGGCAGCCGTACCGCAACGAACTTCAAGGGATGAAGCCGATGAACATCATGACCAGAAAGGCCAGCACGACAGCGATCATGCTCGCCATCGCCGCAGCCGCCCCGCTCGCCGCCCAAACCACGGCGCCTGACGCCCCCAACACCCAGATCGTGACCGGTGAGCGCCCGCAGCCAGGGCCGGAGATCAAGGGCTATATCACCGCGCGCAGCGGCGATCGCATGGCGGTGACCGCCGAGGATGGCACCAAGACCGTCATCACCATTGACGACGCGACCCAGGTGAAGGGCAGGAGCGGCCTGTTCGGTGGCAAGGGCAAGTTCAGCGCCAGCTCGCTGATGAATGGCCTACCGGTGACGGTTAAGACGCTGCAGGCTGGCGAGACTTTGGTGGCCAGTATCGTCACCTTCCGCAGCAATGATTTCAAGACGGCCAGCATGATCCGCACCGGCACCGCCCAAGGTTTCGAGGAGCAGTCTGCCGCCACCGCCGCCCTGCGCGGCCGCGTTGCCGATATCGACAATTACAATGTGAAAGCCACCACCAATGTCTATTTCGACACCGGCAAATGGATTCTATCGGAACAGGCAAAGGCCGAACTTTGCAATGCGGCTGCCACCGCCGAAAAGACCCCCAACGCACTGCTCCTGGTGGTGGGCTATACCGACAGCGTGGGTGACGAGGACTATAATCAGGAACTGAGCGAAAAACGCGCCAGCCGGGTGTTGGCACATCTGCAGCAGGTGTGCCGCTGGAAGCAGTTCCGCACCCTCACCCCCAGCGGCATGGCCGAATCCGATCCGGTGGCTGACAACAGCACCGATGAAGGCAAGGCCCAGAACCGCCGCGTGGCGGTGAATGTGCTGGTGAGCAAGGCCGTCGACGGACTGTGATCGATCTGGCGCGGCTTATTCGAAGGTGAGATCGCCGGTTTCCGGCACCTCGAAATGCCGCGCCACATCGTCCTCGCTGATCGCCTCCAACGTGGCCGGCTGCCACTTCGGGTTGCGATCCTTGTCGATCAACTGGGCGCGGATGCCTTCGAAGAAATCATGGCCGTTCCGAATCTCGCACACCATGCGATATTCGTTGATCAGAGCGTCCTCGATCTCGACCCCACGCGCAGCGCGCAGGCCGGCCAGGCTGAGCTTGCAGCTGATCGGCGACATGCGGCGGATGGTGGCGGCCTGTTCCTGCGCCCAATCATCGCCGGCATCGAGGCTGGCCATGATGTCTTCCATCACATCATGCCCGAAATGATAATCGATGGCATCGTGATAGGCGGCCAGCGGCGGTTTACCCGCGTCTTCGTCGAACGCGGCCAGCACTTCGGCCAGCGGCTCATGGCTGGTCGCCAGCAAGTCGCACAGGGTGGGCAGATGCTGTGACGGCACATAATGGGTGGCGATCCCGCAATAGCGCAGATCTGCCGCCTTCAGCCGCGCCCCGGTCAATGCCAGCCAGGTCCCGATCTCGCCGGGCAACTTCGCCAGTGCATGGGTGCCGCCGACATCGGGGATCAGGCCAATGCCGGTCTCGGGCATAGCAAACAGCGTGCGTTCGGTGGCAATGCTGTAGGGGCCGTGGATCGAAAGGCCCACGCCGCCGCCCATGGTGATGCCGTCAATCAATGCCACCCACGGCTTGCCGCAACGGGCGATTGCCTGGTTCATGCGATATTCGTCGTGGAAGAATGTTTCCCAAAGTGCGCGGTTCTGCCGGCCTTCGCGGCCGAGCAGCGCAACATCGCCACCAGCGCAGAACGCCCGCTCTCCAGCGCCATCGATCACGATATGCTGCACTTCGTGGTCACCCATCGCATCGATCACGGCGCGGTGGATGGTCACCGCCATCGGGTGATTGAGCGCATTGAGCGCCTGCGGCCGGTTGAGCGTGATCCACAGCGCATGGCCACGGCGTTCAACCAGGACTTCGGGGGCGGCTTCGGTCATTGGCGGTCCACCAGCTTGCTGGGGCCATCCAGTTCAATCGGGACGGCCGACGTGGTGAGGCGGGCGAGCAAAGTGCCCTCCTCGTCGAACAAATCTGCTTCCATGAAGGCGATGCGTTTGCCCAGCTTCAGGCAGCGGCCTTCGGCATAGAGCGGAACACCGGCTTTGGCAGGCGCGAAGAAACTGGTTTTCAGCTCGATCGTCGGGATGCCGATGCGCTTGCCGCTCTTGATGATGGCCGCAAATGCAGCTGCATCATCCAGCATGGCAACCACGATCCCGCCCTGCACATTGCCCATCGGGTTGCGGCAGGCATCAATGGGCTGGAACTTCATCTTCACCCGGCCAGCGGCGCTGTCGATCTCAAGAATCTCCTGGCCAAGGATCGCAGCCGTGGGCGGCACGAAGCGGTTCATGCGCGCTTTCAGATCATCGTCGTTCAGGGCCATTGCCGCCTCTTCAGCCAATCGTCAGGCCATAGCGGTGCAGCGCCGGTGCCAGCGCGTCAACCTGTTCGTCATGCCGAGTGAACAGCGCGCGTCCACGACCTTCACCTTGCTGCCCACGGTCGCCGAGCAAAGTGACCACGCGCCGGGCAATGCCGGGCCCGCCATCCACAAACCCCATATCCGGCAAGGCGGCCTGCAATTGCGGCAGCAGCAATGGGAAGTGCGTGCAGGCCAGCGCGATCTGATCGATGCGATCGCCGCCCTTCTGACTGGTCAGCCCCGCCAGTTCCGGTGCTACATCCGCCGCTTTCACCGGCTCGCCCCGCAGCGCCGCCTCGGCCAGTTCCACCAACCGCGCCGATCCGTGCAGCAGCACCGTGCAATCGGCGGCATGATCGGCGGAGAGGCGCGCCACATAAGGCTGGCGCACCGTCGCCTGCGTGCCGAGCACGCCGATCACGCGGCTGCGGCTCGCTTCCGCGGCCGGCTTGATGGCGGGAACCGTGCCCACCACCGGCACATCCAGCACGGCGCGGGCATGGGCCAGCGCGATGGTGGAGGCGGTATTGCAGGCAATCACGATCAGATCGGGCTGCAACCGTTCCGTGAGCCGGCCGAGCAACACACACACCCGTGTGGCCACCTCCATCTCGGTCTTGGTGCCGTAGGGAAAGCCGGCATTATCCGCGATATAGCTGATATCGATGGCCGGCAGCGCCGCGCGTACGTCATCAAGCACGGACAAGCCGCCCACGCCGGAATCCAGCATCAGAACATGCGTGATGGCCGCCTCCATCCAAGCTTTGCCCGGCTCATGTCATGGCTGACGGCAAAAGGCAAAACGCGCGGCAAAATCATGCTCAACAAAGCATGAAGTGGCTTTCCCGGCCCTGAAAATTTTCCAACATCGGCCGTCAACATCGGTGACCAGCATCCGGTTTCGGGTGCTGCCGGCGAATAAAAAAACAGGGAAAAAGCGCGATGTTCAGGCAGATCATCACAGGTGCCGCCGCCGTTCTCGGCCTGGCCAGCACCGCCGAGGCCACGGTGGAGATTTCCACCACCGCCCGCGGCCTGGTGAGCAACGTGCGCGTGGTGGGTCAACCGCTCACCCTGATCGGGCCGGTTGCTCCGATCAGCGGCC
>Ga0209278_1001109_pt1 | contig 17068 bp, 11 predicted proteins | sample JI81BgreenDNA_FD_187504 | JGI IMG/M metagenome (GOLD analysis project Ga0209278, IMG submission 187504) | Wastewater effluent complex algal communities from Wisconsin, to seasonally profile nutrient transformation and Carbon sequestration -... | ecosystem: Engineered > WWTP > Effluent > Algae... | reverse complement strand
TGAGATTGAAGCGATGTACGCGACTAAGGTGTTTGGCGCTGGCGAATTGCTGCGGCTTGCCTCCGAGACGACGCCGCAGGCTATGTTTCCAGGACGGCGCATCGGCATATTCGCCGAAGGGGCAGAAACCAGCCTTCTCGCTTACGACGCCGATCCGATACGTGATCTGACTGTACTGCGGGCGCCGAAGTTCGCAATCAAACAGGGAGAAATGCTCGCCCGTTGACATGCGGCGGGCTTGGGAATGAATGCGGGCATCTGGTGCCCCCGAACAGCCCAGTCGCTGTCGAGGTCCGAGACCAATCAGAAAAAAGCTGGTTATCGGCTTCTAGGGTGAGACATGCCGCTTAGCAGGTCTCGCGGAAACGACGGCTCTGTACCATGAAGCGGCGTTTCGCCGCCGGCTGCTCGCGACCCAGAGTTGGTCGTTCAGGTCATCGCCTGTAAACGTCGGGTCTAACCGAAAGCGGCCGATTGCGGATGGAGAAGCGGACGGTCGGCTAGGCGCCCTTACTCGGTCATTCCTGACATGATTGGCGGCCCCGAAACCTGCTGGTCCGGTATCTATTGTCTGCCAGGCTCGTTAGCGGCAAAGATGGGCGGGAAGCGGATTTCGCGCTCCTCCCCGGGACGGGGGCACCCGCAGGATGGAGGAGGGTCACCCTCGGTTTAGGTGCCGCCTCGTTGATACGCCGCAGAAGTTCGCGCCGATCAGGTTCTCCCACGCCACCCGCTCCCCTCTCCACGCTTCGCGTGGCCCCTCTCTCCCCCTATTCAAAAACCTTTCGGATCAACCACACACCCGCTCGGTTATGATCCCGCCTATGGTTCCCAGCGTCGCTGGTAAGCGCTCAAGATGGTCCATAGGATAGCCGTCAATGGTCCCGCCCTTTTGGTCAAAGAATGTGCGGTAGTCATTTAGGATTGGCTGGCCAGTGCAATCCACATTATAGCGGTTGATATACTGGTGATAACCGGTCTTTTCGTCTGAAACTCGCACACTCACGATCCGTTTTCCCTTTGGCTGATCTCGAACCAGGCCGCGATCCCGTATCTCAAAGGTCAGGTCGTGCGACGTTGCGAGGAAAGACCATCCATCGGGATCGTCGGTCGGCCCGGCAACACTGGATATGGAAATAGCTACTATAGCGATGAGGGCGATGCGCGTGACCATGTGTCTCGCATTGCACTTTTCTTGCCGGTTCGCAGGTATAGGCGTCGAGAAGGTCATAGTCGGTTAAATAGTCGAAGCAGATCATCATTGGGGGAGGATGGAGCGGTTGTTGACGGGCCGCATCTTTGTAAGTCCGTTGGGCTTCTATGCGCCCGTTTTGGTCGTTCAAGTTTTTTGCGTAACTGTCTGTAAGCCGCCTTTCGTTTATCTGCCGGGCCATCGACCGCAAATGCCGCAAACAGCCCGCTAGCAGCTAACTGCAGTTTCGCATCTCCATCGGTGTCCAAGCCCCGCGGTTGCGAGGAACACCGATGCACCGGGGCGAGAATGTTCTCGTCTCGAGAACGACACCGCCAAGCTTCGATTCGTCACCTGAATCGCCAATCTTGACGTAGCGGAAACGGCTGTAAACCAGCCGCTTAATGACGTCGACTTCGGCGCACACCAAGACTTCGTCTGTCATTTGCACCATGACACTTTCCACGCCGACTGCATCCTTAGGGCAGAAGGCAAAACTGGTCTGTCCCTCCGCTTCCGCTACCCCAAGATTAAATGCAAGCAGCAGGAGTGATAAAGCTCCCGCACAGGCTTGGATTAATCGCAAGGCAACCCGTTCCGTGTCGATCTGCTTTGCAAACTTGGGCCAACCGCGGTGCGCTGCCCACCAGATCAACTCTAGCGCATAATAACCCACCAAGGTGAGGTAGATGTCGATATTGAAGTGAAGCAGGTCAACGGTTCGAAATGTCGTCAGCCAAAATGCGAAAACAATTGCCAAAGGCAGTGCAAGAAACATCAGTCCCGTGAGCGACAGGCTGACCTTCGGTATTGCAGCCCGGAGTATGGCCCAAACGAGGACAAGGGCGAGCGGAGCAAGCACAAGCTGCAAGATCATTGCGCGGCTCGAGATTACCAGATCCTCGAGGCCAAGCGAGAGATACGTAAACCCGAATTGATCCTGATAGCCAAAGGCTATCGCTCCAGCAGTCAGGTATAAAAGGACGGTGATGAGTGCGAGCGCGATGCCTTCACGTAACAGCGCGGCAGTTGCATGGGCGCCATCGTCGCCCCTCGCCGGCCGTCGGCTTTCCTTCAGGTTATTCATCTCGCCGTGCTCCGTCTGGATAAAGGGTGCGGCACGCACGCCGCTTCCTCAAACGTGAACGCCCCTGGGACCTGTGCAATATTGTCGTAACCGGCATCGGTCATCTTTAGCCGGATCTCGTTCAGAAGTGTGCGACTGGAAAACCATATCTCGAGTCCTCCTGCCAGACGCTGCGGACGCTCACTGCGCTCCCGCGGACCAGCGTTGGAAGGTTTCTCGCTCTCGTAGATCTCAGAGATGCGCTCATTCAGCGCGTGGAGGTTAGAACGTAACTGAAGGAACCTTTCAAGCAAACTGGGGGGGATTCGAGACGTGTCGAGCTCGCGAAGGCTCGCGATCATCTCGCCAGCGCGCGTACCTCGGAGCCGGTACGGGTGCTTTTCGCGGTTCGGAGCAAGAACAGCGTCAAGCCGCTCTCCCAAGGTCGTCATCGCTTGAACTGCGATGAGATATGCGACGCGGGCGTTGATCGCCTGCAGTTCAAGCTGATCGTTCGCATCCGCAACGCGCTGGTAGTAGATTGTCGCAAAGCCCGCGACGATTGTTAGTATCGCGCCTACCGCCTGAACCCAGGCGGGAAGATCTTTGACTGAGGATAGGCTAGCTAGAATTGAGGCAATGCCTATCGACGTGCCGAGAATCACGGCGAACGCGATAATCGCCGTTACGGTAATAGCGGCGATAGAGCGCGGAACATATCTGATCTTTGCCAAGGCTTATTCCCCCACTATGTCCAGATGCATAACTCGTCAGCATATACCCGTCACCATTCCGCGCTGCCGTTCCTGGCTGCGTATTCTGTTAACGCGCGCGAATCTAGGATTGAAAGATCGTCTTTCCCATCCGCCCCAAGTGCCGCTGCGTTTAGAAGAACATCGCCGCGTCTATAGGTGCGAATTTCGAGCCCGCGAGCAGTTTTGCATCGCTGAGCGGCAGCTATTTCCGTAATGAAACCGAAATCTGCCCGTCGCCTAACGGCCCGTTGCAGTCGCGTTGCAAGACCATCTCGCGAAAACTGGGTGTCGAGTTTTGGTGATGAACCTGCCGTTGGACGGGGGGGCGTGAATGGCGAGTTTGTCCCACCAAGCGCCTTCTGCCTTGCGGCGGCAATCGACCCAGGCCCGGTCGTTTATTTCAGTCACGATGAAAATCTGCTTCTGACAGAAGCTGCTGATCGCATGCCCTACAGCATACAGTGAGCTTTGCGCCCTCATCTCGGCCATTCACCATTGCTCGTGCGCTGCTTAAAAGGCGCCGTGATTCCTGGGTAGATCGTGGATTGATCGAATGGATAGTTCTCACTTTGTTCGCCGCGACATCCGAATACTTGAACCATAATGGGGCTTTTGGTGCTACATGCCTTGCATCTTCACTAGGCAAATGCACAATGAAAATGGGAGAGCTTGCAGCCAGCTGCTCAAAACACTTATTGGAGCAATCGGCGAATGTCGGGTGTCGCGAAGCCATTCAGCCCAGAGGCCGCTTTGAAGCGTTCGCTTCGTGCGCATCTGCGCCAGCTCGGTTTCGCCAAGAATGATGCTGGAGAGCTTGTGCTGCCGGGTGTCGGCAAAGATGTGATCAAGCGGATGCACCGCGGCCAACGGCGCGAACGGCTTGCCGCCGCCCAGCCCTTCCTAGCCAGATCGCTGGAACGCGCGCTTCCCAGCTTTGCCGACGGCTCCGAGATCGACCCCGCAAAGATTCGGCTCCGACTTCGCCTGATCAAAAGCGACACGCCGGAATCGGACCTGTTTCGCGTCGCTACCCTGACTTGGTCGGTGCCGGTTTCCGCCGGGTTTGGTCGGAGGATGCGTTATCTCGTCTGGGACGAGGGTCATGACAGGCTCGCCGGCGTGTTCGCTCTTGGCGATCCCGTCTACAATCTGTCAGTACGCGATACCCTCATCGATTGGACCGTGGACGACCGTGCGAAGCGCCTCGTCGGAATTCTGGACGCGTATGTGCTGGGCGCCGTCCCGCCTTACAATTTCCTGCTCGGCGGCAAGGCGGTCGCCTGCTTGATCCGCTCGCGTGACGTCTTTGGTGACTTCGAGCGACTTTATAGCCAATCGGTTGGCGTCATCTCGAAGCAGGCCAAACGGGCGGCCCTTGTCGCCGTCACTACGACGTCCTCAATGGGGCGCTCGTCCGTCTATAACCGGCTCCGGCTCGGCGGGACGGCATATTTCGAACGCATCGGCTTCACCGAAGGATGGGGCCACTTCCACATCACCGATGCGCTGTTCGAGAGGATGCGCGATTATTTGCGTGATCGCGATCACCGCTACGCGGACAAACACAAGTTCGGCGAAGGTCCGAACTGGCGCTTGCGAACCATCCGCGCGGCGCTTTCGAGCTTGGGTTTCAACGAGAATATCCTGCGGCATGGCATCAAGCGCGAGGTTTTCATCTCGAAGCTCGCCGCCAATGCTTATGACGTGCTGCGCACGGGTGTGCAGGCACCTGACATCTCCAACCTGCTCAGCGTGGCCGACATCTCGGATCTCGCGCGCGATCGGTGGATGATTCCTCGCGCCGAACGCGGTGAAATCGACTATCGCGGTTGGCAACGCGACATGATCCCGCGCCTTATCAAAGGCCGGCTCGATTCGGCGCGATTCGCCGAGCGCCGCGCAGGCTGATCCTGACCATGCTGGACGATGCGCAACGCCAGCTCGAAGACCGCTTCACCGAACTAGCGGCAATGCGCAAGCCATTCGACTATCCGGTATATGCACTGGAACATGGGTTCGAACCCGACAACGTCCAGGCGCTGGCCGAGGCTGCAAGCCTAGAGCTCCGTCAGTACGGATTGCAGAAGGCGCATTGGCTGGTCTGGGCCGCGCTGGCGGCGGAAGCCGGCTACCGTTACGCTGGTGAGGAATATTGGCCAGCGCTCGAGTGCGTGCGCGGCGAGTGGCATGCCAATGAGTGCCGCGACCGGCTGCGGACCTGGTTTCGGACATTCCATACGACTTATGGCGGCCCCGTGCCAAAGGGGCGATGGGCGGCGCATTTCAACATCATTGCCTGGCCCATCAACAACGCGATCCTGCCGCGTTATTTGCAGGACCATTTTGCGCGACACCTCTATAATTTGCGCTACGAAGTCGCCCATCGCGCCCAGTCCGACCCGACCGGCATCGGCGCGTTCCTGCTAGATCGGTATGACGGCAGTTCTTCGCGCTTCGCCTATTTTCTCCAGCAGACCGAGTTGACTACGATGCTCGTGTTGGCGTTGCGCGAGGAAGAAAGCGGTGCCCTTCCCCGGATCTCGCCCACACTACTGACGCGCATTATCGGCGATCTCGAAGCCAAGCGCCTTGCACGCGACTATTTGCGCGATGCCCGCGCTGTGATCCGCACCCGGAAATTCGCACTGTCGCAGCCCTTGCGTACCGGCGCTGCGTCTAGTGGCGGTTCGACTGGCGGCCTACCTGCGACAATCCCGGGCCCGAGGCTTGCGGCAAGGCTCGTGGCGGATCGCGGTCTCGCGCTCGCATTCATTGTCCCCGACTTCGCGACCGCTTTGACCCGAGCGGGACTCGCGGCCGGGGCGCTGCGCGGGGTGCGCATGCGCTTGCCGGGCGACACCGAACGCTGGACGCCCGCAAGCAACCTGCTGACTCTGGCCCGACAGCCTCGCGAAATTTCTGCGTTGCCTCCGATCGCTACGCCGATCATCGCGCTGGAAGGCGCAGCGCAACCGCTTCGCACGATCGTCGACCCCCTCTGCCAGCTTGAGGAGCGGCCATGCTGGGTGTTGCGCCGGTTCGACGACGGCCTCTATCGGCAAGTCGTCCAAGGGCACGTCCGTCCTGGTCATGCCTACGTCGTCCTAAGCCGCGAGCCGCTTCCCGATGGCGACGTGGCGCAGGGAGGCCTTGTCCGACTGCCCGTCGCAATCCCGAATATGGCAGCCTATCGCTTGAAGGTCGTGGATCGCATGGCCGATGAACAGGCCGCCGCACTGGCACGGCTGACGATCGGCAGCAAAGCGGCGATATGGATTGAGCCAGCCGGCCTGGCACCTCGTCCGGCGCACGTCGACACCCGTGCGCGTTGGCTCTCTACCGAGCCCGTCATCCTTCGTATGCGCGCGGACCATGAGGTCTCCAGCTTCGTTGCCCGGCTCGATGGCGGAGAGCCCGAGCGGATTGTCACCGACAACAATGAGCTCCTGCTTGCTCTGGATGATCTACCCATTGGGAACCACCAGCTCGAACTGGCAGCAATCCCGAGTGGCTCACAATGCGCAACGTCAGACACGGTGGCCACGATGACGTTCCCGTTCGAGGTGGTGGCGCCACAGTCATGGCCGGAAGCCGTGCGAGCCAAAGCGGGGTTTCGCCTCGTCGCGTCACCTGCCAATGCCCCGCTTGAAGACGTTCTCGCCGGGCGGGCATTGCTCAGCGTGATCGGCCCGGCTGGACGCGAGGTGCAATGGTCGCTCGACACTTTCGATGCCAGCGGCAATCTCGCCACTACCAGTCGCGGCGCTACCACTGGGACACGCGCCACCGGAGCCGAAATCGCTCAGGTCGTCGCACGCCTGCGCACTGCCAATTCCGAAGCAATTGATCGTGCGCACCGCGTGGACATCAGTGCGGTCATCGACGAGCTCGGTGTCCAGGCCCTGCGTTTCCCCCATGCCGTCGAGCCGCTGCGCTGGATATTCGAGCCAAAGCGAAATTGGGTACGCCTCATTGACGAGACGGCTCACGAGGAGCCGATTGAGGTGACTGGTCTTCCGCTGGCGGCTCCCTTGGAACGGGTCATGCTCGCGGCGCCCGCGCTGATCGAGGGGCAAGCGGTCGATAGCCCGGGTATGCTGCTGACAACGCGGTATCGCGGGCGAAGCCAGACGGCGTTTGTCAGCGTGCCGGCGAGCGCAACCTTGCACAGTTTCGCCGAGTTGGATTTCGTTCAGCGCTTCGACCTGTCGGGTAGCGATGCCGAAGCGCTGCTCTTGCTGGTGCGCTCGCTGGCGCTGTGGACTCGCGCGCAGGCACTTGGCCATCTCGCCATCGTCCGCAAGGCAGTGACCGTCGAAAAGCTGCGCGACAGGGTCGCGGCGCTTGCCACGGGTGCCGATTTCGCCGCGTTGCTAAAGACTGGCGGGCCCGCAGGTTTGAAAGCGGCACGGGAAATGGTCGGCGGATCGCCCGGCTTTCGGTCGCGGATGTGCAGCCATAGCTGGGACCTATCGCTGCGCGACTCGATCCCGGCCTTCGCATCTTATGCTGGCACCTATCAGGTCGAAACCGATGCCAAACGCGCTGCCGCTGCGCTTGCCCTCGCGTTCGATCCACTGCGGCTACGCTTCGGCTATGGTCCCGAGGCGGAGACGAAGGCGGGGCGCCTGCTTGCCAATCGGACCCTGTTGCGCGGCGCCTACCTTGCGCGCGCGCATGCCCGGACACATGCCGACCATGCACCTATCGCGGAGGCAGGCTAATGCACCGGCTTGCCCCTTCCGATTTAATCCTGGCCCTCGGTGAAGGCTTGGGTGTTAAAACGACCGCTGCAGCCGTCGACCAGCTGCTCAAACCCGCGCTGCGCCGTGCTGCCCATATTCTCGCGCCGGCTGCACGCGGCGATCTTGTTCGTTTCGTTGCCGACCCGCTCACAGTCTTCGGCGATCAACGCGCCGCCGTCGAAAGCGCACTGGACGAAATGATCGTCTATGGCGACATCCTCGCCATGCGACGCCAGTCGCTCGACAGCTGGGGCGCGCCCGCCGAGGTGTTGCGGCCGGCGCCGCCGACTTTCGTGCAGCGGAGCAACGGCGAATTCATCATACTCGGCGTCGCTGGCGATCATCCCACTGCGCTGAGCCAAGAACTTGATGCCTTGCTGGTCGATGACGGCATGGTCCGGCGGCTCCCAAGGCAAGACGAGGATCTTTCGGCGCATCTTCGCCTCCTCGGCTTCGCTCAGCTCAGCGAGCAGGCCTGGCTGCGAACACCGCCGGTGGAGAGCCCTGCCGCCCATCTCGCGCGCTGGCAGACAAAGGTCGACGCAGCTCCAGCCATCGATCACTCGGTCGAGGGCCTCGAGCTTCTCGACGGCACCCGTGATCCGCGTTTCTATCGAGGTCGATGGACAACTCCTGGCACCCAGAACGGTATGTTCGTCGCGCGGCGGCCACAGCTCTATGGCGCACCGCTCTGGAGCCTGGTGCGCTTCAAACAGGGCTTGGCCCGGCGCCTGATCGACTTCTACGTAGATGATGACCGGCAACGACCTTGCGACCTGGCCTGGCGTATCCAGGCCGCCCTTGACGCCGAGCGCGGCACCCCGCAGCGCGCGCGTGTGCGGCGAGCGGCTGGGACGGCATCGATCGATCTCTTTTCTCCGCTCCCAGCCTTCGCCGAACGCCGCCTTGCGCTGGTCGCGGCCAAGTCTGCGGGCACGCACTGTCTCTATAGCTTCACGCTGCCAACCGCCCACCTGGCGGAGGAAATCGGTGCGCTCCGCGCACTATTGTGGATGGCCATCGACGAGGAAGAAGCATGACCGCGACCGTCCAGGAAACGATCGATACGCTACACGAGACGCTCCGCGGCTATATTGAGGCGACCTACCATATCGCCGACCCCGGCGTGGTCGCGCAGCGCCGGCAATTGCTGGAAACGGCTGGCGGCATCTTCCAGATCCCCTTTCTCGAATCAACGCCGCGCTATGTAACGGGCAAGCGCTTTGCCGAGATGGCCGACATACCGGCAGCTGCGCGCGAAGCTTATGTGCGTCTGTCCGACCCCGCGCTTGGCCAACCGCTGCTTTTCGATCCGCCCTACGCACATCAAGCCGATGCGATCGGTACGATCCTGCGCGACAGTCGCAACCTGATGATCATGACCGGAACGGGCTCGGGTAAGACAGAGTCCTTCCTGCTACCCATTCTGGGGAAATTCGCGGTCGAAGCGCGTGAGCATCCTCAGCAGTTCGCAGACCATGCTGCGGTGCGCGCGATGGTGCTCTATCCAATGAACGCGCTGGTCAACGACCAACTTGGCCGCCTGCGCCTGCTCTTTGGTGACATGCGGGTGATCGAAATGTTCGAGCAGTGGGCAGGCCGCCCCGCGACCTTTGCCCGCTATACGAGCCGGACACCCTATGCCGGTGTCCGCAACCGTAAGAAAGACGGGCGCCGCTTGAAATCGATCGGCGATTTTTTCGTCGCGCTTGAGCAGGCGGCGGATCGTCATGCTGCCGGCGCCCCCATTGTAGCGTCGGAGGACGAACGCGCGTTCCGGCTGGTCCAGACATTACGCGAAAAAGGCAAATGGCCAGCCAAGGGACGCATCGCCGACTGGTTCGGATCGGGCAACTGGCTCGATGCCCAAGGGCAGTTTCGCCGCGCCATCGCGCGGGACAACGATGCCGAACTGATGACTCGCTATGAGGCCCAGACGGCGCCGCCCGACTTGCTCATCACCAACTATTCGATGCTTGAGTATATGATGCTGCGGCCGATCGAACGCCCGATCTTCGAGCGTACACGCGCCTGGCTGGAGGCCTGTCCCGACGAAAAATTCCTGATCGTGCTCGATGAGGCGCATCTCTATCGTGGTGCGCAGGGCGCCGAAGTCGGACTGTTGCTGCGCCGATTGCGTGAGCGGCTCGCGATCCCGGCCGAACGCTTCCAGGTCATCTGTGCGACGGCCAGCTTCAGCGAAGCGGGTAAGGCGAAGGCCGGAGCCTTCGGCGCCGCGCTGAGCGGTGCCGATCCCGCATCGTTCGATCCGGCACCTGGCGACTACAAGCTGCGACCCAATCCGGCAGTTGGCGACGCTGATGACCTGGACGCCCTGCTAAGCGTTAACCTCGACGGCTTCTACGCCGACACCGAGGCTGAGCGCGACGCCTCAATCGCGCAGTTTCTCGCCTTCCGTGGGGTCGATGCTGCGCTCGGCCATGGCCCGGCGCTCCATGCTGCGCTGGAATCCTATGGCCCTTTCTCCAAGCTCGTGAACGACACGATGCGCGCGGCCCGCTCCTTTGACGAGCTTCGCGAATTGATCTTTCCCGACGCGCCTGCGAGCGTCGGCGACCGGGCCATCAACGCGTTGCTCGCGCTCGGTAGCCGTGCGCGCCTCAAACCCGACGACGCCAGCCTGCTTCCGTGCCGCGTCCATGCCTTTCATCGCGGCTTGCCTGGCCTGTGGGCGTGCATGGACCCGGAATGCTCCACACTTGAACCCGATGCCCGCGGCGGGCCCATCGGGCGCCTTTACGCCCAGCCGCGCGGCCGTTGCCGCTGCGGTGCGCCGGTACTCGAATATTTTACCTGCCGTTACTGTGGCACATCTTATGCGAGGGCCTATGTCAGGGATGTCGCCAATCCCGAGCATCTCTACGCCGATCCCGGCGAAGCCCTGCTCACCGATGGAAGCGCGACCACCGCGTTCCAACCGCTCGATCTGTTGCTGGAAGCGCCGCCAACTGCAGCGCAAGGCTTGGAGAGGGTGTATGATCTCATGTCGGGCCTGCTCGATCCCGATCCGCTGGGGCCGCGTACCCGCAGCGTCTATCTGAAACCGCAAATCGCAACGCTGACCCCGCCAACCACCGACGAAGATGCGGATGAGGATGACGGCGAGGCCGGCGATGAGGCCGCGCCGACCGCCGGACCCGGCGAATTTGTGCCGTGCGGCTGCTGCAAGCGACGGGTGCGCGGCGGCAAGTCGAGCGTCCAGGATCATGTCACCAAGGGCGATCAGCCATTCCAGGCGCTACTCGCCGCGCAGATTAAGGTCCAGCCGCCCGGTCCGACGCCGGCGACGGAGTTCGCGCCGCTACGAGGGCGCAAGGTACTGGTCTTCTCGGACTCGCGACAGGTGGCGGCACGCCTCGCTCCGACCTTGCAGCTTTTCTCGCTGCGCGACACGCTACGCGCGCTGTTGCCAGTCGGTTATCGCGACTTACTCCAGCATCCGGGGTTTGGATCCTCGCTGACGCTTGATCGCGCCTGGTTGGCCGTCGTCGTCGCCGCTTACCGGCTCGAGGTGCGCCTACGCCCCGAGCTCGAAGGCCCCGAAACGATGCCGCGGGTTGAGGATACGCCGTCCGGCGCCATTCCCGACACGCCGCAGCTCTTCGAACTGCTCGGCAAGAAGCCGCCCGCCAATCTTACCAAAGCAATCTTCGAAGTTCTGCGCGACAACATCCTCGGCCTCGAGCCCCTCGCCATCGCGTCATTGATCGAGGCGCCGGGCATCACCCAGAAGCTGCTCGAACTGCCCGACCTGCCGGGGCTTGCCGAAACCCCGGAGCAGAAGCTCGCCGTCGTGCGGGTCTGGTTGCGGGCTTGGCTGCGCAAGAACGGCGTGTGGTTCCGCGATATGCCCGACACTTGGTGGGGACCCGGCCAGCTCGTTCGCGCGCACAAAGGCGTGTTCACCACGCTCAAATATGTGTTCTCGACCGGTGACATTAAGAAGAGCTTTACCAAGCACTGGCTGCCGACGCTGCTACAATATTTCACTGAAGATCCGCCTGCCGGCCGCCGAATGGAGGCCCGCAATCTGTCACTGGCGCTTGGCGGTGCGTGGCGCCGCTGCGCGCAATGCACCTCGGTCCATCGCCCCATCGAGACGGTGGCGGTCTGCATCGATTGCGGTTCCTCCGATATTCATGCCTTCGACCCCGACACCGACCTCGTATTCAACGCCAGGAAGGGCTTTTACCGAAAGCCGGTGATGGAAGCTTTGGCGATAGAGCGACCGATGCTCGTGTCACTGATCGCCGCCGAGCATACCGCGCAGCTCAATGCCGCGCAGGCCGATGAAGCCTTCTCTCAGGCCGAGCATCATGAGATGCAATTTCAGGATATCGATCTCGCCTGGCGGACCATCGACCAGCACAAGAATACCAGCATCGACGTCCTCAGCAGCACCACGACAATGGAAGTGGGTATCGACATCGGCGCCCTGTCCGGCGTCGCCCTGCGCAACATGCCCCCGGGACGCGCTAACTATCAGCAACGCGCCGGCCGCGCCGGGCGACGCGGCAATGCCGTCGCGACCGTGATCGCCTTCGGAAGCGCCGACAGCCATGACGATCATTACTTTACCAACCCGCGCGAGATGATCCGTGGCGAGGTTATCGACCCCCGGCTCACCTTGGAAAATCCCAACATCGCGCGGCGCCACATTCGCGCATTCCTTCTTCAGCGCTATCATGAAGCGCGCATCCAGCATCTCGATCCGTCGGACGAGAGCTTGGCCAACCTCTTCTCGGTGTTGGGAACCGTGGGCGACTTCAAGGATCCCGCCAAGCCGCTCAATCGCGCCGATCTCGCCGCATGGCTGCAGCAGGACTATGCCGTCTTGGCCGAGGCGATCGACCGCTGGCTCCCGGAGGAATTAAGCAGCGCCGACCGAGCTGCGCTCTTGGGCACTTTCTCCGCCGACTTGCTGCATGCGGTCGATGAAGCAATCGATGGCACCTCCGCTGAGCCGCTACCGCCCAACGCCGAGAGCGACGCCGACGACGACGACGAACCGCCAGCGACACCACCTTGGGTCGGGGCCGACGACCCGGCACAACCGTCCGATCCGGACATGCCGCCACCGGAGCTGGACCCACAGCCGGACAACGATGCGTTGGTCGATGCGGCGGCCGACAATCTGCTCGACCGCTTGCTCTATTGGGGCGTGCTGCCGCGCTACGCGTTCCCTACCGACGTCGCTCCCTTCTACGTCTTCAGCCCCAAATCAACCGCCTATCGAGCCAAGATGGAATTCGCGCCGAGCCAGGGTCTCAACATCGCATTGTCGCAATATGCGCCGAACAAGCAGATCTGGATCAAGAACAAGCAATATACGTCGCGCGCGATCTACTCGCCCTATCGCGACGATCGCTACAATGCCTGGGGCAAGCGCCGGCTGTATTTTGAATGCAGCCGTTGCGGTCACGCGATGACCGACGACTATGACCACGACCGTCGCGGCACGTCGGTCACCTGTGAGGCGTGCTTGACCCCGCAAAGTTTCGGTCCTGCCAAGCCGTGGTTCCGCCCGCCCGGTTTCGCACACCCCTGGTATCAGCCTGCCCCATCGACGCCGGACGAACCCAATGAAACCGCCTATGCGACCCGCGCCAAGCTGGTGATGCCGTCCGTAGGAACCGGCGGCATCCCCCTCAATCCACGCCTGAATGCGCTCGAAGCCCGACCGCGGCTGCTGGTATCGAACTCGGGCCCCGACGGCGACGGCTATGACTTTTGCACGAAATGCGGACGCATCGAATCGGTGAGCGCGCCCGTCGACAATATCCGCCTGCCTCATCCCGTGCCGTATCCGAACAACAACGAGCCGCTGTGCGAGGGCATTCCCTGGCGCGGCGTCGTGCTCGGCGCCGACTTTCCCACCGATATCGCCTTGTTCGCGTTTCACCTCGAAAGCCCGTTCCGATTGCCTCCTGCCAATTCCGAAACGCTGTCGGCAATGCGCACGATCTGCGAAGCGTTGGCCAAAGCGGCGTGCCGGCTCCTCGAAATCGAGGCCGGCGAGATTCTCGCCGAATATCGCCCCGCGCTCAACAGCGAGGCGGGCGCCGCTGGCACGCTAGTGGAGATCTTTCTCTACGACACGCTCGCTGGAGGCGCCGGCTTCTCGCCTCAACTGGCGCCCCGGGGTCTCGAACTGTTCGAAACCGCGCTCAACATCCTTGAAACCTGCCCCGAAGACTGCGACTCATCCTGTTATCGGTGCCTGCGCAGCTTCCGCAATCGGCTCGACCATGCACTGCTTGATCGCCAAGTAGGCGCTCAGATCGTCCGCCACATCCTGACTGGAGATACCCCGGCGTTCGCGGCAGACCGCGCCGCGATGGCGCTGGCAATCTTGGGTGATGAACTCGAGCGTCAGTTTTCCGCGCATTTCGACATCATCCGTGCCTTTCATGCGATCCCGACCGCCAAGGCTCCATTGATCGTCCGGCGCAAATCCGATGGTTCCGAGACCTTGATCGACATCCATTCGCCGGTCGCACGCGACATCGCAATATTCGGAACACGGGATCCAAGCGCACTCATCGTCGACGAGCAGATGGTTCGGCGTCATCTGGGCGCGGTCGTAGAGCGGATCAGCCTCGCGCTCTGACACAACGGAAGTCTGCTGGGCTCGTCGCGTCGGACTGACAGCGTTCGCTGCGCGGCCCGAATCAGCCCTTCAGGGTTGGAAACAACGTGCCAACCGCGGCGATCGCGCCACCGACGACCATCATCGCGAAGAGCGGCCAAGTGAATTGATCCGCCTTCACGGCGGCGATCGCTGCCGGCGCCGCAGCGCCGACCGCGATGAAGCCAATACGTGCGATCGTCCAACCCAGCGCACCACGAAAGCGTGCTTCCAGCGTGATGTCGCAGCGATCAACCGCATCGGAGGGTTTTGCTTGATCGGGGATCTTGAGGCTGATTCGTAAACCGGCCGGCACCGACATCTGCGCCGGCGTCGAGGTGAAATGCGACCGATTAAGGTCGTAGCGCGAATCCAGCGTATGGCTCGCAGAAGCGGTGAAGCGCACGATCGGATCGCTGCTTTCACAGGCAAGCTTAGTCGGATGGAGGAGCGCCGCGCCGCCCGTTGGCGAATAGCTGTACAGCTCGAGCCAATAGCGCCAGCCGAGCCACAGCGAATATCGCCCGTCTGTGGGACGAACCTCGATCGCTTCCTTGCGCCGGCTCCACCACCAGCGATCGGTGGTGTTCAGTGCGAAGACAGTGAAGAAGGACAGCCCCTTGCCCGGAGCAAAGCGCGGATCGGCGCTGAGCGCCGTTGCGGTCTCCTCGAACGCAGCCATCGCCTTGATGCCCGGGGCATATTGGCTGTTGCGATGGAATTCGGCAGCGACGCTCAGCGCAAATTTGCCATTTGGTCCGTTGCCTTGGGCATCGAATGCAGGGAGCCGGTCGCGCTCCCCTTGCTTCAGGCTGCGGCGGATGGCCGCGTCGTCGAGCGCGGCGACGAAGCTGCCGGCATTCAGCGTGAAAATCCAAGAGGAGCCCACGATTTTGACCTTTGCCACGGTCGCGAAGCGGCACGGAATAAGCAGTGCCGTCTTGGCCACCGCGTCAATCGACAAGTAACAGATCAGAACCGGCTCGCCAGCTAAGGTACGCTGGCTCAGCAACCCATCGACATATTTTTTATCGTATCGGAACTGAAAGCTTGTGCCGGCGGGATGCGCGAGAGCGCGAACAATATCATCGGCATAGCGCTGTTGCGCGCTCGATGAGATGAGAATGAGCATCCAGCTCCCCTTCGATCGGCCGGCACAGCCTCGCCAGCCTTATTTCACGAAATTGGGCGCACCATTCTTCACCTTCCATTTGAGATGAATCCAGCCGGGCGGAATATAGTGCGAGATGCCGTTTGCATCGAAGATGCGGTGACCGCGGCTCTCGCTGACATTCAGCTTCAGCGGCGCGCTGATTCGGATTTTTTCACCCCCGAGATACTGATATTCGCGCCATTGCTCACTCGAGATATCCACGAACTCAAGATCGGTAGCGTTCTTGAAATCCGGTACGTCCGTGACTCGGTTGGCCATTGAGAAACTCCTAGCTTTGGTCAGTGTAAGCGGACTCACGCATTCGTGCACCGAAATATGTGCAAAGTTGTGTTTCCGCTAGAGGAACGGTCTAGAGTGTCGCTTTAATGACGCGAGAGCGCGCCGGATGCTGCCATTGGCAACTGAACGTTTCCGTCGGCAGGCCTGAACAAAAGGCGGGCGATGGGTGGGCAGCAGCCCCGATCGACCCTTTGGGTTCACGGCGCTTCCTGACTGCATTTGCGGTGTGCGCGTGTCCGCTGTCTGGCTCCTGCCCATCCGAAATCGGCCCAGTTTCTGTTGCAACGACGAGGCAGCACGGCAAACGCAGAATGTCCGTTCTCGGCATAACTGGAAATTTTTCGGTGGCGCTGCCGATGGCAGGGATGTCCCACGCCCTGTCGTTCGCTGCATGTCAGATATTGGTCCGGGTGGGGCCGCAGTTCGCTATCCATGCGCCGTTGAGCCCGCAATCCCCTATCTGGTGCTATGGCTTTCCTGATCGGCGATTGGCGGTAGTCCAAGCAGCGGGGATTTCATTGCATGATGTTCGCGGGCGAACGAGTCCATTAACTTCATCGATGAGTCTCATAGACCAATGTATGCTGCTGACCTGCATGGTATGGAATTAATTCGACAGGCCGGATCGCACGAAGCGTCCGGCTTCAGAGGACATCGGCAATGTTGATCCGTGATCTCGGCATCATTCCTGCACAGAAGGCGCAGCACGACGACGAGCTAGCCAGCCCGTTCGTCAATCTCAGTCGTCGTGCCTTTGTCGGCGGGGCGGGGCTGTTCGTGCTCGGCGTGACGTTGGCGGGATGTTCCACCTATGTCGAGCCCGAGATCGATGCCGATGCCTTCAAGCTGAAGGATCCCGGGCCGAGCCCGCTCACCGGCGTAAGGGGCGGCGATGCCAGCCCGGGACTCTGGATCGCGATCGAACGCGACGGCACGGTGAAGATCACCTGCCACCGTTCGGAAATGGGCCAGCAAGTCTGGACCTCGATGGCGCAGATCGTGGCCGATGAACTCGAGGCAGAGTGGGACAAGGTCAGGATCGTTCAGGCCGAAGGGCATGAGCGCTATGGCGACCAGAATACCGATGGCTCGCGCTCGGTGCGCTTCAATTTCCACCGCCTGCGCGTGGCGGGCGCGGCGATGCGGCACATGCTGGTCGCTGCCGCAGCGCTATACTGGAAGCTGCCGGCTGACCAGTGCGAGGCCAA
>Ga0209278_1001107_pt1 | contig 17099 bp, 12 predicted proteins | sample JI81BgreenDNA_FD_187504 | JGI IMG/M metagenome (GOLD analysis project Ga0209278, IMG submission 187504) | Wastewater effluent complex algal communities from Wisconsin, to seasonally profile nutrient transformation and Carbon sequestration -... | ecosystem: Engineered > WWTP > Effluent > Algae... | reverse complement strand
AACAAATATTATCAGATAAAGCAGATTCTGTAAAAGTTTATATTACAACATCCAATACCAATAAAGTAGGTTCTCAGGGTGTTCTTAAAAATGTGGTAAATGTTGGAGGAGGAAAATCTAGACACGAATGGGAGTCAAAATATCCAATAGCTTATTACCTAATTTCTTTTGCAGTAGGTGAATATGTGGATTATACCATTAATGCAAATGTATCAGGTACAAATATCCCTATTGTAAATTATGTGTACGATAACGCTACTGTAACAGCTAATCAGGCAAGTTTAGACCAAACAAAAGTAACTTTAGAAAGATTTTCACAGGCATTTGGCGATTATCCTTTTAAATTAGAAAAATACGGACACTGTCAAGTTCCTCATAATTTTTATTTAGAGAATCAGACAATGTCTACCATGATCAACTTTCCTAATACCATTGTAGCTCACGAACTGGCTCATCAATGGCATGGAGATGCAATGAGCCTAAAATCTTTTAGTGAAATAGGTTTGAGTGAAGGTTTTGCAAATTATTCGGAATATTTATATAGAGAATATTTTGTCAATTTGGCATCAGCCCAATCAACTTATCGTAACTGGGTGACAAGTATCACAAGCCAGCCTGGAGGGAGTGTTTATTTGGTAGATTCATTGGATACAGATGCAATGTTTAATTCTCGCCTTATCTATCAAAAAGGGGCATCTTTAATTCACATGATTCGTTATTTAATCAATGATGACGATAAATTCTATCAGGCTTTAAGAGCTTATACAGCACAATATCAGCATAAAACAGTTACTTACAACGATTTTGCAGCAGTTATCAATACAGTAACAAGTGTAGATATTAGACAAGATTTTTTACCTCAATGGTATAGAGGAGAAGGCTACCCTACTTATAATATTACATGGAACTGGAAAGATGGTTATTTGCATATAATATCTAATCAGGTAACTTCTAAACCTTCTGTTACACCATTTTTTAAAATGCCTTTTGAGTTGGCAGTTACAGATGCCAATGGAGTTACAACTGTTGTTCGTTTAGCTCAAAATGCAAATAAACAACTGCATAGAGTAGCCATGCCTACTGCTATTAATAGTGTAACTTTTGATCCAAGAGTCTTTTTAGTGGCAAAAAGTACCTTAACCCGTGATAACAGTCTTGTTGTAGAAACAGATGCCCCTAAAATAGTGAGTTTAAAACCAACTCATCAATCTATAGATGTAATACAAAACACTAACTTGGAAATTACATTTGATGAAAATATTGTCAAAAATTTTGGAAATATTGTAATTCGTAAAGAAAGTGATGAAAGTGTTTTCTTTACGTTTGATATACAAACAAGTATAGGAGCTACAGTTTCAGGATCAAAACTAACTCTTAATCCCCCCAACGATTTTGAATTAGGGCAAACCTATTATGTAGAAGTCAATAACAATGTAGTTATGGATAAACTTGATAATAGTTTTGCGAGTGGTTTTTCGGGTAAAAATACATGGAGATTTACCACTTCTAATATCATTAATGCAATAGGGGATAACCTTGGTCAGGAAATACTGGTATATCCTAATCCTGCAAAAAATGTTTTATATGTGAAAGGGAATGAGTTTATAGAAAATTTGAAAGTTATAAACCCACTAGGATATATTGTATTTGATACAGAAAACCCTCAAAAAGAGCTGAATATAGCTTTCTTATCATCAGGAATTTACTATGTCAAAATAACCACTGCTGATAAAAAACAAAGGGTGATTAAATTGATAAAACAACTATAAAAAAGAAAAGCTATCCAATTGGATAGCTTTTTTATTGGTTTAATAATTTAACAAAACTCTCATCCAATACCCCTGAAGGATAAATTTGTTTTTGTTCTTGAATTTTTTTAATGGCTAATTCTGTCTCATCATTAAAAAAACCATCTATTTGAATAGTTGTTCCTTTCTGATTGATGAGCTTTTGGATTTCCCAAATAACAGGATCCTTATCACCTTTTTTAAATGTTTTACCTGCCATCATACTATGAATGGCATATTGTTTTTCAGAAATACCATGTTTTTCTATGTATGCAATTGTTTCATTATTAAAACCTTGAGCTTTTATCTTTTGTGAATAAACAAGCTTTGCTTCTAAAAATTTAACACGACTCAACATTCTCTGATAAGTACCAGAAGCATTGACAGACTGTATATCGTCACTTTCTGGGTATAATACATCTACACCATGATTCGCCCATTGCTCTCTTGCAAAGTTTCCTAACTTGGTAGCTGTTTCAAAATACTCCAAAACCATTTTTTGATCGTAGTAATTTATATCTATATCTTTAGTATTTATTACATAATCATAAGCATTTGGAGCAGAAAACTTACGGTAGTTTTTTACCTGAAAAAATACAAGAGTACCGAATAAAATAACAATTAACAAAGAAAAAACTCGTTTCATTTGGTTTAAAAGAATATTTTTGAAATAATTAAAAATAAAACCTTACATATTTTTTGTAATTTTATGCAAATTTCTTACACTTGCAATAAATATAAACAAATAAGACAATGAACCAACCTTTTGGTAATCCATTCGGTAATCCTTTTGGCAACAAATAATAAAGGATTTTAGTCTATCGTAGCAATCACTTTTAGCTCAATTGCTATGGGTGTAGGCAAGGCTGTAATCCCTAGAGTTGTTCGACAAGGCAAGTTATCTTTGAAGTATTCAGCATATACTTTATTGTATGTGCTGAAATCTTCTTTCATATTGGTTAAAAAAACTGTTACATCTACTATTTTATCCCAAGAAGAACCAGCATCTTCCAAAATATATTTGATATTTTGGAAAACAGAATGACATTGTTTTTCAATATCATAGCTCAAAATATTACCCTGCTCATCTAATTCTACACCAGGTATTTTTTTAGACCCTTTCTCTCTTGGTCCAACACCTGAAAGAAACAGTAAATTTCCTACTCTACGAGCATGTGGATACAAACCAACGGGTTCAGGAGCTTTAGAACTATTAATGAGGTGTTTATCTTGTTGCATAGATTGAGGTGGTTTAGTGTTAAAAAAGCCTCCAATTTTATTTGGAGGCTTTTCAGTATTTTTCGTATAGTGAGCCTGATTAATCAGGTTTATCATCAAAAAACTTATTGTTATTCAAGATCTGACCGTCTTCATCTAAACTAAACTTAGACATTTTTTTTTCAGAAGAATGTGAGTTCTCATCTAATTTTACATTGTGTCTTAAATAAGCAGGAACATCATTTTTAGTCTTGAAATCATCTGTATTTTCTGTATAAGAAGTACTGAGGCTTTTCAAGATTTCTTCTCTTTTTTGTTTGTTTTTAAGAATCTGAAGCTTTTTGAGTTCCATTTCAGAAAGTTGTATCTCCTCATCCAATGATTTTGTCTCTTCACTGATGGTTTTTACTTTATCAGGATTGTTCAAATCATAGACTACTTTTTCAACCTTTTTCTCTGTCAAAGGAGTATTTTCAGTAGCTTTTGTTTTAGACGTAACAACAGGCTCTAAGATAAACTCTCTTGTTTCTTCTTCTTTAGTGTTCTGGATAGGTTGTATATTCTGTTTAGGTATTTCAACAGTCACTTCCTGAACTTGCTTGCCTGTTTCTAAATCATGAATAATTTTTTTTTCTATTTCTTGTACAATTGGGTAAATACCTCCATCTTCTACACTAAACCCTGTAGCCACTACAGTTACACGAATGGCATCACCCAAAGTAGAATCTATACCTGTACCCCAGATAAATTCAGATGCTTCACCTGCTTTTTCTGTTACATAATCTGTAATCATCGCAAACTCATCCATCTGTAATTCTGCTTTATCAGAAGACATAATAGAAAGCAATATTTTTCTTGCCCCCTTAATATCTCTGTTATTGAGCAATGGCGACATCAAGGCTTCTTCAATGGCTTTCAAAGCTCTGTTTTCACCTTCTGCTTTAGCCGAACCCATTACAGCAGTACCAGAATTACGCATCACTGTTTTTACGTCTTCAAAGTCTACGTTTACGTGAGCCTGAACTGTGATCAATTCTGCAATACTTTTGGCAGCAGTAGTCAATACATTATCTGCTTGGGCATAAGCTGCTGACATTGTCATGGTGCCAAACATCTCACGAAGTTTATCATTGGAGATAACAAGAACTGTATCACAGTATTTACGGAGTTCGTCAATACCTTTGTTGGCTTGGTCTATTTTCTTTTTTCCTTCAAACCCAAAGGGTGCTGTAACAATACCAACTGTCAGAATATCCAAATCACGAGCTATTTGAGCAATTACAGGGGCTGCACCAGTTCCTGTACCACCACCCATACCTGCCGTAATAAATACCATTTTGGTATAAGAACTTAAAAGTTCTCTGATTTCTTCTTTACTTTCGATGGCTGCTTCTCGCCCTCTTTCAGGGTTTGCACCAGCTCCTAGCCCCTCTGTGAGAGCAATACCAATTTGTAATTTATTGGGTACAGGACTCGCATTGAGAGCCTGTGCATCTGTATTACAAACAATGAACTCCACATCTTTAATTCCACGATTAAACATGTGATTAACAGCATTGCTACCGCCACCTCCAACACCTATTACTTTTATAATAGATTTACCTTGTAAATTCTGCTTAACAAATGTATAAGACATACTGCTCCTTTAATATCAGTTTTGTAAGAATAACAAAAAATACGCAAAAACCTCAGAAATGTTTGGTTTGTGTTCAAGTATTTTTTTTGTTTTTACACAAAAATTCAAGCTCAAAATAACCGAATAATCATAAAAAAACAAAATAATTTAGAAACATTTTTTTTAATAAATTATAAGTGGTTTGAAATTAAAAGTTCAAAAAGTACACTGCTATCATTGAAAGCAACCAAACAAAATGAAAAAGTGAGTATTTAAATATGAAAAAAGGTTTTATATTGCCAATGAAATATTTTAACCATAAAAGCCATCTATTATGAAAAAATTAATAATTATTATGATTGTTGGATGTTTAAGTGGGCATTTGTTTGCCCAAGATAGCATAACTAAAAAGGATACTTCTTATTGGAAAAAAAAAGCTCAATTAGGTATTGGATTTAATCAAGCATCCTTTTCCGACAACTGGAAAGCTGGAGGTATTAGTTCAGTGGCTCTTGGAGGTTTTTTTAATGCAAATGCAAGTTATTTGAAAGGGAATATCTCGTGGGATAACTCATTGCGTACTGAATATGGAATAGTTAAAAACAAAGGACAAAACCTAAGAAAAAATACAGACAGGATTCTTATAGACTCTAAATTCGGTTATAAAATATCAAAAAACTGGAACGGTTTTGCTTCTCTTAATTTCTTGAGCCAGTTTGATGCAGGTTTTGAATATGGGAAAGTTTTCAAAGATGCAAATGGGAATGTGGTATCTACAAGAGATAATCTGATTTCTAAGTTTTTTGCACCAGCATTCTTAACGGAAGCAGCAGGTTTTGAGTTTAAACCTGTTAAATATTTTTGGGCTCGATTTGGGGTAGCCAGTATGCGTCAAACATTTGTAATGGAAGATCGATTTAATAATAACAGAGCCTTAGACTTGAATGGTAATGGTATTATTGGTGAACCTACAGATGGTTTTGATTCAAAAGTTAATTATGGAGCAGAAGAAGGAAAAAATTTTAGAAACGAGTTAGGTCTGATAACAATAGAAGCAGATTTTAATAAAGAAATTGCAAAAAACCTTATTTTTCAAGCTCATTATTGGTCTTTTACCACTTACAAAGATCCTGCTGCTACAGATTTACGTATAGAAACAGCTTTAATAGCTAAAATTAACAAATTTGCCAATGTAAAACTTTCAGGTATTTTTCTTTATGACCAAGATCAAGACTTGAAACCCCAATATGCACAAGCTTTAACCTTAAACTTTGCAATGAATTGGTAAATAAGAAAATAGGGTAAAAGTTCAAAATATCTTACACCAACTATAATTTTTACCCTATTTAATTTTTTGGGTTATTTAGTAAAAAATAAAAATATTCATTAACTTGACATTCTATTTTATTTCTAGCCCAAAAAAATGTTCCAAATGAGTTTATATAATTATTTCATAGGCTTTGTCTTCACATTATTTCAAACACCTTCTACAGACCAAAAAGTTGAGCAAATATTCAAAGCACTTTCTGATGAAGAAAAAGTTGCTCAAATGATAGTTACGGCAACAGGTAAGCTTGGTAAACCCAAAAAGGAGGTGCTAGAACTAGTTAAAAATCAGAAAATTGGAGGTGTTTTACTTCTAAATGGGACAAAAGATGAGTTTAAGAAATATGTAACTGAATTCAACGAAATTGTCAAAAATAATAAAGGAATACCCCTTATTTATAGTGCAGATGCTGAACCAAGCCTTATTAATTACAAAATAAAAGGCACAAAGACTGTCAAAGCTACTTCATTCTTACAAGATACAACTGAATGTAAAGATGCTACGCTATCTATTTCTGAAGACCTTTTGGATATTGGAATTCTGCAAAATTTTGCCCCTGTTTGCGATTTGACAACTAAAAATATCGCTATTGGCAATCGTAGTTTTGGGAGTGATACCTTGCGTGTGATGACTCTAAGTGAAGTTTTTATCAATACTTCACGCAGTAAAGGTATTATGGCTACAGCCAAACATTTCCCGGGGCATGGCTATGTAAAAGGAGATACACACAAAAATTTGGTATATATTGATGGTGAGTTGAAAGAGTTAGGTGTTTACAAATACCTGATAGCCAAAGATGTGCCATCAATTATGGTGGGGCATATTGCAGTAAGAAACAATCCCAAATATGATACACAGGGCTTACCTGCAACTTGTTCGAGGCTGATTGTTACTGACTTATTGCGTAAAGAGTTAGGTTTTCAGGGCATTATTATTACAGATGCCATGAATATGGGAGGTGTGCAAAAAGTAAAAAATGCTTCTTTGGAAGCTGTAAAAGCAGGTTGTGATATGATATTGATGCCTGAAAATGAGGCTCAACTCATCAAAGATGTGGTAGAACTGATGCAAAAAGATGAGCAATTCAAAGAGCAAATTTATGAATCTGTGAAAAGAATTTTGCGTTATAAAGTGGCATTAGGTTTGCTGTAAAATAGAAATATTTTTAATTTTTTGGCTAAAATCTTACAACCTTCTGTGAGAAAAGAATTTGCACTTTTTGAAAATTTCACATTTATTCACTAAATTTTGGAAAAATTAGACAAAAATACATTTAAGCCATTAAAACAGCAGAAATTCTTATGAGTAGAGCCTTACTTTATCGTATTTTTGGTCTGATGCTACTGATAAGCATCGGGCAAAGTGCCTTAGGGCAAGGAATCCGTAATTATGCCCATCATCCAATTTATATCTATAACTTTTGCCGTTTTACCCAATGGCCTGATGTAAAGACAGAAATTACCATAGGCGTTTTGGGCAATTCTCCTTTATATCAGGGTTTGCAGAGAATGGCAGCAACAAAAAGTACTTATAACTTGAAGTTCATTATTAAAAAATACAACACACCTGCTGAAATAACAGGTTGTGATGTTTTGTTTGTTCCTTATGCTTCTAATTTTGACATCAAACAAGTTTATCAGAAAATAGCTGGTAGAAATGTAATGCTTATTACCGAAGATGAAAAAGTAAAAGATGTGACTTGTTTCAATTTTGTGGTAATGGAAGGAAAATTGATGTATCAGGTAAACAAACAACAATGTGAGAAATCAAAACTCAAAGTTTCTCAAAAATTATTAAGCTTAGGAATTTTAATATAAAAGATATGACCAAAAAGAAAATGAGAAGTAGAAACCCTACTTCTCATTTTTTTATATATTTGTCTAAAAAAGAGAATGATTCAGAAAAAAATATATATTATCTGTTTTTTATTGTTGTCTTTTGCTGTACATGCTCAAATAGGAGGGCGTAAATCTTTTGAATATCTCAATCTTTCAGCAAATCCAAGAACAATGGCAGTAGGAGGTGTTAATAATTCACTTTCTCATGCTGATGCTAATATGTTTTTGAATAATCCTGCCCTCATAGATACCTCTATGTCAGGTAATGCTACTTTTAATTTTAGTTCGTTCTATACAGGTATTCCTCATTTCCTACTGACTTACGGACATGACTTTGGAGGTAGTGTAGGAACTATAGGTATGGGACTACAATATATTCGTTATGGAAATATCCAAGAAACAGATGAAGCAGGGAATGTAATTGGGGAGTTTTCGGCTGCTGATTATGCCATCACAGCAGGAAAAGCCTTTGAATCAGGTAATTTTAAATTTGGTTTAAACATAAAATTAGTAGGCTCGAATATAGCTTCTTATACAGCCTTTGGATTGGCTACAAATTTGGGAGGAGCTTTTGTTCACCCTACCAAAGATTTAAAAGTAGGCTTAACTATCAATCATTTGGGCTTTTCTTTTAAAAATTACTTTTCAGGAAATAATCTCAAAATGCCTTTTGATGTGAGGCTTGGTGTTTCATTCAAGCCCGAACACATGCCTTTGCGTTTTTCTGTGACTGCCCACAATCTTTATCGTTGGGATATAGCCTACAACGACCCTGCATTTTCCAATACTATTGACCCATTTACAGGACAAACCCAAACAAAAAAAATTAGTTTTACAGATAAACTATTCAGACATTTGGTTTTTGGTAGTGAATTGATTCTGAGCAAAAATTTTCATTTACGTTTTGGATACAATCATTTAAGAAATAGAGAATTGAGATTTACAGAAGCCACAAGACTTGCGGGCTTTTCGGGAGGGTTGGCATTCAAAGTAAAAGGTTGGGAATTTGCTTATACAAGAGCAAGTTTTAGTGGCAGAGCAAGAAGTTTTATCGCTTTGAGTAAAAATATTCAAAGTTTTTTCAAAAAATCTGAATGAAATTCAAGATATTTCCAACCGAATTAAATATCAAACTACGTCAATCAAACAAGCAAATTATATGGCTTACAATTTATTAGCAGGAAAAAGAGGAATTATAACAGGAGCTTTAGATGAAAATTCTATCGCTTGGAAAGTAGCTCTTAGAGCAAAAGAAGAAGGAGCTACTTTTACACTTACCAATGCACCTGTAGCAATGCGTATGGGTAAAATCAACGAATTGGCAGCACATTGCAACACAGAAGTAATAGGTGCAGATGCAACTGTGGTAGAAGACATTGAAAACCTATACAAAAAGTCTATGGAACTTTTGGGTGGCAAAATAGACTTCGTTTTGCACTCTATTGGTATGAGTCCTAATGTTCGTAAAGGAAAAGATTATGGTGATTTAAACTATGATTGGTTTCAAAAAACCTTAGATATTTCGGCTGTTTCTTTTCATAAGATGCTACAAGTAGCGGAAAAATTAGATGCCATGAACGAATATGGTTCTGTTTTAGGGCTTACTTACATTGCTGCTCAACGTACTTTCCCTGACTATTCGGATATGGCACAAGCAAAAGCTTTGATTGAGTCTATTGCTCGTAGTTATGGTGAGCGTTATGGACGTTTGAAGAAAGTTCGTGTAAACACCATTTCTCAGTCCCCAACCAAAACAACAGCAGGTATGGGAGTTGGTGGTTTTGATGCTTTCTTCGATTATGCAGATTTGATGTCGCCACTTGGTAATGCTTCTGCTGAGGCTTGTGCAGACTACTGTATTACGTTGTTCTCTGACCTTACAAAAAGCGTAACCATGCAGAATTTGTTCCATGATGGAGGTTTCTCTTCTATGGGTATCTCTCCTGCTATAGTAGAAAGACTAAGTAAGTAATTGTCTGTTTTTCAATATTTTAAAAATTGCTGCTTGAGTATTCAGGTAGCAATTTTTTTGTTTATTCTAAAATATAAGCAAGAGTGTAAAAAAACATTTATAGAATGTTAAAAGTGGTATTTTTTCTTATATTGGCGATGATAAACTATGTTTAATTCATTTTAAAATACTCAAAAATATGGATGGTATTGAACAATCTTTTGAAGAGGTTTTTAAAGAAGCTTATGAACAAGAGGAATTTAATGGTGTGGTAGTAGTAGCTCATCAGGGAGAAACTTTGTATGAAGAAGCTTTTGGAATAGCCGATATTGAAACAGAAGAAGAGCTAACAGTAAATGCTATATTTAATCTTGCATCTGTAAGTAAACAGTTTACAGCCACTTGCATTATGCTTCTTTATGAACAAGAAAAACTGGATTATGATGATGCTATTACTAAATATTTAACCGATTTACCCTACGATAATATTACAATTAGGCATTTATTAAATCATACATCTGGATTGCCTGATTATGAGGATATTGTGGAAGAATATTGGGATGGAGATACAGAAAATGATTTTTTTACAACAAAAGATTTATTAAAAATTTATTCAGAAGAAGAATTAGAACTAGATTTTGAACCTGAAGAGAAGTATGAATACTCTAATACAGGATATGTATTCTTGGCGTGTATTGTCGAAAAAGCTTCAGGAATGTCTTTTGAAGACTTTATTAAGAAATATGTATTCGAACCTTTGAGTATGAAAAATTCGTTTGCATGCAGAAAACCAAATAAAACACCTAAAAAAGCTGTACAAGGCTTTACTACAAATGATGATGGTGATTATGAAGATTATACCTATAATTATTTAGATGGATTGGTGGGTGATGGAAATATATTCAGTTCTGCTTCGGATTTAGTCATTTATGCTCAGGCTCTTGTAAATGGGGATTTATTAGGTAAAGAAACTCTCGAGGAAGCTTTTACACCAGCCACTTTATCCAATGGAAAGAAAACTACTTATGGATTTGGTTGGGAATTGGAAGGAGAAAGTTTCATAAGTCATGAAGGGAGTTGGGAAGGGTATAATACTTATTTAGGTATAGATTTGGAAGATGGATATGTATTTGTTGTACTCGATAATGGTGATAATCCCGATATTGCAGATTTGGTAGAAGAAGCTATGGAAGGTTTCTATGATTAATATTTTATCAGAAAAATAATAAAGCTACTTGAATATTCAGGTAGCTATTTTTTTGCAAAAATCTTTGTTGAGAAAACAAGATATTAATCGTAAATTAGCTTAAAATTTCAAATACCCAATATGTCTGAGATAATTCCTTTTACACATTTGCATTGTCATACGCAGTTTTCGTTGTTGGATGGTGCGGCTAGTATCAAAGAAATGATGAAAAAAGCCCAAAAAAATGGGATGAAAGCTGTAGCCCTCACCGACCATGGCAATATGTTTGGAGCTTTTAAGTTTGTAGCAGAAGCCAATGCTCATAACCTAAAACCCATTGTTGGCTGTGAATTTTATTTGGTAAAAGACAGACATCTCAAGACTTTCAAGAAAGGAGAAAAAGACAAACGTTATCATCAGTTATTATTAGCTAAAAATCCTGAAGGATATAGAAATCTTGCCAAACTTTGTTCATTGGGTTTTATAGAGGGGTATTATTCAAAATATCCTCGAATAGATAAAGAACTTTTGGTACAATATCACAAAGGACTGATTGCTACTTCGTGTTGTTTGGGGGCGGAAGTTCCACAAGCAATTATGTACGAAAGCGAAGAAAAAGCAGAAGAACTCTTGAAATGGTGGATAGATTTGTTTGGAGATGATTATTATATTGAGCTTCAAAGGCATCATTTGGAAAATGTGAATGGTAAGGGAATGAGCCAAGAGGATGTAAATCAGACTCTTTTGCGTTTTGCCCAAAAATATAATCTCAAAGTAATCGCCACCAACGATTCCCATTATGTAGAAGAAGAAGACTCCAATGCTCATGATATTTTGTTGTGTATCAATACAGGAGCTAAAGTTTCTGATCCAAAAGCTACTGACGAAGAAAGTAGTAAAGGACGGTTTGCATTCCCTAATAGTCAGTTTTATTTCAAGACACAAGAAGAAATGAACAAACTGTTTGGAGATATACCTAAAGCTCTGGATTATACCAACGAAATTTTTGATAAAATAGAAAATATTAAACTCAAAAGAGATGTTTTGATGCCTAATTTTCCTCTTCCACAAGGCTTCAATACTCAATTTGACTTTTTACGACACCTTACTTTTGAAGGGGCAAAACACAAATATCCAGCCATTACATCCGAAATAGAACAACGCCTCAATTTTGAGTTGGAAGTGATGCAGAAAATGGGCTTTGAGGGATACTTTTTAATTGTACAGGATTTTATCAATGCAGCCCGTAAACTGGATGTAGGTGTTGGTTTGGGGCGTGGTTCGGCTGCTGGCTCGGCAGTAGCATATTGTATTGGTATTACCAATATTGACCCTATTCAGTACAACTTGCTTTTTGAACGTTTCTTGAATCCAGAGAGGGTATCCATGCCTGATATTGATACTGACTTTGATGATGAAGGCAGGCAGAAAGTAATTGATTATGTGGTAGATAAATATGGGAAACATCAAGTAGCTTCTATTATTACCTATGGTACAATGGCAGCTAAAATGGCAATTAAAGATGTGGGGCGTGTACTTGAATTGCCTTTAGAAGAAACCAACGTACTCGCCAAACTGATTTCGGATAAACCAGGTACAAAACTAAAAGATGAGTATGAAAAAACTGAAATTAAAACTATCTTAGAAGAAGGTAGCTTGCGAAGTAAAGTCCTAAAAGAGGCGTTAGTTTTAGAAGGTTCTGTTCGTAATAGAGGCGTACACGCTGCAGGTATTATTATTGCTCCTGACGATATTACCAACTATATCCCAGTTTGTACAGATAATGAGTCTGACTTGTTTATCACACAATTTGATGGGAAAGTAATTGAAGATGCTGGAATGCTCAAAATGGACTTTTTGGGTCTGAAAACGTTGACCATCCTTAAAGATGCCATTAAGCTTATCAAGAAAAATAAAGGTGTAGAAATAGATATTGATAAAATTCCTTTAGATGACTTAAAAACTTTTGAACTCTACCAAAAAGGTGAAACAGTTGGTACGTTCCAATTTGAATCGGAAGGAATGCAAATGTATTTGAAGCAACTCAAGCCTACCAATATCGAAGATTTGATTGCCATGAACGCCTTGTATCGACCAGGTCCTATGGACTTTATTCCCTTATTTATTGATAGAAAACAAGGTAGAGAGGCAGTCGAATACCCACACCCACTTTTGGAATCTATTCTAAAAAACACCTATGGTATCATGGTCTATCAGGAGCAAATTATGCAGACTGCTCAGATTATTGCAGGCTACTCACTTGGAGGAGCTGATTTGCTACGTAGAGCGATGGGTAAGAAAGACAAAGAAAAAATGGCAAAAGAGCGTGAGAAATTTGTGAAGGGAGCTAAAGAAATTAACAACATAGACGAAAAGAAATCCAATGAAATATTTGACATCATGGAACGCTTTGCTGAGTATGGTTTTAACCGTTCACACTCAGCAGCATATTCGGTAATTGCTTATCAAACAGCTTATTTAAAAGCCAATTATCCATCTGAATATATGGCTTCGGTACTTACTCACTCTATGGGTAATATCGAAAAAATTACTTTCTTTTTGGCTGAATGTAAAAAGCAAGCTTTGGATGTGTTGGGTCCTGATATTAATGAAAGTTATGCAACTTTTGATGTGAACAAACAAGGGAAAATCCGTTTCGGTTTGGGTGCTATCAAAGGAGCTGGCGAGGTGGCTGTTGCCAACATGATTGAAGAAAGAGATAACAATGGAGAGTTTAAGAGTATTTTTGATTTTGCTGAAAGAGTAACTCTACAATCTGTAAACAAGAAAACTTTTGAGAGTTTGGCTCAGGCAGGAGCTTTTGACTGTTTTAAAGAGGTTTCAAGAGAGTCGTATTTTACACAAGAAGATGGAACAACACTCATTGAAAAAATTATCAGATATGGAAACGGAATTCAGGCAGAAAAAAATAATTTACAACAATCATTGTTTGGTGGTGGAGCAAATAACCTAATTCCTACACCAAAACTGCCTCGAAATGTAGAAGCTTGGGGCGAAATGGAACGCCTCAACAAAGAAAAAGAAGTGGTAGGTTTTTATATTTCGGGACATCCATTAGACCAATATCGAATAGAAATGAATCATTTGGTTACTTGCAAACTATCTGATATACAAAATTATAGAGATAAAGAGATTTTTGTAGGTGGAATTGTTACGGAAGTGCAAACCAAACAAGCCAAAAATGGCAATTATTTTACTTTGTTTAAGATTGAAGACTATGAAAGTAGTACACAGCTAGCACTTTTTGGTTCTGATCATGCTAAATTTTCGGGTTTTGCTCAACTCAATAACTTCTTGTTTATCAAGGGGAAAATGCAAAAACGTTGGGGCAATGAAGACCAATATGAGCTGAAAGTTCAAAATATTGAGCTTTTGAGTGAAGTTCGTGGAAAAGCCATCAAAAACATTCACTTACAGGTAGATTTACAGTTTTTATCAGAACGTTTGGTGGCTGAACTTGAAACACTTTTGCAAACTCATAAAGGAAAAGTGCCTCTCAAAATGACACTTTTTGATAGTCAGGAAAAAATAAGTATTCAGACCTTCTCTAAGAAATATGCAGTCAGTGTAGAAAATACACTTTTAGAGAGTTTGGAGCATTTGGATGGAGTAAGTTGTAAGATTTTATAATTTTTTTGAAATATGTTAGATTCAACACTAAACTTAAGTTATCAGGAATTAGAAAAAATACCCAATAGTGTATTGGAACAAGAGTATTTGGAAAATTTAATCATAGGCGATGAATTTGAGATTAATGATGACTTTGGGCATCCCCAAGAATATTCTGATGGAAAATGGAAATATCTAAATAAACTCAAAAATTTACCAAAAAATCTGAACCAACTTCAAAATTTAAAAAATTTAGATTTGAGAGGTAATAGGCTCAAAAAGGCTGTACTCAACGATTTCCCTAAACTAGAATACATTAATTTGGAGCGAAATTGGTTGGAGACGATTAAATTACAAGAATTGCCATTGTTGCGTTTTCTCAATATTTCCCAAAATCAACTAGTTAAAATAAATATTGAAAATTTACCAAATTTAGAGCATCTGAAACTTAACCATTGTAAATTAGAAAAAGCTGAAATTCAGAGAAATTCTAATTTAGTTGAATTGGATTTAAGTGAAAATAGATTACATAGCATTAATTTAAAAGATCTGCCTTCACTTAAAAAATTAACTTTAAAAAGAAATTTACTTGAAAAAATCAAACTTTCAGGATTTGAAAACTTGGAAGTTCTGAATATTGAAAAAAATAAATTAAAAGAAATACATTTATCAAACTTACCAAATCTAAAAGAGCTGAATATCAGCGATAATAAAATAGAGGTGTTAAATTTGAAAAATTTACCATCTCTCACACATCTATATTGTTACAATTCGAAACTCAAGAAATTAATTATTGAAAACCAAGAAATGCCTAAACTTACAAATTTGAGCATTTCGGGAAATAGCTTAATTGAATTGAAAGTACAAGATTTTCAAGAGCTAGAAACTATTTATTGTGAAAACAATTTAGTAAGAAAAATGAAACTGCAAAACTTGCCTAAACTCAATAGACTATATCTGAAAAACAATCATTTAACTAAACTTGATTGGGTAGAAAATATTCCTGAAATAAAATTTCTCAATATGATGGGGAATTATATTGAAAATGCCGATGCACTTGTGAATCTGATGTTTTTAAAAACACTGGATATTGCATCCAATCCTTTAGAAAGTATAGATTTTATCAAAAAAATGCCTCAGTTAGAGTCTTTATATATCACAAGTTCAGCATGGAAAAGCCAGTTTGTTCCTGAAAAAATTTTGGGTAAATATCCCTATGAAAATAGTTTATTAAAGATTAGAAAATATTTTGAAAGCCATGAATAATACATTCGAAGCTATTTTAAAGGAAAACTGGAAAAATAAAGGAGAGTTTTTATCAATTACTGATGATGAAAATTTGACGGAATTACCATCTTCTTTTTCTAAATACAAACATTTAAAAGAACTCGAAATTTGTAAAACAAAACTAAAAAGTATTGACCTTTCTAAATTTCCTAAACTGAGAAAAGTCAAACTAACCAGTAACCAAATAGAGTCCATAAAAGTAGAAAAACTTCCTAATTTGGCAATTTTAGAGCTTGCTGACAATAAAATAAAAAACATTGAAATTGAAAACCTACCTAATTTATTAAAATTAAATCTGAGTTATAATGCTTTAGAAAGAATTAAACTTCAAAAATTACCCTCTTTAAAAACCCTCAACCTCGAATTCAATAAAATTAATGAGGTTGCAATATCTAATTTACCTAATTTGGATTACTTATGTATTGAATATAATCCGTTAGAAAATATAGATCTTGAGAATCTACCAAACTTATGGTATTTTTCATGTAAAAAACACTTAATCAGAGAGTTAAAACTTGCAGGGTTTCCAAATTTAGAGAGAATAGATATTTCTGCTGGTGCATTAGAAAGCCTCGAATTAAGCAATATGCCTTATTTAGATATTATATGGGCAAATGAAAATAAGCTAACACAAGTAAATATTAAGAAACTCAAAAATTTACAATATCTCAATCTAAATAAAAATTTAATTTCACAAATACAGTTAGAAAGCCTTCCAAGCCTCAAAGAATTAAAATTAGAGAGTAATCAACTAAAACAGCTAAATGTAGAAAGCTTAGAAGGTTTAGAGACTCTTTCAATAACACACAATCAACTTCAAAAACTTTATGTAAATGGATTGCCATATTTAGAAACAATCTTGGCTTTGGGTAATCAATTTAAAGAGATTTTAATCAAAGATTTACCAAGTTGTAAATACATCAATTTGGCATATAATAAGCTCGTCAATCCACAATTTGAAGGTTGCCCTTGTTTAAGTAGTTTATGTTTGGGTAATAACGAAATCAAAACATTGGATTTTGTTTGGCGTTTAGAATCATTAGTTTATTTAGAATTGGGAGGAAATGTGGATGTCCCACTGCCAAAAGAAGTAGTCTGGAATAAAAATTGGCAAAAAAATTGTGCCAAAGAAGCTAAAGAATATATATCCCAAAGAAAATGGAAATAATCTGCCGTTTTGCTGTTTTTTTACTATTCCCTCTTTCTATAATGGCTCAGGATAAAAGTTTAAAAATTGACTTGAAAGTTTTGAAAGAAGGG
>Ga0209278_1001106_pt1 | contig 17108 bp, 12 predicted proteins | sample JI81BgreenDNA_FD_187504 | JGI IMG/M metagenome (GOLD analysis project Ga0209278, IMG submission 187504) | Wastewater effluent complex algal communities from Wisconsin, to seasonally profile nutrient transformation and Carbon sequestration -... | ecosystem: Engineered > WWTP > Effluent > Algae... | reverse complement strand
GCTCCGCTGGCCATGAACCTTCCTGACCGATACCGGCGGTGCAGCTAACAGCGTCACCTCCGGATCCGTGGTGGTGTTGGGTTTCGACCTACAGTCTTACGGCGACTTCCGGGCAGAAAGCAGACGATTACTGCTCCAATCAAGAACAGCCGGCTCTGGGTCGGTAGCTGCCGGAAGGTCCTGGGACATTTCCGTCATTCCCTGACCCGCGTCGAAAGGGCGTCTTTCGGCTGAACACCGGACGTTGTGAAAGAGAGCAAGCAGCGGCAGGGAGCGGGAAGTATGGCCGATTGCGGGCTGTCAAATACGGATTGAACGGAGTGGGTAGCTGCCCATCACTTAGCGCCAAACGCCCACTAGTTTGTCGGTTGCTATAGCGTGCACGGTCAACACTCTGGACCGCGGCAAGCGTCCCGGGCACCAGCACAGAGTGCAAAAAGATCTGGATACTCGACATCACGGATACCCATTGCGGAGAACGCGCTGAAAACGCTCTCCCACGTTAAGCTGGCAGGTACGCTTTCATCCTCGAATCGTGCAAAATCGAACATGGTGCTGCATTGCGCATAAATCACTGCGCATTGAAGAATGTAGGTGTTGATATTTCGAAGTGTCGCTGCGTGCGGCCCAACTGGTTCCAACTCCAATTTCATCTGCAAGGCGTGCATACGGGAGTTGAGGACTTGAACCTCGCCAACCATTTTACTCAGCATTCGAATGACGTTGGCGTCGTCGGTTGCCTCGATCACGGCAGCAATTTGGCTTATGAGGTCACTAGGAACATCGGGAGGCGTAATGTTTGGCGTTTGATCGTGCCGATCCAACAGCCGAAAGCCCAATGCCGCACCCATTAGGCACGCCGCGCATTCATGCGCATAATCCGACATTCCACTTAACGTGAGAGGCAATAGAGATCGCACCGCGTTCAAACGACGTCTATAGCGAATGTCCTCCTGTTCTTTCGCAGCTTTGATCTGCGATCTGACCATCATGCCAGCATAATAAGCAGCGCCGATAGCGAAGATACCGCCGATCAACGTTTGCCAATTGTAGATGCCCGACACGATGCAGTCGGCGCTGCTGCAATACGTCCAATCAGTGATCATTGGCCCACTCATCCCTCAATCCCTGATCAAATCATTATCGCCAGCATATTGGGAGCTGGAGCAGAAAGGCTGACGGTCGGCAATTAAGAAACATCAGGGTGACCGGAAACGGCTGGCATGGGCGCGTTTCTGCCGCCCTATCAGGCCAATGCGCGCCCAAAATCGCGAAGTCCTACTTGGCCTGCATGGCGCACCGGAGCGACGGCTCACATCAATAATGCGCCAGGTGATCCGACCTGATAAGCTAGCTTGATGTATCTTTATCTTTGCAAAATGAGCGATCCGTTGGGGGACGAAGAGTTCTGCAAGGTTGGCGTTTCGCAATCGCCCGCCTCCCGCTTCAAATGGGGTGGAACCAAGGTGGTCGACAGCGATATGTCGCTACACGACAAACTCGGCAAGTTATTCGCCGGTGAGCGCTATGTCAGTGACCATCCCTATGATACGGAAAATATTCACTGTGTGGAATTCCGGTACGAGGGAGAGGCGTACCTGAGAGAAAGGGAACTGCTCGCGGATTTGAAAACGTGGCAATATTGGCCCAGCCGAAAGTTTTCAGGTCGGAGCGAATGCTTTCGATGCGATGACGAAACCCTCAAGATCATCGTGCAATATATGGACGCTGCCGCTGCGGAAGCCAGGGAGGCTGAGATTTCCGAACTCCAATACAAGGTCGCGTCCATCGGCGTGCGGGAGACCGACAAGATCGCACGTCATCTCGCCATTCTGGATAATCATCGGAAGAGCCAACAGCAAAACGATTAGCGTGGGTAGCCGGCCATCCAAGCGGTTGGTCAATTTCCTCAATCAAACGATGACTGGTACTATAGTGACATCAGGTGGGGGATCCCTGAGCGAGAACTCCAAAGTCGATGTCATCATTTCGTTGACACCTTTAGGGCGCATGATGACGGTTAGCTTTTTGAGAGCCAGCCCGTCGTGCGCTAGCCATTGCAGGACCTTTTCTGATCCTGGTTTAACTTTGAAATTTTCTTCGATGGCCGAGTTCTTAGTAGTGAGAAATCGCTCGACTGATCCTGCGACCACGTCTGCCGCGCTCAGGAGATCTAGAGTCATCAGATCCTTCTTGCCGAATTGCGAAGCACCACCGACATGCCCAAACTTCCAACCGGGCTCGACATACTGCGGTAGCGATCGGCAAAAGAGTTCAAGCGCGTGACGATGGAGTTCTTCGTTCGCACATATCGCATCGGCGTCGGTCATCCAGAATAATTTCTGGTCGGGCACCGCAAGCAAACCGACCAGAAATGCCGCAATCTGGACTACTCGAACGAGCTTTTCCGCAACATCCGGCTTCCATGATCCAAGACCGTGGTCGAGAAGCTCTCGCGCGACCGCTGCGTGCCCACCTTGGTCTTTCGGGCTGAAAAACGACGGCAGGCGCTTGTCGATAACCACAGTGAGCAAGAGGCCGTTCACGACAGTGTCCAATAGCCGTAGATACTCTGGCAGCGCTCTGCGCATCTGTCCCATTCGGAAGTCTTTGAACGCGATCTCCTTGTCGCCGAGGCCATGCCGATCCCTGATCTTCAACATCTCCTGAGCGAACAAGCCAGTGGTGTTCCAAGCGCAGGCGAGAAAGCTGTAGGTGTGGTAGTCCCCTTTACTCTCTCCGCCATAATCGGAGAAGATCGCGACCGTCTCGTTGCCGAATGCCTCAAGATCGGGGAGAAGCAGCTTACCTCGTTCGTGGCCAATGTGGATCGCGTTCTGCAACCCCCGTACTATCGACGGATACTGATCGATGAGGTCCGGCCGTAAAACTTCCACATCAGGCTTCTGCCAAGTCAGGTCCGCCGCCGCCTTCATCAGCTGAAGAAATTGGGCTTGACGCTCGGAGTTTATGGCAGGACGGGGCGTCTTCTTCATCGGCCTAGGCATATGCTAGTTGGGGTCAGTATTCCATAGCGATGCCGACGTCGCGTCAAAAGAGAGCGCCGGGTCTACCAAGCCCTGTAATGTCGTATGGAAAGCCCGCCCCGGCCACTTCATAGGTCGGTGTGGAAAAGCTGGTGAATCTCAGACCCGGTAATGAATCGAAACGTCCGCTTTCAGACACGGCAGAACCGCTCTCGAATGGCGAGAATGGGCGCACGGCCGCCCGACCGCTCAAAAAAAACGGGAATGGCGGGTTCCGGGTGGTGCGGCCATTCACGCGCGCGCCGCGGAGCGGCTTGAGTTGGGTCGGCTGCTGCCCGTTGGTCCGAAACACCGGATTAATTAGCCTTCCTTGGCGGTCCCCTTCGGGCCGGGCTCTAGGCGTGCGCCCGTAACCCGGTTGCACCGGTTTACGCCCATTCGGGTGACAATCCCTGACCGGTCCAGCGCAGGGCTGCTCCCTGCCCCATGATGATCGCCGGCGTAGCCGGCGCAGCATTTCTTGATGTTGAGTGGGGAGGAAGGGGCTCTGCCTCTCCCTCCCCCGCAAGTCCTGCCTTGGGGCCGAGGCTCGCCTTTGGCTGCGCCCGCACCACCGGCGGCAGAACTTGCCCCCCTCCCTCTCCGCCCCTCGCCGGGTCGGCAGGGGTCATGCGCGGCGCATGACCCGCTGCGCGGATCAGGAAGGAGCAAACATCATGACCAAGACCACCACCATCGACCCCCATAGCCGGATCACCGAGCGCATCATCGCCGAACTGGAGCAGGGCATCCGACCGTGGATCAAGCCATGGAGCATGGACAGGCTCGGCGGGCGTGTGACGCGTCCCTTGCGGGCGACTGGCGAACCCTATCGCGGGATCAATGTCCTGCTGCTGTGGCTGGAGGCCATCGCCTCCGGCTATGCCAGCCCCACATGGATGACCTACCGGCAGGCACAGGCCCTTGGGGCACAGGTCCGCAAGGGCGAGAAGGGCGCGCCGATCGTCTATTACGGCAGCAGCAGCAAAACCCGCACCGATGAGCAGAGTGGCGAAGACCGCGAGGAAGGCTTTCGCTTCCTGAAATCCTACACCGTGTTCAACGCGGAGCAGATCGAGGGCTTGCCTGAACGCTTTGCCGCGATCGAGGCCCCAGCCCCTGTCCTTCCCGGCATCGAGCGCGATGCACGCGCCGAAGCATTCTTTGGCAGTATCCCGGCAGAGGTCCGCCATGGCGGCGATCGCGCCTATTACATGATCGGCGAGGACCGCATTCAGCTTCCACCCTTCGAAGCATTCGAGGATAGCCACGGCTACTACACGACGCGCGGCCACGAGACCGTGCACTGGACGCGCCATCCCACCCGCCTTGATCGGTCATTCGGTCGCAAATCATGGGGCGACGAAGGCTATGCCCGCGAGGAGCTGGTCGCCGAGATTGGAGCCGCATTCCTTGCCGCCGACCTTGGGCTGGCATTGGAACCGCGTGTCGATCACGCCAGCTACATCGCCAGCTGGCTGGAAGAGCTCAAAAATGACAAACGCGCCATCGTGCAGGCCGCAGCCCATGCCGAGCGTGCCGTGGCCTATCTCCACCAGTTGGCAACCCCTGCCGACATGCAGGAGGCCGCATAATGGACAGCCTTGCAACGCAGATCGTGGAGCGCGGCCTAGCCGCCTCCACCTTCCTTCTGGACATCAACCGCAGCCTTTCAGTTCCGCGTGATTTCCCGCTGCCCTATCCATGGAACCTGCCCTCCCGGCTGTTTCAGTTTCCGATCGAGGTAAGCACGGACAATGGCGACGGCACCTGCCGCATTGGCCTGATGCACCCGCTGCTGGCTGCTCATCCCTTCGTTCAGCATGTGGAAGCCGGCCTAGGCCTCACGCCAGACGCGCACGGCGCACCCAATGCCTATGGAGTCAGCAAGGCCCGCGATGGCCAGTGGTGGCATGCGGTGGATCTTGTCAGTGCCGGGCAGTGGCGCGCCTTGCTCGATACCCGTGAGTACACCTCGGCAGAGGACATTGCCCGCGCTGTGGCTTACGGCCTCACCTATTCCCGGCATGACGGAAAGCCCACCGGCTATCTGACCACGCCGGAGGCCCGCGCCATCATGGCGGCGATCGGCGCTCCCGAGCCTGCCAGCCGACGCGGCGCGCTGGCATTCAGCGCCCCGAGTGCCTGCAAGCCCGACACAGGCGCAGTCCATTGGCCAGTCAATCACCCTGGCCTTCCCGCCAACGATGTCGCCTGGGCGTTGATCCACGGCATCGAGGACGGATGGTTCGCCCATGATCGATCCGGTTTCCTGCATTGGACCGAGCAAGGCCGCGAGCGGTATGCTGCCGGAGAAGTTGACACCTTCACGACTGCCACCGGTCAGGGCGCATTTGCGTTCTGACCGGGCACAGCCCCGATAGATGGAGGCCGCTCCCTCAGGGAGCGGCCAGCGCCATTGCCCACCCTCTGCCGCCCTTGGCGGGGCTGTAGGATACTGCCCAGCACGATAGGTTTGTAAGCATGGGCTTGGGCGAACTTCAGGTCGTTTTACTCCGCAGGCAATGATTGGCCCCTGTGCTGCATCGCGACGCCAAGCTCGTGATGACGACGCCAATGGCAGCGCCACAGCCGCTGAGGCTGGACAGCGAGCCTATGGCCAATGCGGAACGCTATGATCCCCAGCGCCGGGACAAACGCCATGCGTCTTGATCCCGCCAGCGGCGCTGTCATCGTCGTGCTGCGCAGCCTCAAGATTTACAGCATGGCTCAGGCCGTCACTGATCTCATGGGTCAGGGCACTCCCGGCGGTAGAGCAGCTGTCCCGATCCTGCCCCAGCTCCTGAAGGCGGAGACTGCCGAGCGAAAGATGTGATCGGTATCCTACCAACTCAAGTCTGCACGGCTCCAGAATATCGCGATCTGGCGGGCTTCGACTTCGCCAGCCGTGAGATCAATGAGGAGCTGGTTCGCCATCTGCACCGCTGCGGGATTATGGCCGTAGCCGACAGCATAGCAAGGGTGGGCAGCATGGGCACCTACAAGCCCCACATCGCCACGGCTTGGCGTTCATGCTGCCGAACATCATCGTAAACGCGTGCGGTTCTTCTTAGCGGCCGGGCTGGTCAACGCCCTCGAGTAGGAGAACACCCAAAGCAAGGCAGGGCGGATCGCAGGAAGATGCCCACACCGATCTCGTGATCCTCTACCCGGCAGGCCGAAACCGGAAATGAGAAAAGCCCATCTTAGCCGCCTATGACGCCTGAACCATAATATTCAGGTGGGCCTCTTCTCGATGGCAAACCCGAGTCACTTCTCAGCGGTGATTAACACGTGGGACTGTTTATATCATTTTAGGTTGTGAACTCATAAACTGGGCGACCGTGTTCGGGGCCATTGTGGCTTAGTAGCGACTGCGGGATAATCAGCGAATGCCAAGCGATTCTCAGCAGGTCGATCAGACCACGATCCATCTCGACCCTGACCAAGCTATCGTCCTGTTTGATTATCTGTCGGAAGTGACTTCCGTCGATAACAACTCCGAGCGAACAGCTGAGTTTTCCGTTTTTGCAGAAGTGCTTAGTCAGCTGGAAAAGCAGTTGGTCGCGCCATTTCGAGAGGATTATTCGGCACTGCTAGCCGAAGCCAAGGACCGGTTGAGCCAAACCCGCTGAGCACCTTCATCTGAGTCAGCTGCTTTCACGACAGGCAAGTTTGTGATTCAGCACTGGCATGAGCCGATATGATCTGACTGATTTCGAATGGCGCGTGATCGAACCGCTGTTACCCAACAAGCCCCGAGGTGTACCGCGCGTCGATGACCGCCGCGTGCTGAACGGCATTTTCTGGGTGCTTCGATCTGGTGCGCCATGGCGTGACCTGCCCGAACGCTACGGTCCGCGCACCACCTGCTACAACCGCTTCGTGCGATGGCGGAAGGCCGGCGTGTGGGATCGAATGATGGACGCCATCGCCGCCGTGCACGATGGCGACATCCAGATGATCGACAGCACTTCCGTTCGCGCCCATCAGCAGGCCGCGACGGCAAAAAGGGGGATCGAGATCATTGTCTCGGTCGCTCCCGAGGCGGCCTCACCACCAAAATCCATGCGGTCGTCGACGGGCAAGGTCTCCCGATCCGGCTGAGTCTGACCGCTGGGCAAAGCCACGATGGGCAAGCCGCTGACGATCTGCTTGGTCATATCGGTGCCGGAACGATCTTGATGGCGGACAAGGCATATGACGCCGACCGCATCCGGGAGTCTCTCCGCGCGAAGGGAGCGTTCGCCAATATCCCGCCCAAGATCAATCGCCGGGCAAAACCGTACTTCAGCACTTGGCTCTATCGTGAGCGGAACCTGATCGAGCGCTTCTTCTCCAAGCTGAAGCACTTCCGCAGGGTTGCCACCCGTTACGACAAGCTGGCCGAGAACTTCCTCGCCATGGTCCAACTCGCCTCAATGCGACTGTGGCTGCGTGTTTATGAGTCTACGGCCTAATTTGACTATCATTTAATTGTAATTTGTATCACCCGGGACATCATAAATCCACATTGCCCTTCCGGGGACCACCAGTTGTTCACGAACTAATACTGGTTGCCCGAAGATACCGCCTGGAACAACAATTAGTTCGATCGGCTGCCCTGATTCACTCCAGAACCGAATGGCCCCGTCCCTCCCCCAGCTCACCAATTGGCCACCCACGCTAAAGACGCCACTAATCCATCCTTCATGTGCTCGACTATCGCCACCGGGTAAGGACTCGCCATTTTCGCTCCAGAACCGGATGGCGCCGTCCCAACCCCAGCTCACCAACCGGTCCCCTATGCGCAGGACGCCATCGATCCATCCGCCATGCGCCCGATCATCCCCGCCTGGCAACGCCTCGCCGTTCTTGCTCCAGAACCTAATCGCCCCTTGCCCGCTCCAGGTCACCAGTCGGTCGCCGATGGGCAAAACACCATTCACTGACAGGTGAGCTGGAATACTGAGACTGAGCAAGGGCTCGCCGTTGTGGCTCCAGAACCGAATTGCCCCTTCCCGACCCAGGCTCACTAACATGTCGCCGACCGGTAGTACGTCACGCACCCATCCGTCATGTGCTCGAGCATCACCGCCAGGCAAGGGCTCGCCTTTGTTGCTCCAGAACCGGATGGCTCCATCGAAACCCCAGCTAACAAGCCGATCACCGACAGCGAGGACGCCATGGACTGATCGGCTATGCGCTTGAGCGTCGCCGCCGGGCAGCAGCTTGCCCTTGTTGCTCCACAACCGAATGGCCCCGTCAGAACCCCAGCTTACGAGACGATCACCTACATGCAGGACCCCATTCACTGATCCTTTATGAGCTCGATTATCGCCCCCGGAAACAGACTCGCCCTTTTCGTTCCAGAAGCGGATAGCCCCGTACCCCCCCCAACTCACCAGCCGCTCACCCAAATGCAAAACGCCATAGACTGATCCCCTATGGGCTCGATTATCGCCACCGGAAATGGGCTCGCCCAAGTTAGTCCAGAATCGAATGGCACCACATCCACTCCAGCTTACGAGCTTGTCACCGACTGGCAAAACACCATGGACTGCCCCCTCGTGGGCTCGATTATCGCCACCGGGCATCGGCCCGCCATCATCGCCCCAAAACCGGATAGCCCCATCCTCACCCCAGCTCACAAGCCGATCACCCACGGGCAAGACACCGTCGACCCATCCGCTATGCGCTCGATCATCCCCTGTGGCCAAGGGTTTGCCTATTTCGCCCCAGAAACGAATCGCCCCGTCCTTTCCCCAGCTTACCAGCCTATCACCTGCGGGTAGGACACCATGGAGCGATCCCCTGTGGGCCCGAACAACGCCGCCGAGCAACGGTTCGCCCTTGTCGCTCCAGAAACGGATGACCCCGTCCTTGTCCCAGCTCACCAGTCGGTGTCCAAAAAGGAAAACGCCATCGACGGATCTTTCATGCGCTTGGTCGTCGCCTCCAGGCAAGGGTTCTCCGCAATTGCTCCAGAACCGGATGGCTCCGTCGGAACCCCAGCTTACAAGCCGGTCGCTAACGCTTAGAACACCATGGACCGATCCCCTATGAGCTCGAGCGTCGCCCCCAAGTAAGCGCTCACCATTGTTACCCAGGAAACGGATGGCCCCGTAATCATTCCAGCTCACGAGCCGATCGCCCACTGGCAGGACACCGTCGACCAATTCATGATCTGCTTTAACATCGTGACCGGAGAGGAGCTCACCCTTGTTGTTCCAAAAGCGGATGCCACTCCTGTACCCACCCCAGCTCACCAGCCGGTCGCCAAAGGGCAGAACGCCACGTATATATCCGCCATGTGGCTTATCTTCACCGCCAGGCAAGGGCTCCCCTAAGGCGTTCCAAAAACGGATGGTTCCACCGCTATCCCAGCTCACTAGCCCACCGCCGAAGAGCTCGACGCCAGTCACGGATTTCTTATGAGCTTCGCCGTCACCGCCGACGAGCGGCGCGCCTTTCTCGCTCCAAAACCGGATGGCCCCGTCGGAACCCCAGCTCACCAGGCGTTCACCCAAATGCAGGACGCCATTGACCGATTGCTTATGCGCTCGCACATCGCCGCCGGGAAATGCCTCGCCCTTATCGTTCCAGAACCGGATTACACCGTCCATGTCCCAGCTCACCAGCCGGTCACCCACGGGCAGGACGCCATTGATCGACCCGCTATGCGCTCGATTCTTGCCACCGGGCAAGGGCTCGCCCTTATCGCTCCAGAAGCGAATAGCCCGATCAGAGCCCCAACTTACTAGCCGCCCGCCGACGTTCAACACGCCATCAACCGATCGAGTATGCGCATGCTCCTGATTGCGCAGTAAATTTTGTTCGCTTGACGCATGGCTTGCCTCGGCCCGCGCAGTGCCCAAATTTGGCACTCCTGAATCGGCGACGCAGTTCATTACAATCCTGCCCAGATGTGCGCGCGCAAAAGGCACTGTTTGCGCTAGTTGCACCAGCCTTGTTTCATTTTCGACCCAAACGGTATTCCACAAGCGCCCATTTTCAGGCCAATCTGCCTCTGACAACCTGAACCAGCATGAGATATGCCGGGCGAGGCGTGATGGCCCAAAGTCTTCGCTCGCTAAGCGAGCCACCAAAAACCGGTCGTTGGTCAAAAGTATTCCAGCTTCGCGGAACTCACCAAAGGCGATCAGATGATCGGGCAGCCAATCAACCGAATAGGCTGCGCCAACTATAGAGCGGGCGGCGACTCCCCGCTTGAGCCATGCCTTTCGTGCCCACTCTATTAATAAAAGCTCCTCTTCTCCCGATTGATGTTGAAGTAGGATCTGAAATGCCTCAGCCAGCCGCGGGTGAGCAAACGAGAGAGTCTTTCGCCCATCTGAGTTGGTGATGGTGAGCCATCGGGTGAGTCTGTGCGGCAGATCATGCAATTCGGGATATCGATCTTGCTCGATTGCCTCAATCTCATCAAAGCCTATAGGGCCACGCAGAATCGACAGTAGAGCAAAAAGTTTGCGATCCTTGCCGCTCCAGGCAAACTCACCTTCTTCAGTCCGTGCAGGCCTTTCCAATTCGCTGCTCAGATATGCGGTGAAAGGCGCTGGAACATTACCAATCAATTTGCGCCTCTCTTCCGGAGAAGTCGCATTAGGGAGAAGTCTTAACAAGTCTTCCAGAATGAATGAAAAAAACAGAGGCATTCCGTCACTTGAACGATGTAACTGGTTCGCAAGTTGTTGTATTTCTGCACGAGGGAGGTCGCTGATATAGTCCTCGAGCCAAAGCAGCGCCTCAGCAGGCGTCAATGTTGGCAGGTTGATCCGATGGATAGGGAAATCGGCCTGTTCCAAACGCCGCCAAACTGACAAATAATTTGGCCATTCGTTTTCTGCTGCGCGTGCCGATAAAATGACACGAAGGTGTGGGGGGCAAGCCCCGGCTTCAATAAACGGCTGCAAAAGCGATGCTGCTTCATCGAGGCCATCAACAACAAGCGTTATAGGATGACGACAGCATTGCAAGGCACTGAACAGATTCTGACCCCGAACGGCGCCAGTTTCAGACCCCAGAGCGCTACTCAAGGAAAGCTGCGCCCCCAGATGGCCGGTAATTTCTCCGATACCTGTTGTTAAGGCTAACTTACCACAAATGAAATGATAAATGAGATTAGGATCGGAAATGCGGCGGCGCTGAACCCAATTAGCTAGGCAAGCAGATTTGCCGCTCCCAGCTGAGGCTGTAAGTATCATTATACCCGGATCGCGGCTGTCGGCAAAAGCATCAAGCGTTGCGAACACATCTTCTCGACCAAAAAAGCGTGTCGTCAGTTCTTCAACTCGTTCCCGTACCTGCCAGCCAGTTTGGGCGATGCTGTGCAGACTACTGTGAGCGATAAGCAATTGGCGCACTATCTGCGCCTGAAGTTCACCTGAGGCAACGGCGGTGGCGAGGTCACTGGCAAGCGATGCTCGGTCAGTAATCGTCGCACCCGGTGTACGTGACAGAATCGTTTCAATCTTTTCCTCAATGGCATCCATACGGTCAGCAATATCGCCACCAGCAGAGCGCAATCCCACCAGAGCGTTGACAATGTCAGCTTGGTTACGCCCAAGAGCATTGAACTGCTCCAAGAAGACAACGGCTCTTACCCGTTCATCATCTTTGAGGCGCTGAGCAAAGAAGGCCTGCGCGGCGAGGCTCCATGGCAGCAGGTCGCGCGTGCCGTCAAAATAATTGTCAAACTCAGGAGGAATCGTGCGTCCAGCATCCATCATAGCTGTCGCAAACTCTTCGATCGCCTCGCGTTTAGCCTCATCGGCAATCAGGTTGAGCGCGCTATCGGGGGCTCCGTGGCGGGCATTCTCAATGACGGCTCTAACTTCATTTATGGCGACATGATGCGTTCCCCACGCTAGGAAATCTCGGCCTTCAGTAAGCTTCCGTTCTGCCTTGATCCAAGCACGAGCAGTATGGATGAACCTACGATGGTCTGGTCGATGGGAGCCACTATAAAAAGGATTGTTGCTATCCTTCTCAAATCCGTCAATCAGGTAGCTGATAGCATCAAGATGAGAGTTTCTGATCGCTCGAGCGAGATCATGGTTGATTGGTAAGCCGTCTGCGGTTCGAGCTTGGCCAGTTAATGCAGAAGCTATGCTCTCATAGCTGGCTTGCAGCCCATTTTGAACAAAGCCAGAACCAATGTTTAAGATTGCGTTACTGGTCGCTTGGCCAGCAGTGATAGCGATTGCAGTGTCTTTTGGATCGCCACCGAATAAGGTTGAAACGATCACACCGGATGTGCCCGCGGCTAGAAATAACGCGCACCGCTGCCAGCCCACTCGGTCTCCTCCCTTGCCGAACGGCATATTGCCATAAGGACCAAGGATCAGCAATCCTAACCTATGAAAGGCCTAAAGCACGTATGGCCTTGTTATCAAGGTTACGTTTCCGGATTACCACAAACGGGTGCGTGGTGCTGATGGCTAGGTTTGTAGCAGGCTACTTCAATGCCATTATAAGCAATTGGTTTATGTACCAACTATGACATTTCCCAGAATTGGAATCTCAAGCAGCATGCCGCACGCATCTAGCAAATTCGATCGAACAAGAAGTGCCGTAGGCGCGTCCGATGTGGAAAGATGGAAGCTAATCTTCGCGTAGCAGGCAGGGCACATGGATGGCCATCCCTCCAATCGGTTAGCCCACAGGCCCGGCCAGAGCCCGACCCAACAAACACGATTGAGAAGATTAAGGACATTGACCCGGGTCAACACACGCAACTTCGGAAAGGAGCCTAAATATTGAAATCAATCTGGCGACATATAAAACGCTCGACACCAATGGCGTATTTTGTCATAGTCTAGGTACGGTTCTGAATGAGCATTCTGATGCACAGGGAACATCGTGTGGGAATAGACAGTGCAGAAAATTATTTAAATTTCGGATCAAATACATACACTTAAATTCGTATAACCTCCGTCTCCGCCACCTACTAATCCCACACCATCCCTGATGACCTCTTAAAGTCGAGCTTTCCTGCGGGGGTGTGCGGTTGATTCTGTTGCTTGCGCACCGCGCTTTGTTCGGTCCGACGCGCTGGCAGATGTTGCGCAAAAGGGCGTGATCGGTGCTGCGAAGGCACCGTGGCACATCGACCTGAAATCCGGATTGCCGTTCAGCCGTCGGGGCTACTTGCGCGTCATGCCGCAATCAGGCCGGGAGTGGGGGGCCTTCCGCTATGTGCGCCGGTCACCGATGAACAGGGCGAGCGCGGCGAGTACCGATCCCAGGCTCATCAGCAGGGCCACCATCGGCAGCCCGTATCCGGCGGCGAACAGCACCCCTGCCAGCGCCGGGGCGAGCGCCGATCCGCCGCGTCCCACCCCGATGACAAAGCCCGTGGCCGATGCGCGCAGGGCGACCGGAAAGCGCGTGGCGACCAGGGCGTACAGGCCGACGACCCCGGCATTGGTGACGAAGCCGGCGGCCGCTGCGACCATCGACAGGCGCGCAAGATCGGGCTGGCCCATGCCGAAAATGACCACCAGCACACAGGAAAGCGCCATGGCCGCGATGGTGAGGCCGCGCACCGGCAGGCGCAGCGTCATCAGCCCCAGGACCAGCGATCCCGATGCCCCGCCGACACTGGCCCAGACCAGCACCCCTGCCGCCTCTGCCGGGGGATAGCCAAGATCGGCGACGATCTTGGGGATCCATTTCATCACGAAATAGAAGGTCATGATATGGCCGAGATAGGCGAGCGTCATCGCCGCCGTCACCTTCAGCCATTCGGGCGCAAATAGCCGCGACAGCGGCACCCGCCCTGTTTGCACATTTTGGTGCGAAAGGCTGGCCACCGTGCGGTGGCCCATCGCCCGCAGCGTGCGGTTGATCCGGTCGAGCGCATTGGGCGGCTGCCGGCTGGCGAGGAACGCGATCGATTCCGGCACGCGCCACCAGGTCACCGCGATCATCAGGGCAGACCAGGCCGCGCCGAACAGGAACACCGACGGCCATTCGAAATGCTGCAGCAACTGCGTCGCGACCAGCCCGCCCAGCACCGTGCCGACCGGGTAGCCGCCCGCCATCACCACCACCGCCAGCGGCCGATAACGCGCATTGGCCGCCTCTGCCGCGGCTGCATTGATCGCCGCGAGCATGCCGCCGATGCCGAGCCCGGTCAGCACGCGCCAGGCCGAGAGCGTGATCACGCCGCCCGCACTGGCCGCACCGAGCATGCCGACGGTCATCAGCGCGAGGCACAGCAAGATGGTGTTGCGCCGCCCGGCGGTATCGGCCAGCCGGCCCAGCGTCAGCGAGCCCAGCGCCATGCCGACCAGCTCCATCGACAGGACAAGCCCCAGCACGCCGCGGTCGATGCCCCAGGCAGCCGAAATGCCGGGCGATGCAAAGCTGATCGACATGACATCGAACCCATCGAGCGCATTCAGCCCGACCATCGTTGCAATGATCGACCACTGAAAGCCCGACATTGGGCCGGAATCGATCACGGCCGCCGGACCTTCGGCCTCAGCCGCGCGCTCGCTCATGCCTTGTTCCTCTCCTTGGCGCCCGATCCTGTTCATCCCGGCGGCGATGCCGGAAGGCCGGATCAATGCGTGTAGATCAATGCGTCGAGCGCCACCACACCTTCGCCCTGCGGGAAGACGATGACGGGGTTGAGATCAACCTCGGCAATGCCAGGGGTACCCGCCATCACATCCATCATCTGCACCGCGAGCTCTGCCACCGCCGCGACATCGCAGGGCGGTGCGCCGCGATAGCCGTGCAGCAGCGGCGCGCTCTTGAGCCTGCCCAGTTCGGCGATGATCGTTGCTGCGGTCATGTCCGGGGTCAGCAGGCGCGCATCCTGGAGCAATTCGGCGGTCACGCCGCCGAAGCCGACGAGCACCACCGGCCCCCATTGCGGATCGCGCTTGGCCCCGACGATCAGCTCGACGCCGCGCTTGCCCATCGCCTCGACCAGCACACCGTCAAGGCGCAGGGCGGGATCATAGGCCGCGACATTGGCATAGAGCCGGTCCCAGGCGCTGTGCAGCGCGGCTTCATCGGCAAGGTTCAGAATGACCCCGCCCGCATCGCTCTTGTGCCCCAGGGCGGCCGCCTGTGCCTTGATCGCAACGGGAAAGCCGATGCGCTGGGCGATGGCGACGGCGTCTTCGGGCGTGGCGGCAAAGTCACCCGGCGGAAAGGCGATGCCCGCAGGCGCGAGCAAGGCCTTGGCCTGATATTCGGGAATGACGCCCCTGCCCACCGGCAGATCGAGCGCGACCGGTGCAGGCGCGCGTTCGGCAAGGTCCCGCCTGGCCAGCGACATCAGCCGGGCGATGGCGCGAAAGGCGCGTTCGGTGCTCGGGAAAACCGGCACGCCGGCCGCGCGCAACCGGTTCAGGTCCTCGCGCGATGGGGCCGTGCCTTCGTCCAGGCTGGCGTAGATCAGGGGCTTGGCCCTCGCGCCGCCCTCGACCGCGCCGAGCAGCGGCGGCAGCTTGATCGCCATCGTCGTCGCGTCGGTCTGGATGATGCCGGTGACGATGCAGCCAAAGCGGTCATCGGCCTGCAGCGCTTCGACCAGGCGGCTGTAGATCGCAGGTTCGACCAGCCCCTGCGCGGTGATGTCGAGCGGATTGCTGACCGCAACAAAGTCCGGCATCGCCGCGCGCACCGCAGGAGAGCCGGCATCGTCGAGCACCGGCAGGTCGATGCCCAGCTCTTCGCACATATCGAGCGTCAGCGCCTTGAACGCGCCCGATTCCCCCAGCACGGCAAGGCCGCCCGATGGAAGGACCGGACAGCGCGAGGCGATCTCGGCAATATCGCCCAGCTCTTCGAGTGTTTCGGCAAAGACGACCCCGGCGCGCTCCACCATCGCGCGCATCAGCACGTAATCGCCTGCCATCGCGCCGGTATGGGTGGCGGCACTTTCGCGCGCCGCGCTCGACTTGCCCGGGTGCAGCAGAACGATCAGCTTGCCTGCCGCGCGCGCCGCCCTGGCGGCTGCCAGGAAGCGCTGAGGCTGGCGGAACTGCTCGACGATCATCGCGATCACCTGGGTATCGGCATCGCCGACCAGATGCTCGACATAATCCTCGACGCCCGATCCCGCCTCGTTGCCGGTGGAGATCGACAACCGGACATTCATCTCGCGCGAAAGGAAGGTCGTGGCCAGCACCGCAGCCATTGCCCCCGATTGCGAAACGATGCCGATGCCGCTGCCCGATCCCGGCTGGGGCACCAGCGTCTCGACAAAGGTCAGCGGAATGCGGTCGGCATAGTTGACCAGGCCCAGGCAATTGGGCCCCTCGATCACCATGCCCGCATCTGCCGCGATCCGCGCCAGCTCATGCTGATCAGCCAGGCCCTGCTCGCCGCCTTCGGCAAAGCCTGCCGAAAAGATGATCGCCGCACCGCAGCGACGCTGGCCCAGCGCGCGCACCGCATCCAGCACGCCTGCGCGCGGAATGGCGAGCACCGCGACATCGACCTCCATCGGCAGGTCGTCGATCGAGGCGAGGCACGGCCTGCCGCCGATCTCGGCGCGCCTGGGGTTGATGAGGTGGATGTCCCCGGCAAAGCCGTTGCGCTCCAGGTTGGTGACAACCGTCGCGCCCAGTGCACCGGGCTTGTCCGACGCACCCACGACCACCACAGATCGGGGCGACAAGAGGCGGCGAACATCCGGGCGCGGGGCGGCCTTGGCTTCTAGGACGTGCACATCAGTCATGGTCAGGGTGCTCCGGGATCAGGCAGGCTGCTTGTTGATGGCATAGGCCCCAAGGCCCGGCTTGTAGGTCTTGTCATCGATGAACTGCTTGATGCCTTCCTTGCGTCCATCATTGTCGAAACTGTTCGCGGCTTCCTGCGCGCGGATCAGGAAATCCTCGGCATTGTCATAGCTCATCTCGCGCACGCGGCGGATCGCATCCTTGGTCGCCTTGAGCGCCACCGGATTTTTCTGCAGCAGCACGTTCGCCACAGCCTCGACCCGCGCCTGGAGCTGGTCGAGCGGCAGCGATTCATTGACCAGGCCCCATTCGGCGGCGGTCCTGCCATCGATATTCTCGCCCATCATCGCGTGGTACATTGCCTTGCGGAACGGCATCA
>Ga0209278_1001105_pt1 | contig 17112 bp, 15 predicted proteins | sample JI81BgreenDNA_FD_187504 | JGI IMG/M metagenome (GOLD analysis project Ga0209278, IMG submission 187504) | Wastewater effluent complex algal communities from Wisconsin, to seasonally profile nutrient transformation and Carbon sequestration -... | ecosystem: Engineered > WWTP > Effluent > Algae... | reverse complement strand
ATAGCCGATCCCCACGAGCTTGGGCACGTCGACGACGCGCAACTGCTGCCCTGCCTTGGCACCTTCGTTGGCGGGAATGCCGCCGTTATAGGGAACCGAGGCGAGCGTTGCCGCCGATCCGTCGCAGGGAAGCGGGTTGGTGGCCGCCCCGTCACCGCCGACCCACTGGGCCGCCGCAGGGCCGGCCGCGATGGTCAGTGCCGCGGCGGCACTGAAGAGTATTGCCTTTGCCTTCATTTGAACAACTCCTCCACATGTTGGCCGGTGGACATCCCATCCGGCAGTTGGACCGGCCATTTCATCGGCCCAATTCCTTGTTGGTCAGTGGCGCATGCGGCGCTCTGACAGGTTCGACATCAGCAGGGCGAGGATCAGGACGACACCGATCAGGACGATCGTCCCGTCGCCCTTGACACCGGCAAGGGAAAGACCGCTTTCCAGTGTCTGGATCAGCATGAGGCCCAGCGCCGTACCGATGATCGTGCCGCGCCCGCCGAAGATGCTGGTCCCGCCAAGGACGACGGCGGTGATTACGTCAAGCTCCAGTCCCACGCCCATGTCGGAGCGCGTCGTCGAGACGCGGCTGACGAAGATGATCCCGGCAAGGGCCGAAGCGAAACCGGAGGCGGCGTAGATCGCCATCTTGGTCTGATCTACGGGAAGGCCGGCAAAGCGCGCGGCCTGCTCGCTTGCCCCCATGGCATAGACCGTCCGGCCCCAGCGGGTGGTGCCAAGGACGAAGGCGCAGAGGACGAAGAAGAGCAGGATGATCCAGATCTGGGTGGGCAGGCCTAGGACGTTTCCCTGACCAATGACGGAGAACCATTCCGGGTAGCCGCGCACCGATTTCGCGCGGCTGATGCCCTCGGCCAGACCACGGTAGAGCGCGAGGGTCCCAAGGGTGGCGATGAGGGGCGGGAAATTGAACTTCGTGATGATGAACGCGTTGAACAGCCCGCAGCACAGGCCCACGATCAGGACGAGGGGCAGCACAAGTGGCAGGGGAATGCCGAGATCCTGCCAGAACACCCCGGTCAGGACGGCGGCCAGCCCCATGATGGAGCCGACCGAAAGGTCGATGCCGCCACTGGCGATGACGAAGGTCATGATGAAGGCGACGATGGCCACCTCGGCCATCAGGCGGCCCTGGTTCAGGAGGTTGGCCCCCGTCAGGAACTGTGCCGACTGCGTTGCCATGACGATGCATGCCAGCACGATCATCAGGGCGAGAACGGTTTCGTGCATGTAGCGGAAGCGCATGGTCACATCCCCCCTTTCGCCATCTCGCGCTGGCGTCGGATCATGTCGGCCAGCACGGTGACGAGGATGAGCAGGCCGATGAAGGCCCGCAGCCAATAGGCCGAGACGTTGATGAAGACGAGCGCGGCGCCGATCACCGCGAAAAGGATCGCCGCGAGTGAGGCCCCGATGACCGTGCCCGCGCCGCCGAGGATGGAGACGCCGCCGATCACCGCCGCGGTGATCACCAGCAGTTCGAGGTTCGGCGGCACCGTGGATTGGATCACCTGCAGCTGTGTGGCGAAAAGTATCGTGGCCAGCCCGGCAAAGGCCCCGTGGATGGCAAAGACCTGCACGATCCGGCGACGCACGGGCACGCCCACGGCGCGCGCCGCCTCGGCATTGCCGCCGATGAGGTAGAGCGAGCGGCCGAAGACCGACAGCTTCATCCAGACGGCCGCCGCAACGGTCAGGGCGATTGCCCAGACAAGCGGCATGGGAATGCCGAGAACGTTCAACTTTGCGATCTGGTATTCCGGCGGGAGGTCGTTGATCCATGCGCCGCCCGTCGCGGCGATCAGCCCGCCTTGCAGGATGGCCATGGTACCCAGCGTGACCACGATGGAGGGGATGCCCGCATAGGCGACGATGACGCCGGTGAGCCCGCTAATGACCGCGCCAAGGATGACAGGCGCGGCCCATGCCATCCAGAGCGGCGCGTCGGAGACGGCAACCAGACCGGAGACCGTCGAGAGGACACCGATCAATGCGCCGACCGACAGGTCGATCTCGCGGATGACGATGACCATCGTCATCCCGATGGCGGCGACGGCGATATAGGCGTTGCCGGAGAGGATGGAGTTCAGGTTGCGCGCGCTGATGAAGCGTTCGTTATAGGCCCCGACGGCAATGATCAGCAGAAGAATGGCGGCCGCGACCAGCAATTCGTGCCCATATTCCGCCCTGAGGCGTGTCAGGAGGGATTTCGGGGCCGTCGCGGGCGTGGCGTTGCGGTCCGGTGCGAAAGTCATGCTGTGGTCTTCCGTTGTGTCGGCGCAGATTGCTGGGCCGTCATCGCCTGCGCGACATGTTCGGGTGTTGCCTGTGCCCGGTCGATGATGGCGGTGATGCGGCCTTCGGCGATGACCATCACCCTGTCGCTGAGCGCGAGGACCTCGGGCAATTCGGAGGAAATCATCAGGATCGCCAGACCCTGCTGCGCCATCTCGCCCATCAGGCGGTGGATCTCGGCCTTGGCGCCGACATCCACCCCGCGCGTGGGTTCATCGAGGATCAGGACCTTCGGCGCTGTCTCCAGCCACTTGGCGATGACCACCTTCTGCTGGTTTCCGCCCGAAAGTTCACCGACCGGCTGTTCGATGCCCGCGGCGCGAACACCGATCCTGTCGAAGGCGGCCTGTGCCATCTCACGCTCGTTCCCCCTGCGGACGAAGCCTGCGAAGGAGGAGAGCCGGTCCAGCACGGCGATCGACAGGTTCTCGCGGATCGCCATCGGCTTGACAAGGCCCTGACCGCCACGATCCTCGGGGACATAGGCGATGCCGGCGTCGCGGGCGGCGCGGGGCGATGCGATGCGCACCTCGTTCCCGTCGATACGGATGGTTCCGCGCGTGGCGGGGGTGATGCCGAAAAGGACATGGGCGAGTTCCGTGCGGCCCGATCCGACCAGACCGGCGACGCCGAGGATCTCTCCGGCACGGACGGTGAAGGTGGCATCCTGCACCAGCCGCCCGTGGGCGAGCCCCTCCACCTCCAGCACGGGTTTGCCGATCCGGGCGGGGAGTTTCGGGAAGACCTGCCCGATCTCGCGCCCGACCATCATCCGGATCAGGTCGGCCTCTGTCGCGCCGACCCGGTCAAGCGTGCCGACGAGCTTGCCATCGCGCAGCACCGTCATGCTGTCGGCGATGCGGAAGATCTCTTTCATCCGGTGGCTGACATAGATGATGCCCGTTCCCCTTGCGCGGAGCTGGTCGACGATGGAGAGGAGTTTCTCTGCGTCGCGTTCCGAAAGCGACGCGGTCGGTTCGTCAAGGATCAGCACCTTCGCCTGCTGGTTGAGGGCGCGGGCGATTTCGACGCGCTGGCGCATGGCGACCGAGAGGGTCCGGACCTTCGCATCGACATCGAGGTCGTGGCAGTCGAGTTCGGCCAGCAATTCGCGGGCGCGGCGGCGCATGCCGGGCCAGTCGATCGCGCCCCATGCCCGGCGCGGGTAGTGGCCGGAGAAGATGTTTTCGGCCACCGTCAGTTCACCGAAGAGCAAAAGCTCCTGATGCACGGTGGCGATGCCCGCACGCGTGGCGCTGCCGGGGTCGGGTAGGGTGACGGGCCTGCCGTTCAGCGTGATGGTGCCGCTGTCGGGTGACTGCATTCCGGCGAGGATCTTGACGAGGGTGGATTTGCCCGCGCCGTTTTCGCCCATCAGGGCCTGCACCTCGCCCGCTCGCAGAGTGAAGTCGACGCCATCGATCGCGCGGACGCGGCCGAAGGATTTCGACACGCCGCGGACTGTGAGCAATGCGGGGGTTTCCATGGCTGATCCCATCAGGCCACCCCGTAGAAGCGGGTGGCATTGCCGCCGAAGATCGCCGCGAGGTCTTCGGGTCCGTAGAGATCGGACAGGACGCCGCGCGAAAGCGCCACCACCTCGGCGTAGGAGCCGGCGAGGGTGCAGACCGGCCAGTCGCTGCCGAAGATCAGGCGATGCGGGCCGAAGAGCGCGGCCACCCTTTCGATGTAGGGACGGATGCGATCGAGGGTCCAATCCGGCCCCGCCTCGGTCACCAGACCCGAGACCTTGCAGTAGATGCCCGGATGCGCCGCGACGCGGGCCATGAGGGAGGACCATTCGTCGAAGCCGCCCGCGGCTATGGCGGGTTTCGACAGGTGGTCGATCACCGCCACGAGGCCGGGCGTCCGGTCCAGCGCCGTGATCAGCGCGGGAAGGTGGCGGACATGGGTAAGGATGTCGAACGGCACCCGCCGCGCCGCGACATGGGCAAGGTTTTCCAGAAAGACCGGGGCAAGGAGGCGGTCTGGATCGTGTTCCTGCAACATCGGACGCAGGCCCACCCATTTGGGCTTTGCCTGCCAATACGCCAGACGTGCGGGGAAGTCGCTGCTCTGCATGTCGGCCCAGCCGACCACGCCGGCCACCCAATCGGTGCGCGCGGCGATGGAGAGGAGGAATTCCGTCTCGGCCTCGGTTTCGGCGGCCTGCACGAGGATGGTGCGTGCAACTCCGGTGCGTTGCATCAGGGGATGCAGGTCATCGGGCCCGAAATCGCGCAGGAGCGGGCCGAGATCCGGTGTCATCCATCCGTAATCGCCGCGTGCGACCGTCCAGAAATGCTGATGGGCGTCGATGACCTCAGGCACGGATGACACCCTTCTTGATGATGACATTGCCATAGAGCCGGCGTTCGCCCGTCGCGACCACGGCATAGGCCGCGCGCGCCCTGTCGTAGAAGGCGAAGCGTTCGATCAGTTCCATCCCGATCTCGCGCCCTTCGTGGCGGCGGCCTTCGGCGCGGAATTCGTCGTAGATGGGCACGCTTTGGCCGACAGCATCCATGACGCCCATCGGGACCGGCACAAAATCATCCAGCGGGAAAAGCGCGAGGATCGCCGAGAGGGCCGCCGTCGCGGTGCTTCCGGGAAGCTCCACGACCCGGCGGCCCATCTGATGGGCGGGAAAGTTCGCGTCCACGATGGCCAGTTCGTCGCCATGGCCCATGTCGGCGAGGATCTTCAGGAGATCCCCCGTCAGCAGCGGATTGATGGTCTTGAGCATCCTACGACTCCCCTGATCCGATGACGGCGTCGATTTCCGGCCACAGCGCATCGGGGATGTGGTGGCGATGCCAGCCGAGGTTCTGATCCAGTTCGGCAAGGGAGCGGACTCCAAGCACCACACTGGATACGGCAGGGTGGCGGAGCCCGAATTGCAGCGCGGCGGCACCGAGCGGCACATCATGCGCGTCGCAGATGTGGCGCACCTGATCCACAAGCGCGACGATGGCGGGCGGGGCGGCGGCGTAATCGAAGGTCGCCTTGGTGCCTTTGGGCGCGGCAAGGATGCCGGAGTTGAAGACGCCCCCAAGGACAAGTGCCACGCCGTGACGCTGCATTTTTGCCATGAGGGATGTCGCCTGCCGGTCGATCAGGGAATAGCGGCCTGCCAGAAGGCAGACATCCAGATCGGCCTCGTCCATCGCGTCATGGATCGCCTGCGTCTCGTTCACGCCAAGACCGAAGCCGCGGATATCGCCATTGGCGCGCAACTCCTCCAGCGCGCGGAAGCCGCCGCCCTTGGTCAGCGCGGCCCAGTGGTGATCGTGCAGGGGGCCATGAGTGAGGCGCCCGATGTCGTGGATCAGGAGGATGTCGATGGCCGTCATGCCGAGACGCTGGCGGCTGTCTTCGAAGCTGCGCATCACGCCGTCATGGCTGTAGTCGAATTTCTCTTGAAAGTTCAGTCCGTTGTGCCAGCCGGGATCGAGCGGGTTCCGTGGCGGCGGGGGGGCGAGGTCCAGCCCCGCGCGCGGCGCGACGAGAAGGCGGCCGACCTTGGTGGAGAGCACGCCACCGGCCCTTTCGCGCAGAAGATCGCCGGTGAGGCGTTCCGACCGGCCGATGCCATACATCGGTGCCGTATCCACGTAACGTATACCCGCCGCCCATGCCGCATTCAGCACCTCGCGCGCGGCGGGTTCCGAGACGGGGGCGAAAAGCCCGCCCAGCGGCACGGTGCCAAGACCGATCTCGGTGACCTGCAGACCCGTGCGGCCAAGCGGGCGGAGGCCGAGCGTCCGGTCCATCACCGCGCCTCTTCCAGGATGCGGCGGTAGTCGGCCACCTCAGCCCGGCGGGGATTGGTCGCGTGGCAATGGTCGTGCATCGCCGCCTCGGCCACCTGATCGAGCATGGCGGGCGTCAGGCCGAGCGCATCGAGACCTGAGGGCAGGCCCAGCCGGGTGTTGAGGGCGGCGACATGGGAATCGGGTTCGCCCCCGCAGATGGCGGCCAGCCGATCCCATTTTGCGCCGATGACGGGGCGGTTGAAGCGCAGGACGGCGGGCATCAGCACGGCGTTCAGCGTGCCATGGTGCAGGTTGAGTTCGCGGATCGCGCCCATCGGATGGGTGAGCGCGTGAACGGCGCCAAGCCCCTTCTGGAAGGCCATGGCCCCTTCCAGCGCCGACACCATCATGTCGCGCCGGGCGTCCCTGTCCTGCCCGTTGCGGGTGGCCCGTTCGATGGCGGCGAGGCCGGTTTCCAGACCGTGCAGCGCAATGGCCTCGGCCGGAGGGTTGAAGGCGGGGGCCATGTAGGTTTCGAAGCAGTGCGAGATGGCGTCCATCCCGGTGGCCGCGGTCAGCAATGGGGGCAGCCCGTAAGTCAGTTCGGGGTCGCAGATGGCGAGGTTGGGCAGCATGTGCGGTGAAAGGATGCCCAACTTGCGCCCGTCATCGGTAATGATGACCGCCGCGCGCCCGACTTCGGAGCCTGTGCCCGACGTGGTGGGGATGGCCACCATGGGGCAGCCCGGGGCCGCGATCCGGGCCATGCCGCCCGACACGGCGGTATAGAGGGACAGCGGCGGGGCGTGGTTGGTGAGCAGGCGGACGGCCTTGGCGAGATCAAGCGCCGATCCGCCGCCGAGGCCCACCACGCCGTCGCAGTTCGCGCTGCGGAACAGGGCGAGTGCGGCGAGAGTGGCGGATTCGGTCGGATTGGCGGGCGTTCCGTCGAAGAGGGCGGCCCCTGCCCCTGCCAGTTCCATGATGCGTGACGCGACGCCGGCGGCGACAAGTCCGCGATCCGTGACCACAAGCGGGCGGGTGATGTCAAGGGCCGCGAGATGCGCCGGAAGGCGCGAGACCTCGCCTTCGCCGAATTCGATCCGCGTCAGATAGGTGATGGTGGCCAAGGCAGTCTCCACTCTCGGCGGGGGATGAGGCACCTCTTCAACTAATATATTTGTTGTCATCTATCAATTGGAATTTGTCGTTTACATTTGCATTATATGCCTATAACTTACTGACAAACAGCAAATATATCAGTTTTGAAATCAAGGGACGCTGTGCGAAAGTCAGATGAAATATATCAGTTGATTCGGCGGGATATCGTCAGACTGGCTGTTGCGCCGGGGGCCCCTCTGTCGGAGAAGGAGCTGGGTCAGCGGTTCGGTGCCTCGCGGACGCCGGTGCATGAGGCGCTGAAGCGGCTGGCGGAGGAGCGGCTGGTCAAGATCGTTCCGCAATCCGGCACCTTCGTGCGCCGCCTGTCGAGCAAGACGGCGGAAGAAGGTTTCATCATCCGCCGCGCGCTGGAGATCGAGGGTATCCGCAGGGCTGCGAGCCGGATCACGGACCCAGAGATCGCTGCGCTGGACGCCAATCTTGACGAGATGCGCCTGCTGCTGCGGACCGGGCGGCTGGCGGAATATATCGACGTCGATGACCAGTTCCACGCCCTGATCGCGCATGCGAGCGGGCTGCGGAACATCTGGCGCTTCATCGATCTGGCCAAGGTGCATCTTGATCGTTTGCGCCACCTAAGCACGCCTGTCCCCGGCCATCTGGAGCGGGTGACGGAACAGCATGCCTCGATTCTCGAGGCGCTGCGGGCGCGTGATCCCGACCGGTGCGAGCTTTCGCTGCGGGTGCATCTGGATTCCTCGTACATGGTGATGTCGCGCCTCGCGCCGGAGAATGCCGATCTTTTCCTGACCGAGGATGAGGACGAATGACCGTGACAGCCCCCCCACGCGCCGCGCCCCTGCTGCGCCTGCATCCGGCGGATTCGGTCGTGGTGGCGCGGGCGGATGTCGGGCCGGAGGCGGATCTTTCCGCCCTTGGTCTACCGTCGCCCCGCAGCCGCATACGGCGCGGGCACAAGATGGCGGTGGCACATATCGCCAAGGGCGACGCGGTGCGGAAATACGGGCAGGTGATCGGCGTGGCCTCGGCCGATATCCTGCCGGGGGAGCATGTCCACCTGCACAACCTTGCTATGGGCGAGGCGGAAAACGACTATGCGATTGGAACCGAAGTCATCCCGATGGAGCAGGCTGTCGGGGCCACCTTCGACGGCTATCCGCGCGCGGATGGCCGGGCAGGGACGCGGAACTACATCCTTGTCATCTCTTCCGTGAATTGTTCGGCCACCGTGTCGCGCCGGATCGCCGCGCATTTCTCGACACCGGAGGCGCGGCGTGCCTGGCCCGCGCTGGATGGGGTGATCGGCCTGACGCATGGTGGTGGCTGTGCGCTGGACATGGGGTCGGAGGGGTATCATCTGCTGACGCGATCCATCGCGGGGTATGCGGCCAATCCGAATGTGGGCGGCGTCTTGATGGTGGGGCTGGGTTGCGAGACGAACCAGATCCCGATCTTGCTGGAACGGCAGGGGCTGGCCACGGGCGACCGGTTGCGGACCTTCACGATACAGGACAGCGGGGGCACGCGTGCATCGGTTGATGCGGGCGTAGAGGCCGTGGCTGCGCTGGCCGATGCTATGGGGCATCAAAAACGCGTGCCGGTGCCGCTTTCGGCGCTGACGCTGGGGCTGCAATGCGGCGGATCGGACGGGTATTCGGGGATCACCGCCAACCCTGCGCTGGGGGTGGCGGCGGATATTCTGGTGCGCAATGGCGGCACGGCTGTGCTGTCGGAAACACCTGAGATCTATGGTGCGCAGCACCTTCTGACGCGGCGGGCGGTCAGTGGCGAGGTCGCACGCAAATTGCTGGACCGGATAGAATGGTGGCGCGACTACACGCATCGCAATGGGGCCACGCTGGACAACAATCCGTCCTTCGGGAACAAGCAGGGCGGGCTGACCACCATCCTTGAGAAGTCGCTGGGTGCCGTGGCCAAGGGGGGCAGTTCGCCTCTGGTGGACGTGGTGGGATATGGCGAGCGGATCGGGACGGGTGGCCTGATCTTCATGGATACGCCCGGATATGACCCGGTTTCGGCGACGGGGCAGATTGCCGGGGGCTGCAACCTTGTGGCCTTCACCACCGGGCGCGGCTCTGTTTCGGGGTTCAAGCCCGCGCCGACGGTCAAGATCGCGACCAACAGCCAGATGTATGACCGCATGTCCGACGACATGGACCTGAACTGCGGCCCGATCATCGAGGGCGAGATGACCATCGAAGAGGCGGGGCAGGCGATTTTTGACATGCTGGTCGCCGTCGCTTCGGGCGCGCCCACGAAGAGCGAGCTTCTGGACTATGGCGACAACGAGTTCGTCCCCTGGCCGATGGGGGCCGTGCTGTGAGCGATCAGGAAGGTTTGGGTAAGCGATGAGCGCCATTCACGACAGCTATGACGTGATCATCCTCGGGGCGGGTGTGGGTGGTGGCGCGATGGCCAACCGCCTTGCGCAGGCAGGGGCCAAGGTTCTGGTGATCGAACGCGGGGGGAGGCTGCCGCGCGAGGCGGATACATGGTCTGTGCGGAAGGTATTTCACGAACAGGCCTTCACCACGCCGGAGACATGGCGCGACAAGGACGGGAAGGAGTTCCGCCCGTCGACTTTCTATTATGTCGGGGGCAATTCAAAGTTCTTTGGCGCGGCCACCGTCCGCTTTCGCGAAAGGGATTTTCAGGAGATCGCCCATCATGAGGGCGTGTCGCCCGCATGGCCGTGGTCCTATGCCGATTTCGCACCCTATTACGACGAGGCGGAGCGGTTGATGGGAACACATGGGCAGGCCGGGGAGGACCCGCTGGAGCCGCCCCGCAGCGGGCCGTTCCCCCATCCTGCCGTGCCACATGAGCCGGTGATCGAAGGGGTTGCCGAGCGGCTGCGGTCGGTGGGCATAAGGCCGTTCCATCTGCCGCAGGCGGTGGACATGCATCCGGGTGGCACCTGCATCCGTTGCCAGACCTGCGACGGGTTCGCCTGCCGTCTGGGGGCGAAGAACGATGCCGAGATGCGGCTGGTCAATCCGGCGCTGGCGACCGGGAATGTCGATCTGGTGCTGAACACCTATGTGCGGCGTCTGCTGACCGATCCGTCGGGCCGTCGTATCGTCGCGGTCGAGGTGGAGGATAACGGGCAGGTCCGCAGCATCGCGGCAGACCGATTCATCTCGTCGGCGGGGGCGATCAACTCAGCGGCGCTGCTCTTGCGGTCGGCCAATGACAAGCATCCGCGTGGGCTGGGAAACAACGAAAGCGACCAGTTGGGCCGCAACTACATGGCCCACAACAATACCGCGATGATGGCCATCCATCCGTTCCGCCGCAATCCTGTGGTGTTCCAGAAAACCCTTTGCATCAACGACTTCTACTTCGAGAACGAGGTCGCGCCCTATCCGCTGGGGAATGTGCAGGGTTTGGGCAAGCTTCAGGCCGGGATGCTGACAGCGCGGGTGAAATGGGCGCCGGAGCGGATGATGGGATACTTTGCCTCGCGCAGCCTTGACTGGTGGATCATGTCCGAGGACCTGCCGGATCCCGCGAACCGGGTCAGCCTTGACGGCGATGGCAAGATCCGTCTGGCCTATACGCCAAACAACCTGACGGCGCATCAGCAGTTGGTGGCGCATTGGGGCAAGGTGATGCGACGGATCGGCTATCCGATCGTGATCACGCAGCGCATGGACATCAAGGTTTCGATGCACCAGTGCGGCACGGCCCGGTTCGGGCGCGATCCTCGTGACTCGGTCCTCGATCCTTTCTGCCGGGTCTGGGATATCGACAATCTGTTTGTCGTCGACGCGTCATTCCTGCCGTCTTCGGCAGGGTTCAACCCATCCCTTACCATCGTGGCACAGGCGATCCGTACCGCCGAGCATATCGCAGGGGCCTTGCCGGCCCGCAGTGGCAAGACCGAATCCGCAACCCGCACAAACAAGGTGTCCGCATGAAGCCCGACCTGTTCAACCTGACCGGCAAGACAGCCCTCGTGACCGGTGCCGCGCGGGGTATCGGCGCAGGGTTGGCCCGTGCGCTTGGCGCCTATGGGGCGGATGTGGCGGTGAATTACACGCAGGCCCATGACCGGGCCGAGGAGGTCGCCGCCGAAATCCGTGCGATGGGCCGCAGGGCGATGGTGGTGCAGGCCGACGTTTCGGACGAGGCACAGGTGGAGCGCATGGTGGCCGAGGTGGAAGGCCATTTCGGGCGCATCGACATCCTGATCAACAACGCAGGCATCATCTTTGGCGGGCCGGCCGAGGACTTTTCGCTGGAGGAGTGGCGGCGCACATTCGCGGTGAATGTGGAGGGTGTCTTTCTGTGCAGCAAGCATGTCGGCCGCCGGATGATTGCCCGCAAGTCGGGCTGCATCGTCAATATCGGTTCCATGTCCGGGAAGATCGTGAACTGGCCTTTCCGCCACGCGGCCTACAACGCGACCAAGGCGGCGGTGCATCAATTGACCAAGAACCTTGCCGTGGAATGGGCGGAACACAATATCCGTGTCAACGCCATCGCGCCGGGTTACATCCGGACGGAACTGGTGGATGACGTGCTGGCCGAGAACCCGAGCGTGCTGTCGGAGCATTGGGGGCGGGATACGATCATGGGCCGCATCGGGACGGTGGACGAGCTTGCCGGGTCGGTGGTCTATCTCTGTTCGGATAGTGCAAGTTTCACCACGGGCGAGGTGATCTTCGTCGATGGCGGGCTTACGCTGCGCTGAGCCGCGTGATCGCCCGCCCGCAAGTCAGCGCGCGGCGGCATAGAGGATTTCGACCATCTGGTGGCCACGAAGGCGGGGCACCGTGAAATGCAGCATGCCGTCCCGGATCTGATGGGCGAGCGGTTGCCCCTCGGGCACGAGCATGACGGAGGATACGGCACCGGACGGGCGGATCTGCACGGCGATGTCGGACAGGGTGACGAGGTCCTGGATCGGCTGGATATTCGTGCCGCGCAGGTTGCCGCGCAGGGCCGGGGTGGCGTGCAGCAGATGGAGGATGTCGCGGTGATGGTCCGGCTGGTGGCGGAGGGTCACGCGCCCTGCCCTTGGCAGGGATGCGGCGGCGCTGCGGGGCGCGCCCATCGCGTTGAGGATCGCCCGTTCGGCCAGTTCCAGCATCGCGACGGACCCCGCCATGTGATAGCAGCTGAAGATCGGATGGGCGAGCCAGGTGAAGCCGCCCTTCGTGACACCTGCCGCGAAGCCGGAAGGTTCGGGTCGTGAGGCGGCGTTGACATGGCCCGAGAAATGGCGCGGCCTGCGGTCCATGTAGGGATCGTGCGTCACGCCCAGAGACGTGCCGTCGGTGATGCGGATGCGTTCGGAGGGCAGATACATGAAAAGCGGACTGTCCACGCCTTCGGCGCGCAAGGGCGGGATGGGCAGCACGTAATCGCCGCCCAACATGTCGCTGGTGCCGTCCCATGTCGCGCCGAGGTCAAAGATCGTGCGCCCATCGCGGATGCCGGATCGCCCGGTCAGGAGGACGCGGCCGCCTGCTGCGACATAGGCTTCCAGCCGGGACTGCAGCGTCTCGTCCACCTTGATCACATCAGGCACAATGACCAGACGATAGCCCGCTAGGTCGCTGTCGAGATCCACCACGTCGAAGAGGAACTGCCCTTCCAGAAGGACGCGCACCCCGCCGTGGTCCGGACCATCAAAACGGTGGTCGCTTTGTCCCGGAATGCCGACGAGTCCGATGCCCTCGGCGGCCTCGGCGGAGAGAAAGGCGATGTCGGCGCGGTTCTGTGAGCCTTCGCACCAAGGTTCGCGGGCCTTGACCCATGCATAGGCGGAGGCGATGACGCGCATCGTGCTGTCGTCGATCGCCCCGGTCGGATGGAGGTGGTCACCGATGGAACATCGCGCGCCGTGGGCCAACATGGCGCCGCATTCGTAGATCAGCGCCTCGGGTTTCTTGTAGCCGCCCACCTCGCCCCAGGCGAAGTGGAACTTGCCGGTCATGCCAAGGAAGGGCAGGCCGATCCGTTCGACGTAGCGGGCGGTCAGCGGGAAATGGTCATAGCCCCAGCCTGCCGTGGGAAGGCTTTCCACCTCGAGATGCGTGTAATGGTTCAGGTAATGCTCCCGCTCCCCCCGGCGGATGTGGCCGGAGTTGAAGAAGAGGGGCAATGTCGGGCTGTGGCTTCGGACGGTGGCGGTGATGCGGTCGAAGAATTCCTCGACCATCAGCGTGGTGAAGCGGTGGCGGTCGGTTTCCAGCGTCCAGTCAAGGCCCAGCGCGTCCATCCGGCGCTGGGCGAAGACCGAGACGGAGGGAAGCTGAAAGCAGATGTCCATGAAGATGCCGTCGCCATCGGGATAGCGGTTCAGCACCTCGTCGAGTTGGGCGCAGAGATAGTCGAGATAGGGGGTGGAGTAGTCGAGGAAGGCCCAGCCTGCCCCGTTGGGTTCGGCGGCATGGCGCGGGCTGCCGCCTTCTGGCAGGACAGTGCGCCATTCGGGATGGTTGGTCGCGGCCAGTTCGTCCCATGTCGCGGTGGTGTAGATCGGCGCGTTGATTCCCACCGCATGGAGGGCGTCGATCTGGGCGCGGAGCAGATCGAAGTTGAGGCCCGGATGCATCTCGCCCACCTCGGTGGGATGGTAGCTGTACCCATGGTGGCATTTGGCGAAGACGGTGACGCTGTCCACGTGGGCGGCCTTGAAGGCCTGACCGAAGGCCTGCGCTTCGAAGCGCGACCCGATGCCGGGAACCTTGGCCGAGGTGTGGAAGTCGAGGTGGATCTGGCGGAAACGCATATCGGGCTCCTGTCGGGGGCGGGGTCAGGCGTGGACGCCGGGCCAGGCGATAGCCCGATCCGCCGCGTCAAAGAGATAGACGCAGCGTGGGGCGATCCCGACGGTGAGGGCATCGCCGATGCGGGTATCGGTTTGGCGGGTGCGGTGGATGGCGAAATGGCCGTCGAGGCTTTCGCTGTCGAAGGCGCGCAGGGGGGTGGCATCGAGGTATAGCAGCGTTTCACGGCCAAGGCTTTCCACCACGGCGACGCGGCCCGTGAGGGTGATGCCGGAGAGGTCGTCGGTGAATGCCTCGGGGCGGATGCCAATGGTGACGGTCTGGCCCGTGGCCACGCCCTGCCCATCCGACAGGAGGATGTCGAGATCGCCCGAAAGCCCTTGGGCGCGGATCGTGGCGGTTTCGCCGGAGAGGGCCGCCACCTGACCGGAGAGGAAATTCATCCGGGGCGAGCCAAGGAAGCCCGCGACGAAACGGTTGGCAGGGCGGTTGTAGAGATCGAGGGGCGGCCCGACCTGTTCCATCTGCCCGGCATTCAGGACGACGATGCGGCTGGCCATGGTCATCGCCTCGGTCTGGTCATGGGTGACATAGACCATGGTGGCGCCGAGTTCGGCATGAAGGCGGCCCAGTTCGATGCGCATCTGGCTGCGCAGGGCTGCATCAAGGTTGGACAGGGGTTCGTCGAAGAGGAACACGTCTGGTGCGCGGGTGATGGCGCGGCCGATGGCGACGCGCTGTTTCTGGCCGCCGGAGAGCGCCTTGGGTTTCTTGTCCAACTGCGCCTCGATCCGCAGGATGCGGGCCGCGCGGGTGACGGCCTCGTCGATCTCGGCGCGGGGGCGGCCCGCGACCCGCAGGGCGAAGCCCATGTTCTGGCGCACCGTCATGTGGGGATAGAGCGCGTAGTTCTGGAAGACCATTGCCACGCCCCTTTCTGCCGGTTCGCGGGCGGTGATGTCGGTTCCGCCGATGCGGATTTCACCGGAAGTGACGGGTTCCAGCCCTGCGATGGCGCGCAGGATGGTGGACTTGCCGCAGCCCGACGGGCCGACCATCACGAGGAATTCCCCAGCCTTCGCCGAGAAGGAGACATCCCTAATCGCCCGCCATGCGCCGTAATCCTTGACCAGATTTCGGATTTCCAGATCGGCCATGGCGGTTCCTATTTTCCAAGCCCGGCCAGCGACCGGACGAAGTATTTCTGGGCGAGGACGAAGATGAGGAGCATCGGCACGACGGCGATGGTCAGCCCCGCCAGCATGCCGGGCCAATCCGACGTGTATTCGCCGCGCAGTTGCACCACGCCGACGGGCAGTGTCTTGGCCCCTTTGGCGGTGAGCATCAGCAGCGCGAGGAGGAATTCGTTCCATGTGAACACCGCCTGAAATATCGCGGCAGAAGCCACGGCAGGCCCTGACAATGGCAGCACGACGGAGAAGAACACCCGCAGCCGGGAACAGCCGTCCAGACGCGCGGCCTCTTCGAGTTCCTGCGGAAAGTCGAGGAAGAAGGCATAGAAGAGGATGGTGGTGAAGGGGACGCCATAGGCCGCGTAGGGCAGAACGATGGCGGCAAGGCTGTTCAGCATCCCGGCGGCGGATACCATCTGATAGAGTGGGACCAGAACCGCCTGTGCCGGTACGGCAAAGGCCACCACCATAAGCAGGTAGAGCCCGCGCAGCGCCCTGCTTTCCGACCGGGCGAAGACATAGGCGGCCATCCCGCTGAGGATGACGATGAGGGCCACGGTGGCCGATGTCACGAGGAGGGAGTTGAGCAGGTATTGCCCCATGCCCGATTTCCAGGCCCGCCCATAGGCTGCAAAGGTCCAGTCGGCCGGAAGACCTGCCGGATCCATGAACATCTCGCGCCTTGTCTTGAAGCTGGCCAGAACCATCCAGAGCAGCGGCAGGAGGACGGCGACGCTCCAGAGGCTGACGAAACCGTAGGCGAGGGTGCGGGCGAGGGTGAAGCGGGGCATGGGTCAGGCCCTCCGCGACACGCTGACCTGCAGCCAACCAAGGACCAGCGCGATCAGGAGGAGGATGACGGACATGGCATTGGCATAGCCCATGTTCCCGAGGTTGAAGGCCTGCAGGTAGACGTAGGTGCCCAGAACCTGCGTCGCGTTGGCGGGCCCGCCGAGGGTGGTTGCGTAGATGAGGTCGAAGGCCTTGAACCCGCCGATGGTGGTGATGAGGATGGCGACGACCAAGACGTTGCGGATCTGCGGCAGGGTGATGAGGAAGAAGGCCGTAACCCCCTTTGCCCCGTCCAGTGTGGCGGCCTCGTGGATCTCTTTCGGGATGCCCTGAAGCCCGGCAAGGATGAGCACCATCATGAAGCCGGTGTATTGCCATGCGGCAATGAGCAGGATCACCCACATGGAGATCATCGGATCGCCCAGCCAGCCCAGCTTGGGCGGAGTTAGGCCTGCCGACTGGATGAGGGTGTTCAGGACGCCCACGTTGGGGTCGAGGATCACCTGCCAGATGACGGCGACGGCGACGGCGGACACCACCATCGGAGCAAAGATGATGGTGCGGAACACGGTCGTTCCGCGGGGAAGCCCACTGTCCAAGATCGCCGCGAGGATGGTGCCGAAGCCGACCTGCAGGACGATGGAGCCGACGACGATGAAGATGTTGTTGCGCAGCGCGACCCAGAAGACCGGATCGGCCATCGCGCGGCTGTAGTTCGACAGTCCGGCGGGAACCCATACCTGCGAGGTGATGCCGAAGCTGTGGAAGGAACCGATGATCGCCAGCAGGGCCGGGATGAAGATGAACACCGTGCAGAGCCCCATCGCCGGGAGAAGCAAGATCAGCGCGCTGGCAGCCTTGCCCATCGGCGCGGCTTTCGGTCGGTCGGGGTTGCGTGTCATGGTGATCCTGTCCGGGCAGAGACCTAGGGCGGCCCCCCGCGAGGGAGAGGCGCAGGGGGCCGCCCGTTGTCAGGCCGTCATTGTGCCGCCTTGGCGGCCAGAGCGGCGGCCCGGATCGACTCCATGGCCTGCTGCGGGGTCATGGTGCCGTTCAGTATTTCGGTGCCCGCGTCCAGATAGGCATTGGCGACCGACGCCTCGACCTCGACGTCGATGACGTTGTACTGCACTGCCAGAGAGGTCATGTCGGCGGCCA
>Ga0209278_1001104_pt1 | contig 17138 bp, 15 predicted proteins | sample JI81BgreenDNA_FD_187504 | JGI IMG/M metagenome (GOLD analysis project Ga0209278, IMG submission 187504) | Wastewater effluent complex algal communities from Wisconsin, to seasonally profile nutrient transformation and Carbon sequestration -... | ecosystem: Engineered > WWTP > Effluent > Algae... | reverse complement strand
ACGACGCCCGGCAGGACCGGGCGTCGGGGCGTTCGCCAAAACGGAAGCGCGAGCGGTCACAGACGGAGCGGCATCACCACATGGCGGCTGCGATCGCTGTCCTTCTCGCGCACCAGCACCGAGGAGTTGGCGTCCCGGAGGTTCAACACGACCGACTCGCCCTTCAGTGCACCCAGAGCGTCGAGGAGATAGGTCACGTTGAAGCCGATGGCCAAGCCATCGATCCGCGTCTCGACCTCGAGCTCTTCGTGCGCTTCTTCCTGCTCCGGGTTGTGCGCGACGATGCGCAGCAACCCGGGCGCCGCCTCGAGCTTCACGCCACGGAACTTCTCGTTCGACAGGATGGCGGCGCGCTGCAGCGCGGACCGCAGGACCTCCCGGTCCAGCTCGACGGTTTTGTCAGCACCAATCGGAATGACCGCTTCGTAATCCGGGAAGCGACCATCGATGAGCTTGGTCGTGAAGCTGACATCCTCACGGCGCAGGCGCAGGTGGTTCCGCGCCAACTCGAGCTCGACCAGTCGGTCGCCGCCTTCGAGCAGGCGCTGCAGCTCCAGCACGCCCTTGCGGGGCACGATGATCTGGCGCTTGGTGCCGGTACCGCCGGGCAGGGCAGCCTCACAGAGCGCCAGGCGATGGCCATCGGTGGCCACGCAACGCAGGGAATCGCCGCGAAGGTCGAACAACAGCCCGTTGAGGTAGTAGCGGACGTCCTGCTGCGCCATGGCAAAGGCGCTTCGCTCGATCAGGTCCTTGAGCAGGGCCTCGGAAAGCGATACGCGCTCCACGCCCTCGAGGGCATCGACCGACGGGAAATCATTGGCCGCCAGCGTGGCCAAGGTGAAGCGGCTGCGGCCGGCCGATACGGTGGCCTTGTCGCCGCTGACGACGACGGTCACGCGGCAGCCGTCCGGCAGGGCGCGGACAATTTCAAACAGCTTGCGTGCCGGGATGGTGGTCTCGCCGTCCTCGGCATCTTCCACCACGGCCCGCGCCACCATCTCCACTTCCAGGTCCGTGCCGGTCAGCGATAGCTCGACACCGCGCACTTCCACCAGCAGGTTCGACAGGACGGGGAGGGTCTGGCGGCGTTCCACGACGCCAACCACTTGCTGGAGGGGCTTCAGAAGGGCTTCGCGGGACAGGGAGAAGCGCATGCGGTCGGGGCCTATTTCCGTCGTTGGATAAATCTATCGATGGTGGTGGTAGAGGCCTGGGAAAACACCGAACAACTTTCCAAAGCCTTGATTTTACTCAATTTTTTATCGTAACCGCTGTGGGGAAGCCGAAGAACAACCGTGTGGATAACGGTGGGCAACCCGGGCAGCGTTCCACTTGTCCCACGTTGTCCACAGGCTGTGCACCACCTGTCGACGGTCTTTCCCGCGACCTCACTCGGTGAGTTTGCGCACCAGCTTGTCCCAGTCCTCGCGCAGCTTGCCGTCGGTCTGCATCAGGTCGCGGATCACCCGGCAGCCGTGCAGCACCGTCGTGTGGTCACGGCCGCCGAAACCGTCGCCGATTTCCGGCAGGCTGTGCTCGGTGAGCTCCTTGGCCAGGGCCATCGCCACCTGGCGCGGGCGCGCCAGCGAGCGGGTCCGGCGCTTGGACAGGAGATCCGCCACGCGCAGCTGGTAGTAGTCTGCCACGGCCTTCTGGATGTTCGGGATCGAGATGGCCTGCTGCTGGGCCCGCAGCAGGTCGCGCAGCGTCTCCTGGGCGAAATCCACGGTGATCGGCTTGCCGAGGAAGTTGGCGCGCGCCGCCAAGGTGTTGAGGGCGCCTTCGAGGTCGCGGACGTTGGAACGCATGCGCTTGGCGATCACCAGCGCGACGTCGTCGGGCAGGGCGACACCGCGCGCCTGTGCCTTGGCGCCGAGGATGGCGGCGCGGGTTTCGAAGTCTGGCGGCTCGATGGCCACGGACAGGCCCCAGCCCAGTCGCGATTTCAGGCGCGGCTCGAGGTTCTCGACCTCGCGCGGGTAGCGGTCGCAGGTGAGGATGATCTGCTGCTTGCCGTCGAACAGCGCGTTGAAGGTGTGGAAGAACTCTTCCTGCGTGGTGTTCTTGCCGGCGAAGAATTGGATGTCGTCGATCAGCAGCGCATCCACGGTGTGGAACTGGCGCTTGAACTGGTCCATCGACTTCTCCTGCAGCGCCTTCATCATCGCGGAGAAGAACTGCTCGGAGCGTAGGTACAGCACCCGCATGCCCGGGTTGAGCTGGCGCATCAGGTTGCCGGCGGCGTGCATCAGGTGCGTCTTGCCGAGGCCGGTGCCGCCGTACAGCAGCAAGGGGTTGTAGGCCCGGCCCGGGTTCTGGGCCACCTGCAGCGCCGCGGACTTGCCCAGCTGGTTGCTGCGGCCTTCGACGAAGTTTTCGAAGGTATAGGCCGGATCGACGTTGCTGGGGAGCTCGGGAAGGCCGGCGCGCGCCGCTGCCGCGGGGCTCGGGGCCGGCGGCGCTGTACCGGGTTCGCGGCCCAGGCCCACGGGGCGCGGAGCGCTGCCCACCGTCACCTGCACGCTCAAGGGCTCGCCGGCGTAATGGGCCAGCAGCTCGCGGATCCGAGCCAGATAGCGCTCGTGCACGGTATCGACCACAAAGGCGTTCGGCGCATAGAGCGTGAGGCCGTCGGCGCGGACGTCGGCGTGCAGCGGCTTGAGCCAGGTCTGGACGTCCTCGGCCGGGAACTCGGCTTCAAGACGTTCGAGGCAACGGGGCCAGGCGGATTCCATGGACAGTTTCAGTGGCGTATAGCCCACCCCCGCTTCCTTGGGGATGCGGCTGTGGATAAGTGGGATGGGCGGGCAGCATAGCGTCGCCGCCCCGGCCCGCCAAGCGCGGATTCGCTTGACGGCCCGGGCTTCGACGCGTAATCTCCCGCCTCTTTTCTCCCACCGACCGAGGTGACCCATGGCCACCAAGCGCACCTACCAGCCCAGCAACCTCAAGCGCGCCCGCGACCACGGCTTCCGCGCCCGCATGGCGACCGTCGAAGGCCGCAAGATCCTGTCGCGCCGCCGCGCGAAGGGCCGCAAGCGCCTCTGCGCCTAAGCGATCCGGCGTCACCGACCGGCGTGCGCGGCGTGAGCGCCCGCTTTCCGGTCGAGGTCCGCGTCCGCACCGGACGCGACTACCGCGACGCCTTCGCCGACAGCCGGCGCGTCAGCACGCGCCATTTCAGCCTCCATCTGCGCCTGCGCGATGGAGGCTTTTGTCGTTTGGGCATGGCGGTGAGCCGCAAGGTCAGCCCCGATGCCGTCATCCGTAACCGCATCAAGCGGCAGGTCCGGGAGAGCTTCCGGCTCCGGTATGGCGAACTTCCCCCGGGCGATTGCATTGTCGTCGCGCGGTCCGGCGCCGGCGCCCTGGACAAAGCCGCGCTCCGCAAGGATCTCGCCGTCCTCTGGGACCGCCTGATCGCGTTGCCGCCGTCATCGCCCAGCGGCACAATCCCCCGCCGTGATGCGGCCGCCGGGCTTGCTTCCCGTCCGCCCGCACCCACCTCCTCTTCCGATACTCCTTCCCTATCCGCCCCCGAGGGCGCCCCTGCCCCGCGCCCCACGGCGTCGCCGGGCGAGTGAACGCATGAACCAGAACCGCGCTTTCCTGTTGTTCGCCTGGGTCGCCGTCGCGATCCTGCTGGCTTTCGAGTGGACCCGCTTCAGCGCCACGCCGACGACCCCGCCGCCGGCGCCGGTCGCCCCGGTGGTCGCGGACGCCGGTAGCGCCGGGCTCCCCAGCCTGGCGGATGCCCCGGGCACCACGGCGGCCGTTGCGGCACCGGCCGTCCCGGCGGCCTCCGGACTCCCCACCGTGGCCGACGCGCCGCAGGCCGCCCCGAGCGCGAACGTCGCCGCCCCGGCGGCGGATGCGTCGGCGGCCAGCGTCGAGGTGCTGACCGACGTCCTGCGCCTGCGTGTCGAATCGACGGGCGGCACCCTCGTTTTCGCCGAGCTGCTCGACTACCCGCTCGACCAGGAGAACCCCGAGAAGGGCAACGTCATCCTGTTCGATCGCGAGCCCTCGCGCTTCGAGATCGCCCAGACCGGCTGGCTGAGCACGGCCACCGCGCCCGGTGCGGATGCGCCCTATACCTTCGAGACGCCGGCCTCGTCGCTGACGCTCGCCGACGGTGCGGACACGATCGAATTGCCCCTGGTCTGGCGCGATGCCGCCAGCGGGCTGACGGTGCGCAAGGTCTACACCTTCACCCGCGGCAGCTACGCCATCGGCGTGCGCCACGAACTCATCAATGAAGGTTCAGCCCCGTTCACCGGCAACCTTTACCAGCAGTTGCTCCGCGTGCCGCCGCCGCCGCCGCCGAAGCACGCGATGTTCACCAACCCGGAGAGCTTCAGCTTCGTCGGCGCGGCCTGGTACAGCAGCGAGGACCACTTCGAGAAGCGCAAGTTCGACGCCTTCGTCGAGGACGGCACGCTGGACAAGACCGTCACCAACGGTTGGATCGCCATGCTGCAGCACCACTTCGTCTCGGCCTGGGTGCCGCCGAAGGGCCAGCCGCAGGTGTTCTCGCTGCACGCCGTCGATGGCGGCCGCTTCGCCGCGCGCAGCGTCGGCCAGGCGGTGAGCGTGCCGCCGGGCGGCAGCGATCGCGTCGAGCTCTCGCTGTGGGTGGGCCCGAAGCTGCAAGGCCCGATGGAGGCCGTGCACCCCTCGCTGCCGCTGTCGCTCGACTACGGCATCTTCAGCTTCCTCGCGCAGCCGCTGTTCTGGGTGCTCAACGCCCTGCACGGCCTGTTCGGCAACTGGGGCTGGGCGATCATCGGCATCGTCGTGATCCTCAAGCTGCTGCTCTACCCCGTGTCGGCCAAGCAGTACCAGAGCATGGCCCGCATGCGCGCCGTCGCGCCGCGCATCGAGCAGCTCAAGGAGCGGTACGGCGAAGACCGCATGAAGTTCAACCAGGCGATGATGGAGCTGTACCAGAAGGAGAAGATCAATCCGCTGGGTGGCTGCCTGCCGATGCTGGTGCCGATCCCGATCTTCCTCGCGCTGTACTGGGTGCTGCTGGAGTCGGTGGAGCTGCGCCAGGCGCCGTGGATGCTGTGGATCGACAACCTCACGGCGCCCGATCCGCTCTTCATCCTGCCGGCGCTGAACCTCGCGGTGATGTGGGCCACGCAGAAGCTGACGCCCAGCCCCGGCATGGACCCGATGCAGAAGAAGGTCCTGCAGTGGATGCCGGTGATCTTCGGCGTGATGTTCGCCTTCTTCCCGTCGGGCCTCGTGCTGTACTGGCTCACCAACGGCGTGCTCGGCCTCGCCCAGCAGTGGTGGATGACCAAGCGTTACGGCGGCCCGACCACCCCGGTGGTCGCCAAGGCGAAGTGAGCCGACTGGCCACGCCAGGATCGACGACGGGGCCCGCGCAAGCGGGCCTCGTCGCATTCGTCTCGTTCACACGATGCCGTGCCGCGATAGGCTTCCCGCCATGAGCGAACGCGACACGATCGTGGCCGTGGCCACCGCGAACGGCGCCGCCGGCATCGGCGTGGTGCGCCTCTCCGGGCCGCGCGCGAAGCCCATCGCCCAAGCGCTCTGCACGTTCGATCGGCCTCTCGTGCCACGACAGGCGCGATACGCGCGTTTCCGCGACGCGGATGGCGAGGTGATCGACGACGGCCTGGTGCTTGCCTTCGACGCGCCGCGCAGCTTCACCGGCGAGGATGTGGTCGAGCTGCAGGGCCACGGCAACCCGCGCCTGCTCGCCCAGCTCGCGGCCCGCTGCCTGGCCCTCGGCGCGCGCGCGGCGCGGCCCGGCGAATTCAGCGAACGCGCCTTCCTCGAAGGCAAGCTCGACCTCGCGCAAGCCGAGGCAGTCGCCGACCTGATCACCGCCTCGTCGGATGCGGCCTTGCGCGCCGCCCGGCGTTCGTTGGACGGTGTCTTCAGCGCACGCGTCGACGAACTGGTGGAAGCGCTCACCCTGCTGCGCGTGCACGTCGAAGCGGCCATCGATTTCCCCGAAGAGGAGATCGACTTCCTCGCCGCTCCCGAGCTGGCCGCGCGCCTCGCCCACGTCGACGCCCTGCACGCTGCGCTCCATCGCGATGCTGCGCGCGGCGTGCGCTTGGTCGACGGCCTGCATGTGGTGATCGTCGGCGCGCCGAACGCGGGCAAGAGCGCGCTGATGAACGCGCTGGCTGGCGCGGAGCGCGCCATCGTCACGCCCATCGCCGGGACGACCCGCGACGTGTTGCGCGAGGTGGTTCGCGTTGATGGCGTTGAACTCACGCTGGTCGACACCGCGGGCCTGCGCGAGACGCAGGACGTCGTCGAGGCCGAGGGCATCCGTCGCGCGCGCGCCGAGGTGGCGAAGGCGGATCTCGTGCTCGCCGTTCTCGATGATCGCGAGGCCGATGCCGCGATGGCGAGGTTGCGCAACGAACTCGACGCCTTGACGGCGACGGTCGATGCTCGCGCCCCGGCACCGCCCGCGATCCTTTGGCTGCATACCCATGCCGATCTCACCGGAATCGCGGGCAACGATGAGCACCGCGACGACGGCCGCCATCTGTGGGTCGGCACGCCGCGCGGCCTCGGGTTGGACGCGCTCCGTGCGGCGCTGCGCGATGCCGCCGGCGCCGAGGCGGGCAGCGAAGCGGGCGGCGCCTTTTCGGCACGTGCGCGCCATGTCGATGCCATCGTCCGGGCCGGCGAGCATCTCGCCGATGCCGCGGCCCAGCTGCGCTCGCGCCAAGGCGAGCTGGCGGCGGAGGACTTGCGCCTCGCCCAGGACGCCCTCGGCGAAATCACCGGCCGCGTCAGCAGCGACGCGCTGCTGGGTCGGATCTTCAGCAGCTTCTGCATCGGCAAGTAGCCGACGCGCCGGCGGTTACTGCCGGATCACGTCGCCGCGCATCGGTGCGAGGATCGCCAGCAGCTCGTTCTGCGCGGCGATCGGCACGCCGCGCTCGGTCATCGCGTCGACGAGGTTCTCGACCAGCGCGTTGAAGTCGGCTTCGGTGAGCCCGAGCCCAGCGTGCGCGGCCCGCATGTCGCGACCGCCGTAAGTGCACGGACCGCCGGTGAGCGCACAAAGGTGCTCGACGAGGCGCTCGTAGAGGTTGACGATGTCCGCTTCGGCGAAATCGTCACGGATCCGCGGGTCATCGGCGCTGCGCACGAGCATGCCTTCGGTGATCGCCGCGATTCCCGCTTCGCCGCCGAGACGCTCGTACAGCGTGCTGCCCTGCCTCGATGGGGCACTGGCGCAGCCGCCGAGCATGACCGAAAGCGCGAGAGCGACGAGCACCGCGCGCAGGCGCGGCACCGACGGACGTTGGCCGGCGGCGGCCTCAGTGACTGAGCTGCAGCGAGACATACCATCCCTTCTGATCGTCCAGGGACGCAATGCGCCCGAGGTCGGCGTAGGCGGCGACGACCGCGACGCGCTTGTTCGGGAACCAGCCGACGAACACATCTTTCCAGTCATCCTCGCGGGCGAAGCCGAGGTTGTCCGGTTTCTGCCGGTACTCGAGGCCCACGGCCCAGCGCGGGTTCAGCAGAACGGCGGCGCTGGCCTCGCCCACCAGCGCGGCACCGGCGTCGCGATCGCCACCGAAGCCCAGCAGGCCGGTCTGGTTGGCGCGCGTGCGCCGCAGCGTGCCGTTGAGCAGCAGGTGTCGTCCGCCCGCGGCGCCGAGGAACAGCTTGCTTGCTGACAGGTAGACATCGACATCCGAATCGTCGCGCGCGCCGACCAGCGACGGCACCAGGAAATCGCGCTGCGTCTTGTGCTGCACGCCCAGGCTCAGTTGCGGCATCGCGGTGTACACGAGGTCGCCGGTGAGCCGGACCTTGGCGTGGGCGATGTCCTGGCGGAATCCGCGCGTGGGCAGAGAGAGCGCGTCGGCCAGCGTGGGCAGGCCAAAGCTCTGGCGGGCGACGCCGAATTCGATGCGGTTGCGCCAGCCCAGCGTCACGCCCCGGCTCGTGAGCGCGTAGTCGCGCACCTCGACGCGCGTGGCGAAGGCGGCGCCGCCCCACTGGTCCTCCGTTCCGTAACCGGCGATCACCGCCCACGGCACGATGCCGCCGCCGGCACTGCCCTCGAGGGTGCTGGCGCCACCGGTGGCGAGCAGGCGCCCGGCATGGCCTACCGCATCGCGGGTGGCGAGGTCGGACGCGGCGGCGCTGGCGCACGGTGCCGACACCAGCAGCAGCGCAGCGATGAGTCGCCGGCGGCGGTGGGACATCAAGCGTTGTCCCTCGTTAACGCCAGTCGTTGCGTGTGGGCGGTGATCCATGCGGTGAGCGCCTCCACGGGCAGGGGCCGACTGAAGTGATAACCCTGGGCCACGTCGCACTGCAAGCGCGCGAGCACGTCGAGGCCGGCTTCGGTCTCCACCCCTTCGGCGACGACCTTCAGGCCCAAGGCATGGCCGAGCTGCACGATGGATTGAACGATGCGCTCGTCCTCGCTGCCCGGCGCGAGCTGGAGGACGAAACTCTTGTCGATCTTCAGCTCGTCGGCCGGCAGGTGCTTGAGCTGACCCAAGGAGCTCTGGCCGGTGCCGAAATCATCCACCGACACGCGGAGGCCTTCCGCGCGAAGCAGGTTCAGCGAGGCGATGGCGCGCTCCAGATCAGCGAGCACCGCGCTTTCGGTCACTTCGACGATGACTTGCGAGGGTGGGACGCCGTGGTGGCGGAGGCGCCCCAGCACCGCGCCGGGCAATTCGGGGTCGGCGAGGTCGATGGCGGAAAGATTGATGGCGACGCCGACGTCGATCCCGTTCGCCCGCCAGGCGGCCATGTCGGCGAAGGCACGATCGACCACCCAGCGGGTCAGCGCACCGACGAGGCCGGCCCGTTCCGCCAGCGGAATGAACTCATCGGGCCCGATCCGGCCGAGCGTTGGATGCGTCCAACGCAGCAGGGCTTCGGCGTGGTGCACGGCCCGCGTGGCGACGTCCACCTTGGGCTGGTAGTGCAGGCTGAACTGGCTGCCTTCGATCGCCCCGCGAAGCTCGCCGACGATGGCCAGCTGCCGCAGGTGCTGCTCGTCCATGCCTTCGCGGTAGAGCGCGATCGACTGGCCTTCGCGCTTCGCGAGGTCGCTGGCGATCTCGACGCGTGTGAACAGCGTGCGCGCCTCCGGCAGGCGGCCCATCTCGTCGCGATGGAAGGGAACGAGGCCGAGCGTGGCATCGAGTCGAAGCGGCACACCGTCGATGTCCATCGGCCCGGTGATGGTCGCAACCAGCGCCTCGGCGCGAGCGCGTGAAGCCGCCGGATCGGCGCCCCAAAGCGCGACGAGAAACTCGTCGCCTCCCAATCGCGCCACGAGATCATCGCTGCGCACGGTGGCCTGCAGGCGGCGGGCGATCTCCGCGAGGGCGAGGTCGCCGTGGCGGTGGCCCAGCAGGTCGTTGACCTCGTGGAAGCGGCGAAGGTCGATCATCGCCAGCGCACCTTCGGCGAGGCGCGGGTCCTGCAGGCGGCCATGGAGCACGGTGAGCGCATGCTCCCGGTTCGGCAGCCCGGTCAGCGCGTCGTGACCGGCCTGGTGGACGATGCGCTGTTCGCGTTCGGCGATGCCTTCCTGCATCGCATTGAAGGCCTCGGCCAAGGTCGCGAACTCGTCGGCGCCCGCCACATCCAGCCGCGTGGCGTACTCTCCGCCGCGAATACGCTCCGCGGCGCGGGCCAGTGCCCCGACCGGGCCGCTCACGCGCCGCCCCACCAGGAAGGCGGCGCCCATGGCGAGCAAGGCCGCCGCCAAGGACTGCCAGAGCACCTGGGACTGCAACGAGGCATAGGGGCTCATCGCGCGCTCGCGCTGGGCCGCGAGCACCAGAACCACCGCCCGGTCATCCTCGGCCGACACCCGCAGGGCCATGGCCGGGTCCACGCCCTCATCGTGCGCCTGCAGCAGTTGCTTCGGCGTCGTGGGGTCGAGCTGCCCCGAGGGCGATGTCCCCGGTCGCCATGGGCCATGCACGACCCGCCATCCCCCGTCGCCTTGCACGAGGACCGAGGGCGTCAGCCCCGTGACTTCGGCGAGCTCTTCGCTCTCCGCCGGACCAAAGGGCTCGCCCATCGCCATCCAGCCGACGAGATCGGGCGCGAAAACCGGCACGAGCGCGTAGCTCACCGCGCGGTCGCCGAGCGCGATGACCCCGGCGGACCACCCCTGCGTCCGCGCCTCCTCGACGCGGTCGGCGAGTGCGACGGGCGGCACCACCATGCCCTCCGGAAGGCGTTGGGCGAGCATCCGTCCATCGGCCCCGAGCACGAGCCCGAACGGCACGCCGACGCGTGAGCTGGCGCTCTCCAGCACCGACTCGAGCGTGGGCGCATCCTGCGTGGCGACGGCCTGCTTGAAACCGAAATCATCGGCCAGCACGGCCACCCGCTCGAGCAACTGGCGCTGCCGTGCTTCGTGCAGCCGCTGCCAGACGCGCGCGCCCACTTCGAGGCTGTCCGCGAGTTGGGCATCGACGCTGCGCTTGACCGCCACTTGCACGGTCAGCCCACCGGCGACCTGCAGCGCGATCACCAGCGAAGCGAGGATCAACAGCAGCTTGGTGCCGAACCGCAGTCCGGCACGCGGCGTCGCTCCGGGGGATGCGGGTTCAGTCACGCGGATTGCGGAACTTGTCCTGCAACGCGCGCAGGCGATCGCTGCCGCGCGGCGGCGGCGGTGCGGCCAAAGGCAGCTCGAGGACGGCGGGCCCGGCCATCGGCAGCGTGACCGTCGGCTTCGGCGCCGCGTCGACCGCGGGCAGTCGTTCGTGCCAGGCCGTCAGCAGGTAGGCGCCATCGGGAGCCTCCAGGGTCACCTGTCCGTCGGCCCCGGTGGTCCCGTGGTACGGCGTATCGACCACCACGATGTAGCCCTTCATCCAATCGTGGATGTTGCAGCCGAGGGTCACCACGCCGGGACGGTCGAAGACCACCGGCTCGGGCGGCGTTCCGGTGTAGAGCGGCAGTTCGAAGCGTTTCGCGGCCGAGAACGAGTACACCTGGTGGCGGATGGCGTCGCTGTTCGGGAATTGGACGCGCGAGCCCCGGGTCACCACCAGCAGGCGCGGCTTGAACTCGCTGCCGACCTGGTCCATCACGGCCGACATCGGCGTGACCGTCGTGGCGCGGCCCACCGGCGTCAGCGTGACGACCGCGGACTCGACGGGCTGCCCCCCGCTGCGCACGTCGACCCGCAGCGCGGCGATGGCATCGGCCGCGGCGGCGAGGGCGAGGGCGCCCACGAGACCAACAGTGGAACGCGCAAGGCGAGCACCCACGACCATGCCGGAACTCCGATCACCGAGGTCCCCGGATCATAACCACCGAGGCCGCCACGGCGATGTGCGCGAGGCTAGACGTCGCCGTCGTTGGCCCAGCCTTCACCGCTGCCGCGGTTGAAGACCGTGTCGGACCCCAGCACGGTGCCGGCCGGCAGAGTGTCCTGCCCCGCCAGCCGCGCGTAGATCGGCGCGAAGTCCGGGCGCGTGGCATCCATCAGCTGCTGGTAGCTGTCGATGACGAAGTAGGTCTTCTGGTAGGTGTCGATGCGGTAGCGCGTGCGCATGATCCGCTCGAGGTCGAAGCCCAGGCGGTTCGGCGCCGGGCTTTCGAGGCAGTGGATCGACTCGCCCTTCGAGCTGAGAATGCCGGCGCCGTAGATGCGCAGGCCGGCGGCGGTGTGGATCAGGCCGAATTCCACCGTGTACCAGTACAGGCGCGTCAGCTGGGCGAGCGCCTCGGGCCCGAAGCCGTGTGCGCGCACGCCGCCTTGGCCGTAGGCCTGCATGTAGTCGGCGAACACCGGGTTCATCAGCAGGGGCACGTGGCCGAACAGGTCGTGGAACAGGTCCGGCTCGGAGAGGTAGTCGAGCTGCTCCGGCGTGCGGATCCACCAGGTCACCGGGAAGCGCTTGTTGGCCAAATGCTCGAAGAAGGTCAGCTCGGGCAGCAGGCCCTCGACGCCGATCAACTCCCAGCCGGTGCGCGCGCGCAGCATGCGGTTGAGCTCGTCGAACTTCGGGATGCGGTCCTCGCCCATGCCCATCGCGTCCTGCGTGCGCAGGAACTCGTCGTCGGCGCGGCCCACCAGCAGCTCGCGCTGGCGGCGGAACAGCTGCGTCCACACCGCGTGGTCGGTCGCGCTGTACGTCGACCACGGCTGCTCGATCACCGCCGTGGTGTAGACCGGCACGCTGCCCTTGTCGGTCTGCAGGTGTTCGACGCGGCGGGGCTGGGCGTTCATGGCGGGGTCGCAGGCAGGCGTGGGGATGGCCATTGTCGCGCCGAGCGGGCGCAACAGGCTTGCGAAGTTGCAGAAATGGCGCGCCAAAGAGCAATAATCGTGCATCTATCGTCCAATTAGGTGCACAACCATGCAGGCGGCCGCCCTTGACCGCACCGACCTCGCGCTGCTGCGAGCCCTCCGATCCGAAGGGCGGCTGAGCAATGTCGAGTTGGCCGAACGGGTGAACCTCTCGCCTTCCGCCTGCCTGCGCCGCGTGCAGCGGCTGGAAGCGGACGGTGTGATCACCGGCTACCGCGCTGAGGTCGATCCCACGAAGCTGGGCCTGAACCTGCGCGCCTTCGTGCGCGTGCAATTGAAGAGCCATGGCGCGGCCGACATCGCGCGATTCGCCGAGAGCATCCAGGCGTGGGACGAGGTGGAGCGCTGCCACGCGCTGACCGGGGACATGGACTACCTGATCGAAGTGCGCGTGCAGGACCTCGAGCATTTTTCGCGATTCCTGCTCGACCGCCTGCTGGCCGGCGGGCAGGTGGCCGACGTCAACTCGAGCTTTGTGCTGCGTGCGGTGAAGTAAGCGGCCGGGCATGACTTCCGGCACCCCTGACTTGTTCGGCGCGCTGCGACCATCACGGGCCTTCGCGCATCCTCCCCCGGAATGATCGAACTCAAGGACATCGCACGCCGGTACCGCACCGGCGGGCAGACAGTGAACGCCCTGGACGGCGTCGACCTCACCATCGAGCGCGGCGAGTTCGTCGGCGTCACCGGGCCGTCGGGCTCGGGCAAGTCGACGCTGCTCAACGTGCTCGGCTGCCTCGACCGCCCCGACGCCGGCCACTACCTGCTCGAAGGCACCGATGTCGCCGGCCTCGATGACGGCCAGTTGAGCGACCTGCGGAACCGCCGCATCGGCTTCGTGTTCCAGAGTTTCCACCTGATGCCGCGGCTGACGGTGCTCGAGAACGTGCTGCTGCCGATGCGCTTCTCGCGCACGCCCTTCGCCCACGACGTCGAGGCCCGCGCCCGCGAACTGCTGGAGCGCGTCGGCCTCGGCGCACGCATGGAACACCGACCTTCGGAGCTTTCCGGCGGCCAGATGCAGCGCGCGGCGATCGCCCGCTCGCTGGTGCTGGACCCGGCCCTGCTTCTGGCCGACGAGCCCACCGGCAACCTCGATTCGAAGAGCGCGGCCGACATCCTCGCGCTGCTGCATGAACTGCACGCCGCGGGGCAGACCGTGGTGATGGTGACCCACGACATGGCGCTGGCCGCCAGCCTGCCGCGGCAGGTGCGCATGAAGGACGGCAAGGTGGACGATGACCAGCGCCAGTAGGTTCCTGCTGATCGCGACGGCGATCCTGCTGCACGCGGCGCCAGCCCGTGCGCAGGTCGAGGCGGACGATGCGCGACGTGTGCTGCTCAGCGGCGTCGTCCGCTCGAGCGATGCGGAGACCATCTATGCGCCGATGTCGAACACGAACCCCGTCGTGCTGCGCCAGCTCGCCGCCGATGGGGCGGCGGTGAAGCCCGGCGACGTCCTCGTGCGCATCGATCCCGGGGCGGCCACCGCGCAGATCAACGCACTCAAGACGCAGATCGCGCTCGCGCGGGCGCGCATCGGCAAGGAGCGCGCCGAACTGGACGTCCGCCGCGTCGACGCCGCGCTCGCCCTCGTGGACGCCGAGGCCGCGCTGGCCAAGGCCGAGGTGGACGCCGCGATTCCGGCCGACTACCTCGCGCGCATCGACTACGACCGCTACCAGGGCGAGGCGGAACGGGCCCGGCGCGAGATCGTGCTGAAGCGGCAGGAGCTCGCGACCGCCGAGGCCGCGGTGGAGCGCCGCGTGCGCGACGGTGCGCTGGAAGTGGCCCAGCTCGAGGCCGACCTCGTCTTCGCCGAGCAGCAGATCGCCCGCGCCGAGCAGCGCGCCACGCGCGCGGGCACGGCGGTCTTCGGCTTCCATCCCTGGAGCGGCCAGCGCTTCGAGGTCGGTGCTTCGGCCAATGCCGGCATGGCGATCGGCGAAGTGGTGGGTGCGGGTGAACTCGCGGTGCGCGCTTGGGTCCTCGAGGTCGATCGGCCCGGCCTGCAGCCCGGGCAGGCCGTTCGGGTGCAATTCGATGCCTTGCCCGGCCGCGCGCTGGGTGGACGCATCACCGGTATTGCCGGTGCGCCGGAGCCGAAGGCCGAGTGGGGCAGCGGCCGCTACTTCACGGTCGACGTCGCGCTCGAAGGCACGGCGGGTTGGCCGCTGAAGCCCGGCATGAGCGCCCGCGTCGAAGCCGGCGGGACACCCGCGGCCCTCGATGCCCCGGCGCCGACGTCGCCGGCGGGCCCGGCCAACGCGGCCGCGCCTGCCACCCTGCGCCTCGAGGGCGAGATCGCCGCGGCGCGCAGCGATGCCATCGCGCCTCCCGCCATCGAAAACCAGTGGCAGTACCAGATCACGCAGATGGCGGCGGATGGCTCGCGGGTGGAAGCGGGCGACGTCGTCGTCGCCTTCGATGGTGCCGAAGTGCAGCGACGCCTCCAGGAGGCGGAAAGCAAGCGGCGCGAGAAGCGCAGCGAGCGCGAACGCCTGCTGCTCGACCTCGCGGAACGCGAGCGCACCGAGGCCCTCACCCTCGAGGAGCAGCGCGCGGAACGCACCAAGGCCGAGCGCAAGGCGGAACAGCCGGCCGAGCTGCTGCGCTCGGTCGAGTACCGCAAGCTGGTCATCGATCGTCGTCGCGCCGAGCAGCGCGACGCGCTGTTCGAGCAGCGCTACGCCGCCGGCCGCGCGCAACGCTCGGCTGAACGCGTGCTCGTCGAAGCCGAGCTGGCGCAGCTGGAGGCCGAGGTCACCACCCTGGGCCGCGCCGTCACCGAGTTGGAGGTCAAGGCGCCGCGCGACGGCATCCTCGTCCTCCGGACGGGCTGGCGCGGCGAGCGCTTCGAAGTGGGCAGCCAAGTGTTCATCGGCCAGGCCGTGGCCGAGATCCCCGATCCGGCCACCCTGCTGGTGCGGGCCACCGCACCGGAACGCGAACTGCTCCGCCTCGCGGTCGGTGCCAAGGCGCGCGTGCGCGTCGAGGGCGGTGCAGGACGGCAGATCGATGCGCGCGTGACGCGCATCGGCACGGCCGTGCGCAACAAGTCGCGGCGCCAGCCCATTCCGGTGATCGACGTCGAGCTCTCGCTCGAGGGCGACACCGCCGGCCTGCGTCCCGGCCAGGCGGTGGGCGTCGAGCTCGAGGCCAAGGAGGCCACCCCATGAATCGACGTCGCTCCCTGGCCTTGCTCACGGCCCTCGCCCTCCTCGCCGCGTGCGCTGAATCGCCCGAAGCGACGCCCGCGATCGAAGTGCTGCAACCCGCACCGCTCGACCTCTGGGTCGAGGCGACCGGCGAACTCAAGGCGGCGAAGGCGACGAAGCTCGTGGTGCCCGGGCAGAACTGGGCGCAGCGCCAGCTCGTCTGGATGGTGCCGGACGGCAGTCCGGTGAAGGCGGGCGACGTCGTCGCGCGATTCGGCGCCGAAGAAAGCCAACTGGAACTGGACAAGGCCTTGCTCAACCTCGAGCGCAATGCGCTCTCGCAGGCGTCCAAACGGGCGGAGCTGGAGATCGGCGCCGGTCGGCTGGACGTCGACATCGCCCAGGTCCAGAGCCAGCTCGCCATCGCCTCGCGCTACGCGCAGGCCGACTTCGCGGCCATCGCCCGCAACGTGGTGCTCGATGCCGTGGCGGACGAGCGCTACCTCGGCGAGAAGCGCGAGGTCCTCGATTGGCGCAAGGACCAGAGCGCCGCCCGCGGCGGGGCCGAGCTGCAGGTCCTGTCGGCGCAGCGCGACACCGTCGCCATGGGCGTCAAGACGCGCCAGGACGACCTGGGTGCGCTGGAGCTTCGCGCGCCGCATGACGGCGTATTCGTGCTGGCCACCAACTGGGGGGGCGAGAAGCCGCAGATCGGCGCGCAGATGTGGGCGAGCAATGATCTCGCGACTTTGCCGGACAGCCGCAGCCTCGAGGTCGAATTGAGCCTGCCGCAGATCGAAGCGCAAGTCCTGGCGGTGGGCCAGGTCGTCCAGCTGCATCCCGCGGGACGGCCCGAAGAGGCCTTCGAGGCGCCGATCACGTGGCTGGCGAGCGCGCCGCGCGCCACTTCGCGCAACAGCCCAATCAAGTACCTCGCGTTCAAGGTCGCGGTGCCGACCGAGGTCGGCGCGACGCGGGGCTGGGTGCCGGGCCAGGCCTTCCACGCGCGGGTGCGGCTGAAGTCGGCCGAGGCGGCGCTCAGCGTGCCCAACCTTGCCGTGAGCAGCGAGGCCGGCCAGACGACGGTGCGCGTGTGGGTCGATGGCGAGACGCAATCGCGCCCGGTGACGCTGGGCGTGCGGGGTCCGGCGCGTTCCGAGGTGCTCTCGGGCCTCGCCGCCGGTGACGCCGTCGTGCTGGCCGGGCTCGAGCCGGCCGGGGAGGCCGCGCCATGATCCGCCGCGACATGTTGTTCGACCGCCTCGGCTGGCGCGAAGCTTTCGATGAGCTCTCGCGGCGGAAGCTGCGCAGCGGCCTCACCCTGCTGGGCCTCGTGTTCGGCGTGGGTGCCATCGTCGCCATGCAGGCCGTGGGCGAAGGCAGCCGGCGCGAGGCGCTGCGATTGGTCGAAGGCCTCGGCCTCAACAATCTCGTCGTCGAGTCCAGTGCGCCGACGGACGAAACCGCGCTTCGCGAACTGCGCGAGCGCAGCCTTGGCCTCACTCGCGCCGATGCCGCCGCCGCGCTCGCCGTGGTGCCGGGCGCGCGGGCCAGTGCGGCGGAGAAGCGCCTGCGCACCGATGCGGTCGCCAGCGACCATGCGGCGTCCGACGCGCAGGCCGTGGGCGTCACGCCGTCGTTCTTCGCCCTGTCATCGC